>Ga0214542_1001114_pt1 | contig 53908 bp, 29 predicted proteins | sample CNSS1metaG_FD_160096 | JGI IMG/M metagenome (GOLD analysis project Ga0214542, IMG submission 160096) | Root nodule microbial communities from cowpea collected in UCLA plant growth center, Los Angeles, California, USA - CNSS1 | ecosystem: Host-associated > Plants > Roots > Nodule | place: USA... | reverse complement strand
CTGTGGCATGGGGCAAATGTGATGATTTTCAAGGAGAAAATACTATGTTGAGTGGTCTTAGGATGTGTATTGAATCAATAGGTCATAAAAAGGAAGATATTTAGGTTATTAGAGTTGAAAGAAGTTCTTGTGGTCCAATTTGCAATATGAAAAAGAATTGTACTTAATAGGTCATAAAAAATTTACCCTGTCATAAGAATGAACTACTTAGTTCCAAGATATGACGTCGAATAGAGTCAGAGCATATACCATAAATTATTGAGAGGTCATGCAATAGGTATAAAATGTATAAGTCTATTCAACGCACAATTTCTTTCAAAAGTATATTATGATGTCAATAATATATACATGTCATTAGACAGTTATGTGCATTGTCGAATATGAATTATTTGAAAAATGTAATTAAAAATGTAATTCTATGTCTTGAAATAAGTTAATTGATCCTACTTTATGGTTGTAGTTTTATATGCTGAATGTTGTACGGGAGTATATAATAGTACAAGTCTGAGTGCTCGACGTTGAGCGAGCTAAAAGCTTAAACAACTAATAACAATTAATCCAAATAGATGTATTTCACCAATCACATAAAAAAATTATATAAAATTGTTCTAATTTAGTAAATAATTCTGAATTTAAATTGAGAACTATGAAATTCATAAGAAAATAAGAAGAGATATACAAGTAACGTATGGAAGAAAGAAATTCACATTGTAGTTTCTTTTATAAAATTTAAAATTTCATAATCATAAGTATATTTTTAATAAATTTTTTGAATTTTTTTCTCTTAAATCACATACCCAAAAAAATTACTACAAACTATTTATATTATATAAAAAAAAAGTGCTGTAATATTTTTACAATTATTTATACACGTTATATTTTGATGATATTGTGATCATTATAATACATCAATGGTATGATTAACAAGAGCATAGTCGTGTTTAGTTATTCTTACAAAAGGATTGAATCTCAAAATGTGACATATATTCGTATTAGAAATTCAGTAAAATCAAATCAAATCTAATGAAAATATATTTTCTCAACTTCATACAAACCAAAATGAAATTGGACGGAAATAAATCTTATATCCAACAAAATTTATTGAACTCCAATATATTCTCATTTGGTAGAGTACTGAATTAAATAATTTCTTATTCAAATTATTAAAATCGAATAATTATCCCATTGGTTCTTATTTGAATTTAGAGTTCATGTAACAAGAGATAGAATTGAAATGGATTTTTTTATTGATCTGAATATTTTTTTTAAAAAATTAAGTTTCTAAACTTAAAATAATTGTAATTGGATCATAATCTTCCACAAGTTTTTAAATTTGTAATAAGGTTCCTTAATTTCGTGTAAAATGTATATCATATAATTTTTTGGGTTAAGTATGCTTTTAGTCCCTGAACTTTGACTCAAAATTGGAATTCGTCTCTGGTCGAAACTTTAATAAATTTTGGTCCCTAAACTTTAAAAACGAATGAATATAGTTCTTTTAACCCAATTTTGTCAACTTTTTTTTTATAGGTTTCGAACGCATTTCTCAGTGAATATTAAGTCGAGAATGTGTCAAACGGCATAAACAACTCCAATATTTACTAAAAAATGTGTTCAAAACCTAAAAAAAAGTTAACAAAATTGAGTTAAAAGGACTATATTCATTCATTTTTAAAATTTAGGGACCAAAATTTATCAAAGTTTCAACCAGGGATGAATTCCAATTTTGGGCCAAAGTTCAGGGACTAAAAGCATACTTAACCCTTGATCTAGTTGTCATTTAGAAGGATCTACGTGTTTTAAGGTCAATCTTAAACATAAATAATGAAAATAAAAGTTTTTAAAAGTTTAACAAGATTGCTTCCAAATATATAGTAAATGAAAAGTTATAAAATATGAATACTTATAAAAAATATTCATTGAAGCAAAACTTTAAAAAATTTAATACCAATTACAAAATTATGAAATAACCAAACTACTATAAAGTGAAATACCAATCTGTTGCTTGTATAAACATAGCGCTCGAGATGGTCTTGGATTAGGTAAGGTCTTTTTTTCTTTCTGCACCTCATTTTTACTAATTGTACGATATAGTAACATAAAAAAACTAAAATATTTTTCCTTCCAAAAAGTTTTTCATGTTCTAGAAAATTCATACCAAAAGATACCATACGTTTCAAAAATCCGATTTTAAAAAATTTGTTCTACGTTACATTTTGTGTTTATGAGAGGTAAGATGTTATTTTTAAAAAATGTCATTTTTAAAAATTATGGCGGTACGCAAAGAAATGAGGAATGCAGAAGAAAAAGATTCAGAAGTTGTAGTAGTTGTATTCATTAGGTAAGCAAAAACATTGCACCTGAATTTTGCTGTGAATCAACAGGGAGGAATTTCCGATCATGTATCACAACATCAACTACAACGATGATAAATCGGAATATAATTTTGCATATGAAGAACACGAATGAATGAATGAATGCGTGGTTGATTTGATAGTTTGAGGTAATTCAGACGCACAGAGGATCTCAATTCAAAATAAAAATAGAAATATATAATAATAGGGAAAATTGAATGCACCATTTTTGACAAAACAAAGTCCTCCCTTCTCCAAATCATGAATGACTCCAGAGAAAAACGTAAACGGATACAAAAAGTTAGAATAGAATGAAAGGGTTACAAGCAGGCAGCAGTTGTTCCGGAGGAATAAAACAGCCGTCTTTTCCTTCAATAACCCTATTGATCAAACAATTTAGAAGCACTTTCTATGCACAATTGATGGTCCAGACTCATCGTACTCTGCCTTTGCAATCCACATCTGAACTCAAAACAAAACAAAACAAAACAAAACAACGTTGTTAGGTGTGGTTAGCAACAACAATTCAAGGATGTTATATTATTACATTAGTATAGAAGAAAGAGAGACCTGCTGGAAGGTGCTGAGGGATGCCAGGATAGAACCTCCGATCCAGACACTGTACTTTCTCTCAGGAGGAGCAACCACCTTGATCTTCATGCTGCTGGGGGCCAAAGCAGAAATTTCCTTGCTCATTCTATCAGCAATGCCAGGGAACATGGTTGTGCCTCCTGAAAGTACAATGTTACCGTACAGATCTTTCCTGATGTCAACATCACATTTCATAATGGAGTTGTATGTTGTTTCGTGAATGCCTGCTGCTTCCATCCCCACCATGGATGGTTGGTACAACACCTCTGGACACCTGAAACGCTCAGCTCCAATGGTGATAACCTGCCCATCAGGCAACTCGTAGCTCTTCTCCACTGCAGAGCTGGTCTTCGATGTCTCTAGCTCCTGCTCATAGTCCAGGGCTATGTATGCCAGCTTCTCCTTCATATCCCTCACAATTTCACGCTCTGCTGAGGTGGTAAAAGAGTATCCACGCTCAGTCAGAATCTTCATCAGAAAATCAGTGAGATCACGACCAGCCAAATCAAGACGAAGGATCGCATGAGGAAGGGCATAACCCTCGTAGATAGGGACTGTGTGACTGACACCATCCCCAGAATCCAACACAATACCTGAAAAACAGAGAAAAAAAAAAAACAATTCCATATTCCATACCTCTAATTCTAAGGCCAGGACCTAAGAAAAGGAAACAATTTGAAAGAAAATGTTACCGGTTGTACGACCACTGGCATAGAGTGAAAGAACAGCCTGAATGGCTACATACATGGCAGGGGCATTAAAAGTCTCAAACATGATTTGGGTCATCTTCTCGCGATTAGCCTTAGGGTTAAGAGGAGCCTCGGTCAAGAGAACGGGATGTTCCTCAGGGGCGACACGAAGCTCGTTATAGAAGGTATGATGCCAAATCTTTTCCATATCATCCCAGTTGCTGACGATGCCATGCTCAATGGGGTACTTGAGAGTCAGAATACCACGCTTGGACTGAGCCTCGTCACCCACATACGCATCTTTCTGGCCCATGCCAACCATCACACCGGTGTGCCGTGGACGGCCAACAATGCTAGGGAAGACAGCACGTGGGGCATCATCTCCCGCAAACCCCGCCTGAAAAAAAATATATATACTCACCAAACGTTAATGCCAGAGAATTGGGCGGAGAAGCATGAAGCCAACAGAGACGCATCGTGTACCTTAACCATTCCTGTTCCATTATCACAAACAAGGGGTTGAATATCCTCAGCGTCTGCCATCTTCTAATATCTGCTCTGCTGGAAAAAAAAAAAAAAAAAAAAAAAAACAGCAGATACATGAAGCTGATATAACAAATCGTTGCAAGTGATTGAATCGGTAGTTAAGAAGAAATGTAAGAAAAGTTGCAGATCTAGTACAGATCTGAATGAGAGATTGAGAATGCGATGTACCTTTGGAAATGCGAGTGCGAGAGAGAGGAGAGAAGAGGAGAAGAGAGGATGAAAGAGCGATTCTCAGTGTCAGACACAAAATGAACGAAATTCCATTCAAATGAATATAACAACCATGACGCCCAATCGGGACCGTTGGATCACGGCTCCCAATTTTTGGCCATTTTAAATTTGGAGAAAGAGAGAGAGAAATTCACGCTGCTCATTCTTTTCTCCATTTACGCCAATACTATTCATTGTTTTACGGAGCAAAACAACGAACGGGTAAGGTTAATTTCAGAAATTTTGTTAAAATAAAATAGAAAAAAAAAAGGGACAAGAAAAAGAAAAGGAAAAGGACGAAGGAAGTAACAGTTCGATTCAACCCTTGTTTTCTTTTCCTCTAATTATGGAGTGTGCGAAGGCTAAGATGTAATGTAAGGTTTAAGAAAATACATCAATCATCTCTTCACCCTTTAAGATGAATCAACTTTGAATTACAATATCTTAGTTGAGGACCCACATCTCCAACCAGAATACTTTTCCACCACTTCAAAACTGCATTGCAATGTACGATTTTAAGAGTACCAACCAAACATTCAAAAACAGATCGCCAACAATAGTCACCAAAACCAACATTTATGGGACATTTAAATTATGCCCACAAATCCTCACTCCTCAATTTTTTGCAAGCTTTTCTTACCTGTTGTGTGTCCTCTACCAATTACCACTCTCACTCACCCATAACCACTATCATTTTCTTTAAACACAAACTACTCCTTAGGGCTTCAGATTCTGTGACCTACCACACAGTAAAATTCCATCTTATATAATATCCCCTGATATCATATCATATAAGCGCTTTGAAATATAAATAATTTTAAATCGTGTTTAATCTAAATTATTTTTAGACTGAAATTACTTTTTATATGTATTTCAAACTAGAACTAGTAGAGTTATCCATGACAAACTTACTTTATCTGATGTTTGAACTCAATCACAAATTTAGATTAAAAATTCAACTCCTTAGCATGAAACCAAACATACTTACTCCATCACGTTAAATATCATCATAATTTCTAATAATGCAGTGTAAATCTAAACAGCAATATGCTAGAGGAGATGTCTTTTGGAAGGTATTTATTTTGGCATAATTTTATTAAAATTATTAATTAAAAGATGGGCCTCGTGCTTACTGCAAGCTACCCGTCCCAACAGAAAAAATCGATTGATTTGGTTAAAACAAAATTCCTTTTTTGCATTAAAGAGGAAATTTTAAAATACCAGACATTTGTCAATTCTATTGATAAACGCATAAACTGCATAATACTCTGAATATTTAAGAACCATGTACATCAGACTTGATTTTAGATTGCCTTGCACGTCAAGCTGTCAGTGGTAGGAGCATTTTCCTTTTCCATAAATTTCTAATCCGATTTCCATTCATCTTTAAAGGTCATTAAATGAAAGAGTATAAGAGCATATCAATCACTCAAGGGCTACAAATTATGGCTACAAATTTTATCATCACACATTGGCCTCTTCCATGCTCCCCCATACCAAGTATGTAGAACATTAAAGCTTCATATTTACTCCACCATTGCATCAGCCGATATATCAGCAGCAGGAACATTAGCCTTTCCTTTATTCTTCCCTGCACAATGTCACCGCAAATATTAAAGTTATAACACATAATATTTAGTCAAAACATTTTTAAGGCTATTTCTCAAAATGATCATACAGTTATACAATACTTTTTTAATACATTGAGCTTTAAAGAGTATCATGCGACAACACGATGCAGTCACCTTAGTTATAGATAAAACCAGTTCCTATTGTAATCAAATAGATTTCATCTTGTCAGTTAGCTTATTCGATTGACATACCAAACAAGCCATATGCGATCTGTATACAAATACAGATCCAATACAATCCCATTCATTACTTCAATATATATTTTAATTTCAACTTTGGATATGATCAGGTAAAACTAGGTTATGCCTTTCGGAGAGTTAGATGTTTCATAACTAGGACCCATCCTAAATACAGCAAATCGCTATTGGACTGCAGCAGATGGACCCTCCCCTCTAATATCCTCATAGTTAATCCCACTTGAATAAAGTAAAAGGCAGAGAAAACATGTCTCCACTCTTGACTTAATCTAGAATCAACTAAAACAACAGAGGAAATACATTAAACCCTTAATATAAGTTTGTAAAGGTGGATAAGAATGTTCGTTAGAACTTAAACACGAGGATAATTCAACCCAAAAGACTGGTCCATTAGGTAGGAAAACCTCAACACTTGAGTACCACATCAAGTATTTTATTCTACTGATGTAAGACTCCCAATATTATCACCCTTTAAGGATCGACTACCACAACAACTTTCACTATTGAACACTGACTGATGGTAGACCAGTCCAATATTATACTACTTTATATGAGACTCCTAACAATGTCATTCTAAATTCTCTTGTAATGCAAATTAATTGAAATATGGGCCCATTATTTCATCAATTTTCGTCCATGCAGCCCAATTTATAAATTATTCCTTTGAATATGTGAATATAAACTAAATATTGTTGATGAATCAAATATACATAAGTAAATTATATTGATAAGCTTGGCAGTCAGTGGAAAAGATTTAATAATTTTGGCTCTCTTCTCCAATCAAACTCTACATTAATTCCATCCACCGTATCCTCTTAACCAAACAGGGTATTAACATGTAATACCTGAACTATGGGTTTGTTCGGGTGAGCTTCTCCATAAGGATTTCTAGGAGAGAAAATCAGGAAAAAAAAATACACCTTTTCCACATGGTAAATTAGCTTAGGCATAAGTTAAAAAATAAATAAATAAAATGGGAAGTTGTATGAAAAAGCTTCTACAAACTAGGTCAGGCATAAACTAATTTTAGCCTGTGGACAAGCTAATTTCATTTATTTTCTAACTTTTCACTCCTAGAAGTCCTTAATCAACCAAACAGACCCTAGTATCCTCAGCTACATTCCTATTTTATAATGCCCTGAGAACTACAAATTGGCAAAAAGTGAATGCATATATTGAGAAGCTAGTTCGACCAAAAAATGTCAGTATAGGCAACAGCCTTTGTCAAAACCAACATATGTTCAATTTGATGTACTACCAAGGGGTTCGCTAATGATAAAAAAATGCTTTGAATAAAAAATAAAAACGTGTCCTAAATTAGGTATTGAACTTTAACTAGTCCGTGAAACATACTGCATATCCCATGCATTGCACACATTACAGCTCGTATAACTAAATTAAGTGATGAGTTAGCCTATGAGGAAATAAATGTTGATCAAATCGAATTAACACTGCTCGTATGTAGTAGAGTTTAGGTATTTTTTACTAGCATTACGTATTCGTGAAACATCAGTTTTAAAAGTCCTAGAAAGAAAATTGGGAATTGGTAGTTTGGTACATTATTATACTCTTGTTGTATATAATATAATACATCTTTGTGCAAATGTATCCCAAGTTTTAGAGAAAAAAAAATAACCCATAGATATACAGAATCTAGTGCAAGATAGAACAAGAAATTATAAGCATGATAGACTTACCTTTGCGCTTGGGCACTCTAACTTTCACAGCCTTCTTCAAGCGAACCATTTTTTGGGGTTTAGGGGTATCTTTGGTATCCCCTGCTCGCAAAATCAAACAATTAGCAAACATGTTCTCTGGTATTAGCACAAAACACCAATGATACAAAAAGTAATGATTCCATGAAACGAGTAGCAGATACCTTCAGCAACCGCCATTTGAACATCTTCCATGCTTATCAACCCATTCTGTATGGCGTCCTTTTGCTCCTGAAAAGTGAAAACGCAAATTGTGAAAATTGGGAGCGTGAAGGATAGAAAAAGAAAGCGTGTGAAGTACCCGGCGCCATTTTTTGAAGAGCTTGCGCTTTCGTTTTCCAGATATGGAATGGGGCTGTTCCCTGATCTTGAGCTTGGCGGTGGAAGGGTCTCCGTGAAGCTGTCTCTTCTTTTCCGCTATGAGAGCTCTCCTTCGCTTCTGCACCACATTGAATTTCGCCATGGCAGACACCAAACCCTAACCCTAATCCTAAACCACCGTTCCCTCTCTTCTCTTAATAATACCTCTGCTGTTTATAATTATTTAATTTAAATAATACTATATTTTCTTGTCTGCTGTTTATAATTCTGATAATAAATTTATTATTAAAATTAGAGTTTTATAACTCCTTTTCAATTTCCTCCATATTAACTTTTTTTCACCATATCTTTTTTATTTTAAATTAGTGCTTGACCCGTTCACACACACGGGTCTTCGTTTTTTTCTTGTTTAAAAAATAAAATTATTACTGTATATAAATTTGTAAATAGTAAAACATAAGATATAAAATAATAATGACCAGTAAGGTTTAAAGATTTATAATCTACTAGAGAATAATATATATCTTTTAGAACAATATTATTATACGTTAAATATTTTAAATATTTATTTTTTAATAATTTAAAGGGTTAAATATGTTTTTAGTCCCTTAACTTTCAATGAACTTTTTAATTAATCTGTTTCGAAATTTTTGACCAATTTATTTATTCATCTTTCGAAATATATGGATTTAGTCATTTTAATCAAATTTTGTTAAGTTTATTTGACATTTCAAACGCATTTCATAATAGTATTTGACTTAACATTAAATCAAAAATGTTTCAAACAGGATAAACAACTCAAATACAATCCTGAAATGCGTACGAAACATCAAATAAACCTAACAAAATTTAATTAAAAGAACTAAATTCATGTATTTCGAAAGATAAATGACTAAATTGGTCCAAAATTTTAAAATTGATTAGTTCCAAAATTCACTTAAAGTTAAGGAACCAAAAACATATTTAATCCTAATTTAAATTAGATTATAAGAATATTAAATAGATTGTGGTTTTATTAAGGTTTAATAGTAATTGGTTCTATATTTATACCTTATTTTGGTTTTTTATAATTGTTTTTAAATTAATTGAGTATTTATTTTTGTAAAAAAATCAATATGATTATCTCTTAAATTGATTTTAACACTATTTGAAAGTATCACATGTCAAAATCTATGATTGACACGTGTCAAAATTCATGTCATTTTTTACATTGGAACTTCTCTTATTTTTGCATGGGACACCTTCCAAGTAGAAGATGACCCAGATATTCATATTATGACATGTGGTATTTTCAAATAATGTTAATGTCAATTTAATGGAATGGGTCACATTGATATTTCTTATAAAAAACAGGGATTCAATTGAGTCTTATAAAAAAATTGATTTAATTAAGTAAAAAAAAGGAATCAAAATGAATCAAAAGGTAAAATGTAGGATCAAGTTATTAAGGGTTAAACATGTTTTTAGTCTCTAAACTATAACGCAGTTTTGGAATTTGTCCATATCCGAAACTTTAATCATTTGTAGTCCCAATACTTTATAAATGAATGGATTTAGTCCTTACAACATGATGATGTTATTTTTTTACGTGGTTTGCTACATGTTAACATGTGTATGTGCCCTTCTCTCTTCTCTCCCCTTCCTCACCCTCCCTAGTCATGTCCCTCCCTAATTGCTACTCCCCTCCTCCCACCCTCCTCACCACTCTTCCCTTTTGTTTACCCTTCTAATATATGCCTTGCGTCCAATTTGGTGAAGGAATGGTGCTACTGGAGTTCATGTGGTCATAAGGTATTTACATGGATTAAGATGCCTTTTTTAGTAATGGCTCTTATTATTAGTTTGGGGCTTCAAATTAATGGATGGATGTTGATAGAAAGGCTGGGTGGATTTGTGTATTAGTGAAATATTTGTACATTGTCAAACTAGAAAATCAAGACACTACAAAATATGAAGGAGATACTACAAAACCATACTTGCACATTTTGATCACACAATAATATGACAAATTTTGTAGTTGTCCTTGTGAATTGATTTTCTTTTTGTTTATATCTTCTAATTTTACTTGTTATGTAATCGTTTATTTTGTGAGATAACATGTTTTGCACTCATCAATGATACACAAGCATTAGAATACTTGAAATAATGTATTTGTCTGAGGGGAACTTCAATGCATTTGGTTAGGTAACTCTTAGATCCCCTTAAGAGTGTATTGGGTTATGTTCTGGCAATGTTGTCATTGAATTTGATGGAAAACCTGTCAAAGAGTAAAGGAGGTTTCACATTGCTAACCTATGCGGCTCCCAACAACATCGCTCCCTCACTAAATCGGTCAAAGTGGCAGTTGTAGGGAAGGTAGAGGAAGGGGAGCAATGGTGAGGATGGTAGAGGGAGGCGAGCAGCAGCCAGGGGGTGGGGAAGGGTAGGGAACAAAAAGGCAAGGAAGGGGTAAGAGGAGAAATAAGGGCACTTATATGTGTTGACATATGGCATAAAAGGAGAAATAAAGGCACCTATATGTGTCGACACGTGGCATAAAAGGAGAAATAAAGGCACCTATATGTGTCAACACGTGGCAAAATTGTTTGTCATGTAAAAAAAAAAATTAATGTCGTTAGATGATGAAAACTGCATTCATTCATTTCCAAGGTATAACAAAAGTCAACAAAGTATTATGTTTTCACACCTTGTCCATTTAGAAGGTTAGCAAAAGTCTTCCCTTTTACACCTTGTCTTTTTACAAACTAGGGGTGTGGTTAGTACATTCTATTAGGTTATGCTACTCTTAAGCTCTCATTCCTCTAGAAAGGTCATGAGGAGGTATTAGCAAACAAAATATTATATTCTAGAGTTACACTGCTTTGTGGTCCTTAAAAAGGTCTTAACTATGATTTTATTAACTCCTGTCTCAAACTCAAAAAAAAGTTTATCCTTTTTTTGTTTAGATTCTTCAATAAAAAGATAAAAGATCTCACCATAAGCATTAAAATTGGGACAATAGTACTTTCACACGACCAATTTTCTCTTACTTCCATTTAACACTTCAAAAAACTATTATTTTATTATAATATTTTATTTATATGTATTTTTATAACGTTAATATAATATTTTATTATTAAATCTGGTGTCAAATGAAAGTCAAAATTAAAAACAGTGTCAAAATAACTTTTTTCTTAAAATTGTTGATAAATGGAAAAAAAAACAAAGATGTACATTTTTAATGAAAAATCAAATGATTCTTCTTAAAAAAGGGAAAACAAATGTTGAATAAAAAATTGTTTAATATGGTTCTTTACCATATCTTAAAACAACTTCTTAATAAAAAATAAAATAAAATAATTTGTTATAGAATCCTTACCAATCATAAACCTTAAACTTGTACCTCTTATTTCAGTCTTTGTCATTTTGCTTCAGTCTCACCCCTTATTTCTATTTATTTCTATTTTGATTTAGTCTAAAACAAATAAACAAACATTGTCATTGTTTTTATTAATCTCCTCAATTAAAATGCAAAAAATCTTTGTAGTAAAAAAAAGAACTTACCCATGTGCTTGATATCATTCAAAATTGAATCTTTCACTCCTTCGATCATTGAAGGCGTTCTCTCTCGCCTTTGTCTCCCATGCAATAAATATTTGAGGAGTAAGAAAACCTAGCACACGAAAAGAGTTTCATGGGCAGTGAAGTAAATTTCAATTTCACAAAATTCATGAAGGCAAAGATAAACAGGAAATGAAAGAAGTGAAAAAAAGAAGAAAGAAATTGTGTTGGAAGTCCCACATCGACTAGATATAAGACAAATTCATAATATATAAGAAGTGCAAACATCATTTTACAAGCCGATTGTGTGGAGTTCACAAATGACAAAAGAAAAAACAAACATTTTGGATTCTTGGTAAAAAAAACAAAATAACTTATTTGCTTGTTTTGAACCTTTGGACCTTTAATCGTCAAAACCATCTTCAATTGTGCTTTCCTTTTCATGTCTGATGATGTTTTCATGGTAGTCTTTAATGCACTAGAGTATATCAAAAAATAACAAAACCTAAGGGAAAATGAGGAGAAAAAGTTAGGGTGTGATCGAACAAATGAGCAAAGAAGAAAAATTGGACGGGGAAGAAGAACTTGATGAAAAGATGAAAATACCACAAAAACCAAGAAAGAATGTAAAAGATGTGAATAAGAATAAATGACAATATGATAAATTCCTACAAATAATGTTTGAATGACATAAACACAAAAACATTTGTACAATAATCGCGAAACTAAGTGAGGACAAATTTGAAATTTTTATAGTAGTTGATTTTTTTAGTTTTAATAATTTGAAATTATTTTTAATTTAATATTTTATTATACAAATTGTTTTCAATATTCACACTTTTATAGTACAAACCGGCGCTATCACGTATGTGTGTACGCATTTTTTAAATATAAATGATAGTATGTTAGTAGATGATAATAGAATGTTATTAATTTAATATATAAAATAAATTTATATTTATTAAAAATAAAATGAAATGAATAGAAAAATAATTTATTGATGAATAAAAAAAAAGAAAAACAATTTTATAAAAAATAGGTAAAAATAACTGTTAATTTTAGAAAATTTAATAAATAATTATATTATTAAGGGTAGAATTGATATTATGAAATGTGGACACAAAAGAGGAAATTCTCTTTATATATTGTTATAGATTCCAATTTAATTTTTTTACAATGTAAACTTAATTTAATTATGCAATTAAATATTTTTTATTTTTAAGATTTAAACATTTGACATTTATGACCCCGAAAGAGTTTTACATTTGACATGAAAATCATTTTAATATATATTATAATATTTTATTAAACATTTATAATTTACCATCGTTCATCGACATTTACGATATATAGAGTTTTCTTTTCCCCCAAGAAAAACAGAAGTGTGCATGCATCACAATGTAGAAAAAAGAAGGTGTTGAAAAAGAACGTAGAAAAGCAACCAAGTGCAGTACTAAAAAAAAGTGATTCTTGATTAGGACAAAAGTAAAAGAAAGTGATTATTCTAAAATACCATCTTGAGACTCACCCGCAAAACCGTGGGGCGCACACCGAAGGAGACGTCGCCGTCTAATCTTCAGAGTCCAAATCAGTGGGCCCAGCCCACAGTGACGTTGGGCTTCGGATCTGAAACCTAAAACCACGCCCCAAACGCTAATACTATGTCTTACTAATACATATTGTGAATAAGAAAAAAAGTAGAACATAAGCACTTTAATTAATAACCACGGCACCATAACTACCGTAATTTTGGAAATAAAAATAAATAAATAATTTTTAGTCTTTTAATTTTAAGTAAATTTTAAAATTAATTCATTTTAAAATTTTTGACCAATTTAATCTTTCATCTTTCAAAATACGTAGACTTAATCATTTTTAATCAAATTTTGTTGAATGTATTTGATGTTTTGTACGCATTTAAAAATATAACTGAATTGTTTATACGTTGAACACATTTTTATTTTAATATCAAATAAATATTATTATAAAATATGTTTAAAATATTAAATAAATTAAATAAAATTTGATTAAAATAACTAAATTAACGTATTTTAAAAATAAAGATTCGAATTATTTTAAAATTTTAAATAAAATAATTTTAAAATTCATCGAAAATTAAGAAAAGAAAATATTTACCAATAGAAAAACGTAGAATTCAGTTGTGGAAAGGCGCAAAAGTGCTTTTGTTTTTGTGATTCTGTGGGAGTTGGGGAAAGTGGTGGACTCGTGGCGACTTTTAAATTCAAGGAAGCATAAAAATCCCGTAACGCGTGTTGGGTGGTGTTTGGAAGACAAAAAAACATAGGTTTCTATTATGCTAAAATAAATAAATAAATAGGAGTGAGTGTGAGATTGAGACCCTCTGCAACCTAACCCTCTCGACTCAGACCGAGGCTGGTGTTGTCCCAATCTAAGGTTTGTTTGTGCTTCCCCTGTCGTGTCTGGTTGTTGGTTTTGTTTATTTGATTGATCTGAATGTTGATTGTTCAGAGAGAGGAGTAGCAGTGAAGGAGTGAGTTAGAATGGCGAATATAGAGATCGAAGGGATCTTGAAGGAGCTACCCAATGATGGGCGTGTTCCTAAAACCAAAATAGTGTGTACGTTGGGTCCTGCTTCCCGATCCGTGGAAATGACCGAGAAGCTTCTGAGGGCGGGGATGAACGTTGCTCGTTTCAACTTCTCTCATGGCACCCACGAGTATCATCAGGAAACCCTCAACAATCTCAAAATTGCTATGCACAACACCGGAATTCTCTGTGCTGTCATGCTCGACACTAAGGTCATTTCGCCGTTCTTTTCATCCACTCAATTTTTCTCTTCTACTGTGTACCCTCTTTGTATTCTTCATTTCATTTTTCTTTTCATTGCCCCTGTTCTTCCTTTCTTCATTCACTATTGAACCAGTGCATTTATTACGCATTTGGGGACATTTCTAAGCTCGACATTTTTATAGCTTGTATGTAAATTTGGTGGGGGCATTTCTAGAAAGAAATGAGATTCTAAACAATTAAAATGATATTTTGGGTGTTTGAAATCAATTTTTTAGCTTTAAATTCCAGCACGTTAGATTCAAGGCGAAAGATTATATCTTATGCTCTAGGTTGGGAATTGTGTAATGTGTACTATCTTTCTCTATAAATATGCTTTTTAGATAAAGAGTTTTCGAGCTCAGATTGCGTCGCTTCCAATTCAGATTCATCCAAGATGGTCAAAATTGAAATCATTCAAAGCCTAGTTTGCTAATGCTCACCCAAACACTACTTAACGTATAAAATTAGTTATTTATGCATAAAGTTAACGCTTCTTACTATTCATGCAGACATGATTCTCCCATGTCTTGATTCAATGCCTGCTCTATTTTTTTTTAAGTGATCAATGATTTTGGTGATGGAATGGTGGTAAGTGTTAAGTTTGTTGTTTCCATATATAGTGTCATATATAGCTATTAGCTTGTGGACAGAAGTTCAAAGTGCCTTTGGCCTTCTTGAATGGATTTTCTAACAACTGTATTTTATCTGGTTGCTATTAAATGCTTAAATTTGTCGCACTTCTCATGGCCAGTTTATGCTCTTAGTTTTACATTTTAATGCAGTAGTTGTACAGCTTTGTGTTTTTCCCCTGTAAATATCTTATTAAGGAGGATATCTTGTTCTTGACATTGTAAAGTTCTATTTCTCTTATGGTGATGGATTTTTTATTCAATAAATCATTAACATTCCGTGTACATCTGCTATATGCTGTATTTCTGCAGGGACCTGAGATTCGAACTGGTTTTCTGAAAGATGGAAAACCTATTCAACTCAAAGAAGGACAAGAAATCACCATAACTACTGATTATGATATTAAGGGGGACCCGGAGATGATATCGATGAGTTACAAGAAACTGCCTGTCCACTTGAAGCCTGGAAATACCATACTATGCTCTGATGGGACAATCACTCTCACTGTCCTGTCTTGTGATCCTGATGCTGGTACTGTTAGATGTCGTTGTGAAAACACTGCCACCTTGGGTGAGAGAAAAAATGTTAATCTTCCTGGTGTTGTGGTGGATCTTCCCACACTTACTGAGAAGGATAAGGAAGATATTCTTCAATGGGGTGTACCCAACAAGATTGATATGATTGCACTTTCATTTGTGCGGAAAGGCTCAGATCTTGTTAATGTCCGAAAGGTTCTGGGTCCACATGCAAAGAATATTCAGTTGATGTCAAAGGTATTTTTTATTGCATTCTTATGCAATTTCCGTAATAAAAAACCTTGTGCATCTTTCAAAATAAACTAGAGATTTTATTATTAATTGTGATCTATTTTTCCTTTGTGGTTTCTCAGTTGATGTGGAAAGAGCTGTGTTTTTTCCTCATCATACACGAGTTGCACATCTACGACAGGAATAGTGTTTGTTGTGTATTGTAAAAAGTGTAATTTATATTGGTCAAGTATTCCATAATTAGGAATAATGACTGGGGGAAACCATGCTTTTAGCCTCCCTTCCATACCACCCAGTAGTATCCATACACACACGCACACGCACATAATGTCTTCTATGCATTGAGTTCAATTTATTCCATATTCTTAATGTCTTCACTTTAACACAAGGTGCATGCTTGTTTGGATTTTATATATGTAGTATGTAGTATTATCTAATTGTTTTATATTTACATATGCTGGAGGTTTTCTTTTACCAGTTCGTCTCTTTCAGTTCACAAAACCTGATTTCTATTTTAATGATTTTATGATATTCCAAGGTTGAGAATCAGGAGGGAGTCCTGAATTTTGATGAAATCCTTCGGGAGACGGATGCATTCATGGTGGCCCGTGGTGATCTTGGAATGGAGATCCCGGTTGAAAAGATTTTTCTGGCACAGAAAATGATGATATACAAGTGTAATCTTGTTGGGAAGCCTGTGGTCACTGCCACCCAAATGCTTGAATCAATGATCAAGTCCCCCAGGCCAACCCGAGCTGAAGCAACTGATGTAGCTAATGCAGTTCTTGATGGAACAGATTGTGTCATGCTTAGTGGTGAAAGTGCTGCCGGGGCATACCCTGAACTTGCTGTGAAAATCATGGCTCGTATTTGTATTGAAGCAGAATCATCCCTTGACTATGGTGCTATCTTCAAAGAGATGATAAGGTCTACCCCCTTGCCTATGAGTCCACTGGAAAGCCTTGCATCATCTGCTGTCCGCACAGCTAACAAAGCCAAAGCAAAACTCATTGTTGTGCTGACACGTGGTGGGTCTACAGCCAAATTAGTTGCCAAGTATAGGCCAGCGGTTCCAATATTGTCAGTGGTGGTTCCAGTTTTGACCACAGACTCATTTGATTGGACCTGCAGTGATGAGACGCCAGCAAGGCACAGCTTAATATACAGGGGCTTGATTCCTATATTGGGCGAGGGATCTGCTAAAGCTACTGATGCAGAATCCACAGAGGTGATTCTGGAAGCTGCTCTTAAGTCTGCAACAGAAAGGGGTCTTTGTAAGCCTGGTGATGCTGTTGTTGCACTGCATCGTATCGGAGCTGCCTCTGTTATAAAGATCTGCATAGTGAAATAATAAACGCAAGATATACTGAGGAGCTGAATGTGTTATTCGCCCGCGTGGCACAAACTGATGCAGGGCTATGTTTTGGCTTTTGTTTGTGAAACTTTTGTGCTGTTTATCCATTATATCATAAAATGGAAGATTTAGTTACTAGCTTTAGATAAATTGAGTTTTGTTATTCGCTGTTAATGCTGCGGAGTACACTGAAAGATATGTCATGGAAATAAATCAGTATTCTTGCTTTTTAACGTATGATTGCTTTTGGTCTGATAGATACCTCGTTTCATAGTGTGTATTTGAAGTAGGGATATGACAAAATAGTTCTGATAAAGAAGCTCCACATGCTAGGAATGAACACGGCAATGCCATTATAACATTGCCACAAAATACGAATTAGTGTGTCCTGTACAAAAAACGGTGAACTTCATTGATTTATGTTTGCTTTTTAAATACAGATAATTATTCACACCTAAATGTTATGATTCACGGATGAAGAAGTTTCTTAACTGAAGGACGGGTGTGTTGAGTTTTCTTATACCCATAAGCCATCCATTTTATTTTTCTTTATTGTTTTAAGCAAATAAAAAGTTGTCACGTACTTTTTACATTGATACATAAACAATTTAATAGTGGCAAACTTGTTTATCATAAATTTATCTGAATATTATAAAATTAAAGTCAAACAATCGCACTCATATTTCATCCTCTCTCTCTATTTACATGAGTTTTTGTTAATGGCTAAAAATACATTACATTCATACTCTAGTTAAGAAACACTTTAGCCTAAATGTTGAGAAGTTATTAACGTAATTTGGTAAAAACGAAAAAAAAAACATCGTACTTGTCTGGTCTGCCTACAAAAAGAGACGATAAGCATTTGAGAAGCAGAGTGAGAGAGATGGCTTATGGATGTTATTGCCGTTGGCAGTGGGTGGAGGCCAAATCCATCATCGGATTGGGATGTTGCTACTCTTCCTCAACTGCAAGGACCAATACGAGTTTTCGTCTTCGACTTCGTTCTCCTCCTCGTCCTGTCTCTGTCACTGTCTCTGTCTCTGGTCTCTCCGACGGTAACCCTCACACTTCCGGTGACCCGGAGGACATAAAAGGGTCGGGAACTACCGCCAGAGGTCGCAGACTGCTTAAAGTTCGAGAAGAGAAACAGAAGCGTGAATACGAGAGGCTCCACAACTACCCTGCTTGGGCAAAGTAACCGTCTTTCTCTTCATTCCTCCATTAATGATGCTTCTTCTATTTATTAATCGATGCTCTGTTTTGCCTTCAGAGTCCTCGAAAATGCCTGCAAAGACGACGAAGAACTCCGTGGCGTTCTTGGAGATAGTATTGGCAACCCTGAACTCATGAGGAAACGCGTGGAAGATAGGGTTCGAAGGAAAGGTCGAGACTTTCAAAAGTCAAAAACAGGATCCGTCCTTGCTTTCAAAGTCACCTTCAGAAAGTACACAAACATACTTGCATTTCACCAATTTCTGTGTGTTTATCAAAACCCATTTTCAATTAGCTCTGCATTCCCTCTTGCAGCTTCAATCCAACTGATTCATATATCTGGTTTGAATTGTATGGACCACCATCAGATAGGGATGTTAATCTAATCGGTAATGTAAGTGTTTAGTTTTAACTTTTAGACTTTTAGCTTTTAATATGTAGTTATATTTATTCATAAAATTTATCTGTATTCTTCATGTAAAATGCAGGTTATTCAATCATGGTATGTCATGGGTCGCCTTGGTGCCTTCAATTCATCAAATTTGCAGGTGAGGCCATGTTCACTTCTTCAGTTTTCTGTTGCTGTCTTGTAACACTTTAGTGTTGGCACCATCTCCTATATTTGTAGTTGGCCTTGATTATCTTTGTAACTCTATGGAAAATAAATTTTCAAGCTGAGTGGTGAAACTACTCGAGCACGTTCATAAAAACTTTGTTTCTCACTTTCTTACAAAATCTTCTCAAACACCATTAGCTAGTTCTAAGCTGTTACTGTTTGGCATGTTTTTCTTTATTATCAATCAGTTTGGCACTAGTTCTCTGCTCTAGCGTGTTCTATTCTTGATTTAGTTTTTTTGTTTGCTTTGGATTAGCTTGTTCCTGAGTAGATTATTGTATTTTAGTGCATTTCACTCTTCCCTATTTGAATTGGTTTTATTTTTTCTTTTGCCTACTGTAGTTCTTCTGCAAGCCATTATATGATAGATTCTCTCATTTTTTGGACACTTTATTGTAACCCTTCAAGTTCCACATGTTATTATTGTTGATTCATTTTTTGAATCACCCTTCAATTACCATGTTGGCGTGAATGAATGGGTGAGAAAGTTAATGCTAGGTTGTTGCTTGGAAGCATATAGGAAACTAAGAAATCACCAATGAGACTCATTACTGTTGGTGGAGTAAGACTCATTGTTTCAACAAATTTCATCTAATAGTGAAGAATATGTTTCAAAGAGTATTTAGAAAGTATATTACTAATGTTTCAGTAAACTATTTTTATATCGACTTTCTTATCTCCCTAATGAAAGCATCAATTTTAATTTATAAACAAACAAGGACAATTTATATGATTTTGGTCTTTGGAATTCGTCAAGTTTAGCTTAGTGCAAAGATGCTATGGCAATGATACACCTGCATGAACTATGAGTCATGGCAACTATATCTAGCTTCCTACTTGTACCTTTACATTCTGACAAGAACTGAATTATCTTGAATTGATGACAGATGACAAATTCATCAATGGAGTTTGATCCACTATATGATGCAGACAAGGGTTTCAAAGTCATGCCATCATCTTTCCATGATATCAGTGATATTGAGTTCCAGGACAATTGGGGTCGTGTGTGGTATTAACTCTAGAACTCAGCTCTTTAAAAGTGAAATAGTAAAAATGTTGTTTTACAAGGAACTCATCTAAGTATATATTGAAATTTTGGCAAAGACTCTTTAATCACACGCAGCTTATTATAGTATTTAAAAACTTAAAGTCGTAAACAGAATTAATTAAATGCAGAGAGCACAATAAAGAATCCCAAAAAATATAAAGAAGTGAGATTTTTAAGTTAATCTGTATTGATCAACTCAAACTAGAAACCTCGTAAAAAAAATATTCAAACAAACAACCAGTATCGTGAATGATATCTCTTGTCAAATGAATCAAAAGAAGAAATCAAATTTAGTAAAACTGACAATACATAAATTACTGTTAGCTTAAGTTTTCCTTGGAGTGATTTGGATTACATGTTTGACCAAGAGACAAACCAGAAGAAAGGATGAATAGAACTGAGAAGTAAAGAAAAAAGAAACAAATTGGAGCTAATTACATTATAATTAAGATGAAGGAATAAAGTACAAAACAATTGGAGTACAAATCTTCTTATATGAATGTAACTTTTTTACATTAGTCCATTCACATGTAATGTGTTTTATGTAATTATATTATTATATAACTGTAAAATATGTGATTTAATCAAGATTCGTGTTGGCACAAAACATATTTAAGCTTTATACGAATATCTTACAGGGTGGACTTGGGTACATCTGATTATTTTGCAATTGATGTGCTGCTCAACTGCCTAACTAGCTTGAGCTCGGAGTAAGTTTGAATACTAAAATTCTTGTGACTAAATTAAGGATATATGTGCTTGTCTTGTTAGTTGTTTTATAAAAGGTTAAATATGTTTTTGGTACTTCAATTTTTAGTAAAAATTAGAATTAGTCTCCCTTGGAAACTAAACCAATTTAGTCCCTTAACTCTTTAAATGCATGGACTTAATTCTTTTAACCAAATTTTATTAAGTTTATTTGACGTTTCAAACATATTTCATTATAATATTTTAGTTTATTTACACTGTTTGACACATATTCTTTTAACCAAATATTTACTTCAATGTTAGCTGAAAAATGCGTTTGAAACGTCAAATAAACTTAGAAAAATTTGGTTTAAGGGACTAAATCCACGTATTTCTAAATGTAAAAGACTAAATTGGTTCAAGGTCTGATTTTCAGTAAAAGTGAAAGATCAAAAACATATTTAGTTATTTTATAAAAGCTAGTGTGAGTAACCTTTTTCTGAATAGCAGATATCTTGGAATCCAACAAATTATTTTTGGTGGTCGCCGCATGGGTGATTGGGAAGAGGGGATGACAAGTCCCGAGTATGGTTACAAATACTTCAAGATTTAAACCATTACACTCCATGCATTGTACTCTCAGTTTGGTTCAAAACGGGTTGTAACAAATGTGCATACGAAAAGGTAAACTTTTTGGGTGAGTTTAACTTTAGGGTAAGTTTACCCTACTCGGTGGAAAATGGCACTGCTCTTTAACGTATCTGTAATTTCATTTCTAAGAAGCGAAAGCATGGTTTTGTTGTATTTCACATATCATGTGCGAAAGAATGATGGTATGGTACGCTGCAAGAGACAGTTTGACATAATTTGACAGAGGAATGTCATGTATCCTCTAAATTTTAGTTAAACTTTCTTACAGGTTTAAAAAGTTTGATTACGAAACTTAGCTGCGAGACGAAAACTTGCTTCAAGATTTAAAATGAAGTTATACTTGAAAAGAACATTTTTCAGTGATTAACCAACAAATAATCTTATTTGAACCAGCATTTCTCTTTTGGTTTCGGGCATCTAGACTTGAGCCTCGCCTTGGAATTTTTTCTTAGTAAGAATTTCATTGCGTAGTTTCCACCTTCCTCTCCGAAGTATTTTTCGACAAATCCTCTTCATGATGCATGAAAATAAGAGAACTCCCACTTCACTTAGTCTTAAAATTCCCAAGCGATCACTTAATGATATTTTCTACGGTAGAATCAAATCCCATCCATGTGTTTGGACGAGTGATTTCAAAAATTTCAAGAAATTAAAATATATAGTATTTTTTTATCATCAAAAAAGAAATATAATAAGAATATTTGGAGTGCTCAAACTCTTTTAAAAAAAGAAAACTTACATCATTATCATTTGTACAAGATATATGGTATTTTTAAACACACTTAAACAAAGGTTAAACCACAAAAGGACCCAACAAGATACACAACTACAAACAAAATTGACATATTTTAATTTTAAAGCAAAGAAAAACAAGCTAAGAGATAGGCTAAAACTAGTAATACGCTGCATAAAAACACATGAGCCATAAGAAAGAACTCTTGAGAACCATCATGTAGCTTGAACAAACTTGAAATAACACACCACAGAGAAACTGTACTCCCATTCTAAATACAATAGATTGCATGAAGCAACATCCTGCTTGATTTATGTCCATTTTCCACCTCCAAAGTAATTCTGCACCCTGCATGGGCCTTATTGCGGGTAGCTTTTTTGGGCAAATTCAGCCCCATTTGTACCGGCAACGTCAAGAAGCAAACATGTTTTCCTTGCAACACATTGAATTCTTTTCATTTATTAAATAATTTATTTAGATGGAATCTTAGATTTCAATTTTCTTGTTTGGATAGAGTAATTCAATTTCTATTTTAAGACAAACTCAACTTTATCCTTGAGCCTAAGTTAAGTTAGTTTGACTTTTGATCCAGGATGACTTGTCTCGACTTTTAGTTTGGATCGACTCATAAAGATTTAATCTGGGCTAACTCGGATCGACCTTTGAGTTGGGCCAACTCTACTTGACCTTCAATCTGGACAAATTTAACTTGATTCAACCTTCGACCCGGGTCAACTTGACTCCACTTTCAGCCCGACCCGACTCGGCTCACCCATCAACTTGGCTTGGCCGACTTGGCTTGACATTCAGCCAGGGTCAACTTGATTCGAACTTCGACTTAGATCAACTCGTTTTGACCTTCGACTCAAGTTAACTCAGCTCAACTTTGACCTAGGTGAACGCAACTTGACTTCGGTACGACCGAACTTGACTCGACTTTGAATCAAACCAACTTGGCTTGACTTCGGCCTGGGCCATCTAATCTCAACCTTCAACCCGGGTTTGCCCGACTCGACCATTGACTTTGGACGACTCAACTCGACCTTCAGCATAATCCAACTCGACTCGACCTTCGACCTGACTCAACTCAGTTTGACCTTTAACTTAAGCCGACTCAACTCAACCTTTGACTTGGGTTGACTTGGCTCAACTTTAGTCTAAATTGACATAGCATGACTTGGGTTTGGACCCACTCGAATCAACCTTCAACCTGAACCATCCAGTTGTACCTTCAACCCAGGTCAATTCAGCTCATACAGACTTACCTCAACCTTCATTCTGGATTAACTCAACTCAACCTTCAATCAAAGTTAATTCAACTCAACCTTTGTGAGTGAAATGAAAAGAAGGGTAATTTTAATTTCCTTCTCTTGAGTGAATTTCAAATTCTATTATTTTAATTATTTAAAATATTTTCTTAAATTTCTCAATTTCAATTTCCTTTAATTTCACTATTCATCCAAACAAATCATTTTATTTCAAAGAATTTCAAATTCTTTAAATAAATAAATTATTTCATTAAATTGTCTCATTCAAACACAAGACAATTGTCTTCAAAGATTAGTCTGAGTCCGGTTTTAAATAGCCTAAAATATGGGAATTCTGAAAAGTTCATATGTAGATAGTCCATGAATAATACTTAATCATTTTGAATGGCTATGATCCCATAGGGCATACAAGACACTAATCCATTGTCATATTCAAGCAAAAGCATTGAAAGAAAATCATACAAGAATATGCTACAAATAGAAATATGAACGGCGCCACTCACTATGAATATCGGCACTTAAAGAACCATAACAAAAATCACGAAATTTCGAAATGAGAATAGACAGGCAGTAGTATCTTGCGCCACATATTGGGTTAGTTGTGGAATGGACTCAGATCTTCACATGAAGCAGATGACGACTGGTTAAGTCAGCTGTGCAACCATCAGCAGAGGGTGACATGTCTCATAAGCTTTAGCTTCGAGTATATGTCGCAGAATTAGCAGTTATCAGTGCCTCCACTAATCAATTTCCATGAACTTTCACCGGCAATAAATGTACATACATGAAAAGGCTTTTTTCGACGCCAGAGGACAATGCATCAAACTATTCCGTGGCTTGTTTAGAGGTTTAAATCTTTAAAATGCACAAAACCCCCAAAAGCACCGGCAAAACATGAGCAACAGAGATCATTGAACCACGACAGGATCATGAAACATCCTGTAAAGCCAGATTCAACTCGTGTGCAGATTTTGCAACTGATCCTCCTCTTCTACAGGTGAAGAGACAACAAACAATGAGTTCAAGCCAAACTAGCATTGCCAAATCCGGCTTAAATAAATAGACATTTTTTTTCCATTCAAGCCAAAAAATAAAGTTGAACTGATACCTCGAAAGAGAAGGTAAAAAACGTTTGACTTTTTCAAGTTCTGGGAAGCAGAGGTTGCAACGTTCTAGCCTGACCACATTAACAAGCAGCATAAAATGAACGAGTATATATATGTGTGTGTGTGTGTGTGTACACTATTTATACATATAAAAATCTCTGAGGAATTAACAAAACCTTTTCTCTGCTTCAATATCGACACCAACGGGTAGTGGAGCTGATACAGTAGAATAGATTACCGAACCAAATATTCTGACCAGTTTCAATAGCATTTCCAAGGATATTCCCTGATGTCTACAAAGATATGAATATAAAATTTGTCAGCACAACTAAATCTATCGAATTATAATTTAAAAATATAAAAACATCAAAATTACTCATCTTCTATACGGATACAATTACAAAATTGGTGAAGATTTTGTCACTGGAAAATATTAAGGGTACAGCTGATTTAAACACGAATGCCCAAGACACATTATAAATGATTACTTGTAGTGTTTATTAGATAAATGATTCCATATTATTGATGGTTAGTCATGAAACATGCAATAAAGAGCCAAAGGTTTTCATAGTTTACTGAACTTTCAAAGTTTTAACAGTCTCTGTTAATTCTTAAACTGGTCGTACTTGCTGGCAGCTATTAACTTTAGTTAAGTTATACATACATACAAGACTACGCATAAAGTTTATTGTTTCATCAACTTGTGTTATGAGTGTCAAATAAAATACCACCAGCTATCTAAGTCTTCAAATAAGTCTTTATAATTTAGGAAAAATAAAATTGTTTAATAAAAATAGGTTTTTTTAGAAGTACAGGGGATTCCGTTAAAATCTTTCAAATTATTGGGATTTCATAAAAATTTAACAAAACAACAAGGATGGACCTACTAATTAATCTATCCAAGGAAAAAAGACGATAGACAAGATCCATGAAAGAAACACTACTAATTCTTTATACAAGAAAGAAATTGGAAACATTTTTTGTCATAATTATAAGATAAGAGCCCTTTCAAATGTATTTATTTATTATTGTCTTATACACTTAATTTATTCTGAAGTCTATTAATGAAACCACCACTCATTTCCCATGAGTAGATGAGTTATTGGATTACTAACTAACATGCAAGTCATACTCACAGGTTGAAAAAATTATTACATTAATAATGTCATTACATATAACTACTACTTAAACCATTTAATTTTATAGGTATTTCTAGAATAAAATTTAAATTTTTGACATTGTTTATTAAAATTAACTTCTTTATTGGTATTGGTGAATTATGTATTTGTTTGTAATGTATAAGGACCAGAAGAATCAATAACTGTCAAAATCCAGCAAAACTTAGTTCTTACACTTAGTTATTGATTCCTTCAAATAATAGAAGGAATTAAGTTTCCCAAAGAGATTCCTAAACAAAACTAGGGTGCTTGCAAGAGAAGTGAATAAATAGAACCTCAGACTGTCATGTATGGTACTCATCAATTGTCTTCTGAAACAAACATTGAGAAGAAACTTGTACTTGCTTGAGAATAGAATTGTAACATATCACAGAATTAAGGGAACGCTTGGTTCGAGAAAAAATCTATTTTCAACTTTAGTTACAAAATACCATTTTATTTCCTATTTTCAAAAGTTGCATAGGAAACAAAGTAAAATTAAGGTGAAATCAAACTACCACTAAATTAACGAATTAATATCAAGGACCAGTTGCAGTTTAAACTAAGATTACTTATCAGTGGCACTCCATGGATCCCCGTAACTTCTCTCCTTGGATAATTTTTTCTTTCTCCACAGAGTAAGAAATGTTAACACTTAAAGTTACTGCATAATACTGCTAAAAGAGCCCAAAAGATGGTTCAATACACAAAATTTAGAGAAAATATATTTAATAAAAATGTCAAGCAAAAGTAATCCATTTAATTTATGATCCACTCCTTTCCCTTAAATCCCCAAAATGGCCTCCTCATTCTTGCTGTCGTGGAATACCTTCCACACCGGTTAGTACTGGTGTTGATAAAAAATGTTATCCAAGAAAATTCAAACAAGGTAAATCAAGGCCCTGGTTGGTTACCCACATTGGATTATTCCAAACCACCTGTTTTCTCAAAAAATAGTTGTCGCCCCATTCCCACGGAAATCTGGTTTATATAACAACTGTTATACTAGTGCGGATGACACTGAACGCATGAAAGAAACATTTCATAAACCATGTAACTATCACTTTATCTTACTTTTAACAATATTTTATGTCCTCTATAATGCATTGGTCCAGCACAAAGCATTTAAAATGCTGCCTTGAATCAGAAGAGATATCACTCACCTTTCCATTTCACTTTGTAGAAGGTCGGCTAGAAGTGGTAGAAGACCAGTGCATATATCAAGTGTAATGATATCAATTTTTTCCATTATAATGCTAACAACATCCGCAATCACCTGGAATAAAAACCAATCACAGGAGTTTCATCAACTTTAATATTTATATAAGAAAATTATGCATACATATTAACAATACCACGGTAAGGTCAAGATTTAATAATGGTATGCAATAATGACAAAAAAAAAAAAAAAACACTATGCTCACAGCATGATCATCCATCTTTGTCATTATGCCAATGACCTCGTTAACATCATTCCTTTCCCAACATCTGAAGACCATCTGCAATATAATGCTTTCAAAGTTCAGCAAATGAATAATTGCAAGTAGGAATGGGTCAGGTACCAAAATTCTATTTAAGTAAATTCTAAATGTTTATTGAAGGGAATTTATCTTTTCGTACAAAAACCAATTTCTCGTTTTGCTTTATTTGGAAATTGCTCTGCGTCAGGCTGTGGATTCTACAAATTGGTATGATTGAATTCACCGAGAAAAAAAAAAGGAACACGATTCAAACTTCAGAACGGTTCAGTTAGTTGTAGTTGTTCCACAAATAAACAATTATAGAGCAATGATAGAACTTTCTGAGATAAATATTTGCTATTTCATCTTTTCATGGGATAAAATGGCCTTAGCTTCTGGTTACTAGCTTTCTAAGCAGGTTTCTTCATTTAATATATAAAGTTATGATCAAGCATTGTCAATTCATATGTTTCTTCTTGTGAACACCAGGTTAAGTTTGTGGTAGACTCCAAACTCTATAGGATGGTATAGTGAGAAATCATTTATCTAGAAAATATCTCATAATATCTGGAATGATCGATCTCTTAGAAGTGTTTTTCATGCTTCAATATTTCATAATATATCATGATCCACTTCCTCAAATTAGGCTTACCAGAGTAATATTAGTATATCATTTATTAAAAAGGGTTACAGTTGTCTTTTGTGACACATCAATAAACACCAAATATGAATATTATATTCTATAATAGGGAGCTTGTTTTCTCTTTTCTCCTTCCCTACCTAAATTCCTATACATATTATCCTCTGATCATATGAAATTCTCTCCTCTAGATCCATTTTTTCTCTAATCTGAGAGAAGAAAAAGAATGCTGAAGCACATCAAGTTCCCTGACCAGTTGACACTCAACATTCAAAGACTCTTGCTCATCATCATAGAACAGATAGCAGTAAGACAAATCTAAATAAATTCAAGGGACTCTGAAAAATATTCATGAAATCATAATTAAACCATCAATACCTGTAACTTAGCTGAACGAGCCATCATTGAACTGAGAAATTCATCATGTTGTTCCATCACATCAGCAATGGAATCTTCATCAGTAGCAGAAACTGTAGCCTTCTCAGTAGAATGTCTCTGTATAACTTTGAGGAATAAGGAAATTACATCCACCAAGTAAAAGGAAAACAAATAAAGGGCAGGGAGAAATTATGAACTAAGAAGGAAGAGAGGGGATATATAAGGCGTTTTAAATTAGAAAGGTAGGGAAAAAAGTAGTAATATAGGCAAAGTAAGTGAGGGTCAAGGACATTAAAGTGCTTTTGTTTTCTTCCTTTCAGTAATCTTTGGTTGCGGTCTGAGATTTGCAGAATCTATTTTTGTGAGGACCTGAAATCCTAGTGTTTTTATTTGTATATTTCATTTGTAATTAGTTCCCATCATATTACGGCAGTACTTTCCTTCCACAACCATATGTCAAGAAAATAATCAGAGGTCCCCCTTGCCCTTATAATAGAAAGGGTGCAGATACAAAATGAGTATAACTATATAGTGGCCTACTTACTCTCTGATGCTAACTTGATTGCCCTGTCCCAAATAAAATAAGTTTCAGCACATTCTTACAAAACGAAAGAAATGGATCGATTATACCAGTATTTTTTAAGTGTTCTTTAAGTGTGTCAGTAAACAAAGCTATGATGCATTAATCATCATAAGTTACACAAAATAGATATAAAAAAGGCTACAAATTATTATAGCAAACAATAGAATTGGTATAATACCCCACTGAAAGGAAGCACATGAACTGATGATATCCTTCCGTGAGAAATCCCTTGTCTAGGTCCTTCATAATTTAGAGGTCGTTCCCTCTTTTCTAAATTGAGAAGTGACCGCATTCTCCCTATATTTTATAAAGAGTATAAAATTAAGAAAACATTTAAATTAATGAAATGACAACCAACAGTTCACAAAAAGAAAGATACCTCCTTTTTGCACTTCCACAGAACATACATCCCTGTTCACTTTCAAGCTTCGAGATTCATCTGGAACAGGATGGAATTCTAAACACCATTAATACACCATCCAACAGGGTAAACACATCCAGATTTTCACAAACAAATGCTCATCAATCATTGTAAAAACCATAACATGAGGCAGTGGACCTTCACACCATTTTGCCTTAGTACATTGTCTACGTTTAGTCTCATTATAGCATTGTAATTGTACTCAATGTCCATGAAAAATCAAACAGAGATCAAACAGCTACAACCAGACAACAAAAGAAAACTTATGCAAAGGTCCTTCCCATAACACGAAAATTGCGATGCATTGATACACCCCAAATCGTTCCTAATATGCAAATCACTTTCAAAGTTACAGCTTCCAGCAAGTTAACGCTATGTTTTGAGACCTAAGTCTCGCAATTATTAAGAGCATATTACTTTTAGATGTAAGAAAGACTGGGAAAGCATGGCATCTTTTCTTATGGCATCCACATTCATGGTAGCCCAAAGCATAAAACAAGAATGGTTTGCCATAGTAATTATAGGTCAACGTCGGCTTTTGCCACACAGCCATAGCACAGATCTCACCTATATACAAAGTTTCTTTTGTTCACTGGTGAGGCATATAAATCAATCCAAGTTTATCTTCTCCAAAACAAATTCCCATCTCACACTTCTATTACTTTATTATTGTGAGCAACACCAGGGATTTGAAGCTCATGAACATGACATGTATTCAGATAAGATAATATCTAGAGAAACGAGAAATTTTTGCCAAAAAATTCACTTAAAAGCTTGAGTTACAAAGTACTTAAAAATGGCCTCCTTCAGACGTCGAAAGTTTGTTACATGGCAATAAAGCACATGTTCACAGCTACGCTAATTCATAAAAAACCATCCATAACTCTGTTGAAATCACAAGATTTAGATATGGAAGGAGTAAAAGAGAGTAAGCAAACTCCTAGTAAATGTATTAGATTATATGGTGTGATGATAATGAGGTTCTAATACTATGGTTCACAACCATTTGACCAAAACTTAGACAATTGCAATAATATTAACAGTACAACTCACAGTTAAATAGATTAGGACTAGAAAACATATTGCATAAATATCAATGGAAAACAAGCTGTGTGAATATAGGAGATGTAAAACTTCATGCTGATTACTAGCACAGAGCTCAATGAATTTATTCATATTTACTAGTCTCAAGACACCTAGCATAATTTAAGCCTTTAAAAGATGTAGAAATACCTTGCGTGGAGCTTACAGAAGCAGGGAAATTACTTTTATCTGCAAAACCACTTAATTCACTGCTCTTAGATGCTGCAGATTCAGTCAGAGGAGAAGGAAGGGGCTTATCCATGTCATCTCTATTATTCGGAAATTTACGCATATCTGTTGCCTTTGATTGTAAGGGGAATGGCATTGTTCTTCCAGCAACTCCAACTTCTTTTCTAGAATCAGCTACAGGCTCGGATGACCTCAAGCTAGTTCTGGGGACAATTACCGGTATAATATCTGATTTATTGACAATTGGAACATTGGATGTTGTATGAGATTTCAAAGAACTCCTTTTCTGAGCTGTTGTATTAACCACTGTGGTTGAACCACCAGGTACTGTTTTGGGACCAGAGTTCAAATTGATCCTTTGAGGAGTACTTGGTGCACTTCCTGAGGCTTCATGCAATCCATAAGTCACATAGTGAGTGAGCAGTGATTAATTGATAACATGATCCAAATGGATCCAGATACAAAAGATTACACGAAAAATTGACTAGAACAAATTCAAAAAACAAAATAAGAAATTGAAAAATGAGGAAGGATGTATACATGGCAAACATTTTCCCTCCTTTAAGGGGTCTGAATCTTGAGAAGAAACTGACAACCTTCCAAGAGATCTCGTTTCTTTTAGTAATTGATCTGGATTTTGTGAAACAGGTAGCCTAGCCTTAGCACTGATCTCATTCAGAACAGTCATATTTCCTCCTGAGGATTTAGTTTCTGAATGACCATTTAGATGGTTCACACTATTAAGTGCATATGGTTCTATACGCTGGACAAGAGATCAGAAATGTAAAAGAGGCACATTAGTATTAAGTGGTATCAAATACAAGGCAACAATTCCTATAAGAAGCGAAATTTTCTCTTGAAGATAAGTGCCTTTACCGAGATGTCCACCACCCAGACTCCAACACAGCTTTGATTGTATGAGCAGCCAAGAAGTTTTCCTTCATGAACATTAAGATCTGACAATTTAGACCAACCCACTTCCACCATATCATGGCATCTTATAGGTTCCCACGAGAAAACCTAAACAGAACCAAGCAGAACATTATAACCTTCATAAATGATTTACCTCATAAATAAACCAAAAAAAGAGCTTACCTTTAAACTCTCGTGTAAACCACAAAGCAAGGTCCTCCCGTCAGGACTAAAAGTAAGAGAACGCACTCCAGATGTCTAACATAAGAAAAAATAGTCCAAATAAACCAAAATTAACTTGACAGATTGATCGTAAACTGATCATCCTGAAGAAAATGGTCAATTTCCTATAATAAAAAGTACCTCAGGACCAGCCGAACCAATAAGCTCAAAGGTTTCAAGGTCCCAGAATTTTACTGTTCTATCTGCCGAACCTAAATATGAGAAGGGAGGGATAAATGAAATAAAATTAAACTCGAATTCACTGAAATTAACAAAAAAAAGCTTCCACAAACAAAACACAATAAGTTCAAGTCTTAGAAGGTCTACTTTGGCCATATTCCTAACTAACGGGAGTGTAATAACAATTTTCATAAGCTAAAACAAAAGCTTACAAAATAAATTATTGCAAAAGCTCCAAGCAGCACATGAAAAAACATCTTGAACCTGGATAAAGTTCAAACACCATGTTTGTTTTGTTTTTACATTCAAATGACATGTTTTCACTCACAATTAAAGTAATGCAACCACAAAAACCGAAAACAAAATGAAAATAATTCATGTTTTTGTAATTGTAATCATTAAAGAAAACATATCAACTGAAAATGAAAACAAATAACAAACCAACCACACACACCCTCTCTTGCTAAGGTAGAGAAAGGTACTTATTTTCATGATTTCATCAGAGAAGTAAGACTAACCTGTTGCTAGTAGAAACTCATTGGGATGAAAATCTATACACTGGATCTGGCCTTCGTGACATTTAAAGTCATGCAAGAGCTTCCCTGCAGTCAGATCCCATAACTGCAAAAATATACATTATAATTTAGATAATTGTTTGAAAAAAACAATAGATTCTCATTTGCAAATGTAGTACAACCATACATGCCAAAATTACATTAATCACAATTAATCAAAATATTAAGATAGATATATTGCATACTATGCACCAAGTCCATGATAACGAATATAAAATTTTACAGACTTTTTCAAGAAGTCATACTAAAGTCTATATTAAGTGAAGATTAGATTATTTGCTCCCAACTCAGCAGCAAAGGGAACATTTCTTCTATATAACAAACACACATAGGAGAAAAATATTAGAAAAAACGTAATCGCTAAAAGTAGACTCAAGAACGCAGCAAGCTGTCCATTCTCTCTACACGCCACTTGGAGAAACAAACTTATTTAAATATACAACAAAATATCAACCAAAACAAGAGGAGAAAGATATTAAAAAGTAATGATAGTAAGTATACTCAAGAACGCAGTAAGGGTGCCCAAACTATCTTCACGTCACTTTGAACAAGTAACTCTGAAATAGCCACATGCAAAGAAAGGCTAAATATCATCACATTCTAGAGGTAGTTTACGGCAAAGGAAAACATTAAAGTAATGCAAGTATTTCCCTCCAATCAAATGCACAAAATGAATGCATAAACAGAACACAACCACAAAATTTTAGCCCCTTTATTTTTTCATAACCTTTTATAAAAAGCCATGGAAGTTAAGGTGCACTTTGCATTTTTACAAATAAATTTTCTATTGGTTGGATTGTGATAGGAAGAGTAATATAAGCTTCAATAAGACCATTCTGCAGACCACTAAAGAGCAGACACCTCAAGAAATCTACACGGCACCTAACACAACAAGACTACATTCCCATTCACAGTCTCTGAAGAAGTAGCAGTCCACAATACAGCCCTAGCTGCCCTCAAGTACACCAATAATTTTGCGAATCCCGCCACAGACAGCTTAATTTCTTGTTTTATCTTTACTACCATTACCATGTGTATACCTTCAGGTTATCATGTTTATTATTTTCACCTGTACTACCATATTATGCGTACAACCTCAAATTATCATGTTTGTTATACTCACTTCTATATTTGTTCTCTCACACACACCCAGTAATAGAGTATAAGACTTTTCTTAGCTACTGCTTTGTGTAACAGTAAAGAGATAAACATGTATATTCTGTATTAAGGTACATGTTTGGACAAACTTCTCTAAAAGGACTTCTAGGAAAGATATTGAAATGAGTTTCTCTAGAAGGTAGAATTAACTTACGCACAAGTTAATTTGTACAAGCTCTCTCATATAGCTATTCCAACTTTTTATCTTTTAACTTGTCCAAAAGCTAATTTTAACTTTTGAAGACGCTGATCTAATTTTTTTCTTCTCCTTTTCATCTCTTAGAAGTCCTTTTAGTAAGTTTGTCCAAATATACCCAAATTAGTATAGGATATTCTGCCAGCTAAGCAAGTGGATATGCCAGCTGTATTTTCTGTTATTGGTAGTTACTTAACTGCCCCTATCTCTGTACTATTAAAATATGTTCTCTGTATTCAGATATCAGAATATCAATAAAATCAGAACTTATATTCTCTTTCAGTTCTTTCAACCTCTGAATTTTTTTACCAGCATTTCATGAAACAGGTTACAAAAGTAGACACCTGAACTTGCTATTTTTCATTGAGGGTATTCATCATCATGTACATCACCCAGCAGTTTTCATTCCATGGTTAATTATTTTTATTTGAGGCAAACCATGCAAGACATAGGTATATATGGTTCAATATGATTGACTACTTTTTCCTTGTATAGTTGACCAACCATGCAAGGGAAACCTATATATTGAATCTGACTCTGCTAATACCATGATAAGGGAAAGCAATTCTAACCTTTACAGTATTGTCCTCTCCACCTGAAACAACCCAGCGTCCATCTGGGGTAAACCTGATTGCATTGACCCCTCGAGTGTGACCCTTGTATGTATGGATACAACCCTTCTTTCTGATGTCCCATATCTTAAGATTGGTGTCTAAAGAACCAGATGCAAAGAATTCTCCAAATGGATGAAAGTCCACTGATGTACAATTGGACCTATGACCAGTAAGAGTACGAACAACTGCCAAAAGAAACACAGCAAGTCAAAGACTAAATTTATCGGTATGGGCAAAAAACTTGTGGTAAAAATACTGAATAAATTATGTGAGACTAATCAAATCTCTTTTCATCAGTGAATTAAGACCATTTAAAGTGAATGGCAAGAAACTGCGTACTCTTTGCCTCTTCTAAGTCCCAAAGTTTGATAGTGCCACTTGCAGCTCCAGCGGCTACCAAGACTTCAGAGGAATCAAAGCTTACGGAGTCTATTCCACTAGAATGTCCTGACAAACTCTGCAAAACGGGAAACAGCTCTTACTGAAAATAGAGAAACAAACATTCTCTTTTCTACAGGAATATTTTTCTGTAAAATATAAATGAGACAGACAAAAGTAAATAAAAAGATGATGGCAGCATCATTGGTATAAAAACAAGAAAAAGAATGCATTTAGATAAGAAACTGATCAGTTGTTCCCAACGGCCAAGAGGACATCCCAATAGCTAAAAATTGAGTACCATATTGGGTTGAACTTGTCAGAATGGGATAAGCAGCACATATTGGGTTATTTTCAACTGAAACCAGAAAAAAAAATGGAATCCACTCACTTTGAACATTTGAGAGAGGAATCTCCTTCACACAATCTCAAATATATATATATACCATATGTCAAAACAAAAACAGCAAAAAGGGATAATTTCTAGCTTTAAAATTTTTAAATTTAATCCTAACCAACTAAACCAAAGCCCGAATACAACGAGCATATTCACAATATGTAACAAACCTAAATAAAAGAAATGGAAACGATGATGTCATGATGTGACATTAAGAATAACTTCAGAAGAAAATTAATCCCATGAAAACATGACAAGAAGTTTTCATGCAACACCATTTTCATCAGTGACCAGTTACTGTGCAAACTAGCTTGGAGCAGCTCCAAATAATTAAAAATGAGTTTCAAATGTGAGAGGGAACAAGAGGCCGGCACAAGGAAAACAATGCTAATAATTAAGGCGCAACTAAAAAAGACGAGGAGAAAAGAGGAGAACGAACCAGTATAGCGTTAGGTTTGCCAATAGCCCAAAGATTGACCTTGTGGTCTTCACCTCCAGTGACAAGAACCCTGGATGATTTACGTCCAATCTTGAGGCAGTTGACAGAAGAAGCATGTGCTACAAATTCCTCTGAACATAACTCGTCAAGGCCAACCCAACCAGCAAGTACCAACCATAACCCACACACACACAACAATAGAATAACGAAAGCAAAGAGGGCAACAGATAGCAGAGAGATCTGTAGATGAAAAAAACAATGAAGGGCAAGAGCACAGCATAGATCAAACAAAATGCAGAAATGACAAGAAGGATACGAAGCTTGTAAGCGCGTTTGGTAGTCATCGGTATGAATAAAAAAACCCTAGCAATTGCAGTTGCGGCAGGAACAGCAGCTCCCGATTAGAGACATTCGAGTCCCGAGATCTAATTCGGTCCACAGAGATTCTCAGATCTTCGCTACCCACAGCTGACAAAAAAAATGTCGGTCACGGCAGATCAAAATGGAGAGAGTGAAACTGAAATGAAACAAAGACCAACCGAACCTAACCTAACCTCCTTTTTTACTCTTGTTCTTATTAGGTAAACAGCGGTTGGTTGCAGTTGCAGTTGCAGTAGCAGAAGAGATTGCTTCACTTCAGAGTTCACACAACATGATTCAAACAAGTAACACACATACACAGATACATTCACTTGTGCTTGTTCTTCTCAAACTTGTCCACAACCAGAGAGTGTGAGACTGCGCATGCGACAAGCCTGAAAGGTTTACGAATTACAAGTAATAATGCTAACGCCGCCGTCGCGGGGAGCGAGGGCTTCACCACTTCCTTGGATCTGCGACTGAGTGAGTGAGTGAGTGAGCGAGTGAGCGTGGGAGCCAAAAGCTGGAACTGCTCGGCGCTTTCACGATCTCTGCGTGACCGTGTCCCTCGGTAGTCGGTAATCGTAATGCTTATGTTCAAATTAACCTGAGAGTGGGAAGGTTCAAAATATATTTGTAAAAATAGATAGAAAAAAAGAAAAAGAAGGAAAATATGTAAATAAAAATGTGAAAGCTACGTTCCACGTTTTATCCTCCCTCCGCAAATCAAAATTGAAAAGACCACACAACAAAACTCAACTCCAATGGACTCCCTTCACCTTTCTCATCTTTAGCTACCTTTCTCTAATCATTCATCATCTTTCACTCACTCACATCACAACCACTGTTCATTCCACCTGTACCCTTTTTTTTTCATAACTTATTTTCAAATTTTATTTTAGAATATGCAGTTAGCACTTTTTTTAGTTTTTTTTTTCCTAACTAAACCCTTTTGAAAAAAAAATCCCAAAATAGACTTAAGCCTAATTAAATTATTTTAAGGATTTACGTTGAGAATTTTAGTTTCAAAAAAGAGTAGAACTGGATCTCTAATGTGAAACTGAAACACTCACTGTGTTCATAACAGATGGTAATTGGATCTCTGAAAAAACGAATTTCGTCTAAGGCTTTTTATTCTTTTAAATGGTAAAAAATGGAAGGGAGGAAAAATGTAAAATATAATTGAAATTAAAAGTAATAGTTACAAATGTGAAATTAAATTTTAATTTGGATTAAAAGAATGAAAAAAAAAGACTATATATCTTAATAAAGAATAGGAAATGTTGAGTATAATTTAAATTTGAATTTTGTAAACTAATTTAGAATGTAAATTATTATTATAATTATATGTATAACAATTTAATGAAACATAGAAGAAAGTTATAAAAATGTAATACATTGATACTGTTATTATTATTCATTGTTGAAATAAGTTTTTTTTTTTAAATGGAATGTACAGCAAAAAATTAGTAAGAATTTAAAGTTGAATTTTAAAATTTTTGTTTTTTTCGTGAGTTTAATAACTAAATAAAATAAAACAATATCTACAAATAGAATAAATATCTCAAAATATAATGAATGAAAATTGTGCTATTAGCATATCAATTATAAAATGAGATTTCAATTTTGTTTGTGATTAGTTAAATTATTTAATATTTTTCTTATATCGAATAAGATTCATTGACTACACAATTATATGTATTAAGTACACTAATATTTTGACACTACATCTATTTTTACTATTATTTGACATTATCTCTTAATACTATTTACTTTATTTTCTTCTAAAAATATAAAAGGTAATTCTTGTCGAGACTATTTTATTTTTGTAAAAGTTGTCAAATGGTGTCAAAGAATATTTTTCTATATATTTATCAAGCGTAATATAATATGTTTAGGTCATCACATATGTACATTTCATTATTATTCGTACAGTAAAATAAATCATAATTTTTTGTAATTTTATTAACATAATTTTGTAAATGATAATTAAATAAATTTCATAACTTTTCTTAATCTTAATAACAATTAAAACAATTTTATTTTACGATTTTGGTCTTATACAAAATACACATATAAATAGGGATAACAATGTGGTCTTAATCCAGTGGGTCAGTCTGCCAAAAAAATGTGGGACGGACCGAGGTATTGAGTCCGCTAGCCGTATAGCTCGCAACCCACGCTAGCCAAAGGCGCAGCGGAGCGGGGTGGCCCGCAGGCCCACATAACCTACACTCTTAAACTTCAACTTGTAAATTCACGAATGAACCAATTTTTGAACTCTTTTGGACTGTTTGGATTATTTTTTATTAGACTGTTTTTTATTGGACTATTACACTATTTTTTTTATCACTAAGATGCGGTTGATTTGCATCTTAATCTTAATGTTCATGTCCAAGACTTGTTTTATTATAGAATATAACTTTGTTTAACTTGTCGGACCAGACTACATTGTTGTCATTCTGTACATATAAACAAATTAAATATTATCAAGGTTATGAATAAAAATGACAAAAACAAAATGTTATTTTAAATTTTTGAGAAAAAAAAATCGATAACAAATTTATAAATTGAAATATAAGTTATTCAAAACAACAAAAACGATAACAATAGAAATCAAGTAAATAAAACTATATGGATATTATCAAAATTTCTGCGGTTAACAAATTTACTTCATCAGACAAAAGTGGTAAGTGTAAAGAAATAAAAGATAATCATGACAAAGATATAAAATTATTAAAAGAAATACACTACAATGTCTAATAAATTATATTTTAACTTTATTTATTTTAGAGAAAAGTTAATCACATTGTATAATACCTTTTAATAAATGAAATATATATATATATATATATATATATATATATATATAATTGACATTAAAATACTACCTGTATTATTGATCAAAAATATTAAATAAGTCCTTATATTTTGATTAGTCCCGTTCACATACCTTAGTCGGTTCACATGATTCTTTCCCAAATTTTTTTCATATTTTACTTATTGATATATTTATGATTTTAAATAAATTATTTAATTATAGATAAAACTAAATTAATTATTGAATTTAAAAAGAATAATAGTATTTATTATCACCCTTTTACTTCTCACTTACTATTAATTAATAGTTTTGTAACTAAATTGGTAATATCATATCCAATAGAAAAATAATTTTAAATTTTAACTTCAGTATTTTACTATTAATACTTTTAATTATTCAAATTTGTAAAATCTATTAGTCATCTTTGAACTATATGAATATTTCACAAGAATAAAAAATACATTTTACTTGATTTTTTTTTGTCAAACAAGATTATGAAATAAAATGGAAAATAATTTTTTTGCACACAATTACATTAAAAGAATATAACTAAAAATTGTAGTTTTGACTTAATTATTGATGAATTATTCATTAATTTCTTTTATAGTTATAATTATGTTAAATTATGTATCCATTATTATTATTATTGATATGTTATCAATAGTGATAAAATATATAAATTTTAAATATATTAGTTTGGTCTCTAAAATTAATGGTCAAGATCTGTCACTAATTCCAATTGAGTTCATATTCTTAAAATATAATGTAATTTGATTATTTTCGTTAATTTTGTATCAACAATGTTAACTAATGTGTCACATGTTAATTAATGTTTTTTTATTTATTTAATTTTCTTTTAAAGCTGACACGTGATATATGAATAACTTTGTTGACACAATACTAATTAAAATGATCAAATTGCATTATATTTTCAAAAGTACAAACTTAATCAAAACTAATCAAAATATTAGGACCCACTTCATATTTTTTAATAAATATAAGGACCGAGTACTTTAACTAAAAAAATTTAGTTTTAATAAATTTACAGTGTAAAGCAACAATTTTAAATTGAAGGTGTAAATATGAATACATTTATAAGTAACAAAGATAAATAAAAAAATATTTGTTTTACTTCCTATTTTACTTACGAGTATGTTTATTTTTATTCGTATTTATTAACGAATATGTTTCTTTGGATAAAGTAATTATCGGGATTTGTTATTGAAGGGTTATTATCACCTAAGTGATATTACCAACTTAGATTGATTGTAACATTCGCTCAAACGTATACTTAGACTAAAATGATCAAAAATACATTTATCACCATACTAATTTTATAGTATTAATCAATAAAACATGCAAATACTATCTATAACTATAACATATTCGTTTATATATTAATATTCTATTTTTCAGATGAGGACGGGTTAAGTACTATAACTATGTAATATCATATATGTAATATTACTAAAATGAAACTTCTCTCCAATGTAATTAGACATTCTTATATGTACCATAAAGGTTGATTATTTAACAATAAATAGTAACTATTGTTCATCCTTAAAATTTGTTTTGAGAAATTCCTTAATAAAGACTCAAGAGAAAGAAAAAAGAGAGAAAAAGAATGAAATCAGTTCCTTGCTAAATTATAGTTAATTAAAATAAAATACTTAGAAAATAAATTTCATTTGAGAGACTAATTAGCATACATATACACAAGACAATTTAAGTTTATAAAGAAATTAATTAATTATTAAAAAAAGTTGGTTTAAATCGTGCTTATTTTGAATTCCCAGTGAAAAAAAAAAGGTTAATATATTGTAATGGAAGTAAGTAGAAGGTTTAAATTTTGATTGAAAGTGATAATATATAGAAATAACAAGAAGGAATTTTGGAATAGTAATTGATAAATATAATGTGATGAGTAGTGATGGAAGATTGATTAAAGTGATTGGATGGAATAATTTGATTCCATTTGGTGTAATGAAATGGAGTTGGAGTAAAAGATGATCACATCGGTGGTATTGAGTTTGAGCTGTTACAGTGGCAGGTGTTGTGTTTGTTTGAGACTGAATAGTTTAGTATTATAAAAAATGTTGTCACAACTCAACACACTCGGATGACGGCAAAGGAAAGTAGCGTTGAGGTTGAGGTTGAGGTTGAAGCTACGCCTGAGCGAGCGTCCATTGGAGAGACACACACAGTTCAACCCTTCAATTCAAGCTTCTGCTTTCGAATCCACCCTCTGCCACTCGATCACTGGTTTGTTACTCTCTCTCTCTCTCTCTCTCTCTCTCTCTCTCTCTCTCTACCTGTTCCGTGCCTCCTTCACCCACCCCTGTTTCTTTTCTCTGTAGATTTACTTCATATCACCTAACGCTATCAAACTAAGAAAAAGAGAGCTTGCGAAAGACAATTTCACTGATGCTTCGGATCACACGCACCAATTTCATTGCTTACAGATCCACTCGTTGATTCGCGATCTGAGCTGCAGAGTGTCGAATAAAAACCCTAATCTGTAATCTGTCACCGGAATCGGGAATTTTACCCGTACAGAAGGTGGCTCAGCCCTTGCGTCATGCGTTTGCGCATGTTCGGTTCTCCTCCTCGCGTGTTTTTGTGATTGATGGTAGTATGAGAGATATGCACCGGAATTCTACTGGTAGTACTAATAACAGCACTAATAGTAATAATAAGATATCATCGGCACTGAGGCTGTCCTCACCTCAGCAATCTCTAAGACGCTTGGGACTGTGTTCCCAGATAGCAACGGGGGAGCATTCCTCTCCTATTGTCTTCCCCGAAAAACGTGCCAAAGTGAAGGCTTCCAGGAAGTCCAGTGTCCCCACTACCATTCGTCCGGATGATCAGGACAACAGCAAGAATTTCGAACATAGGATTGACATTGGAGCAGGTGGAGGAGGAGATGAGAAGTCTGATTTGTTAGGATACGTTGTTTTTTCTGGAAAACTTGTTTTGGATAAGAGAAAAATTTCTACAAATAATAATGCTGATGCCCAACAAACTTCTGACGTTACCAACCAAGATGCTGTAAATGCCAAACTAACAAGCAAGGCCTTGGCTTGGGGCTCCCAAGTGCTGCACCTTGATGATGTTATCTCGGTAATGCATTTGCTATGGTTCAATACTTTTGTGGTAGGTGCTAGGGAAAAAAAAAATTCTAATTGGTTTTAGTCCGTGTTCTAAACAGGTTTCTTATAATGCTGGTCTCAGACATTTCACAGTGCACTCGTACCCATTTAAAAAAGCTTCATGTGGGCTTTCTTGTTTCATAAAATCTCAACGAAGTCGCAAGGACTTTCGCTTTATAGCTTCTAGCATAGAGGAAGCACTGCAATGGGTTGGTGGATTTGCAGATCAACAGTGTTTCGTGAATTGTCTTCCTCACCCTTTATCGTCCTCAAAGAAGCAGGCATCCTCAGAATTATTTCAATCAGACACCCCTCCAGAATTGCTCTTTAGATGTAAAACTCCACCTAAGATGCTTGTAATTTTAAATCCACGATCAGGTCGGGGTCGTTCAAGTAAAGTTTTCCATGGCATTGTGGAACCGATATTCAAGGTATGCTATACTCTTTCTTGGATTCTATGTCCTGCATATATTGTTATTTTCATCATTGTGGTACTGTGCATATTGTACTTTATGGTTTCAAATATGAAATTAGAGATGTTCACTGTTTAAAACAGCAGGACATTGTGCAAGACTGGTAATTATAGTAATTTCTATATTATGTCTAGTTTCTCATTGTCTGTCAACACATTGGTCTTTCATATTATTACTACTATTTTTATTAATATTATGTCAAATCAGTCTTTGATTTCAACACTTCAACCATTATAGTTAAGTACTTGTACTATTTTATATATAACATGCAATAGGAAGGATAAAATAATGCTTTATGAGACTTTCTTACATGTATCTACGGCATGTACTGTGACAGCTTGCTGGGTTTAGATTGGAGGTGGTTAAAACAACATGTGCGGGTCATGCTAGAAATCTTGCATCAAGTGTGGACATCAGCACTTGCCCTGATGGTAAAATCGTTGTTCTTTAGTCTACACGTGTGCTGAGTGTTGTTTTGTTACTTTTTAAATGTTTTTTTCATTTATACCACTTCTCTGGCGTTTCTTTCAGGAATTATCTGTGTTGGTGGTGATGGAATAATCAATGAGGTAAGCCCTTCATGTGTTGTGTGCTGGATCATAAGCTATCTAGGACTAATTGAAAAAAATAATGGATATCTTTTTGTGTAAATTCCAGCGGTTCAAGGCTTCTTTCATCATCAAAATAAGAGTGGTAGTGGAATTATTAGTTGTTTTGGTAGGAACTGGATTAGTTCATACACGGAACACCAAGAGTGATGTGTACATCTTCTCCTCAACTGACACCAGAACAGGGGTGTCTAATACATGTATACTAGTACTGGTATTAAAACTAATTTAAAATAGAAAGAAAACCAATTACAATCCATGAATTCAAGCATATTGCTCCAAATGCACCACCGATTATTTATATTCCCCACACTTTTCCTCTCATATCCCCAATATGATCAGACCGGAATTTGAGCGCTCTTTCCACTACTCTGCCTTGCTGGTAGTTAGATCAGATGTGATCATAATACGTCCCATGGCCTCTTGAGCATTTATTTCCTTCATACCCTCTTTTGCATATACATATAGTGATAGGAGGTTTGCTGTCGTTCTGTTGTAAAAAGTTTGTCTCAAGCTTCACAATAGGTTTTCATCTTGTTTCTTCCTTTATTCTTTTTCTCCCTAACAATTTCTCTTTCTTACCTCAGAGAAGAGTACGCACTACTAGTGCTTAAGTATTAAATGTTGATCCTAGAATGTTTTTTGATGGAGTAAATTACATTCTGTCAGTCATCACATTGGGGATTGTTAAAATGATATAACCTTGCAAATTGTTCAATAAACAAGTTTGAAATCAGAAAAAGGAGTGACAATGACAAGTTTACACGGAAAAATCTAAACCCTTCATTCTCCTTTCTTTATTTGAGAGTATGTAGTTTAGTCAAGTCAGACCGGAAGAGATTTAGTTTCTTGCCAAAGTGAATATCTCTAGAAAAAACAGATCATGAATAGAATAAAAACTTTTTTTTGGAGAGGTAAGAGTTTATTGAATATATGATGATACAAAAACTCACCTAAGGTGGTTTGGTCATTTAGGAGGTCATCAATGAAGATCTCATTTAGAAAGCTTTGCTTTAAATGTGTTTATTAAAAAAATGGTCTTCATAAAATCCCAGTGCCCATTTTTAATTCATAAAGCTGACTCTACTTGATAGGATTAAGCTTAGTCACATTGATTTTTCAAATCAGTGATCAGAGAGATAATCACCAAAATGTTTCCTTTCCTCCTTCAATAAGAAGATAGTATTATTTAGAAAATGGGGTAAAAAATCATAGCCTCATATGTACCTGCTTTCCTACCCTTGATTATGTCCCAATCAGCAGACTTAGAATCACCCAATTGAGAACATCTGTTAGAATATACAAAAAGAAAGGGTCTCCTATTGTGAAGATGTATTGAATATCTATATTCAATCATTGTGTAATGTGTATACCTTCTCTATAAATAAAGAATAACTCCTTTCATGCAATCGTATCTGTCCCTCATAATTTATATAAATTGTTTCAAATTATTAAGGTGCTGTGTATTGGCACAAATATGGTGTATTTTATACCCCATCATCTTTTGAATAAGGATATTAAAGGTTGTGCTTTTTATAGGAGTACTGTTCTTATCATCACACACATACAAACATCATTAATGATGGGCAAGTTATATGACATTGTTGGTCTGTAGGTTCTTAATGGTCTCCTCAGTAGAGACAATCAAAAGGAAGGAATATCTATACCTATTGGAATCATACCGGCTGGTTCTGATAATTCACTCGTATGGACTGTTCTTGGAGTCAGAGATCCGATTTCTGCAGCAATGGCGATTGTAAAGGTAGCATTCTTTCATTTTTTGCTCTTCTAGTAAGTGATGGGTATGTAATTAATACCTTTTATAGTTAGGATCAGACATCGATAACATTGGTTCCTATCCATGTTCTTGATATAAGTTGACCATATTCTTTTTGTATTGATATTCATTCTAAATAGGCATTGATAAAACTGTTCACTCATTCATTACCAGCTTTCAGTTTCTGATTTATCCATTTTAGCATCTGTTTATACCAGATAGTCTAGTCATAGTTTGAAAGGAAAGCAAAAATAAGTACATTTCATCCCCCAAGAATGGAAATGACTCTATGTGCGAGTGAGGAGGGGGTTACATTCTTCTCCTTCTACAACCTATATAAGACGAATTGTAAACATGAGTTGTTCAGAGAACGAATTAAGTGCCGACAATTTTTTTCCCTTTTCTTTGGTTAAATAGTTGGACATTTATTGGCAATATGTCACTTCTGTTTGCCATGTCGGCAGTTGTGTAGATTTCTGGAAATCTTACTCTTAATAATTAATAAATACTGACATAATACATTCTGTTTCTGGTTTCAGGGGGGTCTTACTGCTACTGATGTCTTTGCTGTTGAATGGATTCAGCAGACTGATAAAATTCACTATGGATTAACAGTCTCATATTACGGTTTTGTTAGTGATGGTAAGTGAATGAAGTGTATACATTTTTTTAGTTATTACTAAGGCAGAAATTATAGGATAAATGAAGGAAATCGTTTGCTTTTATTACATTGTTCTTTCCTTTGTTTCTTATTGTTGCTACATTTCTTGAGCAGCTGAATTTTAGTTCTTAGCTCTATATTTTGAAGACCATGTATGTATTGGGAATTTTTGGCCATAATTGGCCTTAATGTTGATTTTATTGTCAAGAACCAATCATGTCATAAACTTTTATGTCTAACATGCTTCTCTAGACAAGAGCCTTTTTGCCCTGAAGCGTAAACAATGCACAGGCCCACCTCACTAGGTGTTGAAATTCAAATTTTAGAAAAATGGTTCTGGCATTGATTTAATTCATGACCAATTAATAATACCATGTTAAGAACCAAGCATTCTAAGTGAAGGCTCTTGAATGGTTCTTTAATATAAATAAACTTTTTAGTTAAAGTCCTTTCTCTTTAGTAACCTTTGGTAATTAATGAGATGGTGCTAGGGGAAAATAAAACCTTTATTTAGAATTTAAACATGAAGGTAGTTGATTGATGCACTGATACAATTTTTAAGGCCCAAATTTAAATGGGCATTAAGTGTCTTATGTATTTTTCACATTTCAGTGTTGGAACTTTCTGAAAAATATCAGAAGCGCTTTGGTCCACTACGGTATTTTGTTGCTGGATTCTTCAAGTTCCTGTGCTTACCACGCTATAGCTATGAAGTTGAATATCTTCCAGCTGTGAAAACAGAGAGAGAAGGAAAGATTTCTGGTGAAAAGGAAGTAGTTGACATGTCAGATCTGTGTACTGACATCATGAGCAGATCAAATAAGGATGGAATGCCTAGAGCATCTAGTCTTTCAAGTATTGACTCAATAATGACTCCAAGTCGTATATCTGGTGGGGACCTGGATACCTGTAGTAGTACCCATGCTAGCACTGAACCTTCTGAATTGGTGCGCGGTTTAGATCCAAAGTCTAAACGCCTATCATCTGGAAGGGGCAATGTAACAGCAGAGCCAGAAGTTATCCATCCTCAGCTGCCTCTATCAACAACTCCAAACTGGCCAAGAACCAGATCTAAGTCAAGGAATGATAAAGGATGGACTGGATTGACCACAACACATGATACCACTCGATGGGGGAATACTGCAACAAATGATAGAGAGGATATTTCATCAACACTGTCTGATCCTGGTCCTATCTGGGACGCTGAACCAAAATGGGATGCTGAACCTAATTGGGATGTGGAAAACCCAATTGAGTTGCCAGGACCATCAGATGACACGGTAATGGGATCTACAAAGGAGGTTGTGCCTCGTTTTGGGGACAAATGGGTTGTGTCAAAGGGACGATTTCTTGGCATTCTGGTCTGTAACCATGCATGTAGAACAGTTCAGAGCTCTCAGGTGGTTGCTCCCAAAGCTGAGCACGATGATAGCACACTAGATTTGCTCTTGGTTCATGGGAGTGGTAGATTGAGGCTCTTGAGATTTTTCTTACTTCTACAAATGGGTCGACATCTTTCACTGCCATATGTTGAATATGTCAAGGTATTTGCATTTGTAGTTGTTTTACTCCGTGTTTTCTCAGTGAACTCTGTTGAAAATCACTGGATTTTCACACTAATATATTCTGATGACTACACACTGGGTAAAACCACCTAATGATGTAACTCTGTGTGTGCGCTTGTGTATATATATTCCAATCTTTTGTCTTCTTTCTCGGAAGACTATAATTTACATTTGTGATTAGTTTTGAACTATGTAGGTACGGGTATCTTAGAATGATGTCCTTGTTAGCATATCTGGCTGTTATTTTATCCTGGTAATTTGAGCATATGTATCTGTTAAAACTTCTGCATCCTGGTAATCTGTTGTAGGTAAAGTCCGTGAGGATAAAGCCTGGGAAGCACACTCACAATGGATGCGGTATTGATGGTGAGCTTTTCGCGCTCAATGGACAAGTAATTTCTTCTATGCTTCCAGAACAGTGCAGACTTATTGGTCGCTTTCGTTTATGATAACTGAGTTCTTTTCAATTCTTTTATGGGTTCTGGGAAGTTTAATGTACCTTCTCATATACAAGTCCAGATACCCAATTTGTCTTTAAAATTCCTTATCGCTGTAACAGCTGAGCTTTGTAAATCTTTTGGTCCGGTTATATGTATCTGTTGTTGCTTGCTTACCTGTCTTCCTTATTTTGGTTTTATATATAGAAAAAAAAAAAACACTGCTCATTTATGCACTTCCTGCAGCAAGAAGGTTGAATGTATTGATGATCACCATTTCCTCGAATGGTCAGTTGATTTTCTTATTATAAAGCTTTTGATCGTGATCTTGCTTCTCAATATCTGGTTATCATGTTTGGTCTCCTCCATTTACTGTTTTCACCGCATGGTGTAATCTTGAGATATTGTCGGGTGTACATTCAAAGTTTTTCTAAATACAAACCACGTAAATGTGATCGACCATTCAGAAAGGAAATTATATCTAGATCTAGTTGATACAATTTTTTAAAGGACTCTATAGGGTCAAGTAAGAAAATTTGTTTTACCAGCTCTAGAAGTGGATGTTAAACCTTGGCAAAACGGGACTGAGTAGGAATCTATTTTGAGCACTCTCCATAGTTATTGAACAAAGTTGTGAAGGGTTCCAATACAGGAAGAGTATCTTGATGTCAGTTTAATTAATAAGACAAATTATAATCTGTTGACCTTTCCTCAAATAAAAGAGAAATTAATCTGCATTTTTTTAATTACTACAGCAAATATATTTATTTGACTACTAAAATAAAATAGAATTATTGGAACTAAAAGAGAAAGAGAAAGACATCATTATAATAGGAAAGTGTTACTTTATTTTTCACACTAGTGTAGAAAAAAGATTTTTTCGGACCCAATAAAATTACAGTTTTTGAATGCATATATGCTTCCATATGTAATTGATGTAAATAAGAACGATGTCTAAAGAAAATTGGTGAGACGGTAAGAGGCCAAAATCTACGAAATTTTTTCTTCAAAAAACAAATATGATTTGAGAAAGAGTAAAAGAAATAAGAAAAAAAGGTGTGTGTGGTTATGATAAGTATGAAACGTAGATGCAACCTAGGAAAGAAAGGTCCGAAAATAATAGGGAAGAATAAACATAATAATTACAAACAAAATGCGAAAGAAGAGGAGAAGAATGATTGAGATGAATGGATATGGATATTGGAGGAGTGTTGCAGAATGGGTCACGTGTCCTCTTCCCGGGTGTGACTTAGATTATTATTTTTATTATTATCAGAAGATAACTACATAATACTGAGATTATTTATCCATTATACAAAATTTGGGGTGGAGGTTAAGAAAGGAAAGGGAACAAGGAAACCCTTGATTTGGACGTGCAGAAGACAAGAGAGAAGATAGAAGATAGGATAGGATGAACAACACAAGTGCGCTCAGAGCAGGTGCTATGGCATCGTCGATGGTGAGCGTGTCCCCAAATTGTTACTGCAACTGTAATTGCTCATCGACGACGATGATGCATATGAGGAAGACGACGAAGATGCCTTTGTCAGTTGCAATGAAAAGCAAATTCGTTCGTGGTGTTCGGTGCGAGGTTGCCATAAACGCGGTGGAAGAGTCGACAACTTCAGCAGAGGCGAAGGTTGGAGCGCGGGTTAAGGTGAAGGAGGGTGTGAAGGTTTACCACGTCCCCAAGGTTCCGGAGCTTGACCTTACGGGTATGGAAGGTGAGATCAAGCAGTACGTTGGCCTCTGGAACGGTAAGCGAATCTCTGCCAATCTTCCTTACAAGGTTCAATTTGTCACTGAAATCCAAGGTCGTGGTCCTGTCAAGTTCTTGGCTCATCTCAAGGAAGATGAATTCGATTATCTTTAGCTTCTCCTTATTTGTATGTCACTCACTTCCCTCATTATTACAATACTATTACTTCTACCGCTGAATAATCAAATCATCCATGTGATGTGATGTTATCTGCACTGCACCCTTGTTGTGTATAATGTAATCGATCCTCCTCTTCATACCTTGCAATTTTAATCCTCTTTAATTTTCACTCTACTATTACTCATATTTTCGTTGCGGTTGCACCTTGTTAGAGACATCATTTATCTAAAATCTCCTCCGAACTCTATTTTATTTTGTTTTATTTTTTTGCAATTCCTGCCTTCTCTCAATCAGTATTGCAGCAATTGAAACAAATCTTCAGAAAAGAAGAACTGCAACTACTTTCTTTTACAACACACAATTACAATATTACAACACAGAAAACACATAATTTCCCATTAGCCAACTTCTTGTGAGTCAGCCACATAAACTTTAATTGCTTGGGTAAACCATGTAACTCCTTTAACTGCTTCTTAAAACTGAAATAATACTTTGACAATTGAAACATCAATAAAGTTTGAATTTTAGAACCGCTTACATTTTCCACCCTTGCTTTAAACTTCCATTACAACATCTGATTTGAATTTCAGAAAATAAATCCAACACATTTGGGTTAGATCATCTACAAAAAAATATAGTAATGATTACCTTTAAGGGCGAGGGTTCTTTGAGGCTCTCCAAGTGGCTCTTGGGAATGGAAGCCTACTTTGCTTACCATATTAACAAGCATGACAATACGTAGAAATCACTTCAAAATCAGGTAAATTATTTACCATTTCATATTTTTGCATTTTGAGAAGCCCTTGGTAGTGATAATGCTCAAGCAAGCCTCTTGTGTTACAACCCAGCAACATTTTCTTTTACTGAGAAAACTACATGCTCCTCCAAAGTTGGATTAAGTGAAAAACTTTTGCCTCTCATTTTCGCCTTGAACCAATCTTGACCTGCAACAACCTTGATTAAGCATCAATTGTCTTCAAAAACACCTTAAAGCCTCTTTCTAATAATTGACCGACACTCAGCAAGTTTTTGTATAGTTTGGATACATCAGAAATTGTTTTATTTCCTACATGTGTTGCAATGACAATGGCTCCTATTCCTTTTGCTGCAATATAATCATCATGACCTATCTTAACTTTTGAAATTTTTGAAGGCTAAGTTTCCTGAAGAGTTCTTTGTCATGAGTCATGTAATTGGTGCACCCTCTATCAATTAGTCAGGATTCACTTGAGACATTGCTTGAAAAACAAGTTGCAATAAAAAATTGATCTTCCTCTTCATTTGCAATTTTAGCATCTTCTTCTTGCTACGCAAATCACAACTTCAAGTCCAAGTTCATTGCACTCATTACACTTAGCATCATGCCTTCTCCAGCGTTTAAATGGTGGATGGTCCATCTTGCTGCAATGCTTGCAAGGAGGATACATTCCCTTTGAACTTCCAGCTTTGTTTTCATTTTTGAAGGATCTCTTCTCTTGTAGCCCTTTATTGTTCTTGTGCTTGCAAAGAATTCAACAATTGTGCCAAGGTGATCTTGGGTAGTTCCTTAGTGTTTTCTTCTCTTGTAGCCCTTCATTGTTCTTGTGCTTGCAAAGAATTCAACAATTGTGCCAAGGTGATCTTTGGTAGTTCCTTAGTGAGGAATATTTGAAGGATCTTTCTCCATTTGCTTGCTGCTTGTTCATGTTCTTTTTATATCTCCCATCATCTTCATGTTTGACTGATATTCCTCAACAAATCTTTCTTCTCTTGTAGCCCTTCATTGTTCTTGTGCTTGCAAAGAATTCAACAATTTTGCCAAGGTGATCTTGGGTAGTTCCATAGTGTTTTCCAACGTGGTTATGGTTGAATCAAATCATTCGGGTATAACAACCAAACTTGTTTCAATAATGCGTGAGTCATTAAACTCAATACCAAGCAATCTTACTCCATTTGCTATGCTTAAAAGCTGTTCGGAGTCTTCCCTAATGTTTTTTGATTCCTTCATCTTTTGCAATTTAAAATCTCTAATAAAATTCAGCAGCTGCATGCCTTTAATTTGATCATCTCCATCATACTCCTTTTTGAGATATTCCCAAATGGTTTTGGCTGACTTTAAAGTCATGATTCTAGTGAAAATTGTTGGTGATACTACCACAAAAAGGCTGGCCTTTGCCTTAGCTTTTTTGGTTTTTCTATCATTGTTTTATTTGAGTCGTTCTACGGCTTCCCATATATCTAAAGCCTCCAGGTAGGCTTTCATTCAAACATCCCAAATATGATAATTTTCACGGGTGAAGACTGGTGATGCTATTGCTGATAGATTTGAATCTCCTTCCATACTTTTAAATTTTACTCTTAGGTTCCTGAAACAGTGAAAGAAACTCCCAAACTATAACGAGGGATTTTATTGTATCAAAAAGAGTTTCTATCTTCCAACAGTAGGTTGATACACATAATAGAAATAGAAATTAAGGACAAGAACAACAATCCCTCATCCTGCACCATATAACCTGGAATGACAGAAGTATGATTTAGAAAAGGCAGAGTAGAAGAATTTAGGGAAAATTAGAAGAGAGAATTTCAGAGGGAAATCACATACCACGCTCTACCCTCTTTCGAGTACAAAATCTTTGAATATAGAATTCTTTTTTCTTTGTCTAACACTTTTCCTGCTGCCCTCATTATTCCTTTCACCTTCCACGTGACTTTTTGGCATAACTAACTTTGTCCCATTATCCATCTCAGCATTATTTTGCATGCCTGTTTGATTTTACTCTTAGGTTCCTCAAGAATAAAGCTCTATAATACCAATTGTTATAAATATTCCTTCAAGAACTAAGCAGTATTGTAGCAATTGAAACAAACTCCTCTTAACTGCATCTTCAAGCAATTAAAATAATAGTGTCTGCATATTACCATTACATTAGATTGAAAGGATATATCAGATATGTTATCGCTGTTTGAAAAAGCAGGTAGACTAAATGAATGATATAAATTCACCTTCTGCTGTCATCCTGTCACTTTTGTTACCCGAGAGTTTAAATATTTTCAAGTTTAACACGTCCATCTTGTAACGATGTAAGATATTCACATTACACCATAATATAATCCATCTCTTATATTTTACCAATTAATGTTATTTGATTTGAATATTTAGCTTAATATTTTAATATTCATTTGTAAGGGTCTCTTTTTGGTAGATGCAATGGTATCCTTTGACAAAGCTGTCTTTTAATATTCATTGGTAGAATTCTTTTATTATTAAGGAGTCATTTTAAATTTAATTTAATCCTATAAAATCTATTTATAAGATGACAATTATGATCCATAATATAAATTTAATTGGTATAATAAAACATAAGTTTAACAAATGACTTCAAATAATTATACTTGTCTTAAAATATCCTTATTCCATCCTCCACTAACATCATCTCCAATCTTCATTCAACATTTTTAGCATCACCTCTATCAACGTCAAGCTCATTGATAAATGTGCATCATCCACGTGGACCAAAACTCTATTAAGCTCAGATGTATTTAAAGATGGATTACTTGAACTTCCTCCAGCATTAACTTCGTCTTGAGGTTGCGTATCCTTAACCTCTCCATAAACATTAACTCCTTCAATTATCCATTCATCACCAAATTGAATACAGTGCAAGTTCCTCCATATGAAAGTGCAGGATAAAATATATGAAAAAATATGTTCACTTCATTCACCTCCATTTAGCAACAATAATGTTTTTTTACTACAATCATGTTTATAATTAAACTAGCGAATATGTAACGTCCCATTTATTTATTAAACGAAATTAAACAAAACGTCACGCAATAAAGTATAGCAGTGTAGTCTTGAGGTCCTTAACGCAACTCCTACAACCTGGCACACCACGATGCCAACATAAAATAGATACAATTCTAATAAGGTGTGTAGAGTAAGAAATCATAAGACGATACAGGGGCCGTAGCCCTAAGGAATTCATGATTAAAATGACTCTAGCCCAGATGGCTAAGCTACTGAATCACCACTCCCTTGCTGACCACGAGAACCTCGCCCATCTGCTCCCCTCAACCAAGTTGATGATCATCGCAAGGAAGAACAGCCACATACAACACAACCATGCAACAAAACGGGTAAGCTAGAGCCAACACATACTCATCATACAGTCAAATATATTTTCATAATCTCACATCCATATAACAACTAAACATGTTATGACTCTTCATTTAATACACTATGACTCGACTCATCCGGATACGTATAACTTGGTCGGATTCAGCGGATGCTTACACTTGTGGTGGATACCTCTGCTCGACCCTGAGCTGCTCGATCCTGAGCTATGTGTTACAAGTGTTACGATGAATCAAATCTCCCTCACCACAAGGTTAGCCCTTACTGGATTTCAGGCCTCCTGTTACTCTCACTACAAGAGTCAGTCCGCTCTAGGTGAGACTAACTGGCTCCTCAGAGTGTCAAGATACAACCTTACCTTGAATCCTTACCTAGTTATACAGATGGAGCACCACCATGGA
>Ga0214542_1001113_pt1 | contig 53923 bp, 29 predicted proteins | sample CNSS1metaG_FD_160096 | JGI IMG/M metagenome (GOLD analysis project Ga0214542, IMG submission 160096) | Root nodule microbial communities from cowpea collected in UCLA plant growth center, Los Angeles, California, USA - CNSS1 | ecosystem: Host-associated > Plants > Roots > Nodule | place: USA... | reverse complement strand
TATATATATATATATATATATATATATTCAGAGTGACGTATAGGCAATACCCAAAACTTAGCCATCCATAACTACAATTTCAGAAATATTGTTAAAATTATTATATTTATGGTTATTCCATTTGTCAATTTTCACTTTTCCTTGGACTTTATATTTATAATTTATATTAGATGTATTTATAATATAAAAGGTTGAAAAACTACTTTACTAAATAAATTTATTTAAATTAAATTGTATAATGTAAGAGTTTAGAAAATAATTAAGAATTATTCAATAGAGTGAAAAATCGGTTTAGAAATAAAGGAAACATAAATTAAGCCTAATATACAAGATAAAAAATAATAACAAAAAAATAAAGATAGAAAATAAAGATAAAATATTTAAGATATCTAATATATCTAACAAGAATAAAAAGTGGTATTTTTTAAAAATACAGTTTGAATATTGTATTATTAAAATATGAAAGTTTATAAATAAAAAACTCTTTACTCAAATTTTGTTTTATAAAGACAATATTTCTAAAATTTTCTTTTTTTTTTCTTTTTTACCACACCAAGCCAACTTAACAAAATAATAATAAAACAATCACCATACCTATACACCAAAACATTCAAGTAACCAGCTTAGGCTGGGCTGATATAAGCCTAGCCGACCGGAACCGGTAACATAAACATCCAGAGGAATAACCTGCTTAAGAGAGCATATAAGCAACACAAACTGTCAAGGGAAGTAGTCGGTTTAGGCCGACTACCTTAGTACACTTAGCAAAACCCCCTTATATTCAATAAGTCCACCGTAATCAATCTAAGGGCCTGGGTTAGGGCCAGGCCCACTTACAGCCCAAATCACGGCCCAAGCTAAGGCCCAGCCCATGGCATAACCAGACATAATTAATACTCTATAAATACACGTGGACCCCAGTAATTAAAGGTACGCATTCATTACTCCATTAATCACCTGATTTGACTTTTTGAGAGCTTTAGCTGACTTGAGCTTCGGAGTCCCTTCTGTAGGTAACCCCTCCTGGGTCCAAGCAGACATGTACCAACCGGGAAGAGGCCAACTGAGGAGATAGCGGACTCCACAGGTAAGGTGACGCTCGTGCCTAACTTATCTTGTTTGTTCTCTGCAGGAACAATCGGTTTAGGCCGACTACCTTAGTACACTTAGCAAAACCCCCCTTATATTTTATATTCAATAAGTACACAGTAATCAATCTAAGGGCTTGGGTTAGGGTCAGGCCCACTTACAGCCCAAACTAGGGCCCAAGCTAAGGCTCGGCCCATGGCATAACCAGACATAATTAATACTCTATAAATACACGTGGACCCCAGTAATTAAAGGTACGCATTCATTACTCCATTAATCACATGATTTGACTTTTTGAGAGCTTTAGCTCACTTGAGCTTCGGAGTCCCTTCTACAAGTAATCCCTCCTGGGTCCAAGCAGACATGTACCAACCGGGAAGAGGCCAACTGAGGAGATAACGGACTGCATAGGTAAGGCGATGCTCGTGCCTAACTTATCTTGTTTGTTCTCTGCAGGAATAATCGGTTTAGGCCGACTACCTTAGTACACTTAGCAAAACCCCCCTTATATTCAATAAGTCCACAATAATCAATCTAAGGGCCTAGGTTAGGGCCAGGCCCACTTACAGCCCAAACTAGGGCCCAAGCTAAGGCACGGCCCATGGCATAACCAGACATAATTAATACTCTATAAATACACGTGGACCCCAGTAATTAAAGGTATGCATTCATTACTCCATTAATCACCTGATTTGAATTTTTGAGAGCTTTAGCTGACTTGAGCTTCGGAGTCCCTTTTGCAGGTAACCCCTCTTGGGTCCAAGCAGACATGTACCAACCGGGAAGAGGCCAACTGAGGAGATAGTGGACTGCATAGGTAAGGTGACGCTCGTGCCTAACTTATCTTGTTTGTTCTCTACAGGAACAATCGGTTTAGGCTGACTACCTTAGTACACTTAGCAAAACCCCCCTTATATTCAATAAGTCCATAGTAATCAATCTAAGGGCCTGGGTTAGGGCTAGGCCCACTTACAGCCCAAACTAGGGCCCAAGCTAAGGCCCGGCCCATGGCATAACCAGACATAATTAATACTTTATAAATACACGTGGACCCCAGTAATTAAAGGTACGCATTCATTACTCCATTAATCACCTGATTTGACTTTTTGAGAGCTTTAGCTGACTTGAGCTTCGAAGTCCCTTCTGCAAGTAACCCCTCCTGGGTCCAAGCAGACATGTACCAACCGGGAAGAGGCCAACTGAGGAGATAGCAGAATGCATAGGTAAGGTGACGCTCGTGTCTAACTTATCTTGTTTGTTCTCTACAGGAATAGTTTTCCTTCTTGCTAAGATTCTTATCTTTATGTTGATCATTTTTCATATCAAAGACTCGCTATAAAAATCTTAGCATAGTGTTGATGCTCCAATGCAATCAAAATTTTCAACAAATATACTGGGTAATTTGTAGTACAAGTGTTGTATCCACACAGATTTGATAGAATACACAAAATTTAAACTAGTTTGATTCGAATAAAATAGTGTTTGGGATACACGAGAAGTATGGAAACAAATCCAATGTGTAAAAAAGTGTTGTCTCAAAGCAATAAAGATGTAATGAAATAATTTTGAGGAAAAGGTTCACTTTAAGATAATAAAGAATTGTTAAAGCTAGATTTCACTACTTTGTCCCTGTTTTGTACCGATGCAACCATCATTTACAAAGATGCAAATATTCATGTTTTGAGAATGCTCTTTAAATGTAACTCTAGTTAATTCTTGACACCTAGGGCCTAAGATTATCAAACTTCACTATGATTCCTTAGTGATTACTTGAATGAATCTCCTGCATTCCGATAAGGACTCTATAACAAGCTAGAGCCTTAAATCTATTCCTAGCATAAAAAAGCAGGAGGAGAATTAGTTGGACAACAACTTGGAACCAGTTCCCACTCAATTCCATGCTAGTGAAATCATATGAGTAGTCAGTTCATCCAACAACAAGCATAAACCAATTCAAAAACATGTAATAAAAGCATACTTTGATAAATGTAACAATACCAATACAAGGGAGTTCCAAAGGATTACATCTTTGCTTCAACAATTAAAGAGGTTTAGCTCCTTGATGGACGTCCTTGGTGTAGGAGAGGAAGGAGATCCATGGAAGACACCAAAAAGAAGATGAAATGCAGCAGAAATGAAGATAAGAGCAAGAAGAGCTCTAGGCAATGGAGGTTTTTGGTGAAGATGAAGAGTAGAAGTGGAGCTATGGTATGGAAGGTGGCTAAAGGAGATGAAGGAGAAGGTTAGCCATGTGTGCTCTCAAAATAATAGAAGAGTGGAATGATCTCAACACAAATATTTTATTAGAAATTTCAAGAGTTACCATTACAATAAATGAGTGGCTCTATTTATAGGCACATGGCCGGCCAAATGAAGAGAAAATGTAACAAAGATGAAATGCAAATGTAGCTTGGAAAAGAAGCTTGATTGTAGACCATGTGATGTAGTAGATGAGTCTTGATGATGCCAAGTGACATATCACACTCTCCTTGCCCAAGTCACACGCACCATGCTTCCATCACATTCTCCTTGCTTAGTTCATGTTTTGCTTGCATCCAAATGGAGAGTCACTCAAGTAATTCTTGGCCAAAGGTAGCAAATTGGGCTCAGCCCAATTGATCCCAAAAAGTGTTCTAGCTTTTATTGAAAACAAAGCCCAAACGATGGCCCAATTTAAATCTAGACTACTTCCTTCATGCATCATCTCATATTTTAGATATTTCTTTAGCCCATGTGAATAATGTAAAAAGCCCATGATTGACTTGATCATCTTGTGAGAGGCCCATGTGAATCTTTCTCATCATGCTTCTAGTGATTGGGCCTTTATGTGGGCTTGGGCTTGTTGATGCATTTGAGGTTGGGCTTGTTGGGGTCACATCACTCTTCATAATAGATGAAAAGAATGCAAGATATTTAAGAATAATCCCCTCTTAAGTCTTCTATTAATGTTCACTAAGTACAGAGCTAAGTGTTGACAAAAAGTTCTAAAAAAAACCCTTCAAAAAGTCTGTTAAATAGGGGTGCAATTCCGGTTTTATAAATTGTCCAGGGTGGTGCTCAATAGTGCACTTATGGCTCCACTTGTAAAGGTTTCCTTCCTAGTTGGGTTTCCTTTGTGACTCAAGTCTTATGCTTTGATATTATAGCTCCTAAGTGGGGTGCAAATCTCACCTTACAAGCCAATTTTTTGGGTCTGAGTTAGACTTAAAGTCCACTTCTTAACAATAACATATTTTAGAATTGGATTATACGTATTCTAACATGTAAAAGAGATCAAATGGAGCCCATAAATCAAATTAATCTCTCAAAATGTTTAAACTATGCAAATTCGTTAGGGAAGTCAACACTTGCTAAAGCAAAATTCTAAAATTTAAAATTAATAGAGCTTAGATTGTTCTACCCACAAGTAGGGATGACAAAAAAACTCACGCCCACGGGTACCTAGGGATAAAATCCATTGTGGATAGTTGGTACCCGTGGGTAGCGGGTAGTAGGAAGTTTAATACTTGTTCCTTAACTGGTCGGGATCGGGTATCATACAACCCGTACTCGTGGGTACTCATTACTCGTTAAGAAAATGAAATTGCGTATTTATCCCTATTAGGTTATGAGATATTAGGTTGATGCTGAAGTTCATTTCTTTTTTTGGCTCACTATTGTCATCCAAGTGCTCTTTGCTATTTGCTGAAAGGGATTTTTGAATAGGTAAACGCCTACTTTTTCTTTCATTTCCTCTCTTTAACACTTAACATTCATCTCCAAAAATTGGTCTTGCTATGTCCAAAGCTTCGTTTTTACTCAACAACCCTTTTTGGGGTATTATCCTTTTCGTTAACCCATTTTTCTTTCATTATCTACTCCCAATTTTGATCTAATCTCGTACTGAATCTTTCGAAGTTAGTCCTCCAATTGTTAAGAAAATGAAATTACATATTTATCCCTATTAGGTTATGAGATATTAGGTTGATGTTGAAGTTCATTTCTTTTTTCAGCTCACTTCTATCGTCCAAGTGCTCCTTGTTCTTTTCTGAAGGGGATTTTCGAACATGTAAACCCCTACTTCTTCTTTCACACTTAACATTCATGTCTAAAAATTGGTCTTACTCCCTCCAAATCTTCGGTTTTACTCAACAACCCTTTTGGGGTATTATCCTTTTCGTTAACCCATTTTCCTTTCATTCTCTACTCCCAATTTTGATCTAATCTCGTATTGAATCTTTCGAAGTTGGTCCTCCAATCCTTCAAATTTTGAGTAAAGCTCCAAAAGGGGTATGTTTTCTTTCTCTTATTTCAATTCTAGGTTAATACATGAACTATTCATGACTATGATAATTTCTTATTGAATAAACTAAATTATCCAGTTATTTTTTCATGTCGGATTAAGTTAGTCTCTGGGTCTGGGGACTCTTGCTCAAGAATTCTAAACAAAAAAGATAAGGAGTGAATATTGTAAGGCCCACTTTTTATGTCCTTAATGTTTAAGGGCCTAACCGCTTCTGTTGGGCCTAAGGCCAGCCTAATGGGTGCCCCAAAACCAGCCCTAACCCTCTCACTCTGCCCATTCTCAGAAAACTATTCCTCTTCTCCTCCCACTGCTGAAGCAACGAGCTCTGCTAGGGCATAGTTTTTCCCCTCTGAATCTGCTAAACACTTCCTCACCGGGTAAGTAGGACTTGAATCTCAAGCTCTTTTCTGTTTCCAAGTTTTGGTTTCACGCTAGTCTCTATCATAGCTTCATCTTTGTTCACCTATATGTTGTTTTCAGTTTCGTTAGCCGCTCCTGCTTTAGGTGCTAGTCTGCTAAGGATCTCATTCTCTTCGAGTTAGCGATTAACCAAGATAAGGGAAGTTATGGCTTAACTATTTTTAAATTAATCTGCCTGTTTGGTTTGTTTTACGTTTGGGTGCTTGATGTATATTGTTGGTTGTGTGATAACATGTTTCTACTGTTGTTATGGTTCGAATCGGGTTTTGCATGCTTGAGAGCGGGTAGGTTCTGCTGAACTCACCCAAGCGAGCTGGGTGGTCGCCCAAACAAAAAGCTCTCGTTTAAGCGAGGAGCTCTCGCTTGAGCGAGAACACCAGCAACCCATCTCCCTCTCTGTTTTGAGGGCTCGCCTAAGCGAAGGCCTCTCGCCTGAGCGAGAATAATCTCGCCTAAGCAAGATGGGCTAGCTTGAGCGAGACATCGACGTGTCCTCTGTTTGCAGTCTCGCCCAGGCAAGAGCTGGTAGCTTGAGCGAGGGGTTCCTCTCGCCTGAGCGAGAATTCCTTAGCTTGAGCGAGATTGACAAAGTTGATTGGATACGTGTATGTTTCACATGATTGGATGATTTGTTGCTTTAAACAGTTTAGGTATGATGCTTGTATGTTCTATATGATATATTGGGATTTGAATTGATGAGATTGGTATGAATAAATTCATGAAGCATGATTGGGTGGTTGGCTAGATATTAGCATGAGATTGTTATGCATGATAAATCTATGGTTGGTTAGTGAGACATGGCTATGGTATGAGATTGACGTAATTCCATGAAACTCTTGGTGAGATTTCATGGTGGTGTTGGATGTGATGGACGTAATTCCATGAACCTCTTGGTGAGATCTCATGGTGGTGCCGTAGTGTATATAATTAGGTAAGGATTCAAGTAAGGATTGCATCCTGAAACTCTAAAGAGTCAATTAGTCTCACGTAGGGCGGACTGACTCAAGTGGTGAGAGTAGCAAGAGGCCCTAGTCTTTGGCAGGATAATGGTCTTAGATGTTTGAAGGCTAACCTTGTGCGTGGTAGGGTGAAACCCATTGGCAATGGCTCTGCAAAGCAGTAGAGGCCACCACAAGTGCAAGCATTCGGTGAATCCGACCGATTATATGTATCCGGATAAATTGAGTCTTAAAGTCTTGTTGTTTGCTATCACATGCTTGGTTGATTGATGTGTTCTTGACTTTTAAATTGCATGCTTAAGTGTATGATAAAAACCTTTTACTCTAGCTTACCTTTTGTGTTTGCTTGTGTTTGTCTTGTGTGCGGCTTTTCCTTTTTGCAATGATCACTAAATTCCTTGGTGTGAGCAGGTATAGGAACCCTTGGAGATTGTAGTGACGATGAGAATGTTGTAGCGTAGTTGGTCATGGGTCAATGTTGGGCTCATGTTTGAAGGACCTTGTTGTTTTGTAATCTCTTGCTCTATGAGCACACTTGTGGGAAACTGTTGAACTTTCTTATATTTTGTTCATGGCATCGTGGTGTGCCTAATCTTTTCTTCTAGTATATTCATAGATAACTATAATGGTGATACATATATACTTCATGGTGTTGCTCTTTCATATTATATTAAGTGATGTTTCATTTATAGAATTTATTCTCTATTAAATGGGACGTTACAAATATGCCTATCGCGTGCAATGTATTTAGTCACTAATTTGGTACAGACTCTCAGATGATTCAAAAAACTTTTGAACTCACATGAACCTAGTTTTTTCACTGTTTCAATTCGAGTTCCCTTCATTTTTTTATGCATGAATGATTCCTTCAATTAGAAGCAAATGTCAAATCATTGAAATTTATAATTTCATTGTCAATACCTTTAAATTGAAAGAAATGTCCAATAGACTTTCAATCTTTAAATTTAGAAAACTTAGTGAACATAGAAAACTTAGTGAATAAATTAATGCCTAAAGTATCTTTGTAGACTTTCAATCTAGTTTAAGCTTATTCCATTATAGTATATTTCACTTTCTTTTATATTAAACATGAATGGGTTTTTTCTTTTATATCCAAAATTTAACTTTTTTTTTGTTGTGTTTTAATATGTATAGACTGTCTAATCAAGATACATTTTCCCCTATGGATGATGGCCAGCAAGGACAATTCGTAGAACCAAATACAAATATAGGAGATTCAAATCAAAATTATGTTCCTATAAATTCAATTCCAGGAGAAACTGAAAGTTCAACTCCAACTGTTAACTCAAGAAGATTACTGTTAGATGTTTGGAATCACTTCAAGAGACAAAAGGTAGATGGAAAATGGAAAGCGATATGCAATTATTGTGCCAAAAGTCGTTTGGGTGACACGAGGCAAGGTACATCACATTTGAGAAGTCATTTCAAGAGTTGCAAGCTTCGAACAACACAGGACATCAAACAATCTTTTCTAAAAACTCATAAAGAAGGTGGTGAAATCGTAGTTGTTGGCAATTATGTGTTCAATCAACAAACAACTAGAGATACACTCTGTAAGATGATAATTTTACATGAGTATCCAATGCCAATGGTTGATCACATAGGCTTTAAAGAATTTTGTGATGTTGTACAACCTCTATTCAAGGTGGTTTCTTGAAACACCTTAAAAAAGGATATTATGAAGGATTACAATGCAAAAAAAAAAGAGAAAATGAGATTAATGTTGTCAAGGATTCAAAGTCGAGTTGCAATTACAACTGATATAAAGACTGCTACTAATAAAAATAGAGGCTACATGACTATAACAACTCATTCTATTTATGATTTATGATTTAGGAATCCCAATGCTTAAATGATAGACCAACAATGCTAGTAGGACCATAGTTGAAAACTGAACATGGATGAGTGCACCTAACTAGTGAGAAGAGAGCAGCCAAACACTAAATTGAGAGCTAAGTGAAAACACCTTGAGGATTTGCCACTAGTTTTGTTTTAATTCTCTGAAAACTTTCAAACACATGAAAAAGCATGGAAAGGATAAAGGCATGTTCTTTGTTGAATATCCATACCTAGAGCCAAATAGCCTACCTCGAATTGAATTATAATATCCTTTTTTGAACCTTAGCCTCACAATGCACACCTTAGCGCAAAAAAGTACATCTTACCTTTTGTCATTGATAAGGAAGATAAAAACATATGTGATGGAATAAAAGGCAAGGATGAAGGCTAAATTGCCTAGGGAAAACAACAATGCAGTCCAAAGGACTGAATCTGATGTGAATACAAAACATAGAAAAAACTAAAGAAAAAATTGCATCAGAGTTTGAGGTGGAAAAGAAAGCGCAGTAAGATAGAGCTAAGCTGAATAAAAGTTGAATGACTCATGATATGTACATGTTGTTTTTAACTCTTTTCATCAGTGAGTCTTGCTTGTCTTGTAAAACAAAGTTCCTTCACAGCCTAGCCAAGTTATAAGCTCAAGAAAGCCCTAAGTGATCCATGCTTATTGTGTGTAGATAGTGCTTGGAAATGAGATACAAAATAAAGTGAAAGCTTGAAAGGTTGTTTGGAGTGTAAAGATACTTAAGCTGGGGAGATCATTCAATATAAACCAGATTGAAAAACATGAGTGAAAATCCATGTAGGTTCCAAAACTATGAACTGCTATGTGTGGGTATTGGTTTAAGAATGGGTGGATTATTTTATTTTTCCTTCACTTACCTTTAACATGTTGAAACTAGTTCTTTGACAACCAATAAAACTCATTTTTCCAATTTGTCTTGTTATGCTTTGCTTGAGGGCAAGCAAAGAGCTAAAGTGGGGTGTGGTGATAAGTGTTAAGAATAAATGAAATTTCCATTTGAAATTGACACTTATCATGTATGAAATGATGTTATTTATATACATAATGAGATATTGAGAAATGAAGTTTTATGAATTGTAATGGTATTTTTCTATTTTATAGTAAAAAAAATCAAGTATGCAGCTGAGCCACAATTTTGGAACTAAGCCATGGAAGTAGAAAAGACAAGACAACATATCTGGACTTTCTGATTGAGCACAAGAAATGGAGTTGAGCCTCGTGAGGAACCCTCTTTGCAAGGAAACCTTGAGCTCAAATCCATGAGGCTTAGCAGCCAGGAAAACCCTTCCAAGAAGAAAAGGTCACGTGCTAAGACCAGGACAAAGGGCTAAGTTGAGAAGGAAACCAACTTGTGAAGTAACCCTTGTGGCTGAGCACTAAAAGTTGTGTTGAGCACCGCCCAAAAATTCTTGTAAATAAAGACCTTGGACTTCATTCTAAGCATTGAGTAGAGGCTCCACAATGTAGTAGTAGGATAGAATATGGTCTGTGAGGCACGAGGGAGGTGCTTCTAGTGTAAATCTTATGTGTAAATGTTGTTGAATTGCATTGTAATATTCTATGAGTAACTGAACTCACTCGTGTGCAGGTTTGATGTAATCAATTCTGATTCTATTCACTTATACTCCTTGGGTATTTGTCTTTGTTTTCATTCAGTTGTTTGTGGTTTGATTTATGCTTAATGATGACTTGATCACTCATCTATTTAAGTGGTTTGGATTTTGAGTTTGGAAATCGGTCTCAAACTATGATCCAATAAAATCATCATACATGTACTAGATGCTCCATGGCATACCAGAGTTGATGCTAGAGGAGAGAGTCTTGCACATTAAAGCGATGACTCATTCTACCAGGAGTTGAGGAATCACACTACGTTTGGAGTCCTTAGGTTCTAGTGTATCAGGGATGAACCTAGATCTACATAGAAAGGGTACTTCCAAGAGATTGAATGATTTGCAAAGTTAGTAAACAAGATGGTAGTGGTGTAATAGAAGATGAGTTGAAATCAATCCATAGCCTCTACTCCACTCAATCTATCTCATAACTACTATCTATTTTTACTTGCATTCTCTATCATAAACATAAAACCCAAAATTCAAACTACCAATATACTTGCTAAATCTATGTGGATACGACATATGTTGATACTACTACATACCAGTACACTTGCTGGGAAATGGTTGTTGAGAAAAACTCATCAATGATTTGTCTATAATTGCTAATGTCATTTAAAAGGTTAGAGACTGTGCTAATTTTTGGATAGCTATATCTAAAAGAGAAGAGAAATTTATAGAGACATGCTCAATTAAATATTCCGTTTAGAAGAAAATTAGTTGTTGATTGCAAAACTAGGTGGAATTCTACATTTTTAATGCTTCAAGTAGCCATACAATACAAAGATATATTTCATCGTTTCTCACAACGAAGAGAGTCAGTATAAAGCTTTGCCCAACACACATGATTGGAAATTGGCAAATGAAATTTGTTAAAAGTTGGAAATATTTTATGATGTGACACTCTTGTTTTCTAGTACTTCTTATCCAACTGCCAACATTTTCTTTCCAAATGTATGTCAAATTAAGTTGGCTTTGATGGAATGGCTTAACTCTTCCAATTCTATTATTCATCAAATAGTTACATTTATGGTTTTAAAGTTTTATGAGTATTGGGGTGTGATCAGTGGAGTGATGGCTAAAGTTATTGTGTTAGACCTCATGGATAATATTGATTTGTCGAATTATTTTTTCCCTAAGATATATGGTGATCAATCTGATTGTGAAATTGAAAAGGTGAATAATCTTTTTAAGGACTTGGTAAGAGAGTATGAAATGAACATGAAAGGTAAGAAGTTAGTTTCTTCATGTCCAAATCCAAACATAAATGTATGTCAAAGTGTTGATGGAAGAAAAGATGGTTGGATGAGAGATTTGCAAAACATCAAATTACAAAGAAAAGTGAACCATCAAATTATAAGCTGGAACTTGACTAGGAGGAACCGACACTACTTGATTCACATGAATAATTTGACATTTTAGTTTGGTAGAAGGCTAATGGGTTAAAATATCCAATTTTGCAAATGATTGCAAAAGATTTTCTAGCCATTCCTATCTCAAAAGTTGCTTTTAAGTCTTCTTTTAGTACTGGTGGTCGATTTCTTACTTTCCATGTAATATCTTGGACATTTAAATAAAATAATACTAATAATAAAATTTTATTTAATATCAAAACGCTGGAAAATTTTAGCTTTCTTAAAATATCGCAATTTAAAATTACATAAGCTTATCTCAACTATTACAATTTCAAAGTCTAGTTATAAATAAACTTTACAAAATAATAAATATAATTCATATAAAAGTTGTCATGTTGTCCCTCTCCGACACTATGCCTCACCACCTCCACATGAAATATCCTTTGCTCTCGTGTCACGAGTTACACGATCATCGCCAAACACAAGCAAATAGGATGAGCTAACAAAATAAACAATAATAATCATCATAAGGTAAAGTGCACACACACTCGTCAGAGGACCTCCATCCTCCAGTTCCAGCAAACATCGTTTGGAGACATCAAGACTAAGTTTGTTAACTCAAGTGATCAGTTAGCAGATATTTTTACTAAGTCTTTATGGGGGCCTATAAATGATTATATTTGTAACAAGCTTGGCACATACGATTTGTATGCTCCAGCTTGAGGGGGAGTGTTAGATAGTGTTTGATATTATTAAGATATTGTTAGATATTTTTAATCACAATATCAAACAATATCTTCTATTTACTCTATTTATTTTCAGTTACTCTTTTTAATTGTACCCCTCTCTATTATAAATAGATTACCCTATGTGTGGTTTATACACAAGGGAGATTAATATCAAACCCTATTTTCTTTATTCTCAACAAAAAGTGAGACACTCTATTAGTCTCTAGTAGTGAGCTTGAGTGTTGACTTCGTCTGTAAGTTTCTCTAGGAAAGCAGTGGGAAGGGTAACTTTGTGTAAATGTGTTGGAGGTGGACTTCATTAGGGCTCTCGATAAGAGTAATGAGAGATTATGTATCTCGTCGAGGCTCTCGGTATAAGTAATAGAAAGTTGTATACTTTGCCGGGGGCTCGCTATGAGAGTACTGGGAAGTGGCATCCTTGCTAAGTTTTGTGCGAGAGTTATAACTCATGGTTCCTTATGCTGGGTTGCATAAACTGTTGTTGTAGTTAATGAGGTGTGGTCATGTTGTAGCATGACATGTGAATATGTTTTGGTAATCTTTGCGTAGTTGTGCCGACAATGTACTTTGTCAGGGCTTTCGAGGAGAATAATGGAAAGTGCGACACTTGTGTACTTTGTTGGGGCTCTTTAGGGGAGTAATGGGAAGTGGCGCCATTGGTAATTTATGCACGAGAATTACAACTCGGTTCTTGATACCGAGTTTACTGGTAGTTGTATCATTTGTGGTTGTAACATGTGTGGATTGTGTGGAACACCTAGTGTAATTGTATGACATTATGAGGCAATGGCTATGTAAGGATTTGTGATGTTTTGATTTGTACCTTGATGATGTTATTTGGATTGGGTGAAAACCTGTTTGGCTAATTGATGTTATTTGTGATTGATGTCAACTCACCCTTTCTCTTGGTTATGTTTGTGCGATGAACGTATAATTTGTGTTATACGGGAGCAATGGATGATATAGGTGCCATTGATGTTGATTAGACAAGGAGAGATGCATTGGGAAAAGCTTTGGGATTTTATTTGGATAACTTTTGTAAAAGATTTTGGAAATTGTTTTATGTTGAGTTTTGGAAATTTTGTACGACTTAAGTTTAATTATATTAACCATTGAGGTTAATTTATAAATATTTTTGTACAAAATTTTATTTGAAAGAAATTAACGGGTATTGTGAATGGAAAGTTTTAAATTTTTCCTATGTTAATAGGATGGTATCAGATGTGTACGAAATGATTTTAATTGAATTTAAATTGTACCAAGTAACATCTAGACAAGATGTTACAATTAGCAATTAAGTTTCATAGGTAATGAGAAACCATAATCCATTATCCACTCAACATAATCAATACTAACTGAAGTCATAATAATCTTTGATGATTCATAATCTTCTCCCACCAACGTTGTTGCACGAGACATTCACAATCTATCAATACTAGACACTTGACTACAAATAGTCATATATATCAAGATTGTTAGCTTTCTTTTTTCTCTCAAGACAAAACCCTCTTATGTGACCTTTATTCTTGCAATGGAAATATCTGATATTTGATGCTCCTTCGTCATTGTTAAGACTTGAATATTGAACTACTTCCACCTCTTCTAGTAAATGTTTCCTTTTTTTACAAGAACATATCTTAAATTGTTGCTATATTATTGATTTCGCCTTTATAATAAGCAAAGATAAACTAAGAATCACACCAAATATGAAAATTAGTTTAGAAGATAGTGAAAACTCACTTTTGAGTTGAATCCTTAACTCTAATACCATTATATGTATTCCTTGAAAAGTGGATAGGTCAATCAACTTAAGGGTTCTTGTGATGATAATTATTTTCTTTTTCTTTTAGGGGTTATAAGTTTTATTTTAATAAAAAAATAAATGACAAAAAAATTAATAAAACTGAGAGGGAAAGATGAGAGGAAGGAAAAGATGGGCGTGAATGAGGAAATAGTATAAAACGTTTTAAAATGCCATAATTTACATATAAAATATGGCGGTTTTAAAACTGTCGTATTATAAAGCAAATTATGGCAGTTTTCTAGAACCGTCATATTAAAACCGTCGTAATTACTTCAATTTTTTGTAGTGGTCTAATTTAAGTTATCTAGTGTAAAATATATGTTAGTAAATGTAGAAAATGGTATAAGATGAGAGTTGACACGATTAATGTTTTACCTCCACTATAAGATGTTAGATTAGATGAGATCACATTGATGCATCATAAATAAAAAAACAGATGCAGACTAATGCTTTAAACATAACTTATATCACTAAAATAATTTTGTTGAAGATTAGACTCAACTACGAAAGAGTAAGACAAAACAGATCTAAGGACCTAGACATCTAATTCGTACCGACTCAGCTTGACTATGAGTCCAGACTGACTTAACTCAATCTTATCCAAAACAACTTAGACCTAAAATTTTTATTATAATTTGATTCCGACATCTTGACTAAACTACAATATTCATTAAATATTTTGTATTGTTGTTTATTTGTTAAAATATGACATATTTTTATTGATACAATTAGCATAATATTTGAAATGATAAATTAAATAATAAAATATTTATTATCTTTTTAATTTAACTTGTTAACGTATTTATATGATCAACTAAAAATATTATTTAGTTTATAAAATTTATGTACAACATTAACATTATATTAAACCTTTTACTAAACATATAAAAAAGCAGTTAATTGTGTATAATTGTAATACTATAATATGTTTGCAGTAAGCAGTTAATTGTGTATAATTGTAATACTATAATATGTTTGCAGTACTCCTCGTATAAAATTTTCAAAACATAAACTTTCATCTAACTAGGAAGAATTTAAAATATATATATATATATATATATATATATATATATATATATATATATATATATATATATATTGAGTCTAATAATTAGTAGAGTCAAGATAAGCTCATCAAGGAATTCCCATTCAATACACATCCTAAAATCACACAACATAATATTTTGTCCTTGAAAATAACTATGTTCACATCACATAAACGAATAATCTATATTGATTGTGGCACATGCCCTGGCTCTACTTAACCTCTCCCTCACGCATAAAATGGCTACTATTTTGGTTCTACTTCACCTTTAACACATTTTCTTTTTAAAATCTTAGCCACTGGTTTTGAAATCCAAAAATCTCTCCATCGAGAACATAAACTCGTCTACCAAGGCAAAGTTTAGAGTTTTAACAACTCAAGACCAATTCCCTCTAGGCTTTTAGATTTTCGTCAAAATTTCACTCTACAAGGGAATTAACTCACTTAATTACTATTTCCTAAGAGAAAAATTAGATAAATTTGCCCAATGAGACTATACTCGTTCAACAGCTCATCCACTGCGAGGTATCTAGAAATTTCATAAAATATTTTTCTCAGCGAGAATTTTAATCCCCCAATGGGAGTTTTAATCACCTAGCAAGCCCAACCCCTATAGGTCTTTTTGACAAGGGTTGTCCAGTGAGTAGGGATGGCAATAGGTTGGGTCGGACACAGATAATGCCTACCCGTTACCCACTGGATACTCGCAAAAAAAATGCCCGGGGATATTTTTGAACTCACGGGTACCTATTGTATATTCGTGCATATTTAAAAAAAATTATGTTTTTAAATGGGGTCCAAATTAAATTGCGAAAAAAAAAACAAATAATATTTAAGCATACATCTGAGTAGAAGTTAATGAACAACTATATAAAACTTAAAACATAAATTCAAATTAATAGTACATAAAACATACATCCAAATATATGAAATTTAAAAATTAATTTTTCTAAAAATAACACTTTAAGATCTATGTTTCTTTTCCAATATCTTCATGTTGACCACTTGATTCCTCAAACAAATAACACACAAATAAATTCATCAATAAATGACATAGTGACACTGTTAGTAAAATTAGAATAAAATAATACAAAGAAAAATACTAACATCATCATCAATTATCTCCTCTAGTATTGTATTAAGTTTCATCTTGTCCACTTTCAATTTTGAAGAACCTTAAAAGGAAAATCAATTCATTTGTCATAACCAATCATTTGAATAATATAAATATGTAATTTGAAGTGCTACGATGTGTTTAAAGTGTTTGGATGTAATCTACTACGATGTGGTGTAAGACTCAAGAAAAATAAATAAATAAATAAATATTTATTTAATATAAATGCAATTAAAGGGATCTTTATGGTAATTAATGTAGGAAATTATGAAAAGGAGTAATGGTAGCTCAAGTCGTTGAGTGTGTGGAGTGGTGTTGAGAGGACTTGGGTTTGAGACCTATGTATGCCATTAGTGTGTTAATTTTATTATTTAATGGTTTTGCATGCACGCATGGTTGGGGGATATTAAATTATAAAGCATGGTGTGCATGAAATGCTAAGAAACATATATTAGCTTGATGGTTAAGCATTCTCCTAGTAATTGGGAGGTTGTGAGTTAGAACCTTGGCTAGTGTGTGAACTAGCTTCTTTTCATGTTTTATCATTTTTGCTAAGCTAGGGAAAACCTAGAAACCCTAGCCGTCTATGGAGAAGGTAGATTTTACTAAGCTAGGGAAAACCTAGAAACCCTAGTCGTTTATGGAGAAGGTAGAAAGGTGGGCATTACGAACTTTGATGAGCTAAAACCATCAGATTAATGTCATATGAATTTCATTTTTGTTTTAATGTGCATTAAGTAAAACTAAAGGGCTAAAAATTGGGGGAAAAGGGGAATTTAGTGGAAAAGAGAGGGGTAATTTGAGGGTGGCAACGTAAGAGAGTTTCCAGAGCACCATTTTGGACCTACAAGGAGAGTGAAACGCTAGGAAGAGGGTTGTCGTTGCTAGAGGTCAAGAGTAGACCAAAACAGGGACAAGTGCAATCATAGAAGGGCTTTTGGAGCAACGAAATCCAGGTTAGGGGAGCTGCATCCCATGCTTTTATTCTTGGAATATAATTCTGGGATGTATGAAATGCATGTGGGTCTTTGGGTTCTACCAAATATTTGGACTGTTCGTGTTTTTGGAAATTTTCCAGAAATCGCCTAACAGTCTCGAAGATCCATCAAGCGACGCATGCAGCTTAAACGTAGTTTTTGGGTTTTACCCAGAAATCGCCTGGTAGGTCTCCCTTACCGCCAGGCGACGTGAGCCTCGTGGTTCGGTTTGTTTGAGTTATATGGACTTTGGGGCAATGGTGATGTCTTGGAATTATTATGCGCGATGGTATTATATGTTTTTCATGATCAATTACTAATAATTTGCTAAAGTTGATGCTAATGTGGTGATCGAACAATACATATTCATAAGGGTTCTAGGAATACTTTTGAGAAATGAATTTGGATATGATTAATGTGAGACTAAGGATGACTTTTATGTTTGTATGCAATAATTTAATAATATATGAATTTGGGAACCATGATTGAATGCGAATGTAGGGAAATTGCATGTTTAGTTTAGGTTTGGGGTTTTGGGGTTGCATAAGGGAGGAATTAAGGAGTTTTGCACTTGAAACCTAATGCATCGCCTAGCGGCAGGTATGCACCACTAGGCGACGCCCAATGTGCAGTAGAGAATATATGTTTGGTTGCGTGATTGGTGGGAATTGAATTGTTATGTGAGTTCACCTCTTGAAATGCATGTTATATTGACAAAAAAATGGACATAAGGAATTTGTAATGAGTCTAATGTGCAATAATATGGTCTGTGTGATGATGTTAAAGTTGAATTGGAGTAAAAAGGGACTATTGCATGGGATTGGTGAAGTAAGTTGTGACTTGCATGAGTCGTATGCAGTAGTTAGTTGCTAGTTTGTGAGTGATTTTCTGAGCATGTTTAATTCCTGGTTAAAGCCAAGTATTGGCATGGTCTTAATTCATGAATTTATATATACATATATCTATATATATCTATATATACATATATATATATATATGTATATATAGATATATATAGATATATGTATATATATATGTATCTATATATATATATAGATATATGTATATATATATATATATATATACATATATATATATATATGGTTTTTGCATATGAGTTATGGTAGTGAAAATTTCAATCACGTTTATGAAATGTATTCATTATACTGGATTATGTGGTTTGGGAATTAGGTTCATTGGAATATGATTTGATGGAGGAAAAATCAGTAGTTGTCAAACTACTAGTGTAGTGCTTGGTGGTGAAGGTTGAACCGTCAGGCGATAAACCACAATGAGAGCTCCGGAGCAAAACTCGAGAATTGGCGCCTGGAGACATAGTGGGGATTCTGTTAGGCAGTGTGTTGAACAATTGGGCTTGGATCATAATCTAGTGGGCTGGAGCCTAAGAGCGCCAAGTGTCCTACCAGGCAGTCTAGGCGTGCAAAGTAGGGTTGCATTGGAGGATTTTACACAACTTTGAATGAAGTCCTTGAGGGGATGACTTGTTGGGGCCCATTTATGAGTTGTAGCTTGTAATGAGGAGTTAAACACGTGACAATTCTAGGTTGGAGCCTGATGGTAATTGGAATTCCGGTGTGAGGGTGCTTATTATGGCTAATACATATTGGTTCACTTCCTTGGCCTTCACGGTCGGAGTCAGTGAGGTTATTAGTCTTGTGATAAATATGGATTGTGGTTCTTATTGGGGAGCTCTAATCAGTGTTACGGATTATAGTCCGTAACTAGATAATTCTCGCGTGTGATCTACAGGTGGTGGGTTGTAGATGGTGGAACCACGAATTGTGGCTTGTGGCAGCAAATGATATCTTAAGGTCATCATCTGAGGTTCTAGAACGTGGATAAACATGGTGGTGGCCATGTATACTGAAACTAGAGGATGGAGGTCCTTCGACGATTGTGTGTGTGTTCATTTTACCTTATGATAATTGTTATTATTTATTTTGTTAGCTCACCCTATCTGTTTGTGTTTGGCGATGATCGTGTAACTCGTTACACGGGAGTAGATGATGTTTCAGGTGAAGCTAGTGAGGCATAATGTCGGAGAGGGGCATCATGGGAACTTTTATATGAATTATATTTATTATTTTGTAAAGTTTATTTATAACTAGACTTTGAAGTTGTAAAAGTTGAGATAAGCTTATGTAATTTTAAATTGCGACGTTTTAATAAAGCCAAGATTTTCTCGTGTTTTAAATGTAGTTTTATAATTAGTATTCTTTTGTTTTGTTTAAATTAGTAATATCCGACCAGGATGTTACATTTGATATCAGAGCAATGGTTTTCAAAAGATTTTTGGGCTTTGGGGAGTGAGCTTGTCGTGTTTCGATTGCGAAACTTTGTAGGAATGGATTGGTTGTCTATCAATCATGTTGTTATTGATTATGGAAAGTGCATAGTGGTGTTTCCATAAAAAGACAGGTTGTTGGACTGTCATGTCTCTTAATTAAGAGTTCAAATTTTATGGACTTCTTGGTGAAACTGGAAGCATTAAGAACAGAAAATATCTAGGTAGAGTGATGAGGGTGCACACTCATGACTATATCAGAGATAATTCTTTTTTTAATTCTAAAGGTTTTGGGAAGAGAGATGAGGATATAGTTTGAGTTTGTCTCCTATACCTTTTCTTGTTATGTTCGCGTTTTTGTGGTATGTGTTCAGTCTCGGTAATGGTAAGGGAATGCAAATTCAAGGTTAAACTTGACGTGATTACTCTTACAAGGATTGGACGGGATCTCTAAGACAACGTATTACCGCAAAGATAGGAAGTTGTGGTATGATTTATATCGATGAACGGGGAAAGCTAAGTTTTGGGTTAGTAGGCTGGGAGAAGATGCTAGAGTTTTATAACAACGTTTGAACTAAGGGAGCTTCAAGGACAAGTTGGGATCCGATATCTCTAGTATGTAAAAGGAGATAAACATTAGAACAAAAGGGAAATATTAGGGCGTGTTAGTGGAGCGACGTTGAGAAGATGAACTTGGTTCTACCTCCCGCCAGCATTGGGGTTCAGAGGTACACAGTGGTTAAGGAGAATATGTTCTTAGAGGTAGTCATATGACCCTCTGGTGATTTCCTTTGATGAAAGAGAAGCGGTTGGCAGGTACTAGGTGGCAGAAAATGGTAGGGTTATTGGGCATTGAGCAAGCTATGAAGGGTGGAAACAACGAATGTGCATAAGGATGACATGTGTTAATGAAAGGCTAAGATGAGGTAGAATTGTGAAGATCAGCCATACATGTTGATGTGTTATAAGAAGGAAGTCTACTAGGGGTTGTATACCATATCAATATCAAGAAGAAGTAGTTATATTTTCTCGACAATAGTAGTTATCCAAGGCAAGAGTAGAAGGGATGCCTATGTGAGGTGGCTCACAAGAGAGAAAGGTTTGACTTGTGACACGAGATGAACGGTATCGAGTATCGAAAGAAGAAGTACATCGTTAAGTTGGTCTTATGGGAAAGGTAGTTGGTACTGTCCGAGCACAAGCGAGGAGGAACGAAAAAAGAAAGTTTTGGGGTAGCTAAAAGGGGTGTCCGTGAGTGTTAGTGCTAAAGTGATTAACGTAGATGACCAAATTCAAGGACATAAGATATAAAAGTAGTGTCTGGATATGGGTTTAGTTTTTTTTGGGATTGTACGTCCCTTGGGGTTGCCGGTATAGTGAATGAGTCACAATTGTTTGCAAGAGGGAATTGATAATGAGATACTGGTTTTGCTACAATTGCAATTAAGGGAAGCTTGCTTACGAGAGGCTTGTGTTCATGGTGAATCAAAGGGTCAAATTCAATGTAATTGGAAGTGATTCATTGGCAAGGTTAGTACATAAACTTGTGGGGAATTGGTTGTTTTCAAATTCCTTTTTCCGAGCGATGCAATTCTCAATAAAGTGAGGTTCTACAATTCAAAGAGATAAGTTGGTGACGATGTATCAAGTGTAGATCAAGCTGGAATGTGAGGGTACAGTGTCAGGTGAACCAGTGTATCAGACAAAGGCAAGCGAAGAATAAATGCAAAGGGTCTCGGTGGTGGAAAAGTCTATAGATAAGTTCGAAAGGAGATACTAGAATTTCTCGTTGGATAGGTAAATTCCACTATTGCATTAGTGCTTGAAGTCGAGCTTGTGCCAATACGTTCTAATTGGATAGTTTTGGCTTGAAGTGGGAAGTAAGAGAATTAGGAGAAAAAAATATTGAGGACATAATGGCAAGGACTCAGTGTAAACACCATAATGATTGCAAGTTTTAGTGGATCTTTAAGGAGAAATTGGTGAGTTAAATCATCCAGGTGAAGTATTGACTAAGATTGGAAGGTTACCGTATGAGGCATTAGATGGTAAAAGGGGTAGAATGTCGTTGTGCTAGTATCAGGATGGGGAGTTGGTTACTATTGGACTGGGTTGTTACAACATACAACAAAGAAGGTCAATTTTATCCATGATTAGATGTACGCGACACAAAATAGACACAAGTTGTATGCAGATAAGAGGAAATGATTGTGATAGTTTGACGCAGTAGAGCACGTGATTCTTAGAGTTACCTCAACTATAAGCATTGAAGGAGCGATCAATCTAGAAAGTTGACTCAAAAGTCTATTGGGAAGTATTAGACTAATCGGAGGATCGGTTCGGTCGTATATGACATCATCGTACCACCATATCGGGCGAACTTGCACAATGTGTTTCAAGTATCACAACTAAGGAAATAAATTGCAAGTCCCATTCATGTGCTAGAGGAGGAGGATGTCAGATCAGGATGAGGGCCATATTAGGGAGGATATGACTTTGGAAGGGAGGTTAGTGAGAATATTGCATTCTCATGTCATGAAGCTAAGGGGAAGGAGATTCAATCAGTGAAGGTCCTTTGGGACTAAGCTACACATGAGAAGACGTGGTAAATGGAAGACCTCATGAGACAATCATATCCATAGTTGTTTCCAGGTAAGTACAATTTTTGAGGATGAAAATTCTTGTAAGTTTAGGGAATGTAAGATCTGGGAAAAATAAATAAATAAATATTTATTTAGTATAAATGCAATTAAAGGGATCTTTATGGTAATTAATGAAGGGAATTATGAAAAGGAGCAATGGTAGCTTAAGTGGTTGAGTGTGTGGAGTGGTGTTGAGAAGACTTGGGTTAGAGTCTTATGTATGTCATTAGTGTGTTAATTTTATTACTTTATGGTTTTGCATGCGTGCATGGTTGGGGGATATGAAATTATAAAGGATGGTGTGCATAAAATGCCAAGAAACATCTATTAGCCTGATGGTTGAGCATTCGCTTGGTAATTGGGAGGTTGTGAGTTTGAACCTTGGCTAGTGCAAAATAGTTTCTTTTAACATTTTATCATTTTTGCTAAGGTAGGGAAAACCTAGAAACCCTAGCTGTTTGTGGAGGAGGTAGAAAGGTGGGATTTATGGACTTTGATGAGCTGAAACCATCAGATTAATGTCATTGATAACATATGAGTTTCATTTTCGTTTTAATGTGTATTAAGTAAAATTAAAAGGCTGAAAAGTGGGGAAAAAAAAGGGAGTTTAGTGCAAAAGAGAGAGGCAATTTGAGGGTGGCAATGTAAGAGAGTTTCCAGAACACCATTTTGGACCTACTAGGAGGGTGAAAGGCTAGGAAGAGGGCTGCCATTGCTAGAGGTCAAAAATAGATGAAAACTTGGACAAGTGTAATCATAGAAGGGCATTTTGAGCAAGGAAATCCTGGTTAAGAGAGTTGCATCTCGTCTATTAATTTGTGGAATATAATTTTGGGATGTATCAAAATGCATGTGGATTTTGGGTTCTATCATATATCTGGATTGTTCGTATTTCTGGAAATTTTCCAGATAGCGCTTGGCAATTTTGACGACCCTTCAGGCGATGCATGTAGCTTAAACGTAGTTTTTGGGTTTTGCCCATAAACTACCTGATGGGCCTCCTTTACTGCCAGGTGATGCGAGATTTATGGTTCGATTTTTTATTTTATTTTATGGATTCTGGGGCAATGGTGATGTCTTGGAATTATTATGCGCAATGGTAGTGTATGTTTTTCATGATCAATTACTGATAATTTGCTAAAGATGATGCTAATGTGGTGATTGAACAATACATGCTCATAAGGGTTCTAGGAGCGCTTCTGAGAAATGAATTTGGATATGATTAATGTGTAAATGAGGATGACTTTTATGTTTGCACGCGATTATTGAATAATATATGAATTGCAAAAGCATGATTGAATGCGAATGTAGGGAAATTGAATGTTTAGTTTAGGTTTGGGGTTTTGGGGTCGCGTGGGGGAGGAATTAAGGAGTTCTGCACCTGAAACCTGATTAACACCTGGAGGTAGGAATGCACCGCCAGGCACACCTAGTGTGCAATAGAGAGTATATGTTTGGTTGCATGATTGGTGGCAATTGAATTGCTATGTGAGTCCACCTTTTGGAATGCATGTTATATTGACATAAAATGGATCTAAGGAATCTATGGTGAGTCTAATGTGCAAGAATATAGGACTATGTGATGATGTTAAACTTGAATTTATATAAAAAGGGATTATTGGATGGGGCTGGTGAGGTAAGTATTGACTTGGATGAGTAGTATGCAATAGTTGGTTATTGGTCTGTGAGTGATTTTTTGAGCATATTTGATTTCTTGTTAAAACCAAGTGTTGTTATGGTCTTAATTGGTGGATTCATGTGTGTGTGTGTGTATATATGATTGATGCATATGAGTTGTGATAGTGAAATTTTTAGTCACATTGAAATGTATGAACATGTATTTATTATACTGGATTGTGTGGTTTTGGAATTGGGTTCATTGGAACCTAATTTGATGGAGGAAAAATAATTAGTTGTCACACTATTGATGTGGTGCTTGACAGTGCAGATTGAATTGCCAAGCGATAGGCTAGAATGAGAGCTCTCGAGCAAAATTTGAGAGCTGGCGCTTGGCTACGTAGGGTGGTTTCACCAAGCGGTGTGTTGAGCAATTGGGCTTGGATCAAAATCCAATGGGTTGGCGCCTGGCGGCGTCAGGTTGCCCGCTAGGCAGTCTGGAGCGGTAATTCGCTTGGCGACACTAGAATTGTGTCAGGCGATTATGCGTGAAAAGTGGGGCTACATTGGAGGATTTTACACAGCTTTGATGAATTCCTTGAGAAGGGGACTTGTTGGAGGCCCATTTACGAGTTGTAGCTTGTAATGGGGAGTTAAACACGTGACCATCCTAAGTTGGAGCTTGATGGTAATTGGAATTCCAGTATGAGTGTCCTAATTGTGACTAGTACAGATTAGTTCACTTGATTTCCCTTGTTGGTTGTCTTGTGATAAATACGAATTGTGGTTCGTATTGGGGAGTTTCACTCGGTGTTATGGATTGTAGTCCGTAACTGGATAATTCCCGTGTGTGATCTACAAGTGGTGGCCGGTAGATGGAGGGACCATAAGTTGGAGCTTGTGGCAACAAGAGTCATCTTAAGAATATTATCAGTGTGTGTATAATCGGGATGCGCATGGTGGTGACTGTGATTTCTAGTGCATGAGGGTGGAGGTTTTTAGAAGGGGTCGAGTTAATTTTAAATGCTTTGGATGATGGCTTTAGGGTGGAGATTTCCTGAAGCATTCCTTGAGTTATTGCTCGGAATGCTATTACTTGAGTTGTGGCTCGGAGTGGAGGGTAAACACGTGACGATCCCGGGTTGTGGCTTGGTGATGTTGGTAACCAGTGTGAGTATGCGAGTTGTGGCTCGTATGGATGGTCTCCATTTGATTGAGTCGAGAGTACGAACTGTGGTTCGTATTAGGAACTCCACCTAGCATTACGAATGGTGGTTCATAACAACATAGTCTCGCACGTGTATCTATGAGTTGTGGCTTATAGATGGTGGAACCACGAGTTGTGGCTTATGGCAGCAAAGGATATATTAAGGTCATCATCTGAGGTTCTAGAACGTGGATGAACATGGTGGTGGGGATTTATGCCTATGGAGAGAACCATGATGATGCAACTAGCAACAAAGTTTTGATGGCATGTTATTGAAAACATGACAACCATTACATATTTGATTTCCAACATGTTATTGAAAAAGTTCCTGTTTTAAATCCAAAGGGAAACATAAGGGTCATTACCATGAGGAATGGTAGAGAGCTGAATTAGAAGACATCACCATATCAATAAACTTTAGGTCCTACACTAGTTTCTTTCCAAGGCCATTAAGTTAAGGAAATTAAATTTTGATAATGAGCTATTTATGACTTTTAAAAAAGTGGAGATAAGCACTCCTCTCCTTGATGTAATTTAAAAGAATCCTAAATATGCAAACTTTCTTAAAGAAATGTATGGTTACAAAAGGAGTTTGAAAGATAAGTAGATTTAAAAGATGGGAAAGAATGTGTTTTCACTTATACAAAGTAAACATGTTGCCTCCCTATTTTAGTCTAGCCTTTTGTAGAAGTGTGATGATGTTGACATTTTTAATATTCCATATATTATAGGTGAACTAACTTTTATAAATGCTATGTTAGAGGTGATTGTAGCAATTGCTAACATACATGTTGATGTTCCTATACTTCCATTATCAAGAGAATCAATCTTGTCATTATTGATTTTGTGAAGAAAGAGATGACAAAGCTATTAACAATTGGGATCATCTGTTCTAAGTAACACATGGGTTTCACATCTTCAAATGATTTTTAAGAAGTCTGAAATAATTATAGTAAAAAGAAAAGATAATAAGTTAGTGCCTACTCAAGTTGCAAACAATTGGAGAGTATGTATTGATTATCAATTACTTGACCAAGGCTACTAGGAAGGACTACTCCTCTCTCCTATTCATTATTCGTATCTTGGAGACATTGGCAATTAAATCACATTATTGTTTTCTTGTTGGACTTTGAGATTATATATATATATATATATATATATTGTACCAAAGGACCAATATAAGACCAAATTCAGTTGTCCTTTTGACACTTTTTTTATACTCAATGATAGAACTATTACGAGTCTATTCTAATTAAGTTCATTGAGATTGTTGAGTTACCTCTTATCGGACTCATGTTAAAACACCTACCAATATTTAATCTCATGTTTAAGATACTTATTTCTTGAGAAGTATGTTAAAGATCACACATCAATTAGAAATACAATTAAATCATAATATATAAATGAAGTACAAATCTTATATAACAAACTATAAAATTAGATTAGAGACAAACTTACTAAAAATAACAACCTACCTTTCTAAGACCAAGTTTAATAATGAGAACCTAATTATTTTTTTTTCATAATTATAAATAAATATTCATTTATACGTGACGTAAGTAAGCATCCAATCGATATCGTTTAAGAAAGAATCAACTTTCCAAAATTATATTTAATACACTAAAAATAATTCTTTTTAAAAGAATGAATTGCAAGAGACCAAAAGTGTTGCATCGGGTGGTTACTTTGGAAGCATTCTCTTCTAATCGGGAAAGGAAGAAAAAACACGAGACATGTTAATAATGCATCGTGGGTGTTTTTGTTTTTTCCTTAAAAAATCCCAATCATTTCAAGAAGGTAATTTTGTTTTTATATAAATTTATGTAAATCAGATAGTCTGTAATCTAAAAAGAAAATTCAATCAGGATCTTAAAAGCATATAGAAATGTATAACAAACAATAAATAGAAATATAAAATATAAATTCTGAAAATACATCTCACCATCAACGTTGGTTCTTAAATAAAAGTTTCGTTAATTACATTCTTAATGATGCTAATATGACATGCTAAGTGTCATGTACTACTAATGCCGTGTATAGGACTACATTAAATAATTAAAGTTCATTCACAATTTTTCTTTTCCAACTTTTTTTTCATATGTTTTTTTTATCATTTATTCTTCCCCTTGATTTTGTCTACTTGATACATTAGTATTAGTAAACGAATAAAGAAGAGAGTGAAAATATATGTACTGATTTTTTTTTTTGTTAATGTATTGTACTATAGCAACAAAAAGACTTGAATTATGACTAAAAACTGTTTTTTGTTTTCATTTAAATTCCATATTACATTAATGGTTAATATTGAAGTATCCAAAATAGAATTGGTGCACATTCAAAGTAGTTAGGATTTAAGTGGCATGCATTAAATATGATTTTGTGTATATGATAAATTTTGTTGGATTATATTGCACGACCAAAATGAATTTTTACCCTGCGAAAGCATATCAAAAAAACTCTAATAGGGTACACATTAAGGTATGTTAATCTCTTCATCTATTTGTATTTTGATGTATGGCTTAATATCATACACTAACAAGTAGATCCAACAAACTCAAATATCCTATTAAATCAGACTTCTTAAAGAGTCCACATACGTAACTAGTACAGATTAAATACAAGAGAAAAATAAAATCACACATAAATAATATGATTCAATAGAATTCATTAGAATCAAATATTACAACTCTACAACTTCTAGTTTTTCTTACAACAAATTCTCACTCAAACTCTTAGTCAAGCACAACTCAAACATACAATGTTAATATTTATAAAACAATACCATTATAACTCACTCACATGAAACATGTCTAGACCAACAAGGAAGACATGTGAACAATACTTGTCATTACTAAGTTAGAAAGTTACTTAGATGATTTTTGCATATGATTCAATTCTTAGTAGATGCTAAGAGACTAGACATTCTACTAAGACTATCCACTACATGTGGTAGAAGTTGGTCTCACGTCAACTAGAGATAAGACAATTTCATAATATATATATATATATATATATATATATATATATATATATATATATATATATATATATATATATATATATATATAAGTAGGGCTTAAAAGCTCACTTTCTTAACAAAAAATCACTTTGATTCAAATCAAATCTTCTAAGAAAGAGTCACTACCTATCACTACTTGTTAGTAAGTCTATTATGGGCTTAATCACTAATAAGCTAGATCAAATCCAAGCAATGAAAGAACTGATTGTTTAGAATAATCTTTGTAATCTTATTAAAGGGTTATGATTTATAAGACCTTCATCACTTTCACAAGTCCTTGTGTAATCTCTTCTCTTACGAAATGTAACTTAACATCAATGTCCTAATTAATTCATGGTAGACTTGGTTCTTGGATAGTTGTATTGCACTAGTATTGTCATAGTAGACAATGACAATTTGTTTTTGCACCTTTAGCTCTTTGGCTATGTCCCTCAAGATAAAATCTTATGATATGACCATCCTTCTTGCAATGGTACTATCTAATAGACGATGTATTTCCACCATTACGCATTGATGTTTCATTGTCATACGTGAAACTCAAATATACTAGAGTTCTCTAAATTATGTGATTATGGAGTATAGAGTACTACCTTGGTTGATTTCCCAATGAAACATATTGAATTGTATTCTATATTTAGCATTTCCTTGGTAAAAATTCATATTAGGGGTTTAACGATTAAAAACTATAAACAAAAATTAGAAAACAAAGATGTATAGCAAATTCAAAATCAATAATAATCAAGATAGATCAATTTATAGATTCAAACAACCAAACAATCCAAAGATCACAATTCTCAATATTAGATTCAAGTTGAACAATTAGGTAATTCAATCAATCGACTAAATAAATTTATACAAATTACATCTTAGTATCATTCTATCCAATTTGTATTATCAAATTAAGATTTAATCAACTTTTAATTCGAATTCTACTTTCAGAGCAAATTTATATCACAAAGAGAAAAATCAAAATTAAGGAAAAGATAAATAAACTCAAATCGATGAACAATCAAAGCAAAAATCGATTCACATTTTTTGATTTTGACTTCATGAATTGATCCTTAGGGATTTAGTTCTCCATTAGTAGAATGTAGAATGAAGAAATAATATGAAACCCTAAAAGATTTTCAATTAATTTGTGTGTCTTGCGCTAAGCAAAATAAGCCCTTGAAATAGACTCTAAATCTCAACTCTAATGTTACAATCAAAGAATAATAGGCATAATTAGGTCTAGAAGCTTAATTAAAAACGTCCAAATCTTGTGGGGTCCATTTATAATAAATCTTACACAACTTCTAAAAATTGTAAAAAATAGAAAAGGAAAATTTATTATTAACAAAAGAAAATGAAATGAAAACTGAAAATGAAGCAGGTAGAAAGTGTAATCAATGTATAATAAAGATATAAATATGTGATATCACGCGTCCTCGACTTTGACCTCCTTCTGCCCTCTATGTCATCACTAGTAAATGATCTACCCGTTACTATAAGGCCATCTCCGACACTAGATGGTCGAACGTCAAACTTCTCATTCAACTCCTTTGAGATCAAAGCAACTTGAACCTCCTGAAGATCTCTCTTCCATACAAAAGGGTTTTCTTGATATGATCATGTGTCTCAAAGTGGAAGGGAAGGGAGGGACAAGTTGTGGGTTCAACTCCCCCCACTAACATTTGAGAGATATAAAGTAGGTTTGATGGGTTAGGAAGTGAGGGTGGAAGAGATTGTGGGTTCAACTCCCCCACTAACAAAATACTAACAGTTAGCATTTGTTTATAAAAAAATGATCGACTTGTTGAATTCATCCAGTAGTTCATTAATTGCATGTTCACAACTCGTCTTATATGAGTAAAACAATTATTTTAAATTTATATGATTCACCAAAACTTCATTACATACAAATTCTCAAGCTTACTTCGTAGTCTCCTTTTTCAAGATTGGCCTCAACACGATATCATTAAGGCTAAAGAAATCACAATGAAAGTCTTCTCCAATAGAATTTTCTTGTCCTTCTCTATCATTTCTACATGAAACTTTGATTCATCTTCCAAAGTTTTAAGGAGGCCTTTTTGAACCAAAAGAACACATGTTGATCTTGATGAAGATTAAAGTCAGCCTCAATTGACCAAATGAAGATGAAGATATTTTGATAATGTTTGATGATGTTGATGATTAAGATTCAAGTTTTAGAGTCTAAAATGCAACACAAAGCCTATAATAATTAGATAAAATGAGTCAAACATTTTTTTTTCTTAAAATTAAAATAAATTGTAAAGTGGAAATTAATCTTGTTAATCGATTAAGTAATCAATTAACTTTTCTCTTTAAGAGGTTCTAATTAAGAATGGAATAATGGATTATGCATAGAAATAATAGATTAAAACATAGTGCTTTTTCAAGTTTTAATGTTCCCAGCCAAATAATTGATTAGGATGTTTTATAATAGATTAAATATGTTTTTTTGTAATTAATAAGGAGCATTTTAACCAATTAAATGGTGTAATAAATGATTATTTCATAGAGACTTAAAACTAAAAATTTTGTTAAACAAATAATTACATGCTTAAGATAATCAATTAAATACGTTAATTTTCTGAATTGTGTTTTCAAAATCTAATAAATAGAAAATTAATATTTATCTTTAAGAACTTTTTTCAATAAAGAATGTCCTATTTACAAGAGGTCTAAGTGTCGTGCTTTTGTTGTGTATTGAATCATTGTTAAACTCTCATTTTATTATTTTGCTAGAGTGTTTCCAATGGTGTAAATGTTGTTATTTGGCTGGAATGTTTTGCAATGGTTGTGTGGTTTACAACAAGAGTTGGTAAGGCTAAAATCTTCTTGAATGATTAAATAGTTGTTCAAGAATAGTCCAAGTGCGAGTCAAAAAGTCCTACATTGGATAGAATAGACAAAATTAAACACTATATAAGAATAAAGACTCATAACATCACTGTCTTGAGGTTTTGGGATAAAAGTGATGTCAAATGCCTTGTATATGTGTAATACAAATATCATATATATATATATATATATATATAATCACAATTTCTCAATGACCATAACTCAATGACTACAACCATATATGAAAAAATATATAAACCCATCAAAAATAGATGAGACTAAGATCTTCTAGAGGTGATTCAAGTTTAACGAAAAAGAGCACACGGATTCATTTTAATTAAAATAAAATTAAATTAAGAAAAAAAAAATCAAAGAATCATATTTTAATAAATATTGGACAAAAATACATACTAAACCGTCGTTATTATATACATTGTCACATGGTCTATTATACTAGTATTTAAAAAAATGTTACATAAAGTGATGTTTTATCATATGAGTCTCTAACATTTGTATAAAAAAGTATCGAAAGAAATTCTTTTTAGGTATAATTACTTATTTATCCCAACTTTTTGGTTAAGTTTAATTTGGTACCCATATTTTTAGTTTGTTAAATTTAGTACCCCAATTATCTAAAATGATTCAATTTGGTTCTTTCCGTTAAGTTGAAGTTAACACCGTGTCCGTACAGGACACGGGTCAAGCCATGAAATTTTTAATTTTTTTTAAATTAATTTTTTTTTAAATATTTTTTTTTTCAAAAAACTTTATTCTTTTTTCAAAAAATTTAAAAATTGCCACGTGTCAGTTTATCATCATGTCACGTGGCAGCTTACCATCATGACACGTGGTAGTGATAATAGTTGTTTTCAATTTGGTACCTCAATTTAAATTTTTGGTTCAATTTAGTATCCCAATTTTTTAAAATGATCCAATTTCGTCCCCTCTAATTTGAGACCAAATTAGTAATTAAGTTTAATTATAACTTATATATACATGTTAAAATAATTGTTTTGAATTTATACATCAAATCACTACACCTAAACATTCAAATTATTTTATTTTTTACAAGTATAAAAAATTCCATGTGTAAAAAATTACAAAGGTTAAAATGTAAAAATAAAATAATTTAAGTATTTAGGTGAAATGATTTGATGTATATATTAGAAAAATTTATTGTAACATGTATATATAAGTTGTAATTAAGCTTATTTACTAATTTGGTCTCAAATTGGAGAGGATGAAATTGGATCATTTTAAAAAATTAGGGTATTAAATTGAACCAAAAATTTAAATTGGGGTACTAAATTGAAAACAACTATTACCACTACCACATGTCATGATTGTAAGCTGCCACGTGACACGATGATAAACTGACATGTGGCAGTTTTAAAATTTTTTTTGAAAAAGAAATAATTTCTTTTTTAAATTTTTTTAAAAAAAATTAAAAATTAAAAATTAAAAAAAAAATTCATGGTTTGGCACGTGTCCTGTAGGAACACGGCATTAACTCCAACTTGACAAAAATGACCAAATTAAATCTCTTTAAAAAATTAAGATACTAAATTAAACAAATTAAAAGTATGAGTACCAAATTGAAATTAACAAAAAATCGAAATACCAATAATTATACCTTCTTTTTATTATAAATAATTCAATCATATTTTTTTGATAAAAAAGTATTAGTATTACTAATGGCAAAACTACCTTTCACACATACCAATTAATCCCCCAGTGGATAGACTCTAGTATTTCAAAGAGAATTCATACTACACTTGTAATATATTTAAAGAACAAACAAAAGAGTGACACACAAACATCACATTTTTTTATTCTATATCTATTCAACACCAAAAATGTATATTTTATTTTAAAATATAAAACAAATTGAAATGAATAAAGTAGAAAAGTTAAAAAATTAAGTTTTATTAAATATTAAGTAGATGTAGGAAAATTGAGAGGTGTATATGTTTATAATTTTCCGAAACAAAATCACTTGTCAGGGTCTGCATGGCAGAAAAAAAGAAAGAAAAAAAAGTATACATAAATATAAAGAGTAAATAAAATTAATCGATAATTAAGAAATTGAAATATCTTTACTTCATTATTATAAGTAAAGATAAATAAATAAAAACTTGACAAAATTGAAGAGAAAAAAAATATTGGTAAGTTTTGACTGCTAGTGATCATGGCTGATTCAGTTGTTTGATGTGAGTAATTAAAACAAAGTGAAAAATCATTTTAAATAACCCCAAATATCTTTTACTTTTCTGATTCAATTATTCTGCCTTTTCTTCAATAAACAAATTTATTGTAGACAATGAGAGATGAACCTTGAACACTTTGCATATTGGCCTCCACCGCATGAATGTTACATTATCACCTGCATTCATTTGGGTTTGGTGCAATTAATATATAAAAGACACACACTGTCTTTTGAAGTTCATAAACGGTTCTCCATTGAATCCCCATGGATAAGATCAAATAATTTCTTTTTCTTTTTTTTTAGTGCCCAAAGAAGTTACCTTTCAATTCTTCCATTTCCACACACATATATAAATAATCATCCCACAACCTCTGCAAAACTACCCCTCATTGTAGCCAGTTATGAGTTACCTACCGTTTCTAAAGAAACTACTAGTTCTTTAGACCACTTTCTTTCCCTTCTTCAACCCCCATTGAGTTTTCTCTCATTTTTCCAAGCTTCAACACCATGAATATTGCGCATTTCTTGTTCGGCATATTTGGTGAGGTTTGCTCGCATAGGGGTTTCTCTTACAATGGTTGCATTTGCATCATTTGCATACCCTTCTTGTCTTTGTTCTTGGTTTCTCAACTTTTTTTTTCTGTGGTGCAGGGAATGCTTCTGGTTTGTTCCTCTTCTTGGCCCCAACGTATGCTTCTCATAACTGTTATCTTTATCTCCCCCACCCCATGTTTTTTTCATCATCTATGCACACAAAAAAATCATCTTTTTGTGTGTGTAGGTTACCCATTTGACAAAATTCGTGACAAGTTTGGTTTTTGCAGGGTAACATTCAAGAGGGTCATTGCGAACAAATCCACAGAGAAATTCTCTGGCGTTCCTTACCCTATGACACTTCTCAACTGTCTCCTTTCAACTTGGTACCTTTCTCACTCAGAATCAACCGCTTTTTCATTCTATTTTGCATCAAATTTCATATGGGAAGAGGGACATAATATTTATCCGCAGATAGTAGTTTCAGTTAAGGCAAAAAAAGTTGCACAATTTTGTCAAATCATGGTTGAATTTTCCCTCTCGTTGGCTAAATCTTTTCTTAGTTCTTTCTAATAAGATACATCTTTCTGCATATTTTCTAACAGTGAGTTCAATCTGAGAAATGAAAGTTTCTTAGAGGTTATTCCTGTTCTTTCTATCTTTCTGCATATTTTCTTTAGCAGGTTCAATCTGAGAAATGAAAGTTTGATATTCCATGGTCTGATTAATTCTTTTGATCGTATTCTGCAATACACAGGTATGGTTTACCTTTTGTGTCCCCACACAACATTCTAGTATCAATAGTCAATGGCACAGGAGCAGTGATTGAAATCATATACGTTTTCATCTTCGTGTTGTTTGCACCCAAGAGAGAGAAAGCAAAGATTCTTGGTCTTTTCTCGTTCGTGGTGGCGGTGTTTTCTGGTGTTGTTCTGGTGTCTCTGTTGGCTCTGCATGGAAACACCAGAACACTCTTCTGTGGTTTCGCTGCTGCAATATTTTCCATCATCATGTATGGGTCACCTCTCTCCATCATGGTAAGCAAAGTTCAATTTCTACATCGAATAATTTCATCACATCCTTATCATGTCATCATGGCATGGCCAGCTTGCCCCTGTCTCTTCGTTTTCCCTTTTCCTCTTTTGGCAAGTTACCTTTTCTCATGTTGTCTTTGTTGTTAATCATTATTTTAAGAGTGTTTTACATTGTTTTTTTCTCCTTTTCTTAAATTCACTGAATCTAACATCACTCTCACTTGATTGGATTTCGTAACTCTTAATCATTCATTCAGCCAAAAACAACAAATAAATGTTATTTTAAACAATCAATTTCATAAATTCACCGTCAATTCTTTCCTCTCTGGTTATAAAAAGGTTTGAGGATATCTTGAGATTTATTATGTAAAAAATAAATAAGAAAGATAAAAAATAAGTAGAAAGATACAAAATGTCAAAAAAAAATGTGCACCAAATATTGGCATTTTTCTATTAATAGAATAGTTATAGATAACTAGGTTTAATTTGGCCTAGCACTGTGTTTTACAAAGCTGTTTTTATTCAAAATTTGTAACAATTTTATCTTTCTTTTCATTACATCATTGACTTCATTTCCATTTTATTTTCTTATAAAGATGACAAGAAGAAGCAATAAGATATTTTTGATGCACACAATTACAAAAATAACAGAGAATAAGACCTAAAGTTCTGTGTAAATGTTAAATATATACTAAAATGTTTTTTTCTTCACGCACACACACAAAGGCTAATATCAAGAACCAAGCGTTATTTTAAGGACTAATAATAAACATACATATTTTATATATATATATATATATATATATATATTTATTAAATATTTTTTTTCTTATCACATTATATTATTATTTTTTTCTGTATTAGTCATTATTTTTGGCGTATATATAAATAATTTTTGTATTTGAAAAGTTTGCAATTATTTGAAAGCATAATTTTGTTGTGTTTGGCATTATGTGTGGGTGCAGAGGCTAGTGATCAGAACGAAGAGCGTGGAGTTTATGCCCTTCTTTCTGTCACTGTTTGTGTTCCTGTGTGGCACTTCCTGGTTCATCTACGGTCTAATTGGTCGTGACCCATTTGTGGCTGTAAGTTGCACACCACACAGATTCTTATCACTTTCTTAGAGAAACCCTTTTTGTGGTGATGGAGACTCGTAACTGGACAAACCCTGTTTTGTTACGTACTGCAGGTACCTAACGGCGTGGGTTCACTGCTGGGAGCGACGCAGCTCATACTCTATTTTATATACCGTCACAGTAAAAGTGATCCCAAGAAGGAAACAGCAACAGAAGAAGAAGAAGGAACCGTGGAGATGCCGAACCAGAACCAGACCAACTCCAATAGAACAACTCCTCAAGAGGAACGCGTCTAGAGGAACATATAAGACCACCTCTTTGATTTCGACAGTGCTTATACTTTTGTTGTTGTTTGTTGTCGTCTCTGTGTTTTCTCAATGATTTGGATCTTCTTACAGTTTTCCTTTTGATAATGGTTTTGTTAGGTTAGCCATTGTCGCTTCTGTTTCTTTTTGTTTGTTATCTTCGTTTTCTTTCTTTCTCTCTCCCATGGAAACAGTTACAGAGCTATTTTGTGTTTGGATGAAGTTTGAAGAAAATGTGAATATATGGAAATAGTAATAGTTTTTGTTCGTAACCTTCTAGGCCCATTTAGATATATTAAATTATTCATCATATCTATATTTTTCTTAATTTCTTGAGGTATACACAGACTGACTTTTTCACCGAATATATATATAGTATTTTTTTTTAGATCAGTATTAAATTTTCGGGAATCAAATTCTAAGAAAAAAATGATTAAAAAAGAAATCATAATTCAATTTTTGAAAACCTGAATTTTGATTTTTTTTTTCTTTTCCATATAAAAAGAAAGAAGGAAGAGACTTTTGAAAAAAAAAATTGTAAAAAATAAAAAATTTTAAAATTCAATTTTCTGCAAACTGAATTTTTATTTAAAAAATATACTATAAAGATTTAGTATAATATACTATTTAAGTAATTTTTAGATTATAGCGTGCTATTTGAGTACTGTTCCGTGATTTGTGTCTTTTTATTTTCAGAAGTAGCATTATATACTGTTCTGGTAAAAGAAATCTATTTCCTGAAAATGAACTCTGACTGTAAATCTGACTTTCCACATAAAACAACTAGAATTCAATTTTCCATGAATTAACTTGATTTTTTATACATTAATATAATATAATAAGTAAATATAATAATTATTAAAAATTGTATAGCAGTATGATATTATGATTAAAATACAAATAAATTTAATAATTATTTCGAAAGTAACGAAATTTACTGATTTAAATATAATGAATATTATGACTAAAATATAAAAGTAATGTAATAATTATCGTTTTAGAGACTAATTAATTAGTTCTGTGACGAATTAAAATAGTCAATGTTAATATTGATTTAATTATAGTAAAAACATAAAATGAAAATGATATAACAAAAAGGTGAAGAAGAAAAACGATTTGGATTTGGATTAAAACATGTTGGCTCTAGGAGGAGAACCTTTATGCCAGATGTTAGAACATACACATACTAGGATTAACCGAAGATGTTTTAGTGTCTTATGTAACATTCCATTTAAAAATAACATAACTAAATGAAAGATCACACAGAATAATATAAAGAGCAGAGTTACGGAGTATAATGTCACTCCTTACAATTATCCAAGAATACTTAGAAGGAAAAACTAAGGCACATCACGATACCATTAACAAAACAAAATAGTAGTTCAACAGTATTCAAAATAAATGTTCAGAGAGCAAGGTAATACATAGGCTATAGCCCTAAAGGAAGAACTAGAAGAAGTGGGATCTGACCCAAGATAAGCTAAGCAGCGGAATCTCTATCACCCTGATGATCACGAGGAGTTCTCACATCTACTCACATCAATAAATTGATGATCATCGCAAAAGAAGAAAATCACACACAAACACACAAGCAAAACAGGAAGGTTAAGCTAGAGTGGAAAAATGTTTTATCATACAATTGAATATACAATTCAAAAGTCATGAGTACATAAATCAACCAAACATATAATGACTGACAAGCAAAACACTAAGACTCAAAGACACACTTTATCCGGATACATATAATCAGTCGGATTCAATGGATGCTTGCACTTGTGGTGGCCTCTACTGCTCTGCATAGCCATTTCCAGTGGGTTTTACCCTACCACTCACAAAGTTAGCCTTCAAACATCTAAGGCCATTATCCTGCCAAAGACTAGGGCTTCCTGCTACTCTTACCACTTGAGTCAGTACCCTCTATGTGAGACTAACTGATTCTCTAGAGTGTCAGGATGCAATCCTTACTTGAATCCTTACTAGATTATATAATGAGGCACCACCACGAAACCCCGTAGAATTACGTCCTGACCAATGAGGTACCACCATGAGCTCCCACTAACAGGGGTCATGGAATTACATCCTGGCCATGAGGCACCACCAAGAAACCATCGTGGAATTATGTCTTGACCAATGAGACACCACCATGAGACCTCACCTAGAGATTTGTGGAATGACGTCCTAAACCACACCAAAATCATGTCTCGCCAACCAAGCATAAAGTTATCAGGCATACCAATTCCATGCCAACATTTATAACTAACTATCCAATTAGGTATCACATGCATATTCACATACTTCATACTTCATACTTCAAATAGAGCAAACCAGCCAATCATTCAACCAAAAATAATTATATAAGAAAACAAAATGGCCTGTGTCAGGTCTCGCTCAAGCTAGGAGCCCTCGCTCAGGCGAGAGGAGTGCTCTCGCTCAAGCTGCATGCTCTTACTTAGGCAAGACTACGAACAAAGATCCTAGGAGGTTTTGTGAATGCTTGCTTAGACGAGGCCATCTCGCTTGAGCGAGATGGTTTTTCACTCAAAACTCAGTTTTCCCGCTTGAGCGAGTCCTCGAGCAAAAATCCCTAGGCAAGATTTTGCTACGGTCGCCTAGGCAAGACTTCTGGCTTGGCGAAAATAATAGTTGTCCCTCACATTTTCACACATGCAAAGCCAAAGATTCATCCAAAACAGCAAACAATGCATATTCATTTCATCGTGAACACCACACAATCACCAAAAATGCAAAACAGAACCAAAATTAGACAAAATGAATTTAAAATACGAAACTTTAGCTTCCCTTACCTGGAAAAGGCTAGGAAACGACTTAGACACCCTAACCAGTTAAGCACAGTAGTTCTAGGAGCAGATTAATGAGCTGGAAAACAGTGAAACAAAAAGGAAACGAGGTTATCATGAGGAACCTTAGTTGGAACCAAGACAACATAGCTAGAACTGAGGGAATATCAGTTGGGAGGTTAACTTACATGGAATAAATGAAGTTCTTCTAGCTTAACAAAAAGTGGAAGCAAAACCCTAGCATGACTTTTGTAAGGAAAAAAGGGTGTTTGAGAAGTGAGCTGTTTGTAAAGTGAGAGCATAATGAAAAGTGAAAGACAGCTTAGAGTTCTAAAGTCCCTAAGTGTGGGCTGACCTTTGGGTCCACTAAAAGCCAAGCCCTAAATTTATAAGGGAGGAATAAGAAGGGGCCTTATATCTCACGAAATAAGTATTAACGTATAAATGGTGCACTCATAATTTTATTTATTTAAATAAATATTAAAATTAAAATATAAAATTAATGTAACAATTATTTTAGAAAGTAACTAATTAGTTTTTGTGACGAATTAAAATACTCAATATTAATATTGATTTAATTATAGTGAAACATAAAATAAAATTGATATTTAATATTTTTGAAATAATAAAATGTAAACTTTCATAAAGATATTAAGTAATTAAAATGTAAAATATGTAGATGATATTTAAAATTTTGTAAATAATTAAAAAAGATTGTGTACGTAGCAAGTTAATGAAAAATTGATTGAGTAAAAAGTTCATGTTTTTTGTGTTGTAAATATGATAAATATGGACAACTAAAATTTACGTTTATTAAATATGATGGAAGAAATTAAAAGATAGATTACTCTAATTTCAAAAAACTTGTACATGTAATACACGAAAAAACCGAATTTTAATTATTTTGTTGTTTAATAAAATTAATAATTTAAATAAGGATTTAAATATAATTAAATGTGGTATAAAATAAAGAAGAAAAAATAAATTCGGATTTGGATTAAAACATTTTGGCACTAGGAGAAGAATCTTTGGAGGAGAGACTCCATAACAATGCTAGGACATATGTATATTAGGATTAATCGGAGATCTCTTCATCTTTGACAAAATAAGTATTAAATTATATGTTATATATTTACAGTTTTTAATTAATCTTCATAGGATATAAAGTTATAGTTGGAATTTTATTAGAGTATAACAAGCGGAAGAAAAAAAAAGGTTATTGCAAGAGAATGTATTTTTACATCTAAGCAAAAGAAAAAAATGTGTTCCTAATATATGTGAACCAATATAATAAACGGATAATAATATTTTAATCACTTTTTCTTTTACCTTCTTTTAATCTATCAATTCAATTACCCTTAGATCATCTATTTTAATTTGTTTTAATGGTATGATGTGATAGTCTAAGGGTGATTGGAGTGATAGTTTAAAAGTGAATCAAAAAAGGTAGGTCAAAATATCATTATCCATAACAAAATACACCCTAGTCAAGTTAAAATAAAGTCAACAAAAGGTCTATAACCATGGTTATCAAATCAAGATTTGTATTGTGAATTTTTTTGAATCGTGAATCGAATTTTATTATGAATCGTAAAATACATGATAAATAAAATATAATATATTTAAGTAAAAATAAGTGATATGAAAAAAATAACATTAAAAATATGATATAATATAATTAAGTCAAGATCTTCGATTTAAATGTTACATCTTAATTTTATTCTTTCATTCATCATCTCCAAGATCAATGTCACTTAGATCAGCATCTTCATCTAATATAACATTCTGTGGCAACTCATCTTCATCTTCATCCTCTTCCTCAACTTCTTCAACCATCATCATTTGTTGTTGTAGTATATTTTCCCTTTTGTTTAAGTTTCTTGGACCCTTTTTCCTTTTCTTGCTTGGAGCTCCCTCTTCAAGAGTAAAATATTCATGTATATCCATCCATGAAACATTGTTTGCTAGACAATGATCCTCTTTTTCAGTAATCCACTCATCATCTGATTCAATATTAGATAGACATATAAGATCATAAGTATCTCCTTTCTCTTCTTTAACCTTTTGTCTCATCTCAAGTTGAAGATTATATTTAACGAAGACAAGAGCATTTAATCTTTATTGTTCCAAGCGGTTTCTTCTTTTGGTATGGACTTGATCAAAGATGTTCTAGTTTCTTTCACAACCATTAGCACTACAAGTGAGACTTAAAATCCTCATTGCTAGATTTTGCAACTCTTTACCCTCAACACCATAACTTTCCCACCAAAGAGCTGCAATGTCAAATAAAAAACTAACATTTATAATTGTGAAATTATGCTTTTAATAAAATCTTGAAAAAAAAAAATTATACCAGGTTGCTTCTTATCCCTAGTGTCAATTGTCATGCTTCTTCCAAATAATCCTTGGGCTTTCTTAAATTTATCAAGTTGTTGATCAAGTTTAAATCTAATCCTTCTATCAAGGATCATTTTTTCTAGGGTCTCATACAAACCATATGAAACCTCTTCATCCAGATTGAAGTTTTTGTCATAATGAAATCTAATATAAAAATAAAAAGTAGGTATTAAAATCTATCATTATGAAATTGTAATCTAAGAAAGTATAGTGTTATAGTTACTTACTTATGATTGAGGTAGTAAGCAGCAGCTACAAATTCCAACGAGTATCAATTATTTTCCACACCTTTATATAACGAGATTCTTCATTCTTGAAATTTGTAGTTGTTTGCTCTTTAGCTCTATCCATAGCTTCATAAATATATGACATTGTAGGTTTTGAGTCTCCATCCACAAGCCTTAGTAATTTCACAAGTGGAGTGACACACTTCAAGCAATATTGGATAGATTTCCAAAATCTATCATCAGATAAAACAATGCCCACTACTTGTTTACCTTCAGTCTTACTAGCATGCTTACTAGTTGTCCGTTCTTTTGAAACAAACATACCTCGAAGAGCATTTTTATATTGTGCTATACATTGAAGGGTTAGCAAAGCAGTTGCAAATCTTGTGACTACTGGTTGAGCTAATTCTTTTCCATTAGAATATTTTCTATATAAATTTAGGTCTCATATGTGTTTATAAATGAAAGTTGTGACTTTTTGGGCATTTGCCATCGTATTGTAAAAGCCTAGAAGTTCACTTATGTCTTCAAGAATTAAGTCAAGGCAATGAGCTGCACAAGGAGACCAAAATAATTTAGTTCTCTTCTCTTCTAACATCATTCCTGCTGCCACAAAATTAGTAGCACCATCTGTCACAACTTGCATGACATTATCCTCCCCAATTTCTTCAATCACAGAATCTAACAGTTCAAACATTTGTTTAGCATCCTTAACCACATTACTAATATTAATAGATTTTAAGAACATTGTTCCGCTTGGACTATTAACTAAAAATTTTGTAACAGACCTCCCTTTTCCATATGTCCAACCATCACACATCAAAGTACATCCCCATTTTTCCAATTCAACCTTATATTTCTCCAAACTAGCTTGAATATTGTATATTTCTTTTTTCAGATAAGATACTCTAACTTCATGATAAGTTGGAGGCTTTAAACCCTTTCCATATTCCCCTAACAAATTTCAACATTTGGGTAAATAAGGAGTTTCTTATCAAATTAAATGGCAAAGCATTCCTATATATGCAATTGCAAATATCTTGAGTCACCAACTCTCTATCTTTAAACATTTCATTTATGGTTTTCTATTTTGTAACTCCTTGTTTCCCCTTCTTACTACATTGAATATATGTTTCTTCAAAAGAGTCTACCCGATTTGCTTCTTTTATTTCTTTTATCTTCTAACAACTTCAAAAACATTTCTCTACAAGCAATGACATTCTCATTTGTTCCAGCAATATGATGTTTCATTCTTGTAACACCACCCCAACAAGTATGTGAACAATATTTGCACTTGACTACAAGTCTATAAGGAGGAACACTCTCACAATGATTCCATGTAATATCTATTTTTTTTCTCTTTGTTTGACTTATACTCTTTTTACTTCTACAAATAAGAATAAATTCAAACTGATATTTCTTCCTAAAGAAATATAAAAAGATAAATTAACATTTTGGATAAAAAAAGTATAAAGAATAGTCAAAATATAATTTTGAAGTCAAAATATAATTCTGGATAAAGCTGGAAAAATTTCACGTGACATGATCATGGATAAAAATATGAAGTTTTATTTCACGTGACGAGATCATAAAGATTCATTATGGATAAAATATGAAACTTTTTTTCATTTGAAAAAGAAACACATGAAATCTAGAAGTAATATAAAAGTAAAGAAAGATCACGTGAACATTTCAATAAAAGGGAAATAAAAGGTTGATGTGATACACAATTAATTTTACAATAAATTAAATATTATTAAAATTCAAAATCTAGATACTTCATCAAAAAGCAAGATATTAAAATAGTGCTGAAATAGATTCAGAATGAAAACATTTGAGCCATTTTAGAGGTGGGACAGGCAAACTTGTTTCGAGTTGTTTTATTTTTCATGGTGTTTTCTTCTTCACGGAAATGGTTCTTCACGATTGCTTTCTTGTATGGTGCTAGTAACTTCTCGGGCAATTAGGTTTTCTGCTTCTTCTTTTCTCTTCCACTTTACGCTTCTTCTCCACCTTCTTATGCATCTCATATTTCATTCCCTTCTTAATTTATAAGCAAATATCCATCCAATGTGACTCTTCAATTTGTTGGTTTTTTTCATTTTCGATGTGTATTATATGCAGCATGAAGCGTATCATGTTTAAGTAGCATGTAGGCAATGTGTCACTTCGTGAGATGTGCATTTTGGGGAATATTTTGGGGAAGTGTAAGTGTGGGCAGAATCGGGTGAAACGAAACTGAATTGGGAATCATACGATTCCAATATGATTCATCTGATTCATGTCACGATTCAAGTGAGAAAACAATTCATCTATTGATATGTATCGTGGGACAAAAAATTTCAATCGTATCGCGATACGAATCATACAATTATAACTACCATGTCTATAATTAATATATCGCCTCTCAATATGGGAGGAAGATAGTTTTGCTGCCCAACTTAGTGATGATGTTGAGATAAGTAGATTTGGATAGACTTTTTGTAAATATGTTTGCAAGTTGGTGATGTTTGTGGACATGGAACAACTTGAAAGTGCCTTTATCAACTTGTTCACGGATGTAATGAAGGTCAATCTCAAGGTGTTTGGTCATTTCATGATAGATGGGGTTTGTAGCAATGTTGTGGCTGCTTTGTTGTCACAATAAGCAACAATATATGGTATATGTGAAAATCAGATAATAGATTCCGAATCCAAATAAGTTTAGTGAAAATCGAAGCCAATGACAAATGTTCAACTTTGATTGAGGATTTGTTGATAGTAGGTTGGCGTTTGACTTTTTATAAAATTAAAGAATTTACTAAAAATATGTACGAACCATAGATGGATCTTCTAGTGTCAGGACAAGACCCCCAATCTACATCTACAAAAGCATGAAGTTTGTGGTCAGATTGTGATTTAAAAATAATTCATTGACCTATTATGTGTTTTAGGTAACGTAGAAATGTATAAGCAGCATTAAAATGATCAAAATGAGGATGAAATACAAAATTAACTTAACTTATGAATGGTGAAAGAGATGTCTAGCTTAAAGATAGTCAGGTATAATAGTCAATCATTAAACTGGCATTTTATGATAGGATTAGTGAGAAAGGTATTAGAGGTTGCATGAAGTTTTAGGCTCCATAGGAATGGCTAAAGGTTTGCAAGCAAGCATTCCATAGTCTTACAAAAGAGACACGATGTAATGCCTTTGGAACATAAATATACCTCTTGTAGATCTTGAGAACTCCAAGCCCAAGGAAAAACTTTAAGTTTCTAAGATCCTTTAAAATGATCCTTAAACAAAAGCTTAGCATTAGTAACAATGGTTATGTTAGGATTGGAAATAGCAATATCATCAACATAAATGAGAATAGTTAAAATGTAGAGTTACTTTTTGTGTGAATAAAGTGTAGTCATGCTTCGATTGGGTTAAACACGACGCCAACAAAGTGGTACTGAACTTGGAAAACTAATTGCGAGAAGACTGCTTCAAAACATAAATTGATTTGTTGAGCTTGCATACCAAAGATGTTTTTGAAGTAGGAGAAAAATTATGGTTATAACCTTAGGGAAGTTGCATATAAATGTCTCATTGGAGGTCACCATTGAGAAAAACATTATTAATGTCCAATTGAGCCATGTGCCATTTTTTAAAACAGCTAAAGAAAGAAGAACCTGCGAGGTTATGATTTTCGCAACAAGGGATAAGGTCTTTTGAAAATTAAGGCCGTATTGTTGAGTGAAGCTACAAGCCACGAGGTGAGCCTTATATTTAGCCACAATGCCATCCGAGTTAAGTTTCAGTTTGAAGAGCCATTTACAACTAATTTTACCACTAGGAAGGGTTGTGATAGTCCAAGTATTGTTCATCTCAATGGAAACCAGCTCATCGTCAATAACATGTTTCCAATGGCAAAATCTGATGGCTTAGGAATAAGTTAAAGGTTCACAATTGGCAGAAATCCGACAAACATAATAGATGTGAGAAGGGGAAAGTCAATAGTAGCTCATGTAATATTGTACAGGTTAAGGTGTAGAAGGCTAACTGGTGAGGTTATAATAGTGATAGTTATTGAGATAATTTGGAGCTTTTTAAGTTCTAGCAGATTTGCTAGGTGAAGGTGTTTGTGGATTAGGTGGATTAAAAGGTTGAGGGTTTGGTATAGATGTAGGTGAAGGTGGAGCAAAGTCAACAAAACCAGTAAGAGGCTGGAGATTTGATGTAACATGGGTGCTAAAAAAATTGTATCATGAGATATAGAAATTTTAGTTTTGAAATGAAATATATGTTCATAAAACCTGACATCATGGGACATGAAAATCTTATAGTGAAAATATTAAAATATTTATATCCTCTTTATCCAATGGGGTAACCTGTGAACACATCTATAGTGGCCCAAGGGCTAAATTTGTGCTTGTTAAACATGAGAGTAGAAGCATAGCAAAGAGAACCAAATATTTTAAAAGTAGAATACACAGTATATTATCATAAAGGATTTCATACGGTGATTTATTGCTAAGAACAGGGCTTGGGGTTCTGTTCATAATAAAAATATTCGTTTTAACACATTCTTCCAAAAATTTATATGAATATTGAACTAAAAAAATAAAGAGCAAGCCACATTAAAAATATGCAAATGCTTGTGTTCAACCACATTGTTTTGCTTAGGTCTTTCAATACAGGAAAATAATGTAAAACATCATGTTTTAGAAACAAAAGTCTTTGAATAAAAACTCTTTAGCATTGTCTAATCGAAACATTTTTATTTCATATTAAAGTTGAGTCTCAACATATTAAAAAAATTGAGGTATGATATGAATGCAATCATATTTATTATGCAACACATTAAAAGTAAACCTACTTTTATCATCAACCAAGGTTAGAGAGTATTGAAAACCATCATATATGGGATGTTGACAAAGACCCCATATGTCAGAATGAATGAGATCAAAAGAATTTAGTCTAAAACTGTTAGAATTCAGAAACGGTAATCTATTTTGTTTAGCAAGAGGACATATAGAGCAATTAAAAAACTTATTAACAAAAGATTGGTTTTAGCAACAATAGATTTGTAAACATTGTATGGTATATGCCTTAAATGTCTATGCAAAATGTCATAGGCAAGAATGTTACTATGTATAGAGGAAAGATGTGAGATTTTAGCAAGAAAAATAAAAAATTAGTAATCCATGGTGAGCTTTGGCAGTGCCAATCATCCTTAAGGATTTCATTTCTTACAAAAGAAACTGATTAGGTTGCATGATGAATTAAAAATCATGTTCCTTAAATAAAGTGACAAGAGATTGAAGATTAAAACCAAATGTAGGTATATGAAGAACATTATGCAAGAGAATATCATCAAAAAGTTTGATGCTATTAGTACTCAACACTTTCATTTTCATAGAGTTAGGTACAATAACATGTGAATCGAAAATGGAAGTATAAGAATCATATAAACTTCAAAAAGAATAAATGTGAGCAGTAGCTCTGGAATCAATGATCCAACAATTAGGAATTTTATAGGACTCAACAATTAAACTTGTACCTAGGACATTGGTAGCAATAGCATCAACATGAGTATCGTTATTCAATTTGTTAGTGAGAAAAGAAATAAGTTGTTGGCATTGATTGAGTAAGATTTTGATCATGAGTGTTTGTTTAGCTTTCAAAAGCATCATCAACATTATTAACAAAAGGTTGAGGTTATTTCTTAAAGTAATTTGAGGGGTAACCAACCAGTTTCTAGCATTTCTCTTTAGTGTGTCCCAAGATATGACAATAAGCACACTTAGGCCTAGATTTCTTAACACAAGTATGCCTACGAGTGTCAATTTTAGTAGATGCATTATCAATAGAAAAGGAAACATTATCGGTCGAAAAAAGGTAAAAGGCTATGTATACAAACAAATTCATGTTATCCTTCCTTTTGAAGAACAAGGAAGAAAACATTACTGATAATGGATAAGAGATCTTAAAGGAGGATCTGCCCACGAATTTGGGAGAAAGAATCGTTGAGCCTACTAAGAAAGACAACACATTTTAGACTCCATGCGTTGGTGAAGAAGTTGAAGACCGTCGCAAGTACGTGGAAAGGTTAGTTTGTATCCAAACAATTCTTGCTAGATGGATTTAAGCTTAATGCAGTAAGAGCTAACATCATTCATTCCTTGTTGAAGCGACATTAATTGGCGACGAAGATGAAAAACACAAGGATCATTCTTTCTTGAAAATCTTATGGCGAAGAGGATACTAGTGAGGATTTCCTTGGACATCATATTGTAGAAACATGAGATGAAAACATTGTTGACACAAGACCTGGTAGAGAAAGTTTCCTACTTTGGATCTTCACAAAGAGACTCATTGCCATAGCGTAACTCCAGGTGGAATAGTTGTGATTGTGGAGCGGTTGACACAAGAGAATGAGCCTAGGACCATCAAAATGGTGCAAGAAGAGCGGGTGTGTTGGATCTTGGATGAGGAGATGCTTCAAATCTTGAGTGGATAGCTTTGAGGGATTCGCCATGGAGAAGTGAGAGAGAAGGAAGAACGTAAAACAAGAACAAAGAAAGATCAACGAAGAAACAAGCCGAATAACAAAAGTTAATATTCTTTTAATACCATATTAGAGTTCAGAAGCGGGAGAAAAAAATTATTACTAGAGAAAATGTTTTTACATCTAAGTGAAAGAACAAAATGTATCCCTAATATATGCGAACCAAAATAACAAATCACACCCTAGTCAACTTAAAATAAAGTCAACAAAAGTCTATAACTAATAAAGAGTGAAGCATGTAAAGCACTCACTTTAGGCCTAAAAAAAAAAATTTGTCCCAATATTCCTCTATTAACTTAGAATTTCGTTTCTTTTGTTCGGTTTTATTTTTTAGTACTTTTCGATTTGAGTTCCAAGATTTTTTCTACATATATTTTGATGAGAAACTGGAATTTTTGCTTGGATTGAATAACAAAACTATTAACTAGGTTAGGGTTTAGCCTTTTGGTGGTGGATAATGGAGATTAAATCTTTAATGAAATAAGTGATGAACACTATATGAAATTAATGACTACAATTCAATAGATAATTTTGCATAAAAACAACTCAAAAAATAAATTTTATATAAAAGACTTCATTCTTAAGTTTGCTTTAGGCCTCTCAAACCCTTGAGCCAACCCTTGTTGTGCATCACAATTACAATCACGATCACATTCCATGCCATATATCACCCCATTATAGATTGACAATGAGTTATCAATTTTTTACTCCACTACTATTACTAGTGGAAACTTTGTAGTATATGTCCTCTCACTAAACCTTCATAAGATTCACAAACAAAGCACAACCTTTTTCGTCTGAAATTGTGAATGTCAAGCAATGATGTTTATAACACCTTTGTCACTAGATATCCTAACATTATCATGCCTTTCGCCAAAGCGAAGGTTAAGGAAACAATAGAGCACATATGTTAAAACTCCATTCTTAATAATATGTTGCCAATTATGATCTTCAAATAATTGAATGTCATGATATTCAAAAGCCTATAACATGATTGCATGCCACCTTAACAATCCATAATGGTGAATAATGAAATATATGCATTGAATTCTTCATTGAAAATAATCTTAAATTGTTTCATATGAATTGTTCTAGTGTACTGAAAATGTCCTTTGATAGGAGGTCACACTAACAAACACGTGCTATAATGGATTAGTGCACAATGTCATGTACATAACTTGTTAATGTCACTTGAAAGACATAGTAACCATAAATGTCCTTTGATGGGATGCCACAATGGCATGCATTAGGTGGTTGGAAAAACTTTATACATGTGTCAACATTGACTTGTTATTACATTTATGTTTTGTACATTCTCATGTAGCTCAATTTGTCAAGGTCATTCAGAAGGTACGTTAAAGTTAAATGCCCTTTGAAGGAGGCCACCCTGATATGCATGGGGTGGTTCAAATGGCTCCATACAAATGTTAGTCACAAGACATGCATGTTGACACACAATCATCAATTGTCACTATCATTATGAGTAATGCTTACCATAACTAGTGCCTTCGTAATAGTGTGTGTAAGACCTGAGAAATTTAAATAATTAAATAAATAATTATTTAATAAATACGGGTAATGGGAACCTTTATGGTAATTAATACTGGAATTAATGATAAGGAGCAATGGTAGCTCAAGTGGTTGAGCATATGGAGTGGTGTTGAGAGGATATGGGTTCAAGTCTTAAGTATGTTAATTTTTTAGTTTATTTTAACTTTATTTATTATTTTAATAATAACTAGTTTTATTTTTACAAATGTTGTTATTAAAGTAATGAAATAGTAAATCTAAGTAATGCAATAATAATTTCAATTTAAATATAATAAATAGAATTGATATCACAATATAATACAGTTAATTGATTTTACGAAATAATTATAATAGCCTATAATCCATGCGAACATTTTTTTTTTTGTTTTTTTTTATTTTACATTTTTTTTAGAATAATAATATAATTGTTATTATATTTATTTAACCATTAAAAATACTAATAATAATATTAATATAAATTATAAAAATTTTAAAAGATTAAAACTCTATTTAGCAAAAGTATTTAGTATAACAACTTTTTCTATAATTAAAGAAAAGCACACTTATAATAATAATACCATTATGAATAGTAATAATAACAATAAAAATAATTATGATACCAATAATAATAATATTTATGCTATAAATATTAATATTAATGCTAACACTGAGGCTAATGTCAATTATAATAATCCATAATTATATATAAAGATATACATTAACAACAAAACAAATAAAAATGACAAGTAATTTAAACATAATCCCGTAGTAAATCAATTTAAGATGTGTCTAACTATAATAATAATAATAATAATAATAATACCATTATAATAATATCTCGTAGTGATAAAAATAATAATAATAATAATGCAATAAATACATAAATAAAGAGATATACATTTGTTGTGTCCTCTTTTGTTTATACAATTTTATCCTCTTAAATATTATTTGTTAAATTAAAATAATGATCCATAATAAAAATTATTTGTGCATTTTATCATTTTAATAATTTTAATAACTATTTTTTTAATTCAAATAATTACACAGATATAAAAATAAAATGAACAACAAAACAAATAAAAAGTAAGTAATTGAGATATGATCTCGTAGTAAATAAATGTAAAATGTGTGTTTGATTATAATAATAATAATAATAATAATAATAATAATAATAACAATAATAATAATAGATAATAATAATAATAACACTAAAATAATATCGCGAGTGATAAAAAATAATAATAATAATAGTAATAATAATAATACAACTACATATATAAAGAGATAAACATCTTTGATCTTTGGTGTTCTTTTTTTTTTTTAATTTACCTCTTAATTTTTATATTTTAAACTTAATAATTATTTAAAATAAAAAAAAAATATTTTTCAGTTTTATTATTTTACTAATTTTAGTAATTTTTTTTTTGAATTGAAATAATTATTCAAATGTAAAGATAAATAAACAACAAAACAAATAAAAGGGTAACGTAATTGAAACATGATTCATAGATAATAAGTAAAAGTAAAATGTCTACATAACCATAATAATAAAAACAACAACAACAACAATAATAATAATAACTATTATAATAAATATAGTTCTAATTAATAATAATAGTAATAATAATAAAAATAATTGTAGTTAATAATGATAATAATAATACTTATAGTTGATTGATAGTAATACTGATCATAATAATTATAGTTGATAACAACAATTATAGTTAATAACAATAATAATAATAATTATTATTATTAGAGCTGATAATAATAATAATAATAATAATAATAATAATAATAATAATAATAATTAGAGTTATAATTAATAAATAATAATAATAACATAAAAATGAAATAATAAATATCATGAAATGAAATTAAGTTGTAAATTCGGTTTTAAATATAATAAATAAAATTAATATCATAATATGGTGCAGTTAATTGATTTTACAAAATAATTATAATAGTATATGATCTGTGTATGTACGCACATTTTTTTATTTATCTCAAATCTGTTTAGAATAATAATATAATTAATATTATATTTATTTAACCATTATTAATAATAATAATAATATTAATATAAATTATAAATAATAAAATTTTTAAAAGATTAAAAATCCATTTAACAAAAGTATTTAGTATAATAACGTTTTTTATAATTAAAAAAAAAACACTTATACTAATAACATTATTATGAATAGTAATAATAATAATGAAAATGATAATGATATTAATAACAACAAACAAATAATAATAATAATAATAATAATAATAATGTTTATGCTATAAATATTAATGTCAATGCAAATATTAAGGCTAATGTTGACATTAAGGGTGGCAAAACGGATTAGGCCCAACAAGCCAGCCCGTCAGCCTGTGTTAAAAGGAACGGATTGGGTTGAAGATTTCAACCTGTCAACCCGTTCTGGTCCGTCCCGTATAGTTCGTCAACTTGACGGACCAAAGTACGGGTAAGCCTGTACTGAGCCGTTGACCCGTTTTAAAATAAAATAAAATAAAAGTAATTTAAAAGATTAATTTTTTATATTATATATTTTAAATGTATAAATATATAATAGTATTGTAATTTAAATCATTAACCCCTACAACTTAAGTTTGAATTATTAACTATAATTGAATAATTTAATATATAAATTTAATAATTATTTTAACTTATCTAATTAAAAACATTAACTAATCAATTAAAAGTTTAAAACATATTTATTTGATTAAATATGACTTTAATAATAATTTATATGTATATAAACAAATTTAAAAAGTAAAAAAATTTGAAAAATTTGAAAACAAATTAAAAAACTTTTAAAAAAATAAAAAAAGAAAAAAAAAATTGGACGGGCCAGCCCGACCCGGCCCATTAGCCCATTCTATACAGGACAGGTTGTGATTATTGGCCCGTTTCTAGTTGACGAGTCCGACCCGGCCTAGCCCATTTTTGTCGGGCCATATATGGGCCAGGCCAAAATGGGCCAGGCTGGCCCGTTTTGCCACCCCTAGTTGACATACTAATAATCTATAATTATATATAAAGATATATAATGAGCAACAAAACAATTAAGAAGGACAACTAATTGAAATATGATATCGTAATAAATAAAATTAAGATGTGTGTCTAACTATAATAATAATAATAATAATAATAATAATAATAATAATAATAATAATAATAATAATAATAATAATGCACTAACTAAATATATAAAGAGATACACATTTTTTATGTCCTTTTTTGATTTTACAATTTTATCATCTTAATTATTATTTATTAAATTTAAATAATTATTCATAATAAAAATTATTTTTTAGTTTTATCATTCTACTAGTTTTAGTAACTATTTTTTTTTCAGTTCAAAAAATATCAAGATATAAAGATAAAATGAATAACAAAATAAATATAAAGAGCAAGTAATTAAAATATGATTCTCTAGTAAATAAAAGTAAAATATGTGTCTAACTATAATAATAATGATACCACTATAATAATATCACGTAGTGATAAAAGAAAATAATACTAATACCACTAATAATAATAATAATATTAATATTAATATTAATACAACTATATATATAAAGAGATAAACATCTTTTGTGTCCTTTTTATTTTATAAATTTTATCCTCTTAATTATTATATTTTAAATTTAAATAATTATTTATAATAAAAAAATTATTTTTCAATTTTATTATTTTACTAATTCTAGTAACTATTTTTTAAAATTGAAATAATTGTTCAAATGAAAAGATAAATGAACAACAAAACAAATAAAAATAACAAGTAATTGAAACTTGATTCCTACATAGTAAGTAAAAGTAAAATATGTATCTAACAATAATAATAAAAACAATAATAATAAAGTTGAGATTAAAACAGACAAAAATATGCTTGAGGGCTTAATTAGTCCCCTCTACTATTCCTGATATTTATATAAATGATAAAGGAGATACAAGGAAGTTGAAACATTAAAGGCTACAACTAGGTGCTAGTTTAGAGGTTATCTAACACTCAACCTCCTACCTTACACATCATGATTGTCTAGATATACTAATTACTTCTACACTCCCCCTCAAGCTGGAGCATACAAATTGTATGTAACCAGCTTGGAACAAATAAACTCAATTCGAGGTCCCCTTAATGACTTGGTCAACATATCTGCGAGTTGGTCATTCAATCCCACAAACCCAGTACATATTTCCTTTACCAACAACTTTTCACGAACAAAATGACAGTCTATTTCTATATGTTTTGTTCTCTCGTGAAACACTGGATTTGAAGCAATGTGGAGAGCAGCTTGATTATCGCAATACATCTTCATAGTCTTGATGTCACAA
>Ga0214542_1001112_pt1 | contig 53942 bp, 21 predicted proteins | sample CNSS1metaG_FD_160096 | JGI IMG/M metagenome (GOLD analysis project Ga0214542, IMG submission 160096) | Root nodule microbial communities from cowpea collected in UCLA plant growth center, Los Angeles, California, USA - CNSS1 | ecosystem: Host-associated > Plants > Roots > Nodule | place: USA... | reverse complement strand
GATGGGGATGGGTCAAAAGTTGTATACCCGTTGGGTTTGGGGATGGGGATGGGGATGAATTTTTATTATGGGGATGGGGATGGGATCATGATACCCGTACCCGCCCCGCCCCGTTGCCATCCCTATCGCTAAGTGAGTGGATCAGGACTAGAACTCAAGGTTCCTCTTTCATACTGAAATATGTGCTTTGTATAAATTTGATGGTAAATGCTAATTGGAATAATTGTATATCTGTGTATTTATATGTGAGTATGGTGTGAGAATTTATTTTTAGAATTTCAAGGGAAGTTCTAAGTTGTGGTACTTTAGTGTATGCAATAACATAAAGGTTCATTATTGGTTAGTATCATTTCTCTAATAACTACTCACACTTAAGTTGAGTATAGTAGGTTATGTGGTGAAGAGAAAAAGGATGTCCTAGCCACTAGACTCGATCAAATCCTAGGCGTGAAGGGGAATTACCTTGTGAATGGTTGGGTGATAACCCTTGAGGCCAAACTCTGCAAAGTCTGGGAGCCACACACATGTGCAGACCGCTAGGGGATCTGATGTTTATTGCATGTATCCGGATAATGGAATCAATGTTTTGTGATTTTATGATACAATTAACTTGGTATGTGATTTAATTACTTAATGAATGTTTGTGACTTGATTTTAGTTTATCTGAATAACTCTTTTTCATATTAGCTTACCCTTTGTTGTTTGTGTTATTGTGTTTGTCTGTTTCTTTTGCAATGATCACTGAATTGTGTGAGCATATGAGATTTTAGGTGAGGATATTCCTCTTTTGGACCACCGTGGAGCTCGGGAGTAGGATTTGTTTTAAGTTGGTTTAGTAGTTTTGGTTTGAGCGATAACAGTCTCTTAAACGTCTTTTGTTTAAATCTTGTATATAAATATATGACTACAGTTATGAGATGATTGCATTAATATTTTTATATTAGTCTTTCACTATCTATTTTTGGTCTATCATCATATATAATGTTTTATTTAGTAGTTTAAAACTGTTAAATGGAATGTTACAGTTACAACAATATTGGTTTGCCATGTGGTTCCTAAAAAAACTGCTACTATGTTTATAATGAAAGGATTTGGCATATTTGGAGCTACCATATGTTTTAGATGAGATTGTGAAATTTTGTTTTTCATATAATAAAATAGAAAATTTATATAGATATCATGTAAAATCATAATTTACCAAAATAGGATAAAAGTAAAATTCAAAGACTTTACTTTTATCATACTTTAAAAATATTTGAATTAATTTTGTAGTAGTTACCAACAAAATAACTCAAGAATATCTCAATGTGAATGAAATTTACCTATTTCAATTTCAAAGATCACACTTCAAATTACAATGATCAACTCATTATTTATCATACATTTTATATTTTCACAATAATCAGTATCCTTATATATCTATTTGCTATAAGTAAATAAATATTTGAAATCAAACAATACAATAAAATAAATAAATAAATAGGATCAATGTTCAATTGAAGACAAATATAATTAAATAAACAATGTTAGTGCATAACTAGGTAAAAATAAATAAGCAAATATGACAAATGTGTAACTAGAGTTAATATAAATAAATATGAATGATGTTAGAGACACCTAACTTAATATAAATATGTAACTAAAAGGCTTAAAAACTAATTTGACCTATGTTTTCAATCAGGTTTTTCAATGTGGTACTAGTTTTTTTCCTTCTTTCAATTAAGTCCCAATTGAACAAAATTAATGAAAATTGGGTTTGAATTGAATAAAAGTAATGAAAATTGTGACTAAACTTAACAAAATTAACAAAAATTGTGATGAAATTAAATATAATACATGTGGTGACACTTAAAGTGACTCATAGGTCACAAGGATATATTGACTTGACTTGTTATGTGAGACACTTTCACGTGCAATACAATGTTAACTTGACACATGTACAATTTTTTTAAATTAAAAATAAATAAATAGAAAATAAAAAAGTCATGAATTAACACGTGATACATGGTCACTTTTAAACATCGTTATCAAAAATAATAAAATTAACGAAAATTGAGATATGTTCAAAACAAAATAAATGACCAAATTACAAAATACATACTAAAATAAGGACCAAAGTTGTTTAAGTATTTTTCTTAAAAAAATAATTTATAGCAACACTTTTTCTAAAATAAAAAATATTAAATAATAACTTATTTAAATAAGATGTGTTTTTTCTTAGTGTAATATTATCGACTTCCAATTAAATATAGTTTTAAAACTTTATATAAAATTAAAATAAGATCTTATGTAAACTATATCTGTTGACACCTATCAAAGGATTTAGAAGTTTTCTGAAAAATCTTTAGATTTGAGTAAAACGCCGTCGTTCCTGGATTCGTTCCCTTCTTCTCTCTTTCCCGCGCCGCGCTATCGGTTATTTCTTCCCTAATCCCAACCAAAATTTGGGGTTTAGGGTTTTCCTCTGTCCTCTGCAATCCAATTTCTTGCATTGCTCAGTCTCTGTTTCTCTTTATCCACAACCCAGTGACAATGATGTATAATGATCCGCAGCACCAGCAGCACCAGTACCAGCAGCAGCAGCCGCCGCCGCATTTCCACCACCAGCCGCCGGGTCAGGAGTTCCACCGCGGACCTCCGCCGTCATCACAGGCGCCTCCGGTGATGCGGCAAGGCTCCGCTTCGTCGACGAACCTGGCTCCCGAGTTTCACCACCCCGGCCCCGGAGGACCCCCTCCTCCTCATTACGATGGTTCGATTTTGCTTGTTCTTCCTCCAATTGCTACTTATAATCATGGTTGATCTAACATGAAAACTTACACGTTGTTGTGATTTCATGTAAATGTGGTGCTATTAGGTATGTATCTGAGAGAGAGACGGGCTTTTGGAGAGAAAGATTGTTTAGAGAGAGAGATTTTAGAGAGATAATCTTTAGAGAGGTGTTTTGAGAGAAAAGATTTGAGAAAAAGAGACTTTTTAAGTAGATTTTCTTTTAAAGTTTAGTCAAAGAAGAGTTTGATTGGTTAATTAATGCATGGACTGGGTGGGCATGCGAAGAGATGAACAACTAAGACTTGAATTTTAACTTCTAAAGCTCATTAGAATCTTCTAAAGATATGGCATGTGAAATGTTTGCAATAATTTGATTTAGTGGGTTTGATATGGAATTAAGAATCATTCTTTGTGACCTTATTTTCTTTTGATGGAATGAATAGTTTGTTTCTCTGTGGATCTCTCCATATATTGTTATACTTCAGTTTAGTACTTGTGTGGATATATTGTTTTTTCCCGTGTATAATGTTTCTTCTATTTTTTACTTCTGAGTGAAAATTGCATTATCTATTGCATGTAGAAGAGAAGATGATGCTTGTGGTTTTTGAAAAATGTCTATTCTCATATTATTATAGTTCAAGGTTTTGAATTTTTAAATCTTCTTCATTTCCTCTAAGATTTAAATTCGTCAAAATTAGAGGGTGACTTTTCTAATTTAACATTGATGAATTTTTCAGTTCACAGTGATGGCCATGGTGCTAAAAGAATACGAAAGCTTACTCAAAGGAAAGCAGTTGATTATACAAGCACAGTCGTGCGTTATATGCAGGTAATGATTATTCGTTAATAACTAATGGAATTGCCCATTATTCGTCAATACAAGCCCATAACTGTATTGTTCAAATTTTCTACTTTTTCATCTTCATCTGTGTCATTACAATTTGAAATTTATGGGCAATCTGTACCCGCCTTCAGGTTCGTATGTGGCAGCGGGATTCAAGGGATAGGACAGTATTGCAGCCTACCCCAGCAGCAGCAATTGATGTCAGTGAGCCTCTTTATTGGTTTTCTACTTATTTAATTTGTTTTAAGTTTGTATATTCTTTCCTTTATTCAATTAACATAGCTTGATAGGTTTTAAGAGTTATTTTTAATCTTTAATTTTAATGATCAATTCCTTTTACTAAACACCTTATGCTATTTTTTGTGCAGATGTTGCCAGCAGTTGGCTATCCAGACAACCCATCCACTAGCTTTGCTGCTAAATTTGTTCATACATCTCTAAATAAAAATCGTTGCCCCATTAATCGCGTTCTTGTAAGTTAGATGGAAATGTTGTGAATGGCATGATATAATATGGTATGCAGATTGTCAGTTATTGATGTACCAGCTGTATGTTTTTATTCTTTCAAACATTTCTGAATTGAAGCTGCTTCTCATTTGGATTGATTTTGCTATTTTAGGGTTCTGGAGTAGTATGATATGCTTTTTCACTTGTGTATATCAATGGTAAAATTTGCTGCTAATTTTGTTCAAATGTTACCATGTTTTAAACGAAATAGGCATCCTGTTAATTTATTCTCAAAAATTGGATTGAATAACAAATAATATTGTTTACTTAGTGTCACTTATTTAGTAAAATAATAAGTTAATGACATGTTGAATGTGGTTCCTGTTCTATTTTATAGGTGTTACTCACATGTTTCCTTTTGATTCCTTGATAGTCTTGCTACATAGAAATGGTTTACACCTTTACAATTGCATGATTAGCTGATATTACAAATTGCAGTCTGCCTGCTCCTTTTGGCAACTTGTATACACTATATAATCTGTGTGCCATATCATTCTTTTATTTTATTGGATTTTTATTGTGATATCATTCTTTTATTTTATTGGATTTTTATTGTGAGACTTTTGTATTGAATGCTGTATTATATTAAGTTACAGCTGGACACATTTGTTTCTATCAGGCCTTTCAATTGGTTTAGGAAGATAAAACTAATGCATATTTATTTTCTGAATGTGCCACTGAATTGCATTTGACTTCGTTATGCGAATCGCTGTTTGATTTTCAAAAATAGTGGACTCCAACAGGCCGGCGACTTATTACTGGCTCACAGACTGGGGAATTCACTCTTTGGAATGGACAATCTTTTAATTTTGAAATGATTCTTCAGGTACATAACTTGAATTATTGTCTCAATATATTATTGTAGTCATTAGTCGTTAAAACTAAAAGTCAAATGTGGATTTTGAAACACATGCAGGCTCATGATCAAGCAATCAGGTCCATGGTCTGGAGTCACAATGACAACTGGATGGTCTCTGGTGATGATGGAGGCGCAATAAAGTATATCCATAGTTTAATCTATTATGTTTTAAGCTTTATATTGCATATATTTATTTATGCAGATTTTGGTTGTAAAAGGAACATATGTGTAATGGGATATTTTTCTTACTGTATATCTAATTATATGTATTTGTATGTGTGTGGCGTATTTTTAGGTATTGGCAGAACAACATGAACAATGTTAAAGCCAACAAATCTGCTCATAAAGAATCAGTCCGTGACTTAAGGTAGATGTTTTATTTGAGAAAACAAATTTGTAACATGCTGAAGGGGATGGCTTCTGTAACTTTTTTATAAACAGTTTCTGTAGGACAGATTTGAAGTTCTGTTCATGCTCTGATGATACCACCGTTAAGGTTTGGGATTTTGCACGTTGTCAGGAAGAGTGCTCATTAACCGGTAATGTGCTTTGGATGGACCATATCTGAAAATTAGTTACCTCTTTCTAATCAACTTGGTGTCTTGAGATTGAATCTTAAATAGTATTGTGTCTAATATATTTGTTGTGATCTTACTCCAGTAGTATTTTCTTATTCTCTGGTTTATGTCTGCTTTATATTTTTAGGCTTCCTAATTACAAATTGTGTTGCTTGTGCATTTAAAATTGAATCTCTTTACGTTAAATAATCATTTGTGTTTCTAGATGTTGGGTTGTCTATGGTAGAGGAATTGTAAGTTTTAAAATAGAGGAGTATCTGTTCAATTTTCAAGTAATACATGCCACCAGTTGCCTCCTTCTATTTGTGCTGGTGTGAGTTGGATTATTCTCATTATTACAGCTCTTTCTCATCTTATTTGTTGTGGAACAAGTCCTTGTGGATGACTATTTTCATATTTTGATGGGGATACTTGTTTACTGTTGTTGGTTTAATGCCTTCTAATTTACCATTTTGCTTTCTTAGGGTTGCTCTCAATGATTTAGTTTATTTATTTGGATTGCTGGCTTGTTACTTGTGAAGGACCTGTGGGTAGGACTTGCTGTTGCACATTTGAGTTGATGTTTGTTCTCTCTTTTCTTTCTCTAAGATTTATTATCTGTTTGGAATTATCATGAACTGTAGAGTCAACCATTTTGGTAGGCCCACAATACAAGGGGGAGGGAGAAGAGGGGGCGTGGGAATTGAAGAGGGAATAAATGGACCTAAGAAACATAAGGAGGAGGGCAAAACAGAACGGACAGGTGGAAAGAGGGAGATATGAATCATGCAGAAGGATGAAAAGGAGAATGATTATTTGGAGGGGTGAGTAACCAAAGATGGGCATGAGGCAACATGAGTTAGAATTGTTTGGTTAGGCGGAGTGGAGAAGTTGGTTCTTCCTCATAAAAAGGGTGCTATAATTTCTAGTGTCTTATTTTCAATCTTTCCAGAAGCTTTGCTCCATCCATTGTCAGTGCTTTTATTCTTCTAGATTTTTCATTGTAACAGAGGCCTCCCTCTGATTTAGTTGTAATGCAGTATCAATTATATTTCAGATTTATCATTCCAATTCTGGTGCCTAGCTCATTTAAAAAAAATGATTCCCTGCTCAACATCTTGCAATAAGACCCCTTCATTTTTAAACTGTTATTCGACTGTTTTAAGTAAAAGTGCTTGTGGCTTTTTTCTTTTTTCTGAGCTAAAAGGGGTCATAGATGAAGAATTTTATTTTTAAGGCTTAAATATGTTTTTTTTTCTCCAAAATATGTTTATTTTTTTGTCCCTGATATTTTTTACTTTTGGCCCCCAAAAAATAATTTTGTATTTCTTCCTTTAAAACTTTTGGATTTGCTAACCGGTCCTTGAAACATTTTTGGTCACTAAAAAATCATCATGTGTTTTCCATGAAATGATGACATACGTTAATAATGCCAATTACATTTTTTTTTCAGAAACCAATATCTAAGAAAGTTATCGGGGACCAGGAAAAGTATGCCACATGTTTTGGGGAATAAACATATCTAAGCTGATTTTTAAATATCATTTATCCACGATTTAGAGTATAACTGGAACTTCACAAATTTAAATGAAGATAATGACTGGATTTGTAGCATTATGTGTATACATGTACATACCATTATGGCCTTCAGAATATACCATAACATGTTGGGGACCGAAAAACAACACTTTGTTGTGCAATTTGTTAGAGATTTTTTTTTTCATACGTGAAATACTACTATGGTCATTAATGTTCTACTTTAAGTGCATGTGGAAACTTCAAAAGTTCCAAATATAATGGAGTCATCCCACCATGTCTATTTATTCTTATGTCTTTCAATGCCTTATATCGATTAGAGATATGATCAAGTTATATTATATAAGTGAGTGCAAATCACACTTTACAAACCTGTTTTATAAAGTTGATTTAAGCTTAGAGTTTACTTTTTAAGGTGATATTAGAATCTATTCTTGCGAGTTTGTTGGGATTATCATGCTGCTTGCACTCAAACCACCCACAAATATGTATTCTTACACTTGAGATGTCCAACTCTTGGTTTGAGAGGGTGTGTTGAAAATCCCGATATAATAAAATTATAGTATATAAGTGAGTGCAAACTTCATCTTATAAGCTGGTTTTTTTTATGTTGAGTTTGGTTTAAATTCTATTTTCTAAGAAATGCTTAGATTTTTATGCAAAGTTTTACGTCTTTAAATTTTCCTAGGCACTCGATTGTTCTTCTAGAATGTTACCTTTTATTAGTTTTTCTTTAAAACCAATCAATTTGATAGGACCCAATTAATTCCTGGATTTATATTTCAAAAGTCTTACAATCTATGTTGTGTTTATGGATGACAAATGAACTTATACCCACGGGTGTTGTTTGAATCTATCTCAATGTTGATATGAGTATGAGTATGAGTAATACTTGATAGGTAATAGAATTTGAGATAAACATAGAAATGCAGTCGTGTGACTGAGATAAAGGGAAGGTTTTGTGAAAGAACAAAATGAAATCTACGTCTATATTGTCACAATCTGTCATGTTTTCAAATACATTGAAGAACTTCCTGAAGTAGCAGTTGTAGGAAGTCAGGAGCAGTTACAGATTAATGTAACTGCCTAGAGATACATAACAGAGAAATATAAAATATAACAGTAACAGTAATGTACAGAACAGTAAAATTATAAATTACAAACAGAAAAAGAGATAACACTAATGATAGGAATGGAGATGAGATACAAATTTCATACTCCTTAGGAATTAGGAACAAGGATGGATATGAGTTTTTAATATGGGGACAGGGACGGGTATATTTAAACTCGCTTTTGCCCAGCCTTCTTGCCATCTTTAGTTGTGTTCATTCATTATATTGTTTTGTTGTCTGTTTTGAAGGCCTAACCTTAGATTTATCTTTGTGGCATTTGAACTCAGCCAGGCCATGGTTGGGATGTGAAGAGTGTTGACTGGCATCCTACAAAATCCCTTTTGGTATCAGGCAGGTGCTTTAAATATTTCTTTTACAAATTTCTCAAGATTGTCAATTTCAATGAAGTGATTATATGTCCCATCTGATTTTCACAATGCAGGCGGGAAAGACAATCTTGTGAAACTTTGGGATGCTAAGACAGGGAAAGAGCTTTGCTCATTGTGAGTGTAAACATTAGTGCTGATTTCTATTGTTTCTTGTGTTTGCTTGTTTTTATAGATTCATACTTCTGTCATGCAGTCATGGGCACAAAAATACTGTGCTATGTGTCAAGTGGAACCAAAATGGCAACTGGGTGTTAACAGCTTCAAAGGATCAAATAATAAAGGTTGGTAAATTTATCTTCGTGATGCTACCAATTATTGGATCCTTAATATGCATTTGCTTGTCATTTATATTTTGAATTGTTAAGTAAACCTTTGAGGATTCCGAGTTATTTTATCCACCGATCAATCTTTCGTCATTTTTTACTGTAGCACTGCACTTTGATTTATTTCTTTGTAACTTTACCTTTATTGCTCATTGCTTCCCATTTTTTTCTTACTTAATCCTGCTCTGTTACTTATTTTCTCGCTTTTGGCTTATTATGCAGTTAAGATAAAATAAGAAGAGTGATTTTGAGGCAATATTTTTGAGTGCACAATTCACATTCAATTAAATGATATCTAAACAGATATTTAATACGGATACAGTTCGCATGAAGAGTAAATAAACAGTTAAATTCTCTTAATTTCCCTCAATACAATGAACTAAATCTAATAGAAAGTGAGATAGTAATGCGGTTGTTTATAACTCCATCGTATGCATTTCCTATCTCAGAGTACCAATATTCATATTTACCTTGTATTTACAGCTTTATGACATTAGAGCCATGAAGGAGCTTGAGTCATTCCGTGGACATCGCAAAGATGTTACTGGTTAGTGGTGTATCTTTCTCTTGGAATAAGAATGGAAGTATAGTTCATTGAGATTAATATATCTTGCAATAAAAATAATGATTGCTCAGAAGGTGTATGATGATAAAAACAGGATTGTCACCAGAAATTCTTCTGCCTAAACAACCTAAAAGTGACTCTGAAACATTTAGGAAAGTTCATTGTTACATATAGGCTCTTTCATAAATTTTTTGAAAATCTGTCACGCAGCTGAGATTATATTAGTATATATGGAATTTTGCTGTGTTACCTGGCTTTGGAATGCGTCAGGTCATTGTAAAACTGAAGTCGAGTTGGGTCAGAATGATATGTGACACACAATTAACTTCAAGCTGCTTTTTAAGTTTTGATTTGAAGTTTGATTGGAATGATTGATTTTAATTGGTGGAAATGTCCTCAAAGTGCTATGAATTGTTTATACTTATGTTTGGGTATTTTATGTTGCTAGATGTGACTAATTGTATGACTTGGATTTAGTTTAGTTAATAATCCTAGCAGGTTAATGCTGAGTTATTTAGTTCAAGTATTATATGTTCTGTTCTTTTATTAAGATCATGTCATCAGTCTACTAATCTCAATAACTGCTTTGTTGGCTACCATCTTTCCTTTCCATATATGCCTTGACTATGCCTAACACTGTTAATGACAGTTAGCAAAGTTAGATTGCAGTCAACAAAAATACTTTATCGAAAACTTGAGCTAAAAATGGTTAAATTAAATGATGCAACAATTTAGTCTCAACCCCAAATAACATTTTTATGGAACACTTTGAGCACCCCATCCAATTTTAAAATTAAGTTCTGTGTATTCTTATTGATTAATTATACTGGTTTTCCTAATATAGTGGTGTATTTGCTGTTGTATGCAGCAGTGAGCATATTGATATGCCACTTTTTTATTAGAAATTGAGTTTAAGGCCTAACTTAACCTCATAAAATTGACATGTAAGAGGAAGATTGCCCTAGCTTATAAGCATTACAGAAGCCTCAGCTCTAGTAGACGAGGGTTATATCCACCCACTCACCTATAACATTGAATGTGCATGAGATTGCAAATTAAGGGTGGCTGAGACTGTCCACAACTAATGCAACTTTGAAAGCTTTTGGGTTCCTAGAAAAGAAACTCGTAGTTCCACACGTTATGAATGCACGCACAAAGTTACTTGTTGCTTAATGTTTGATGTAGGGTAAATGATACTTTCTCTAATACTTCTGCAACTGTGATAAAATGGAATATAATCTTTCTGACTTTTGACACTTGTTAGCTTTGGCATGGCATCCATTCCATGAGGAGTACTTTGTGAGTGGGAGTTATGATGGTTCCATCTTCCATTGGCTTGTTGGGTAAATTCGTTTTCTCAGTTGTTGTCTTCTCTCTCTGTAGTGCTTACATTATTTTGTACAATGTTCTTTTTCTCGTCATCCCTGTCTATATCAGTTTTATTTGGTTGTGATTTTTCTGTTATTTTTGAAGATGATTGGATTCTTTGAAGCGCTTAATAAATAAGTACTTATCATGTAAGCAATTGGATTTATGTTTTTATAATTATAGAGAAAATAATGTTAAACAATTTTTGTATAACTTGTAAGCTGTTTTCGTAAGTTATTCTGTTGGACTAATTCGAAAGCAGCTTACGAACGTATCAAAGGCTGCTTTCATAAGCTCTTCCAAACACTTACGCGAGTGTTTATGTCATAAGATATGTCTAAATAAGTTGTTAATAAGCTATTCTAAAGTAACGGGTCTTCTTATGCCTAAAATGCATTGGTGGAGTGTACTATATGTATTCAAATTAGTTGTTACAAGTTTTTAAATTAAATTTGGGGAAAACTATTAGTTACTGTCATAGAATTAAAGTTTGTGTGTTTTGCTCCATAAGAAATGTTTGCTGAATTTGAGCTATTGCTTCACACACTGGGCTTAGGTGAAAAATATCAGCTATTGTTTTTAGTTGTAGCACCAGTGAGTTGATTTATCACAATTTTTATTATTACAGCTTCTGAAATAAATGGTTATTTTTGTTTTCTTTTTTGTCTTTCAGTTTATATGTATAGAAAGCAAATGCTTATATAGGTTCAACTTGGAAAAACAGATGTTTCGTAGTTCAGATTTTTTTCCACATTATCTATAAAATTAATTACTTGTATTTTATATGTTATGTCTTGTCGTAATTTCTGATTATTGCATTTCCAATGTATATACAGGCATGAAACTCCCCAAATTGAAATTTCTAATGCCCATGATAATAACGTGTGGGATCTTGCATGGCATCCTATTGGATACCTTCTGTGCAGGTGAACTTTCTATTTCTTTCTGCAATAGCATCTTTAATACATAATTGAATTCTTGCTGTCTCTTAGCTTTTTGGATTACCAATATTCGAAAGGTTGTGTTCCATTTACACTGCCTGTCTTTTATACTAAAGCAATAACCTTCTGTTTTTCAAATGTTCTCCGAAATCAAAAGTATTATATTCTAAAGGAATTTGGGAAGAAACTCTGACAGATATCATGATTTGTTTGAGGATTCTTTCGAAGCTTTTGGTTTTATATTACAATTTCTGTAATAATATCCAAAATTGTGATACCTTAGTTCTCAGTTCATACAATTACAATAACGTTTTGCAATTATATAAATTTTCCTGAAATGGTTTTTTCTCGGTAGCCCATTTATTGACCTGTTGATAAACGTAAAGAATGTGATTGCTGATACCTAAGTTACTGGACCTTATTTTCTTCTACAGTGGCAGCAGTGATCATACAACAAAGTTTTGGTGCAGAAATAGGCCAGGAGACACCCTTCGTGATAGATTTAACCCTGGCATGCAAGGTTTGTTCAATCCCTTAAAGGCAAACGAAGAGCATATATTTCTATTTTCTTCAGAATCAAATCACTAAACCTTTCAGTATCATTTTTCATCTAAATATTGAACTGTATAGTTTGAAAGGTTTTGGATTGTATTACTCTTCAACATTTCATGGTAATGCGAATCCCTTAAATTTTGCTTTAAACTTGAGGTAGAGATTGCAGTATTTCAAGGCTTTTTTGTAGGATGGAGAGAACTGTGGTTGGTAATTTTAGTTAGAAACGATGTCTGTTTTGAGTGACATTATTTATGAAGTGTGACGTTAGTTTGAACACATTCATCTGTCAGGATATGCTGATCCAAATCCTGTTGCTGGTCGGGTGGGTGGTAATTTTCCAATGGCCGAAGGCCCAACAACTCCAGGACCATTTGCCCCTGGGTTAACTCGAAACGAGGGCACCATTCCAGGTGTTGGAGTTGCAATGCCCTTATCTATTCCTTCTCTTGACATGCCTCAAGGGGAGCAGAAGCAGCCCCATCCTGTTTCAATGGGTGCTCCACCTCTTCCCCCAGGTCCACATCCCTCTCTTCTTAATGCCAACCAACAGCAACCATACCAACAGAATCCTCAGCAGATGCCGCCACAACATCAACACCAGGGTCTACCACAGCAGATGGGTCCTTTGCCAATGCCTCCAAACATGCCACAATTACAGCATCCTTCACATTCACCCATGGTCCCTCACCAGCATTTACCTCGCCCTCCTCCACAAATGCCTATTGGCCTGCCAGGATCTATACCAGGGATTTCATCAGTACCTACTTCACATCCGATGCCAATGCCTGGCCCTATGGTACGAGTTCCTTGGAACTTTTCTTGTATTCTGATTTTTCCTATAAAATATTGTAAAGATATGTGGATTTAACTTCTTCGTGACGTGATAGATTGTTTTGAGTGTTGTATTAGTGGTGGCTGTATTGGGCTAGATATTGATGTTTTTGTTGATCTTTCATAGGATTAGCATGATAAAATGTGTCTTTTCTTAATCCTGTGGAAGGGAGATAGAAAATGTTTGTACACTTTTAAGGAGATAAAAGATTTCCCCATGTTTTGGTGTTTCTTAGGGCTTGTTTTGTTTGAGAAATAATTTTTTGTTTTCATTTCTGTTTCAGAAATGATTAGAAATGTGCCATCTCATATTTACTTTCTTTCTGAGGATTTGTATTGGAATTAACCTAGACAGTCAATATACATAGTATGATACAGTACAGATGTGGATAAGGATATTTAAAAAATTCAAAGTACAACACCCTCAACATTTGTTTCCACACACATGCATTATATTTATAAAGAAACATTCAAATTACTGATTACACATCAGTACATAAACATAAAAATTGTCAAGTATATAACTGCAATTTTAAAAATACAGTTATGATTATAGCAAGTAGAGTTACACATCTTTCCTTCACCCATATTTGAATATACTTTTTTGTACTATAAATGTCACAAAATAACAATTTCCATGCCAAAGTTAGAATGCAAAAGAAACTTTTTTAACAATAAACATGCCAATACAAATCTACATCATGAAGTTGTATACTTGATGTATCTTTTAGCTAAAATGGAGCTGTATTTTGTAATAGGATGAAAATATCAGTGAATATGAGATATATCTTCCTGAGGGTTCCCCCTTCACAAAAGATTTCTCCTTTTCTCAAAGAACCAATGCTCAATTTACAATATTAACAAATCTGCATCTCTCCTATCCTTCTACTGTTTATATCAACTAAGCAACCCTTTTTAATATTCCATCTATCATAATAAACTTATATCCTGATTGGCACTGCATTTATTTGTAAAATTAAAAAAAAAAAAGATGTAACAGAAAACATCTTATCCTAATTAGGTTCTTATGTTTTCCAGTTTGCCTTAGCCCATTAATTTGAACTTTTTATATTACCACAAGCTTTTCTTTAAAATAAAAATAAAAATGTTTTATCATAGTTGGACAAAAGAGATGCATTATCTTTTGCACAAATAGGAAATAGAAACCGTCTTCCTGTAATTATGGTGTCATGCTGCTGTGTGCGGACTACAATATTTATATTTTCCACATTCAGACCATAACAAATTAAGAGTTCAAGTTATTTGGAGGGCTTTTGTGTGATACGAAGATGATTTAATCAATGGAGAATAATATTTATGTTTGCTAGCCAGTACAGACATCATTCTTTGAAGGAGACTATAACAAGAAATCAAACCATTTAATTGTATGCTAATTTAACATATCGGGTTGTACAAGATCTCTGTAATTAAGTTTGATGCACATTTAACAGAACCATTTCTTTTTTTTCTCCTTTGATTTCAGGGGATGCAAGGGGCAATGAATCAGATGGGTACTCCAATGCCACAAGGTCCTTATGTGGGCATGAATCAAATGCATTCAGGATCCTTGCCTACGAGTGGAGGGCCACCACTTGGTGGTTTTCCAGGCAACATGCCTAATATGCAAGGCCCATCAAGTGGCAATTATCCTCAAGGTGCTTCATTTAACAGACCTCAAGGTGGCCAAATGCCTTTGATGCAAGGGTATAATCCTTACCAGGTAAGTTAGCATGTTGCTTTCTGAACTACTTGTTACTTCATGCTACTAGGTTTTCCAAAAGTTGAAACTTCTGTTGTTTATGATCCTATTCCTCATGTCTTGTCTTGATAGAGCTATTAAATATAACACATGTCAAACTAAAAATATTTCTCTGTTGCATTATTCTCAACATTAATAGCTTCCATCTCCACACTCACCTTTTCCATTTTTTACTTTCTCTCGGTTTTTTTCACAAATAAGAGATTTTGCTTGATGGATAACTGAGCAGTGGGCATTGGTATATGCATTTGTTTTCTGCTCCACTTGATCATAAAATTTATTCAACATCTGTCAATGAGAAATTTTCCGTTTATCACCATGGTCTTGGCATAACTAAATTAGGTTTGATTTGTGCAATATCTTTGATAGTCAATTAATTAGTTCCACTGGAACATTGGATGGAAAATGTCTGGATATATTGGAGGAACTAGACATATGGTTTGTGTCTGCAACTAGATTAAGACACATGGATTCTATCTGATGAGGCATCACACAGGGCTGTTTCTTCTTAGTGACTTTTTCAGCAATGATACAATTCGAAGTTCGAATTTTAACTTCTAACACTGCTGATGTTTCATTTAGTGCTGTTAGTACTTTAAATTGTAATAAACGTAAATAAAGCCATCTGCCTTCTGAGTTTTGAGACAACTAGGATCCCAATTCATTCTGTCAATAGATATTTTCCTGACCGGGGGAAAGGAATTGTAGTTTAGCTGGAACACGTTTCAGATTCACATTAATAGTAAGAAAACTGAAAATTCTGACATTCGAATCAAAATGCAGAAAAATTCTGAAGGACAAGGGATTGAAGGATGAAAAAAGGTCAATTTCTAAAGAAAGAGAGCACACTTAGCCTTTTGGAATTACTCTTCATTTTTTTTTCTGATTCTCTTGGTGTTTACCTGTTTTGAGATTGTGATTTACTTTCACATGGATTCTCAACTGACTTCACATTGCACCAAATAGAATTTATGTATTTATCCAAACTGTGACATGTATTGTTTAATACATAAATTGGATGAATTTGTTTGATATGTTGTGATGTCAATGGTTACATGATCATACTCCTGTTTTTCATGATCATTAATTAATTGCTGTTTTATTTCCTGTTTTTCTTGATGATGAATAAATTGCTGTTTTATTTCTTGCAGTCTGGTAATCAAACTGGGATGCCTCCAAACGCACAACCCTAGAATAGGAATTTTCTTCCTTTTATTGCTGTAATTTTTATCCATTGTGAGTTCGGTCTTTCTGTGTAATTGATGTTGTGTTCTGCTGCTGAAGTTTCATGTAGAGGAATTTGTATTCTATTTTCTTACTGTTAGTTCTCTCTTCTTACTGTTAATTATTTATACTTTTCCCTTTTGATGTGAATGCTTTGGTATTTTAGTCAAGGTTTACAGTTAATTTATGAAGACGTAGATTACATTCCCAAATTATTAATCACATCTAATTTTTTTATTTATGTAAATTTCTTATGAATTCTACTCTTTAATCTAGTCATATTCAACGGCACTTTTGATCTAACCAAATAAAAATTTTATAATGAACAAAAAGTATACACTCGAGAGTGATATAATTTCTTAATCTACTAAGCAAAAGAAGGCATGCTATTATTTTAAAGTTAATAATTTATAATAAGGTCATGAAATAAATTATATGAGAAACAACCTTCACAAATAAAATTTACTTGTTTAAACATTTAGTTATTAATAAAAAGTGCATTTAAAATCATGTCATAAAATATATAAGTAGTATTTTCTTTGCAACAAATACCAAAAATTGAAGTTAACAATTAATTTAATATTCAATATTTTATTTCCTTCTCTTAGTCCTTGAAAATACATTCCAAAATTTTTCAAAAGCATTTAACCTAATATCACTTTTAGTGTGTACACCTCTGTGGATATTTAATTTTGGTCATGAAATTTTTTAATTATATGTTCGTTTTTTCACGTTTCTAAAACAGTATTTTTTTCTTTATTTTCTTAATAAACATGTTTGTTAATAATGATATAAACTCTATTTCTCAAAAACATGCTTAACAACCTTTAACACTACTTCCAAAACAAAAGGACTAAATGAGTATTCAACTTTTTATTAAAAAGTTAAAGATCGTACAATTATCAATTAGGTTTAATAGATATTTTGGTTACGATATTTGTAAGGTTGATTTAATCGGATTTTTTTTAATTCAGTTTATATTTTATTTAAAAGTATATTCCTTCAATTAAATTAACTATTGTGACAATGAGTGAATTATACAATAGTGAAAGAGAATATCAGTATTATTTCTGTCTGTTATTGTGAAGAACTGAAGTTTAGGCTTAATTGAATCCTTTCATGTCTAAGTATATCCATCTTGTGCATGAGACTTGACATTAATGGGAATTCAATAGCGGGTGGAATGATATGCCCAACAAATGACAAATCTTGCTATGATAAATTCTAACAATGACTCTAATAATACCATGTAAAAAATGGTGTTTAAGCCTAGTTCAACTTTACAAAATCAGCTTGCAAGGTGAGATTTACACCTACTTACATACTGTGAACTGACCTTATCGCTAGTCGATATGAGACTTCCAATACATCCATTCATGCTAAAGTATACTAAAGTATATCTATCTCGTGCGTGAGACTTGACATTAATGGGTGGTCCAATATTAAGTAATATGAGTTTCTCCTTGGATAAACAAGACACAAACCGTTTGACGAAAAAACTGACCGAAATTGAAAATCTCATGCGAATGGGAGGATGGAGGATGCAAATTGATAAACTTGAAAAGGGAATACGAAAGAAACTATGTCACTTGCTTCGCTTGCAAGATAAGTAGTGTTTCACCGATTGAAATACAATATGTCACACACGCTACTCGGCTGAATCGAGATAAGTTTAGTTCATGCCACCCGAATCCTTAGGATAATTGAATGCATCTTCACACCACTCATACGTTTGCAAGATAAGTGAAGAATGCTGTTGAGAAATGGAATTATGCTCCTTTCCACGCCATTCAATAGGCTCCATGACATAAGTGGAGGAGTCACCACTTGAGCCACTTGTTCAAGATAAGACTCAGGCACACATACACAAGAGAATCACTCAACAATATCTCTTCATGTATATTCAAAATTTGTCTTTATAATGAAGGTCAACCCCCTATTTATAGTGGGGGTTCAAATGACCTAAAAAAAGTCCTACTAAACAAGATTTAAACCCTAAATAAAAGAAAACACAAAAATGTGTTTGCACTCACTCGGTCGTGGTTGTTGGGCTGATTTGGAAATCCTTCTCTTCATGCCCCCTTCCCTAGTCATGCCAACATTAGCAAGTGGAACGATATGCCCAATAAATAACAAATCTCGTTAAAATAGGTTTTGATATCATATGAAAAAGTGGACTTTAAGCTTAACTCAACCCTACAAAACCAGCTTGTAAGGTAATGTTTGCATCCACTTATATATTGTGAATTAGTTTTATCTCTAGTCGATATGAAACTTCTAACAACTATTAGCACTTTCGTTCTCATCTTAAAATATTTTACATGTTCTGATTTCCTTTTCCGTAAAGATTGTGTTTTAAAAAAGAGGTTTCATGTTTGTTATAAATGAGTGAAAATTGTTTGCAATGCCCTCAACCGATTAAGAATATGAAAGAAATTGGTGAATAATATTTTAATGATATATTATGCGAGTTTTTCTTTCAACAATTTTGAATATTTATCGATACAATTATAATAAGACATGATATAAAACCTTAAAAGTAATGTGTATCTTATTTTTTAAATGTTAATTAACTTTATTTCATATTAAATATGATATTTAGACTAACATTTATTGAATTGTTTGAAACTATCAAAAATCTTAAATATCTCTATTATATATATTTTTTATACCATCATAACAAAGATACATCATTCAATAAGTTTGTTAATCTATTACTATGCAGTACTATGCAGTACAAGTAGAATATTAAATCTCTTTTCAAATGTAATATTTAAAGGAATAATTATATATTAACAATATTTTTATTTTATAATAATAAAGTTATCATTAATAGTATTATATATCACTTTTTATAATAATGATTATTATTATCACTAATTAGAACTATCATTATTTTCCTTATTTCATAGTATTATATCAATTATAACAATTATATTAATATTTTTAATATTAATAATGCTTATAACTAATATACAATTATTAAAAAAAAAAATCTGTTAGCTTTCCTTAAGTCTTCTGGTTGACTTTTACGGCTGACATACTTTGCTCGAAGGAAGAAGTTTCGGGTCCAACCCCATCCAATAAATGGTTGGGCCACATGACCCGGCCCAAACCCAAACAAAATATTTCAAACTTAACCTACGTCGTACTCCGCCGCCGTCGCCGCCACCATCTGCGAAGGCTTTCCTCAACGTCTACCGTGCTCGGTTCATCCCACCGTAGCAGCGTCACTGTCCGACTACAACACTATCATGTTCCTGCCACAGCTTACAACCGCAAAGTCCTTTTTTCTTTTTTGAGGTTTCTTTCTTGTCTTTTTGAATTCTAGTGTTCGTTATTTCTTTACCCATTTTTCAATTCAAATTATTTCTGTGCCTTGGATTGCTCAGTGAATAAGTATTATTCAAATTTGGGTGTTTCAATTTTTCGCTTGGTTTTGGCTAATGGCTTGTTTTCTTAAGATATTAATGTAATGCAAATATTCTTAGGGTACTGATTTACCTTTCTGTTTAGACTTAGATATTGAATAAGATGCACACCTTGTGTTTGGTTAATGCCCCGACTTAGATAAAGGAGATGAAATGTCATGTGAAAGTTAACAATGTGAAGCTTTGTTTATAAACAATTATAAGCTTTATCTCCATTTACAGATTCCAAACTTACCATCAACTAGTTTAGACACATTCAAAGCTTCTACTAATGTCAGAATGCATTAGAATATTTTACTAACGTATTTAAAAATTCAATTTATTATAAACGTTCTCAAAATAGTTTAATTCTTTCTTATTGGATAATATTTTAATGAGACATTTTACTTCTCAGGGTTTTCAAGAAATGTGAAACACAACTCATAGCAAGAAAACAAATTCAAGAAAACTAAGCGTAGCACCAAAGTATGGTTGTGAAATGAAAATTATGGGCTTCCTAACTGATCATATTGCCAGACATGGTTTTCATTGGGAGTCATAAGCAATTTATTGATAGTGTGTGCACAATTGTGATCAAGGGTAACTGGGGCAATCTGTTGAAGGTGAAGAATGCCTCTGCATTCACTTCTTCTACCATTCACCAGGTACTGTTGCAACTCTCACTCTATGATTATGGGCTCTCTCATTCCTTCCCATTCTTCAAATGGCTCGATTCCATCCCAAATTATAGCCATTCCTTGCAATGTTCATGGGTCATGATTCACATCCTCACCGAACATAAGCATTTCAAAACTGCACAACATATGCTTGAAAAAATTGCGGACAGGGATTTTCTTCCATCATCTTCAGTTTTGAGAACTTTGGTGAGGACTCATGACAACCCTGAAGTCAATTCTCAAGTGTTGAGTTGGCTTGTCATACATTATGCTAAGTCAAAGATGACACATGATGCAATACAAGTTTTTGAGCAGATGAGGTTACATAAAGTCAAACCTCATTTGCATGCTTGCACTGTTCTTTTGAATTCCTTGTTGAAGGACGGGGTTACTCACATGGTGTGGAAAATTTACAGGAGAATGGTTCAAGTTGGGGTTGTTCCCAATATGTACATTTACAATTGTTTATTCCATGCCTGTTCAAAAGCAAGAGATGTGGAAAGGGCAGAACAGTTATTAAATGAGTTGGATTTAAAGGGTATGCTTCCTGATATCTTCACATATAATACTTTGATATCATTATATTGCAAGAAAGGTATGCACTATGAGGCTTTATCTATCCAGAGCAGAATGGAAAGAGAGGGGATAAACCTAGATATTGTTAGTTATAACTCTCTTATTTATGGATTTTGCAAAGAAGGCAGGATGAGAGAAGCTATAAGGATGTTTAGAGAAATAAAAAATGCAACTCCCAATCATGTGACATATACTACATTGATTGATGGTTACTGTAAAACAAATGAACTGGAGGAATCTCTGAAAATTCTGGGGCTGATGGAGTCTAAGGGATTGTACCCTGGAGTTGTAACTTATAATTCAATTTTGCGAAAGCTCTGTCAAGATGGCAGGATAAAGGACGCCAACAAACTCTTGACTGAGATGAGTGAAAGGAAAGTTCAAGCTGACAATATCACTTGTAACACACTTATTAATGCATACTGCAAGATTGGAGATATGAAATCTGCTTTGAAATTTAAGAACAAGATGTTAGAATCTGGACTAAAACCTGATTCATATACATATAAGGCACTGATTCATGGATTCTGCAAGACAAATGAGTTGGAAACTGCAAAGGAGGCAATGTTCAGCATGCTTGATGCTGGATTTACACTCAGTTATTGTACATACACTTGGATTGTAGATTGCTACTGTAAGAAAGACAATATGGATGCTGTTTTAGCACTGCCAAATGAGTTTCTGAGTAGAGGTCTTTGTCTAGATGTTTCAGTATACAGGGCATTGATAAGAAGGTCATGCAAGTTAGAAAGGGTTGAATGTGCTGAAAAGTTATTCAATGAAATGGAAGGAAAGGGTATATCAGGTGACAGTGTTATCTATACCAGTCTTGCATATGCTTATTGGAAAGCAGGGAATGCAAGTGCTTCCATGGGTGTGTTAGAAGAGATGACAAGGAGAAGGTTGATGATCACAGTCAAACTGTATAGATGCTTTATTACTTCTGATGTTAGTGAAAATAAAATGTCACTGATCTTCTGGAATCATGTGGTGGATAGGGGTCTGATGTCGAGAAATTCAATGAATAAAATACAGCAAATGTTGATATGAAGGAACCCTCACATCTAGAGTATTCTTCATAGACCTGTTTGAGGGGCAATGCATTACTTCTGCTTGTTAATGTCTTCATGTTTTCACTTTTCATTGGAATTTGGAAACCACTGAGATTTGGGAAAATATGATGCAGGCCAACCTCTTTGCAACCTTGCATGTTAACCGTCATAAACTATCTTGTTTTAGAGTCCATTTATGCATCATGTTCATAACAGATACAACTCTTTATGGACCGGGAACAGTCACTGCTGTTTTTTTTCTAAAAGGTTATATCACAGAAGAACATCATTTTCAGCTTATTAGGAGGAAGCACATATCCTTCAAATATATGGGATTAGGCCATCATGATTAAGCTGGAGCTTGAGCAGGTATTTTGTGTTGATTTGGATTATCGTGGGACTAAAGTTTTTTCTTGCTATGATAATGCATGTCGTATATAATTTATGTATTTCTTTTAATGATAGCTTATCTTATGAACTGCAATATTGATAGTTTCCTTCTCTGTTTCTTACGGTTGAAGTGGGGTTGGGCGAGGCAGGAGAAAGGTACAACAAAGACAAATCTAGCAAAAAGAAAAAGACATTAGAATAGCTTGCACTCTATGAACATATCTAGTGAAAGGTCCAAGTTTAGATATTTCCCTTTTAAAGTCTTGAGTGCTCCACTCCAAACAAACAAACCAAAATCTTCACAGATATGATTCTTCCATCCTAGATCACGCCTAAGTAAATTTAAGGAAGAAATTAATCCACGTTTTAAAGGCAATCCTAGGATTTACCTAAATGTTAGAAATCTTACTCCATCTTTAAATGGTTTAATAGTGTCGTACGAATAAGTGTGCTGTTGTTTCTTAGTTGGAGAGCCAGGGACCCATATCAATAGAGTATTTTATGACACTAAAAATCTGCAATAGTTCACTAGTATCAAGTCTCATCATATAAGAAAAGTTTGGCTGGAACTTTTGATTTTCAAAAGAGTCTTTCAAGAAGGATTCTCTTTCCATTTGGATGTGGGGAATTCAGAAGTGCAACATGGGTGCGACTGAAGAAGTCTTACAATCTGATAGAAATGGACAAGGTGAGGACCTCAGGACCATTTAAAGTGGAAGGACCGATGAACATTGGACTCCTCTTAATGGCCTTACTATCGGAGTTGAATTGATTGGAATTGGACAATCATTCGAGAAATTGTGGTTGATAAGCAGTGGTACAAGCAGATCACTCAGCCTCGTGGTGACTGGTGAGCAATAAGATATGACTTGGCTCTTAAGGAAAAAGATAAGCTAAGAACATGGCCTGATACAAGTGACAAATGGTTAAACACTAGCATGTTGGTCAAGATGGGCTTAGTGTCTACACATTGGTAGGTATGTTGCAAGAGAGGTTGGTGCACGCTGGCGTTGAAAATTCAGTAAAGGTTTATACAAAAAAAGTGTGGCTTAAGAAGTGGTGTTGGGCCCACTTATTTTCTGTACAAGAAAATTAAAACAAATCTCCTTAGGTTTTTGGACTGAAGCTGGTAGCATAACACTAGGGAATGAGTAAGAACAGAACTAATGACATACTAGGAACCTGGTTGACTTTAAGTCTAACTTAACCTTACAAAATCAGCTTGTAAGTTGAGATTTGTACTTATTTATATATTGTAAATTGGACTTATTTCTAGTCGATCTAGAACTTCCAACAACCTCTCTTTATGTTTTCACTTCATAATGTTGCTTTGGTTTAAGTCCATTGATTATCAGTTGGCTTCTCTACGTTACTATTGGGGAAAAACTATTGAAAATTACATGCAAACTAAGAGTTAATGAAGGCAATGCTAGATAGCAGATAACAACAGAAGAGCACACTCCCACTTTGTCTGTGATCTTGCAACATCACACGCCGTATTGACAATGACAAATGAAGTTAATGAAATGTTTGTTTGAATGTAATTGTGGCAAACATCAAGCACTTTGTTTTCAATGCACATAGACATTGTTTACATATGTGGACAATATTTATAGATTAGACATTTCCGCAGGTTTACCAACAGGAGTTTCAACGAATTGTGAAGGTTACTGGCTTGAGTGTCATACAATTTTGGATCCTACAATGCTGTGGAACGTGCTTGATCGTCCAAAAATCAAAGAGGTGACACAAACACACGTTCAAAATCAACTCATTGTGCTTTTCAGAATTTCAATTTGAAAGAGTTTGCATCAACAGTATGCCACTTGTTCCCTCGTTCAATGTATCTCAGGGTGTTGCATTATCTACTTGATTGTGATGTAACATATCATGATATAATTGTCAACATTATTTTGAAAACTTTAGTTTGAATATTGTTGCCTATCAGATTCAATGATTACAGTTGTGCAAGTTTGGTGTCATAATATGCATTTTTAATGAAACATTGTTGACAAAAGCAAACAGATATTATTTCTTAAATTTATTTTTGAAATGCTAGAAATCACCTCAGATCAAAGGTGTATCTGTATTGATAAGTAATTTTGTTCTTTTAGCATGTTGTCAGAAACTTAAAGTGTATATTAAAAGCTATTGACAGATATCAACTTTAGATCTAAGATTTTAAAAGATTAGTTTTTGACTTACATACAGGGAATATTTTGGATTCACCCAAAAAAGAAGACATTATAGAGAACCTAAAGCACTATTTCGATAATCATAGTTCTATGTGCTATTTTTTGGGTAAGATTTGTGTTATTTAGTTTTTAATTCTTTTTATTGTTTGTTTAAATATAAAATATTTTATAATATTAACATAAATAATACAATTTTATTTAAGTAATTAATATTAAAGGAACAGGAGATGAAAATGTTTATCAAGATATTGAATATGAAAAAAAAAAACGATAACACTCATAATAAGATTTAAGCTGTAATAATTTTTTTTTTGAGTGATTCTTACAAAGTGATAATGTGTTACACAAAAGTAAAAAAAACTCAAAATGTCATTTTGTTACCAATTTTGTAAAATAATATTGTCTTATGTCTACCGTGTGTTACTACTCGGTTGCAAATCTAACTAATTGGTAAAATAAAACAAATTAATGATATACTATAAAAAATTAGTGATAAAAATTGTTAAATAATGATAATTAAAGGATAAAATTTAAGAAACTTATTCTTTCTTTCTAAACAAATTGAAGCATGAGACTTTATGTTGTATAACTAAAAAAAGAGAATTTGTTATATATTATAAACAAACAACACTATCATTTTGATAAATAAGAAATTCTCTACAACATCACAATTTTTAGCCATCAGTTTAGGATAATAAAATAAAATGTAATTAGGATTACACAATAACATTTAATTACTATGGTCTTTTTAAAAAAATATATTAAATTTTTTATTTTTTATTTTCATTTGTGTTATTTAATTTAATATTTTAATATCATTTATGATTTTTTAGTTCATTGTTTTCATATTTCAATCCTTTAATATTTATATTTAATAGAATACCGACCAAAGATGCAATTCTAGGAACACGAATTATTGCCTAAAAAAAAGGCAAATAATGTTCAACTTATCAATGAAAAAAAAAATACAATGTCCAAATATTCACCATTACAGTTCAAAAGCATGAATACAAGTAAAGTAGTACAAATATTTTTTTAATTAATATGTTGTTATTAAATATTTTGGAATTACTTTCAATATTATACTAATTATTTTGACAAGATCAATATTATACTAATATTTGAGCTATTACAATTTTTTTACAATTTTCAAAAATTATTTTTTGTTCAGAAAAAGGCTATAAGAATTGAAAATTTGTGAAAACTAAACCTATATTTACTGAAAAAGTATTTTATTTGGATAATTAAAATTATTAAAAAACAAAATAATATGTTTTTGGTGGAATTTTTATATTTTTGACCTAGTAACTCTTTGGTATCAAGTAGCTCTATCAAACCTGACTTTCATGTCTTTTTTTTTTACATAAAATTAACTTGACTTTCTTGTTAATACTGAAGCTAATAAAAGTTCTAAACCTAATAATTAAGAGGAAATAGTTTTTATATTAACTAGCTATAGTTCCAAAAATACAGAATATATAAAATTACCTTCTTACAAATCAAATTGGTCTTAGTTCCATTATAATTTTAAAAAAGAAAATGCCTTTTTAAGTATACCAAAATTTAGAATTTTGATTGAAATTTAATAGATTACAAAAAAAAAAGAATTCTCAACAATTGATTAATTTTAATATAAAATAAACTATAATTATCAATTGTATTTCTCTTTCATAATGTTACAATATAAAAGTAACTATTTTAAACAATCCAAATCAATTAAACTATCTTAGAATTATTTTTATCTTATGTTTCCAAATAAACTTAGATTATAATTTTATTGTACTAAAACTATATTTTAATTTTAAAAAATACAGGTAAAATTTCATAAAAAATCACAATTTTAAAAAAATACCATCGCAACGTTTTTTATTGTAATATGGTCTATTGACCCTAAAATACCGTTAAATTATTTCTAGGAATGGTTTTCTTTATTTCCATAATTTGTTCCAGTACCTTTTAGTTAAATGATAAAAATATATTTTTTAAATTTTCAGATTATCTATAACAACGTAACAATATATAAAGAGATTCTCTTTTATGTCCACATCTCATAATACCAATTATATCCTTTACAATATAATTATTTATTAATATTTTAAAAATTAATGGTTATTTTTACTTATTTTCTACAAAATTGTTTATCTTTTTTTATTCATCAACAATTAATTTCTCTATTCATTTCATTTTATTTTTAATAAATATAAATTTATTTTATATATTAACTTAATAACATTATATTTTTATTACCTATTAACATAATATCATTTATATTTAAAAAATGTGTATACACACGTCATGCGCTAGTATATTTAAAATGTATTATAAAAAATGTGTAGAATAAAAATAAAAATTGCATATTCTAGAATCCTCGTTTCTGTATACGTTTTTCCATAGTATGGAATCTTTTAATACATTTGTAATAACATTTTCGTATAAGAACTTTTTTTAATTTTATTTTAGGGTGCTGAAAAAATATTAACTGGTCAAAAATGGAGACTTTGTAATCTTTAAGTTGAATATAATCATTTTAAATATAAACAAAAGAAAATTATTATTTTATCAATCATTATTAATTCTTTTTATAAAAGATATCATTTACTCATTTATACTAATTTATAAGTTCTATGTCTTGATTTTCTAAATTTTAAAATTAACTCACCGTTAATTTTTTTAGTTCTGGATGCAATGTTGTTATATATTCAATGAATGTTATTATATTTATTTATTAAAAATTATAATTTACTTGGTTTAGACCTTTACATATACAAATTGAAAGTTAAGAAATTTAAGAATTAAGGTTTTATTTTAGATTTAGTATTATATGACTTTGATATTATGTTATTTTAATATTACTATTTCGACTATATTTAAATTATTATACTTTGAACTTATGTCTTTATTCAATAATTAGGACAATTTTAAAAACATTGATAAACTAAACTTAATAATTTGACCAAATGGGGAAGAGCTTGAATAGTTCTCATCAGATCTTGTATTATAAATTTATAATCTCATTATTTTAATCAATTTAATGAAACTTTAAATAAGATTAGTAGAATATCCTCTTTGAGTGTAGAAGGAGAGGGAAAATTCCAAACAAAAAAAATTTAAAATAAATCACTATTTTTTAACCAAAATTGAATAAAATTCTATCTCAGAATATTTACATCAATGACTTTTACTGTCTATATCCTTCTTTTTTTTCTGCATAATTGACTCATTTCAAATTTTCAAATCAACTGAGACATAGAAATGAAAATTTTGTAAGCACTACCTACGCTTTATTCATCAATCTGAAACCAATTCTTCTAACTGCTACATCTCAATCTGGTTTTGTTTGGAGAATAAATTTCTTCCATATCCTTTCTCTTGTTCTTCAATGATTCTTCATTTTCTTCTTTACTTTTTGATTTCATCAAATGTGGCTTCAGCTTATTCACATCTGCTTGTTGAACTGGTTTCAGAAAAAATTCTTCTGCTCCTTCTTCCAAACATCTGATACAAAATCATATCACTCAAATTTAGTCACATCAAATCTGAATTTCATAACATTTTTCTGATAAAATTTCCAGTAGTTGAAAGTCCCGCATCAAATAAGATGAAGAACTGGATGATATATAAATTAAAAGAGTTGAAAGTTTCACATCGAGTAAGATGAAGAATTGGATGATATATATAAGTCAAAAAAGAGGTTGTAGGTTCAACTCCCTCACCTATTGATCCTTGATGGCACATTCTCAGAGGACATAATCACAACTGGTATGTTTTTAAGTGATTTAGATTCCTGCAAATCAATCAACTTAATGTTATTTTTTCAAATCATACAGAAGAATGCACATGCTGTGATGGCCATGGCCATGACCAAATTTGATCTCACATTTGTTTGAAAATTTGTCAAGTAATGCAACTCAGATGTCAGAAAAGATTCTTCATTAAAAAAAGAGGAAAATTGTTTGAAAAATTCACATGATTTGATTTTCAGATATGAGATCATATACTTTTAAATAGCTTCCTAAAAGGAAAAAAACATAAATCAAATTCCTAGTGCATGGTTTGACCAATCTCACTGAGTGAAATTGAAGCCAGATTATGCAGAAAAAAGTGACACAAACTTAAGAAATTCTCAGAAAATATATCCATAGAATCATATATATATACCTTGATTTTTCTCAGAAGATCATAACCAGTCATTCCTGGCATACAGTAATCTGTTATAATCAGGTTAACATCTACAACATCCTGCATCAACAATTGAATCAATGATCAATTCAAACTCATTGATAAAACATTTTAGGTCATGCATAATTGGTTACAGAATTTTACCTGATGAATTTCTGATGCAACAGAAGATTCAAAATTCCTCAACTCATCTTCAACCAAACCAAGAAACTTCAAGGCCTTGGTAGCAGAATCAACTGTAGTAACTGTGATTTCAACAAATTTCAAGAACCAAGTATCAGTAATCAAATTCATTACCTTCAGAAAAAGAAAAATGATTGCACAAACATGAATGTTCATATCAGATAAAAAATGCAGATTAAAAGAGAGAAAAAGAAAGTACCATTGAAGGAAGAGGTTTTCAAGAGTCTTTCAATCAACATTCTGTCAATGAGACTGTCATCAACAGCCAGAACATGGAACTGAGTCTCTAAAGCCATAGCCATAACTAATAACAACTCAGAAGAGAATACAAACAGATGAAGAAAAGATACAGAGAAGATGAAGATTAAAGTGTGATGTGTGATGAAGAACAAGAGTGTGAGATTTTAAATGGGAAGCTATCATGATCAAGAAGATACACAATCCTCATAGAAAATCTGACTGTTTGGAAAGCGATATCCCACAGATTTCATTCAGAATCTCAAGGATCTTCTGAGTTTATTTTTGAATTTTTGAATTTTTGAATTTTTGAATTCAGAATGAAGCAAAGGAGGAGGTGCTGAAATTTTACCAAATTTAAAAATTGGACTTGTTCATTATTATTTGGTTTGACCCTTTTGCCAATGATAAACACCTGTTGGAGTGAGTTGGTTTGTTAAATTAATTAATAGTATTAATAATGCTTCTATTCTTATTCCATTTGGCTTTTCATGGTGCCTAAAAGACATTGTTCATAGACATAAAAAATCTCATTTCCATATCCATGCATGTGCATCAACTGTTTAGTGCTTTTCCCTTAACCTCCATTGCTAGGGCTACTCACTTTCCTACTGCCTTGTTTGTCCTTTCACAAATTTTAAAGGACAATTCGGAGTTTTTGAGTAAAACCATATACAATTCTTCAAGGAAAAAACAATCCTCCAAACATGTCTCTTGTTTTTATTTCCTCTTTTACAACTTTTCTTAATTCATATTTTTTACGAATATTTTTACGAAAATATTAAGAGATACAATACGAATAAGACCTGAATCCAACCACATATATAAAAATGATACTACTTTTAACTTAAAATTTTAAAACAATGAATTTACGAATTTTATGGTGGTGTTCAACTTTATTATATCCTTCTAATATACACACTTGAATTTTCAATAATATTATACTTATTTTTCAATGCTTTATTTATCTTAGTCTTTGTATGATTAGGTTAATCCTTGATGGTTCAATAATCCTTATTATAGAAAAATACATATTTTTGTTATAAGGTTACTTTTTTTGAAATGTTTTTTTTACACGTCCAATTGAATATTTTGAATGAAAAAATTTATCCAAAGATTGTAACATTCAATTATAAGCAATATTTTATAGAAGATTTGCAGCTACAAATTAAATTGCAAGTGTGATTCATGTAATGTAATTATGGCTACATTAGTGGCATTTTATTTGTGATTTCTTATAATATCAAGGATTGTGATAAAAAGTAATTTGAAATAGCAATTTGAACTTTGATTAAAATAGTATGTATGTCAATATTGGTGTTATTTGATTTTTTGTTCAGGTATTTCAATTGTGCATATTATTTTTTGAATTTTCAACTGGGAACTTTAGATATCTCAAGGTTCTAATTTGATCCTCCAAATATTCTAAGTTTGTAATGAGATCTCAAATATGCTTTTTTATTCTATTTACCATTTAAAAGTTTTGTTCTAAACTATAATTTTAAAAATAAAAGGCCATTTCAAGATATTGGTTTATGATTTCAGTGGTTGAACTACAACTAAACGATTTCAATAAATAATATAAATAAATATCATTTCTAAATATATCGTAATAAATATGTAAAATTAGTAAAATACAATATATTCAATTAATACTAAAAAATTTGCATACAAAATGAAAAAGTAATATGATATAAACCATATGAAAAAGAGATATAAAATATAAAATTAATATATTATCTATACTTCTATACTAGTTGATTTTTCATTTTGGTGTACACATATTTTTTTACAAGTTTACCTTTTATTAAATAATCATTTACAAATTTTACCATTTAAGTGTTTTTTTTTTAATTTAACTATTTTCTTACATTCAACCTTTTTTTTTACATATAATATTTTTAAACTAAAATAAGTATCTATAACAATATATACCCCTTTTTGTGTCCACATTTCAAAATACCAATTTTACCTTTTAAATATAATATATTAAATTTTTAAAATTTGATCGTTACTTTTACAAGCTTCTTATAAAATCGGTTATCTCCGTTCCTTTTCTTCTTCTTTATTTATTAATGATTATTTTGTCATATGTTCCGATATATTTTACTTTATTTTTAATAAATATAATTTTAGTTTATATATTAACTTAATAACATTACAATATTATCACCTACTAATATAATATCACGTATATTTAAAAAATACATACACACATACGCTAATTATTATATAAAGAGATCCTGGTGTACACCATTTTATTTTTAAACTTATCATTTATTAAGTAACCATTTATTAGTTTTACTCTTTAAGTGACTTTTTTTAAAAATTTAACCATTTTTATTATTCAACCTTTTTTTAAAATAATTTAATCATTTTTAAACTAAATAACTATTTCTAATAAAATATTACATACAAAATAAATAAAAATTATCTACAATAAAATTAAAAAACCTATTTATATTTATTTTAATAAGTATAATTTTATTATTTTTGTTATCGAGAACACACAAATAAGTTTTATAAAAACAATACTAGTTCATACAATAATATCAATTATTTATCTTAAATTTTTAAATATTAAAATTACTTTCTTAATATAAGTTTAATGAAACGATCTTTAACCTGTTTTTGGCCTACTTTAACTATTTCAATAATTCCAACATTTTCTATGACTGAGAAACTAAAACCTTAGTATTACTATAGTTAGAAAGGGAATTATAATGAAGTTGTTAAAATAATAAATTATTAAATTATTGAAATTTAAATTATGTTTATTTGCGTTACGTGGGTCAAAATCAACGTTGTTGTTGTTGTTTTGTTCGAATGTCAATATTGACTTTTCAACCATTCATGGGTTTCCAATTTTTATTCTCTTTCTTGGTGGCCCAATATTATTATTCATATAAAACAAATACATAATTTAAACAAGATAATCGTGGAAGCATATGAGTTATTATTAAATAGTAGCAGATGTTATTGAACAGTTCTCAAATTAAGCATTGAATGAACTAAACTTTTAGTAATATGAAAGTCAAAATCAACTATTGCATTATATTATGTCACATATCCTATTATTTTGTTTGGACTGTTAAATAAAAAAATTAATAACAAAATGATTTTGTCCTTCAAGTTAACTGATATTTAAAATTAGTCTATCTTTAAAAATTTTGACCAATTTAGTCATTCATTTTTTAAAATGCATGAATTTAGTCATTTTAACCAAATTTTGTTAAGTTTATCTGACATTTCAAATGCATATCATGATAGTATTTGAATTGTTTATCCCGTTTGTCATATTTTCGTTTCAATGTTAATTCAAATATAATCATAAAATACATTTAAAATGTCAGATAAACTTAACAAAATTTGGTAAGAATGATTAAATATACGTATTTATAAAGATGAATGACTAAGTTGGTATAAAATTTTGAAAAAGAAACTAATTTCAAAATTCACTGAAACTTGAGAAACAAAAACATATTTAACTCTAGATATTATTTGCAGGAAATAATTGTGAGCTTTTAACAATTTTATTACATCCATGCTAATTATATAAATATTTTACGAATAAAAATTTACAGCAAAACCCTTAGAAATTGTTAATTATTTCTTAGAATCTTCTAAAACGAATTATTATGAAGAGGGAGTATAAAAGTAATAAAGGAAAGTGTAAATAGAAATTCTCAAATATGTAAATGTAACTTTGTGAGGCTGGTGGCCCAATTATCTTGTCTTCTTTCAATGGTAAGAAAATGAGCTGAGTATTCAATCTTCCTTCTTCTTTAAACCAAATATATAATATTTTATTTATATATATTTGTTTTCTGATAAAGGAAATCAAATCAAATACTTTGAGTCCCGACAATTATGCATCTTTTCAATTTTAATAAATACAAACAGAAATAATTTAGTCCATGCAAAATACAAATTAACTCTTTATTTTTAATTTTATTTCAATTTCGAAACTCTCATTTCTAATTGTCTAGATAACTTCATTAAAGAAGTTTGCATAGCATTTGATTGTTATACACAAGTTATTAATGATATACGATTAAGATTAATTAAATTTGATTGTTAGTTTAACACTCATTTACGTATTAGAATTTCACTTAATTAGTATAATGAACCAACCAACATAAAATTTAACACAATATTTTATGCACATATTACCATCTTCAATTTGAGGGTGTTGATAGGGTTTTGTATTTTCAAAATGAAAAGCACAAACCTAAGTCATTATTAGTTATATATTAATTGTAATATAATTTCAAGTTTAAGCTTCTAGTGATGATTTTTCCTTTTTCTTTTTTAATTTTTTTTAAAAGGTTTCAATCTTAGTCATGATTTAGTGATCCTCTTCATCATGGGTTTAAGAATCATCACATGTTATTGGGTTTGGGCCCAATGGTAAATTAATGTATATAGTAACCATTTATGATGGATGGAGCTATAGAAATGGGGATAACTTAATATTGTGATTTTTAATAAATTATATGTAATAGTATAAAAATATATCCGATTCAAGATAGACTTTTCCAATAATATGAGATTTCATATGATAATGAAAAACCAATTTCATAGATATGTACTAAAAATCACTACAATAAAATTTTTGAATAATAATCAACTTTAAGAACAAAATATAATTATTTTTATCAATTTAAATATTAATTTATAAACTAAAAAAATTAATGACTAAAATAATTTTAAAATATTATAATTGATTTTAAAATTAATAATTAAAATAATTTTTATTATGAATTGATTTATTAATTAATCATTATGTCAAAATTTTAGTTACCAAAAAAATTATCTCTAATTATAAAATTGATTTATAAACAAATATTTTATCACTTAAATTTATTATTATTTACATTTTTTTATTGTGAGCAATTACTATATTATTTATAGTCGGTGTCTTGAGTTGGCATGAACATGTAAAACGTGGATTCCATGAATTTCAAGTCATGAATTACCAATATATAAATGAAATGTTATCAATCCCGATATAAAGTCTTACTAAAACAATAAATTTATAGAATTTATTATATAAATATATATATATATATATATATATATATATATATATATATATATATATATATATATATATATAAAGGACAAGATGATATATTTTTGGGTTAAATATATTTTTGATCTCTTAATTTTTAGTGAATTTTGAAATTAGTTTATTTTGAAACTTTAGATCAATTTAGTCATTCATCTTTCAAAATACGTGAATTTAGTCATTTTAATCAAATTTTGTTAAGTTTATTTGATATTTTGTATGCATTTCGGAATTGTATTTAAGTTGTTTATACTATTTGACATATTTTTGCTTTAATGTTAAGTCAAATACTATTATGAAACACGTTTGAAATGTCAAATAAACTTAACAAAAATTTTATTAAAAAGATTAAATTCACGTATTTTGAGAAATGAATAATGAAATTGGTCTAAAATTTTAAAATAAACTAATTTTAAAATTTATTGAAAGTTATGGGAGTAAAAACATATTTAATCATGTATTTCTCTTTTTTATATGTACGTTAGTTTGATTTGATATGATTTAAAGAAAGTAAGAATAAAATTAGAGATAAGGATTGAAGGTTAAGAAAGCATGGTATTACATGATTGAATCAAAGGTTACCAAAATGAGGAAGACAATTTATATTGCATTGTAAATGTTAGTCCATGATTGGCCTTCAATAACTAATAATGGATTTCATATTTTGACTTTTTAGACACAAAAATAGAGTACAATAACATAAAAAGATACACATATCTCTGCAGGATCTCTCAATAGACACAAATCAAAATGATGAATATTAAATCACATCTTCACTCACTCACTCTGACACCTCCACTTATTCAAATTTTTAATATACTTTTTGCTCACAACTTTCATCTTTTTTCTTGTCAAGTTTTGGAGAAGATAGTGCAAAAATCTTCATGCTTACCTTCAATCAATGATCCATGAGTCAAATTCATCATCCAAACCCTAACAAAAAAGTATAGAGTTTAAAAAAGAATAAACAACTTCATATAGGAGTGTTTAGTGTTATGGATAAATGTTAGTTGCTATTTTATTCGCAAGAAAAGTTGAATTTATGATTTTTCTTTTACTTTTTTTTTTCAAATTTTAGTGAGTTGAATTCACATTCTTTTTTATTCTTCTTTTTTATTTTTATTATTAAGTCAATTTTACATCAAATTTCTAGGTTGATTCGTACCATTAAATATAATAAAGTTTAATTACTGTTTTTTCTATTTTTGTTTAAAAATGTCAACTTAATCTTTCGATACTTTAAAGTTTTAATTTAATCCCGATTTGTACAAAATTAATTTAATTCGGTCATTTTCGTTAAATTTTTTTTACAAAATTAATGATTTTTTATTGAAATTGACACCATGATTATATTAATTACATTGATAAAATAAGTCATTTTTATTAATAACTTTAGTTCTGGTGAAAATTTATTAATTTGTTTCAAGAAATTTATCAAAAATAATTAAATTGCATCAATTTTTTAAAAATTAGGACCAAATTGAAATTTAAAAAAATTAAAAAACCAATTTAATATTTTTTGACAAAAACAAAGACCAAAAGAATAATTAAATCATAAAATAATTAATTATAAAATAGTGTTATATATGTATAAAGATTCATATCGATTCAAAATATATATTGATTATAACAAAGAATTCAATCATCTTCTCATCTATACTAACTTTTTTTTGTTGTTGTAGAAGTTTATTAGTTTCCATTTGAGTCAAATTAATCATCTATTTATTTTCATCAATCCATTAAAAAAAATTGAATACATGTTAAATTTTAAATGAATTGAAGTGAATAATTGAATTTCACATCCTGTTTCAGTGGATGTCCCTCATAAACATGTCACTATGAATCTATGACATTTTCCATCATTAAGTTGAAATATTCACTAAATGCTTGCCACCAATTTGTGTTCTTCCTCAAAAGAAAGAGCACAATCAAAATATCTTAGATTAGACCTTTTCAGATTTCATCACATTGCTTAGGTTGGATATTGGAGGAGGAAATACATATATGTGAACTTGGATGATTCAACAAAAAACCCTAATTAAGATATGAGTTTTCAATATTCTTCTTGTTCCAAATTAAACTATAATTTCATCTCTTAAATATTATTATTTTTATTTTCAAATGTGAATAATTTTAAACATTTCTTTAAATATCGTAATTTTAAATAACTGTTGACCTTGAATTTTTTATTTTAAGAAAAAAAAATATTTTCAAAGAATATTTTAAGAAGTTAAATGCAGTTAAGTGAATTTCTTTGTCTGTGTATAGTTAACAGAGGTATAGTACTCTTCAGACCAAATATAAATATATATGGAATATGTATAATTAAATAATATTATACAATTTACTTTAGTTTTCAAAAATGAAATAATATTATTATAGTACAATTTTTAAAAATAGTTAATAATTTTATATAACTTAACTCAGTTAAATATTTCTTTAGTTCAATTCAGTTTTCTCTATTAACAATTTGGTTCCTGAGGTTTTCAACAAAATTTTTATGTTTTTCTTATAGTTATCTTAGGATAACCATAACATAATACTAAAATTTCTCGAAATTTTGTTATAAAATATAGGACTATATAATAGAATTTTATTTAATAATATTTTTTATAGATATTTTGAAAAATATTCTCCATGCATAAATTAGTGTGGTGACATGACACTTTTGTTTATGTGGATGGTGCATGGGCATGGTGTAGCATGGGCATGATGCATGGGCATGCATGGAGGGTTTGTTTCCTCTGTGGAGAACTGCACGTGGCGAGTGACGTGACACGTGACGAGTGATGTGACACGTGGCAACAACACTCATGTGGAAGTCATTATAGTGAAGAGACTGCACTTTGCTTTTGGACACACCTTTTGGCAGAGAAATAGGTCAACGCAGTTCAATTTCTCTCTCAATTCATTGCATGATTCATTTTGAAAAAGAAAAGGAAAAAAATTAGGATGATGAGTTTAATTTGATTAAAGAGAAAAATAGAAAGGGAAAAAAGTGTTGTAGAATACAGAAAGTAATCTTTTAAAGACTATTAATTTTTAATATCAATTTTAGATAAAATTATTGTTCACGTATGATAATATATAAGTAAATAATATTAACCTAAAATTTGAATAACATTAGTCATTTTTTACTAGTAATAATAAACAATTATCCAAGATACTAAATGAAGGTTACTTTATTTTTTTCTCAAATAATTGTTATAAAATGACTTAAACGAATTTAAATAGCAGGAATTGTGTTGGAAAAAAGTGAGCAAGCTCATTCCTCCTAGTTAATTCAAAATATATTGACCATTTCTTTTAGTAAGTAGAAAAATAAAAACAATTCAAATTAATTTCTTTATAGGATAAATTAGTTTATAGATAATTTAATTTATGAAGTTTTCTATTTTTTTAATTTTAGTTTTCCATATATATGTTTTTCATTTTTCCTTTTGCAAAAATTAACAAAAAGTTACCTGAGAAAAAAATATATTAACTCATCAATATCATGAAAGTTAAATAATTAATATATAATTAAAGATACCACATGTATATTATTCGAATTCGTTGTGAATTTTAATAAAAAATTATTATCTTAACTGAGTAATACAAAAATAAATAACTTTTAATTTTTAAATTGGATATTAGCACATGGAGGAGTATGTACATCTATACTCTCTCCCATCTCCTCCTAATATCACTTTCTCATTTTCTTCTTCCTTTAAATAACACATTTAGTTTATTAGATAACTTAAAAAATTTATATTAATTTTATATGAAACTTATTTTTAGGAAACATGTTTAATTATTATTATTTATAATAATTTAAAATTTATCTAATTTTTATATGATATTTATGAATTTAGAATATTTTTTTATATTTGATATTAGAAAAAAAAGAAAATATAAATTATTTTAATATTGAATATTTGATAATATCATTTTTTTATATATTTTTTTATAAAAAATATTTAATTAATATTTAAAACAATAAAAAATATGTTTGAGTACCTTATGCAATGGAAATGTGACAAATTTTTTATGTGTTGCTTTGGTAGGAGTATGAGTTTTTACTTGAATTATGATTCATTTGTAGAAATGAGAAATATCCCCACCTGTTGTCAACCCTGTTGATGAAACATTGAAAGAGTCAAACTTTATTTGAAAATCACTTTTATGAAAGAATAATTATAAAGATAGAAAAAAAAGAGTTTATACACACCATTGTTATCCCTAAGGTTGTGTTCCCATTTACAGATTTACTATAGAGAGTGATTTGTAGAGACGGATATGCGAGTGATTATTATGTTCCTATCCATGGATTTACGAGAGAGGACGAGTGCCAATTTGCGGGATAACATCCTCATCCCATCTTGCCAAAGGGAAGAGGATTTGCGGTGATAAGGTGCATTTTTACAATAATGTCATATCACGTGCATGCGACAACTTGGTGTTCTTCGTCCTTAATCTTTTGAGGTTAGTGAGTAGTGGAATGAAGATGACAAGAGTGTAGCGAGTGTGAAGTTGCATGGCACATTGGTGAAGAACACACAATCATAAGTGAGAAATCCATCTTCATGTGTGAGGGAATCAATTATGGAATCGATTCCATATGTCCACAAATGAAGAAACACTAATTTCGCAGTCCACCTACCTTCTCATTAATCAATAAAATTAATTTATTTTTCTTTAAAAAAGGGAGACATTGACATGAAGTTACAAAGAAAAGATAAGAATAGAAGAGAATTGGTACATGCCTCTTAGAGAAAGTTGAAAACTAATTTGATAACACAAAGATATATTGTCAAAGACTTACAATAAGTTAAAGATTCTATTACTATCAGAGTAAAAGTCTAACACCTTATGATTTTGATTAAGTGCTAAAAATAGTCAAGTATAAAATATGATTATGCTTCATTTGAAAGATGGTGATTTAATTCTACAACAAATAATGGAAGACATATGTGTTTCTGACAAATGATATTATACTATGCATTCTTCTTTTTCTTATGTCTAATATAACATTGATGTTGTCATACGATAATAAGCACATGGAAGTGAGTTAACCTCATGCTATACAAAAATATATATAAATGTTTATTCTATGTTGTAAGAGATATTCACTTTCATCTTCCAAAACAAATGTGTTAAGCAAATAACAAGTCATATATGAAGATCTCTTGGATAAAAAGTTAAAGTTTATTTTCTTCAATAACTTTATGAACAATATTGCATTGACAACTTTAGAACAACTATCTATTTCGTACGACATTTACTTTAGACAAATTTAAGGAGGGACACACTGTTAAAGAATAGATAAGTATATCTTGTGATGATACATAGAGAAGAAAAGAACATTTATCGTTGCATGGAGTGCATTTAATGCATCCATCAATATCGAGGTCATTAGACAAAAGAAAGACATTAAAAAAGAGCCAAAAACAATTTTAAATTGGTTGCTTTCTTCAAACCCTATATGAAGTAACTCAAGAAGAAGAAGAAGAAATAGAGAGTACATTGGATACTACAAAAACGCTACTAAAATAAAGACTAACAGTATTCACCTACTCAATTGCCGATGGCTCACATCCATTGGTAAACAAATGTGACAACCTTATCAATGAAATTTACCGACAAATAGATGGTCCACAATAATCCAATGTCCCAATTTACCAACGAGGGTGGCGAGACATTACAAATCAATTGTTTGGTTAAGAGCGCCACCAGAAAGCCAAGGAAACCCAACCAAGAGATGCGAGTGTTGACACTTGGAGACGCCCAAATCCTCACTCGAAGTTGGGTTTCTGAAGGCAATGTTCAGTGGGGAACGAAGGTTGGTGAAATTGGGACATTGTAAAGGAAGAATTTGAGGCAAATTTTGGGGAATGGAAGATTTTAGGGAGGAGGAGAATGGGAAAAGTAGGTTTTCTCGCAACCTAGAGAATGGAGGAAACACCCTTTTGAATATGCGAATTTCATTTTAGTTATCACTCAATTATCGATGACTTGCATTCATCGGTGAACAATTGCACCAACATTATCGACAAAATTTACCAACGGATAATTAGTCCACAATAACCCAATGTCCCAATTTATTGACAAAGGGGAAAGGCGTTCTAATCGTTTGGTCGGGAGCGCCACCGAAAAGTCGAGGCTCGACCTGGAGTCACCCGTGCTAACACTTTGAGATGTCCAAATCTTAACTTGAAGTTGAATTTTTGAAGGAAATGTTGAGTGGGGAACGAAGGTCTGAAAATTGAGACGTGGGAAAGGAAGAACTTGAGGCGAAATTTAAGGAAATGGAGGATTTTGGAGAAAACGGGGCTGCTTGCGACCTGGAGAATAGGAGAAACACCTCTAAATCTAGAAATTTCATTGAATTTTTTCACTCAATTATCGACGATTCGCATCCATCGGTAAACAACCACGATAATTTTATTGACGAAATTTATTGAGAGATAATTTATCTATGATAACCCTACTTACTAACTAAAGAAAATTTTTGTCAATGAATAAAATGTCAAAATCTATCTATAATTCTCCTCAATAAATTATTTAATAAATTTTCATTATTTAATAAATTTTAGTCAATAAATTCGATATTTCTAGCAGTATGATTAACTCCTTTACTTACGTCCGTTAATCGTATAACTCTAAAATTGTCTAACATTTTTTCGATAAATAGATAAAAGATCATCAACATCTAACTAGACAACCAATAAAGTGAACTAATTATTACAATTTAAAATCTTATCTTACTCAATATTTTAATAGACTTGTTTTAATAAACTCCAAGCTACCTAAAAATATGATCTATTATAGAAACAAATAACTAAATAAACTGAATATTTAGCATATATATAGAGAGAGATCATAAAATAAAGATTAAAAATGTTATAATCTATTTTATATCTTTTTTTCATTCTTTATATATTATAATTGTAATTCTAAAGAAAATTTGATGTCTTCCATAAAATATTTTGGTCAATCAGAAATTAAATTAAATAACTTTAATTTACAAAACATATTACTCTAGTCTCTAAACTTATTAAGTTCTATTCATTTTAATTTACGAAGTTATTAAACAAGGACAATTTTTTAAATACTCGTCATTTAATAGGTTCAGATATTGAAATAATAGCTTTTGTGGACAGAAATTGAATTTATTAATAATATTTATAATTTAAAAAAAGTAATGTGATATGTATAAACTTTTTTTTATGCTTTTGGATGCACATAGATAAAAAGGTGTGGGAACAAGGTGTGTCTCTTTGCTCAATTATCACTTACTTTGCCACTTAAAGGTATCCCTTAAAGATGCTCCTGCTTTAAATTTACCAATGTCAGATTTGATTCCTTTTTATTTTATAGTCTAATTATTTTAACAATTGTGAATAAAAAAAAGTTAGTAGTTTAACTGTGGTCAAATATAGCCTAAGTTAACTTTAATTTGTTTTAAAATATACTACATATACCTATATTTTACTTTACATTATCCAATATATTTGTTTTAAGGTTAAATTTTTAATACCTAAATTTTAACATAAAATTAGAATTTATCATTTTCAAACTTTAAAATATTTTAATTTTCAAATATTAAATATAATATTTTTATTCCAACTATGTTAATAATTTTATGTATTAAATGATGTTTAAACTAATATTTGAGTTAAAATCGTTAAAATAGTATAAACAACTTAAATACTAATTCAAAATACCTTAAAAAAATAACACAATTAGATTACAATGATTATACTTATTAAATTTTAAAATTTGAGAATCAAATTCTATCATAATTTGGAACAGAGTTGAATTTTAATTTCACATTAAAATTTAAAAACTAAAATCATATATTTTTTTTTAAAACAGTCACGTTTAAAACAGTGTATAGAAACAAAAAGTAATGTATATAAACAATTGGTCGTGCTAGTTTTGTCAAGCTTTTTCATAAATGAATATTTATCTTTGTTCTCAAAGAAAAAAAATCCTCCGAGTTTTTTCTGTCATGCATGGGTGAATTTGAGAAAATTTTAATATGACACCGTAAATAAAAAAGTTGTGACGATCGAAAAGAATTAGGAATAATAAGGTTTTAGGAAAAATAAGTGAAAAACGTGTTTACTGTATTTGTATAATAAAAATTCCTTAAATGTCAATATTGATCGTAGAAACACTTAGTTTTGTTTACGATAAATAGAAATTAGAATATTATTTTTTATCTTTTTCTCTGAACTCTAAATTTAGAGATTGAAAAAATATGTGGTGTCAGAATGTATTCCTTTGAAGAATAATGAGCAGCATACTTTGGTTTGATGTTAAGTTTTGGTACGTACATAAATGTTTGTTCTTCTCCTTATGAGTTGACTCTTAAGAAAAGATGTTGCTGAGATTCATTTTTTAAAGTTTTTAAATTCTGAAATTGTTTTGTTAATAGGCATGTTTAATCTTAATATCATTTTTTTTATTTTAATATTTTATATAATTTTACTTGTTACAGTAATATTAATATTAAGTGTTTCAATACATACATTTAAACAAGAACAAGAATCAAACATGTATTATTTTATGTTGTTTTCACATGAATGAACATATTATCTATTTGTTCACTACTTTCGCCAAGTCATTTATTCAAGTTATGAAAAAGCAAAACTTAAAAAAAATAATATTTAATATTTAGTATAAAACAACACAAAAAACTCATAAAACAACACAAATGGCCATTTTCAGAATTAAATTATACATTAACTCATGATTTTATACAATGCTTTAAACATTTATAACTTGAAATAAATATAACTAATAATTACCCTCTCTCTCTCTCTATATATAAATATATAGAATATGATGATAAACTAAATCCTCTCATTGAAATCCAAGAGAAACTACTATTTATTGGAACTAGAACTGTAATCTAGACTTAACTTTGATCTTGGAGTTGGTGTGGTTGGCAAAAGCCAAACATTTGTGTTCTAATAACTCTCAAACTCCTGGTCTGTATTTGTGGCCAGAAGAACCCTGATGATCACTGTGATGACCCTCATCAACTTTTTTGTACACATAAACCATTGAAATCCACACATAAAGACACAGGTTAACAGCACTCAACCCTGCCAAAACCCAGTAAAAGTGGTGAAGATGTGCCCTATTGAGATTGTTACCAAGCCACTTCTCACCAGACCTTGATGTGATAGCCTCAACAACAACTATGACAATGTTTCCAACAAAACTACCAACCCCAACAATGCTTATGTATGCTGCAGCTCCCAAACTCCTGAGAGCCTCAGGCATTTGGTCATAGAACAACTCCTGCAGCCCCACAATTGTGAATGCATCAGACATTCCAGTGATCAAGTACTGAGGAAACAGCCACCAGATGCTGATTGGTAAAACTGCTTTTGGGTCATCAATTAGGCCATGTTCCTTTGCAACACCAACCCTTTTGGCCTCCACAAGTGCTGACACAACCATGTTCAGAATTGACAGAAAAAGTCCAACACCGATTCTCTGCAGCACTGTTATCCCAGTGGGTTTGCCTGTGAACTTTCTCGCCAGAGGCACAAACACACGGTCGTAGAATGGCACTGCAAAGAGGATTGTGACTCCAACAAGGCCTTGGAGTGATGCTGGAGGGATCTGAAAATGTGGCCCTATGGAACGTACCATTGTGGCACCTTGCTTGATGAAGAATGTGTGCACTTGAGATTGCACAACCGTGAACATCAAACAGCTTATCCATATTGGAATCAAACGTAGGACGAGTTTCACTTCCTCAACCTGTGTCACTGAACACAGCCTCCAAGGATCTCTTGTCTTGCTTTTGGCATCAACTTCATCGATTATCGCTGCCTTGTCCAAAAATCTGTTTCAGTTTCATCCAATTTCGTCTCAGCAATCATGTGGTAATCCAAAGTGTCAACAAAAACACAGGGAAAAAGAAAAAGATTGTCCTTGTTCCACAATCTGTTGTTGGTATCAACTCCAACCATGGACCAAACCCTTGTGGCCCCCATCAGTTTTCGTGTTTCAGAGTTGACTCCAATCAGATTTTCAGTGAGTGATGGGAATAATTCTTGTATGAGTGGTACAACTAATAAGATACTTGTAGAATGCATTGAATAATGATAAAGTCTATGTTTCTTTCTTTTTGGTAGTGGCATAGTCTATGTTAAAGAAAGTCTTGTGCTGAAACATGGGTGATGGTTAATTTAATATTGTTCCATGCTTTTTCATTTGTGATTATAAAATACGGTGTTCACAGAAGTGCTTGTGTTAAGGATGCAAAGCAAAAAAAAAAAGAGAAACAGAGACACCTCCATAATAGCCTAGATATGAAAAAATAGGTATGCATATAAAATAGCATTCACCATGTGCGTGTGACAATGGATTCCACTTTTTTCAAAATGAGAAAGGTACACTTTATCATCATCTAACACATTGATTTTTTAAACAATGGTTGAAATTGCGATCACCTTTAAAATTTGGTGTACATGCATTTAATATGTAAAATAAATTATCAACACCTAGATGCTTCTTTGATTTATAGGGGCTGAAATTTGTAGAAAACCCCCCTTATTCTTTTTAGCAACATTGTTTACTTTGATTGATTATACCTAATGTTCTTATCTAAGAAAAAAGAAGTTCAATTTAGTTGCTGAATGACTCTATCGTCACACTACCACAAATCCATCATCATTCCTTCCACCTCTACTTAATCATAATCCACATGGAGGAACTATTTAATTGTTTTCAAGGAAAAAAAATGATTCTTTCTATGAACTTTTAGTAAACAGAAATCTTATTCAAGAACCCTTTTGATTTAGAGGTGGATCTAAGAAAAGATTGCTATTTCTAATAAATAAAAAAAATGTCCTTTTTTATAGAATCATGGGAAAGAAAAGTGTGGAGAATTCTAGTAGTTAAAAGAAGTGGCACCCACCTAAATTGAGGAGTATGGAGGAGAGTGTGGATTTTTGGTGGAACATGGAGATGATGGGGCTCATCAAGCTCCTTCTCCTCATAGCAATAATTGTGGTGGTGACCGTGCGTGGAGTGCACGCGCCACTTACGCGAGGCCGCAACAAAGACTTGGGCCAGCCTGGTAAATGGGCTCCCTGTTGGGCCTTCCTTTCTGTACCTTTTGATTCCCAACAAGAACAGTGCCAATGCCAAACCCAACACCCCTGCCAGCACTCCCAGCCCCACTCCCCACCCAATATTGTCCTGTTTCATCATCATCATTCACAATCATATACATCAAAACATCATCAAGGAACATCCCATGACATCATAATATGTATTATTTATCACCATAACATGAAGAGAGTGAGTGACATAAATTATGATTTGTAATTTTGGATAATCTCCTCTAAGAATTCAAGATTAAGTATCACTTGCGAATTTAGATTCTTCGTTGAATTTTTTTTTATCATCCATAACTATTGATATTTTGAAAAATTAAATATATTAATATCAGTGTATTTTTAATATTCAGTAAAAATAACAGAGAATAACACCAAAATAACAAGTAGACTTCATCGATAACAAGGAGAGGGTTTTTGTCTATATTTAACCAAACATTCTTTGTAAAATATTAAAAGTCATGGAGCACTCTTCTCACCTTTTTTTACAATGAAGAGTGCATTTCACTTATGACTTGTCCAAGGGTGGTGCATATAAATGGAAAAGACTTATGTGAGGAATATGTTCCCATGTTAGTGAAACTTGATATTCTAATAAAGAAATGCGTGTGATCCATAAATTCTCTTTCGGGTGTTTATCCACTATAGTACTATTCCATTTGATTTAGCCTCACACACATATAAAATAAACAAATAATTCAATTTTATATTGCTTCTTTCATTTTACTAGTCCCACCTATGACCTACCTTCCAAACCATTCTTTCATAAGAGAAAAAATAATGTTATTTAATGTCAACTAGGATATTATATTGTACATTGCATCTATGCATGGCCATCTTTTTTTATTAGTTAATTACTTTCTTATTTGTGGATAATGACTACACAAATAATAATAATAATCAAATGTTTTTATAATAGTTTAATCTTGAATAGGGTTTTCCAATCATGGTTTTTTCCCAAGAAACAAATGCGGAAGATTCAACCCTACACTTCGAAAAAAACTAAGAAAACAACTTTATCCTAAATAAGTTAACTATAGTTGTGTTGTCAAAATCTGATGGTCCATGGAATGGACATAAGTTAATATGTTACGTCTTAAATATTGATTAAACGAGTAAAAAAGTAAAGTCATATTCAAAATTTGACTAATTATGAAACATAGAAGGTATGTGCTAAACGTGGTTATATTACCAAATACGATTAAATAATTAATCACAAAACAACAAATTAGCAATAGAGGAAATCCAACTTTTGTCATTCGACAGATTTTCGAAAGACTTTTTTGCAACAATTTGATTCTCGAATGATTCTTTTCAGTTAAAAATATTTCCAAACTTACCGTGTACTGGAATCAAATTAGCGCCACGAGATAATAAAAATTCGAACATGTTTTTATCAGCAAAAGCTTAAGATAATAATAGTAATAATAATATAACATTATTTCTCATTACCTTTTGAATTTTTTTTTTAAATAGATCATATCTAGACAATTTATAAATGCAAGAGTTATTCTTAATAAAAAAACAATTTGGTGTTACCAATATTTTTAGATAAGCAAATTGATGTCAGCATTTTTTTTTTCTTATCATCCATGATGAGAAAACCAAGCTAAAAATGTAATACATCAAATTAATCTTTAAAATTATTAAAATGTCCTTTTAATATCTAAAATTGCTAAAATAACCCGATCAAATAGCATCCAATTTATCCTCTAAATTTATAAAAGCATATTATATATTTTACTCAATTAGAAACAATAAAAACAAATGAATTTGATGAATTTACCTGAAGATATATGACAACAAACACAGAAGCAGTTGAGCCAGCAACAATTCCTAGATACCACCAGTTGAAGAAGGAACTTTTGGTGTCTCTTTCTTCTGGCGTGTCCTCGTCGAATTGATCGGCGGCAAAGGTCTGAACGCAAGGTTTGTGACCTCCGTCGCCGATGGCGAGGACATAAAGTGCCAAGAAAAAGAGGAGTTTGTGCTTGAGAGCAGTGACTGAAAGGGTCAAGAAAATCATGCCCTGTAGCATATACATGATGATGATGTGAGGATAACATATGATATTCTTCTTCCATCAACGCTAAAACTATGCATTAAACTAATTGACAGTGCATGCATGGCTGACATGTATAGTGTGGACAATCACAGGAAATATGCAAATCTTGTACGGAATATTGGAATCACAATTGATGTGCTCAAGCATTTGAGTGTTCCATGGAAGTGGAAAAGTGTGTTCCCATAACAACACATAATACCCCACATAATACTCACAATTAACATCTCAATAATTAAGTGCTGAAACTTGAATCATGAATAGTGTATTTTGCAAGTTATGTTCACCACCTTTCAATAATTTAGTTGGCTAATGGGTCTCCTAATATTATTAGTTTGCTAATTTAGTTTTTACATTCATTTAATGGTGTTTTTCTTCTTTTAAATTCAACTGTGGTTTCATATTTAACAAATGAATGGATCTCTATTAGAATTTTCAAAATATATATTTAAGGCTCTTAAATTATATTAATGGTTTTCAGAAAAAAAATAAATTCGATCACGGTGTTCAAAATGCAATGAAGTTTGTGTTTAGAAGAAAACAACCTTCGATGACGCCATTCACAGGTAGTTGTCAGGTTGTGATATTTATTATAACTGTACCATAGTTATCAATTTATTAAATGACCGTTTTTCTTCTCTCGGATGTTATTATTTATTATTCCTTCTTTCGATGCAATTTTAATTAAAGAAATGTCAAATTACACATGCTTTTAAGTTTTTGATACATAGTTAATGATTTTACTTAAGGTTTAATTAATGCATTAATTGAACTACTTTAGGGTAATTGCATGGTCATGCAAAGCACTACGAAACTTGATATTCATAAATATTTATTAGTTAACTCTGAGTTGGTGTTGTCTTTTTGTTAAGTTTACAAAATAAAATATATTCATTTATCCTAATTTTGATATATTAAAAAATTTTAATATGTTAAAAATGGTGTATTTTGAAGACATATTAGGAATACTACAAAAAGATTTAACAAAGAATTTACACTCCAAACATGACATAGAATTTATAACTCTAAAATCATAAACTTGACTCATAAAAATAAAAAGAAAATATTTTTAAAAGAATATATATATTTCTATCATCAGTCAAATACTATTAATTAATAAAAGTCATAACATTCAAATTAAGATCTTATGTGATAAAAAAGATATTAAAAGTGATAATAATTAAAAATATATTTATTATTAGATAATTTCCATAACAAACTTGAATAAATTAAGCATTAATTTATTTTTCATGAATTCCATTATTACACATCACTTTTAAAATTTCTTACAACTTTTATTTAATTCAATACTTTAATTAATATTGTATTAGATAATTCACTACTTTAAAGCAAAAATCTGTTATTTCCTTTTTACAACTCAAAATCTTACTTAATACGTATATCATCATACCGATAACGTAATTAAGAGATATTATAAGATTCTGATTCATAAATTTATAATCTATAATAAAAATATCCTTTAATGCTTAAAATGTTAAAGATGCGACGTATTTCTAAGAAAGGAAAAACATCTAGACCCTATATTAAATAGTTTAATTTAGTTTCAAAAATTACTAATAATCATAATTAAAGCAATATTAGAGACATTTTGGGTATTCTATTCGCATAAAGAATTTTTTTTTTGAAGTCACATTCCAAAACTGTAAGAAAAAAACAGAGTCCAAACCAAAAGAAAACAACGTATAAATAATGTTATACTATTTTTTACTTACAATAAATGTTTGTCATCTTAATTTTTATTAAGAAACTAATATACACAAAAACATCCAATGATGAGAACAAGAAAAAAATATTCCGTGTCCTTAAAATAATAGTTAAGGAATCAATAAATATTATTTTGTTTCATTTAATCCATTTTTATAAGCAAGGCACGGTTCTTTAAAAAAATATTTAACTACACAAATTCCTATACCAAAATATTCCTTTAAAATTAACTTTATAAAAAGAATTAAATGTACTTGCTATACAATATAAATCCATTTAAACTAATATACGTTTTTCCTTTCCTTAAAAAGTACGACTATTTCAGACAAATTTTAGTAACACAACAAATCATTGGCCAAAAAAAATATCTTTATTTTGACAGTTGTAAATTCATTTCTAGATTCGAGTGACATATCAACAGTAAACAAAAAAAAAAGTTTTAATAATTTTATATCTTTTTAAAATGAAAAATATTCATAATTATGTATACATAAATAAAATAACAAGTAAATAGTTTTCAATTATGATAAATAAAGCATGAAATTTATTTGAGAGGTGTTGATAATTTGTATTTGCCGCGATAAAATAACGCGTTTACGAGATTCCGCTGAACGAAAAAAAAAAAAAGAAATAGTAAAAAAGTAATGTGATATTTATTATGGTTCCGGAACGATGTGGGACCAAAGACGTAAGGGAGTGAAGTTGCAAAAAGACAAAGTTGTTGCATCCAAAGAGCAGTGAGCACATAAATTAGATTCCACCCATTCGGCAAGAATCAAGCAGGGAAGAAGAGAGACATGACAATGTTTTACCCAAAGCAATTGAACTTGTTGCAACAGTGAAAAGAAAGATTAAAGCAAGCAAATGATGAAAAAGGGGTGTGAAAAAAAAAATAAATTTTTACTTACCACAAGATAGATGAGCGAGGACAAGACAATGGTGTTGAAGCGACCCAGATAGGAATCAGCTATGAAACCTCCAAGCAGAGGGAAGAGGGAAGAAGCTCCCACCCATGTGTTCACATCTTTCGCTGCTTGCGTGATGGGTTCGTTCAGAACATTTGTCAGGTACTGGATAAGGTTGCTCGCCAATCCTTGGTACGCAAATCTCTCAGCAAACTCCACAACTATGGAATCATCAAGATCAAACTTGTGATGATGATGATGATGAAAGAGAAAAAGTGTTTGTGTGTGTGTGTTTGTGTGTGAGAGTGTGTGAGTGTGTGATTTGATTTCATAGGTTAATGTGTGTTTGGATTCATTTCTTGTTGTTTTCAGAGCTTGATGGAATTGTTGGAAGTGAGAAAAGTTTTGGGAAATTGAGGTTTGATGTGAAGTATGTGCAAGGTGTTTGTGTTAATGTTTGTGTGTGAAGAGATGGAATGAGAAAGGGAAAATGAGGGAAGAGAAACTCACATATGATGAAGATGGCAGCATTCCAACCACCGCGGTGGTTTGAGGGATGGTGGATGAGGGAATTGCTCTTGCTGCTGGTGCTGGTTGTAGCATCAGCCATGGGTGAATTGAATGGTGAAGAGAAGAAAGTGATGAGAAAAATTTGAAAGGGGTTTGGAGAATGGTGTGAAGGGTTGAGGTTTGGGGAGGTTCCATGAGGAGACTGGTGCTTTTATAGGGTGAATTGTGGGTGTGAGTGAACACCACCACTCAAAAACTTTGGTTTACACACTCTACTTATTTATTGCTTCTCTTTGCAGCACAAATTCACTTTTAAGGAATATATTATTTTCACCACTTTCTTTTTTATTTTATTTTTTTATTTTTTATTTTTTATTTATTGTTTTGTCTCTCTCACTTTTTTTTTTACTTGTGTATTCTTTTTAAGAAAAAAATATTAATTATCATATTTAACCTTTTTTTTCAGTGTTTGTCTGATATATTTTTCCAAAAATAAACAATTTCTTTTTTGCTTTTTTAAATAAGGAAAAAAATTGAATCTCTTCTGTGGTTTTCCTAAAAAAACTAAATACTTTAACATTTTGAAAAGGAAAATAGTATATGTTAAAATTTTAAGTTGTAAAGTGGGTGTATTTTACTTTTTTTATATATATTTTCCTTTACAGAACTATTCTAATCTCTTTCATGTTTTTTTTAGATAATGGTTGGTAATTTTTAACTCTTTTCCAGTTCATTTATTCATTTATTGATAAAAGTTGGATCAATTTTTTAATTGTTAACAACGGAACATTATTTCTAATAGTTAATAAATATTAATTGAGATTTAAGAACAGTAAGAATTATAATATTATAAAATGTATAATTGTACTACTGTTAGATACTTAAAAAGGAGTTAAATAAGTTTCCATTTTTAAATTATTTTAAATTATTTTGTTTCATGAGTTATAATCAAATATGTTGTTCTATTACTAAAATACTATTTTACTAAATAATATGTAAAAGCTGTATAGTTAGTTATGAAATTTTGTTTATTACGTGAAAATAGTTGTAAAGCTGTCGGGGTTAAATATTTTATAATTTTGTTTAAGATAATATATAATTTTTTAGGATTATGTTTTTAGTCTTAAGATTAGACACATTTAAATTTGTTTATGTTTTAAATTTTGATGTATTTTAATTTTTAAATTTTAAAATTAAATATGTATAATTATGTTAATTTGTCTACGGTTAACTTTTTTGACATAATAAATATATTTCAGATTAATGTTTGAGTTGTTTATGAGTGATACTTTTCATCTTAAAATGTTAAAATGTCATTCTGATTGTTAATAAATTTTAAAAAATCAATATGGTTGAATGAAAAATTATATTCATTTATTTTTAATTTATTTTTAAAATATATGAATAAAAATATATTAAAATTTAAAATATAGATAAATTTTAATTTTACATTCAAGTTTAAAAACTAAAAATATATTAAAATTTAAAATATAGATAAATTTTAATTTTACATTCAAGTTTAAAAATTAAAAATATATTTTTAGAAAAAAATATATTTAATTTTATTTAAAAATTATAAAATTTGGTTAAATTGGGAAAACTATTTATTCAACATTTTGTTAATTGAATGATATAAGTAAACAAAAAATAATATGAGAAAAATAATTAAGGCAAAAAGGTTGTTATTTGACCTAAAAGTTCATTGTTTCATTTGTGGAGGAAGCTGCACGTGCCAATCTGGTTCGTGACAACACCCACGTGGGAGTCATTATAGTGAAGCGACTGCACTTTGGTTTTGGTCAGACTTTTTGTTAGACAAATATGTGAACGGAGTTGAGTTTGGTTTGGTACATAGGATAGGATCACTCTCTCAATATTCATTGTATGTTTTATTTAAATACAAAAATATAAATTTTAAAACATAGAAAAAAAAATAATTTTAATCTAAAAGATTAAATTTCATGAATTAAAGTGGAGAAACATACCCATCCACGACATATTTAATCATGGTTGTGTATGGGTGAATGCAAAATGAGTAATAACAAATACATATGTATTATGTTAAACTACTTCAAGAAAAAGTTGATAACACCAAAAATCATTTTAAACACAAACTAGTATAAACACATGCGATATCACGCATGTATGCATTTTTTTAAATATGTGTGATATTATATTATTAGGTAATGATATTGTAATATTATTAAGTTAATATATAAAATAAAATATTTATTAAAAATAAAGTAAAATATATCAGAAAAGATGAGAGAATAACGATTGATAAATAGGAAAAAAGAAAAAGTAGAGATAGACGGTTTTATAAAAAAAAATTTGTAAAAATAAGAGTAAATTTCTAAAAATTTAATAAATAATTACATTTAAAGGGTAAAATTAGAATTTTGAATAGTGGACACAAAAGAGGAAATTCTCTTTATATATTGATGATATAGATGTAATCTACCATTAAAATTCAAATACACCTTATGCTAAATTATCTCAAAATAATTGTAATCTATTCAATAAATCTAAAATACATAATATTGTTAGTTTAAGTGAAATTTATTCAATATTCTTCAATTTTGAATACATGCACCATATAAGAAATTAGTTATTACCTTAATAGACACTATAGTTGATCTAACTTGTTAAAATAATTAAGTTACTTGTGTGTATAACGCACAAAATATTGGTTACATTCATATTGCTCTAGTTAAACAAAATAAACATAGATGAGAATTAAAGTTAACCAATGCATATAAGGATTTTTTTTTTCTTTAGAAACACAAACTTTCTCTTTCCTTTTTTCAACTTTTTTTTTTATTCTTTCTAACTATATTTTAGTTTTTTTCTTGAATAACTTTTTTTTATTATGATTAAATATTTGACCATTTCTAACCGATTATAATACTAGTATATGTCACTTTTTATTTACTCGAATTTTCGAATTTCATTTCTTGTTGTGTCTTACATGGGAACTTTTTGTGGGTGCATGTGACATGAGTTGAATAAAGATATTATTGTTAATATAAGTTGGTAGTGACATGTTTTCTTTTGAGAATCATGCTTTTTAGAAGTAAGTCAAAACTTCTTTAATTTTTCAAAGTTTTGGAAAATTTATAAGAACAAAAAATCTAAGGTGGTGGGAGCTAACTTGATTTCTGAAAGTATTTGGTTTGATGACATTGGTAATTATAGATAAATGAGAATTTTGTTGAAATGGGAGCCTTTCATCCATAAATGAAGAACAATTTTGATGATGTTTACTGATCTAGGATAAAACATAGCTTGGTCCAGTTAGGATATGCATTAGGCAATTAGCTTCTCTTTATCAAATGTTTTTCAAGCCTGCTGTGTAATTCTGCATATGATTAGTTCTTTAACTAATGGATTAGCTGTGAGTATGGTACAAAGTAAGTGAAAATATACTCACGATAATCGATTAGGTAAATTGCTAATCGAATTAGTGACAGCAAAAACCTTTGTATAAAAGCTGTTTTGGAAT
>Ga0214542_1001111_pt1 | contig 53943 bp, 34 predicted proteins | sample CNSS1metaG_FD_160096 | JGI IMG/M metagenome (GOLD analysis project Ga0214542, IMG submission 160096) | Root nodule microbial communities from cowpea collected in UCLA plant growth center, Los Angeles, California, USA - CNSS1 | ecosystem: Host-associated > Plants > Roots > Nodule | place: USA... | reverse complement strand
ATATATATATATATGGAACACTAGGGGTGTGCTCCAACCCGTATACATATAAAAAGTTTTCATAATATAGTGTACCTACAATAAAAATTATCAGTGCAATTATAAGTCAAAAAATCCTAACTTATATTCATCCATCAAGACACTCCAATTGTAAATTCAAACACCATATATAGCACGGTTGAATATAATTTTAGTATGGTCGATAAAGTGTATCATGTCTTGACAGAAATCCCCACAAAGTAATATGAATTATGCTTTGTATCGTGTTCTGTCAACGAGTGTTTGCAACTATGTTTTAGTTTTTGCAGGTGTCTATGTATGCATTTGTCTATCAACATTCCTCTTTAGATAATGTCCACCATAGCCAATTACCAATGTCTTTAATATGTATTTCCTTATATGCTCATCGCACTGCTCAACCATCAGTTTTACCTCGAAGGGAAACACAAAATTATAGCAAACAATTCATAGTGAGCAAAAGTTGACACTGATAGGTAGAGTGGAAACATAGAACCATGCATATATTTTACCTAAGAATCTAATAATACTTTTCATGCCTACAGTCGCGATAATTTCATGCTACCTTATAGGTCTTAGGCATGATAAAGGATTAAGACACCAATCAGAGAAAGAAATTTGTGCTTTTGGAAATTTAGTAGTTATCCATCCCCATGTTTTCAATTGTGCAACAGTGAACATTTCTATAATGTTGACCGTTCCATTACTAAAAATAATGTTATTTCTTTGTTTCCAGATAACCCAAACTACTGTCATCCACATACATTTCCATGCATTATTTTGTTTACCATCTAGACCAAAAAGATAAAAATGATTAAAGTGTTGTCTTGGCATGAAATAATTGACATTGCTAACACCCACCCATTTGTTGCACATGTTCCACACCCCATGGCCACATCACAAGTAAAAAATAAATGACTGCTGGATTCATCAACTAACCTACACATATTGCATAAGCTATCAGTTATATTTATTCCCCTTCTACCCAAATTGTCTTTTATAGCAGCTTTGTTCAAAAAACCTTTCCAGGCAAAATGTTGAGCAGAAGGAAGGGCCTTGACTTTCCAAAATTTATCAAACTCTACTGTTTCTTCGACAATAGTGGCGTCTAAAAATTTTCTATAGACTGAACTAACACTAAAGGTCTATGAATCCTCGTCTACCCATACCCAACAATCATCATTCTCCCTTTTGAGAGTTTTAGTTCCCAATTGTTGCTTCAAGATGGTTAATTGGTTTACCTCCCACTTAAACCACTGTCTCCTCCACTCCAGGTTCCACTCCCCAGTGTTATTTTGCCAATTGCCCATCTCTCCAAGTGTAGCTTGTTTATTTATTGAATTAGCGTATAACCTTGGATACGTTTCGCATAGTGGCTCATGTCCTAACCACCTATCAGTCCAAAATCTAATAATTTTACTATTTCGTATCTTCCATTTCACATTATTTTCAAACCACTTCCCTCATTCTTCTCCACTTGTTACCCTTCTAAGATCCCTCCACCAACATGAGTTAAGCTTATTGTCTATTCTATTATGTAAGCTCCTCCATGAACCGTATTTTGAGTCCAAAATTGATTTCCATAGCCCTTCACATTGAATTCCCATCCTCCATTTCCATTTTCCAAGTAGTGCAATATTAAATATTCTTGGACTTTTAACTCCTAAACCCCCAAGCTCTTTTGGTTTGCAAATATTATCCCACTTAACCCATGCAATCTTCCTACCTTCACATCCCCATCCCCATAAGAACTCTCTCTGAATCCTCTTAATTTCTTTTTCCACAGATTTTGGCATTTTGAAAAAGGACAAGAAAAAAAGAGGTAAAGATGTGATGACAGATTTAAGCAAGCAAGTTTTACCAGCGAAAGAGAGGTGCTTTCCTTTCCATTTGGCTAATTTTTTCCTTATTTTCTCAACAACATCTTTCCACATGTAATGTTTCTTAGGATTATCCCCAATTGGCATGCCTAGATATGAAAAAGGAAGTTGCATGGTGTCACAATTTAACATTTTTGAAAATCTCTGAAGGTAGTTTTTAGTAACCCCTACACCTCCTATCTTACTCTTAATGAAGTTTACTTTCAGCCCTGCAGCTAATTCAAAACATCTAAGAATACTTTTTATGACCATTATGTTTTGAGTTTTTGCTTCGCTCAAGAACAATGTATCATTTGTAAATTGCAACATATTTACCTCAATGTTTTTCTCTCCCACTTTGATCCCTTCCAACAATTTTTTCTTTGCTGCCACTCTTACTAAACCTGCCAGTCCCTCTACTACGATCAAAAAAAGAAAGGGGGCTAGAAGGTCTCCCTGTCGTAGCCCTTTAGATGGCCAAAATTCTTGAGTTGGGCTGCCATTAACAAGCACTGAAATTGTGGATGATTCTAAGCATAGGCTTTCTCATAATCAACTTTAACTATAACACAAATTTTCTTTTTACGCCTAACCTCATCTATAGTTTCACTTGCAAGCAAAACACTGTCCAACAGTCCTCTACCCTCCAAAAATGCAGATTGGGTATGATCAATTACCTTATGTATAACCAATTTGAGCCTTAGAGAAAAACATTTGGATATGATTTTGTAGAGGCTTCCTACTAGGGAAATGGGTCGGTATTCATCTAGGACTTGGGGGTTATCTCGCTTAGGTATAGGTGCAATAAAGGATGCATTACAACCTTTAGGGTACTTACCTGTAATTTGGAAGTTATGAACCGTCTTTATAATATATCCTTTCATTATTTACCATGAGTTCTTAATAAAATTAAAGTTAAAACCGTCTGGGCCCGAGCTTTTGTTACCTTCACACTCCTATACTGCCCTCTTAATCTCCCCTTCTGAGAAATATTTTGTCAACATTATGCTGTCTTCCTTTGATATTGAGTTAAAATCTACATTTCCTAATTTTACATTGAACTCACTTGTCTCTCTCAACTTACCCTCAAAGTATTCCTTTACCCCCTCTTTAACCTCTTGAGGATTCTCACTCCATTCTCCTAGAATTCTCAAACCTGTAATCATGTTTTTTCCTTTTCTCCAATTCATTGTTAGGTGGAAGAATTTTGTATTCAAATCCCCTGCCTCCAGCCATTTAATCCTGGATTTTTGTCTCAGTACTGATTTGAATCTATTGTTAACCTTTTTTAGTTCAGCGAAGAGAATACTCCTTTGGTTCTTTTGCTCCTCATTCAATCCACTTTGATCGTCTAATTTATCCAATTCACTTATGTTCTCTATTAGATGTTGCTTTTCTTTATTGGTGTCCCCAAAAACTTCTTTATTCCAAATCTTTAAATCTTGTTTCAACCTTTTTAATTTCTCCTTTACCATTACAAGGCCACTTAACCACACTGTAGCTATCCCATTATTTCTTAACAAAATCTGCAAAGCCTGTCACAGTGAGCCAAGTGTCCAAGGTTCTAAATGGTATAGGGCCCTAATCTACATGTGTGGATTTTAGGAACAAAGCACAATGATCTGATATTACTCTATCCAAGACATATTGTTTACTTCCTGGCCACACATCCTCTCAATCCCTAGTCATCCTATCTAACCTGCTTTTGGCAGATCCATTAGTTTTATACCACGTATAATTCCTACCAACAAGTGGTAAATCTATTAATTCCATCCTTTCTATGAATTCATTAAAGCCTTGTATTTCACTTCTACTACAACTGCCTATATGATTGACTCCCTTTCTTTCCTCCAGGTTTCTCACAACATTAAAGTCACCAAAGATACACCACACTTTTCCTCCCACATCCTCCTTGTATTTTATCATATCTTCCCACATGTGTCTTTTTTCATTGATTTCGCATGGTAAGTACACGTTAATAATGTTAACTTGGATATTATCCTTACCCCATTTTCCAATGGTTATTATGAATCCTCTTTTAGAGATTGATTTTTCACATTTGAATTTATTTTTACCCCAGATAGTAAGGATTCCCCCACCACTATTTTCGGCTGGAGAATCTATCCATTTGTATTCGTCATCCCCCCAGATTGCAAAGCATTTTTCTCTATTAATTGTTCCCACTTTTGTTTCCTGGATACACACCATTCCTACTTCATTCTTACTAATTATCTCTTTCCCATATCTCCATTTTGCAGGTCCCCCAATTCCCCTTATGTTGAGACTAACTATATTCATTTATCACTGTCATCATTCCCTTCTTCCCTAAGTCGTTTAATTTTACTATCTCTCTCTTCCATTTTTTAAAGTTGTTCTAGAATTTGGTTTTCCTCCCCTGTAAATGTAATCCCTAGTTGTTTGCCTAGATTCCAAATTCTATTTGCCTCAATAGAACAATTCCTCATCCAAAACAACCTATTGCAATTAACTATATCAGTATCAGAGATTGAATTGCAAAGATTGTGTATGGCTGACCTTATTTGACGTCGTTATAGAGTGGTATTCATGGATGATGTTGTAGTTATTGATATTAATTTGCCATTGTTTTGCTTGCTTGATTCTCCTGCATAAAGATTCCTTTCTCTCATAAAGTGTTGTGGATCCAACTTTGTTTCTTTGATAAGCACCATATGGGTTCCCGCTATTGGTAGACTGTTGTCCCTTTAATGCTGTGAGAAACCCATATGACTTTAATTTTGTTGTCCCTTTCTAATTTCCAACATTCAAGACAAATGTTTTGTCCAAATACTCTTGAATTCACGATTATAATATGTCAGTATAAGAAAAGTTGTGTTTACCAGCACTCTCTCATACCTTTCCCTTTTGTTCTATTTTATAACTATTATCACCAATAAACCTGATATATTGATGTTGTGCTTCACACTTTTATCTTAAATTTCTTTATAACTTTTTAATGTGATAGGTATTAATATACTCAGATCATTCTCTGGCCACTGGCTCCACAATTTTGTTGCTTTTACTAAATTATGGTATGTTAACTCTTTCTCTACTTCTCTCTCTCTCTCCCTCCTGTTTTTGTCACATATTTTGTATATATACTCTTATTCTAAATAATATATAGAGTTGATATTTTTCCTCAAGGATGATTTTCTTTTCTGTTCCATTATATTCCTAATATGGTATCAGAAGGTACACTCTCTGTGTCTTGTTGTGTGCTTCTTCATCTTTGATAAATCAACCATGGCTTTTTTAAGCCAAAGTTCTCTCACTTCCCCTCCTTATCACCTTATTAATCCTTCTAGTCCTCTTTATCTTCATCTTGGAGAAAATCCCGCACTAGTTCTTGTTACTGCGCTCCTCACCGAATCCAATTTCTATCAATAGGAACGTGAGATGCTTGTTGCTCTCGAGACCAAAAACAAAGAACTATTCATCACCAAAGGCTTTCTTTGTCTTTCATCCTCTAACCCTCTTCACAATCCATGGCGTTGCTGCAATCGCATGGTCATTTCATGGCTTACTCGCTCCATGACTCCAACTATAAAGCATTCGATCATGTGGATGGAGACAGTGGCTGAAATCTGGACAGATCTTAAAGAACGCTTCTCTCACGCTAATACATTTTGAATCGCAGATATGCAAGATCAAATATAGAGTTGCAAGCAAGGTGATTCCTCTATATTCGAATATTACACTCAATTAAATATTATGTGGAAAGAGTTGGAGATGTACCATTGTATTCTTGTATGCAATTGTTCCCCTATTTGTTCCATGTACCATTGTGAACAGTTATTCACAAGTTTGATCCCAAATCATGTTAATGGATCCTATGTCTTCTCTTGTTAAGAGTTTTTTGTTGGTCCTCCAACATGAACGTGAATTTCTTGGTCTTTCTCCCACTGTTTTGTCTCAAGATACGATTTCCTTCATGGCTTCTGCTAAAGGGTCTTCTTCTGTCCCTCCTATTGTTTCTAAAATTGTCCCACTCAAACCTCCTCACGGACGTAATACCAAATTTTGTGAAAACTATAAGAACACCAACCACACTTTTGATACCTATTATTGGCGTATTGATTTTCCTCCTAGTTATAGGAAGTCCAATCGTGCTAGTGGTTCCAGCACTATTTCTTCAACTGCTTTGGCCAATGTTGATCCTGCTACAACCCCAAAATCTTCTTCTGTGCAAGACAGTTCTACCCAAAGTCCCTATTTTTTTTCTAAAGAGCAACATTAGGCCATCCTAACTCTTCTTCATCAATACAAGGCTCATGCTTCTTCCATCAATCAAACATTTGTTCATACATCAAGTGATCTCTTGCATTCTTCTAATTGGATTCTAGACAGTGGGGCTACTGATCATATTTTCTTAGTTCAATCTGTTTTTCAATTCTTGCACCCCATTAAACTAGTTTCAATTAGGTTATCGAATAATAACACTATTTTTGCTAATTTTTCTAACACTATTCAACTTGGTCTTCTCACTCTGCAGGACACTCGTTATGTACCAAATTTTCATGTTCAATTATTCATAAGCTCATATCCCATCTTCATTGTCTGATTTTATTTTGTGATATTCATTGTTTCATCGTGCAGACTTACAAGAATCTCGTGCTCCAACACTGCAAGCAAATATTTCAAATACTTCTTTTTCCTTTCCATGTTTCAAGTGTAACACACATTGAAAACTCTAGATTGTGGCATTATAGGCTAGGACATACGTCTCATAAAATGTTACAATACCTATCTTCAATGTACCACAATATCACTTTTGATGTTTTACCGCCCTATGATATATGCCATCTTGCCAAACAAAAATGTTTGCCATTTCCCAATAGCCAAATTCATGCTTCATGTTTCTTTGAGTTAATTCACGTTGATATATGGGGCCCTATTGCTCATACTTCACTTGATGGTTTTAACTATTTTCTTACAATGGTGGATGATCATACACATTTTACTTGGGTTCATCTATTACAAAATAAATCTATGGTCTAACAGATTCTTCCTACTTTTGTTACTTTAATTGAAAATCAATTTTCTGTCACGCTTAAGAAAATTCGCTCTAACAATGGGAAAGAATTTTTTCTGCATGATTTTTTCAACAAGAAAGGCATTATTCATGAGGTCTCTGTGTTGAAACTCCTCAATAAAATGGAATTGTTAAGAGGAAACATCAACACTTACTTAATGTTAGTTGTGCTTTACTTTGTCAAACAAAACTTCCTTCTTCTTTTTGGAATTTTGCTTTGAAACATGCCACTCACATTATAAATCGATTGCCCACACCTTTCTTAAATAATAAAGCCCTTTACAAAGTTCTACATGGGCATCTCCCTGATTTTACAATGTTACGTGTGTTTGGTTGTCTTGCCTATGTTTCCATACTCACAGTAGCACGCACTAAGCTCGATCATAGAGCCTCCAAATGCATATTCTTAGGTTTTAAAACTGGTGTTAAAGGTTTTTTCTTGTATGACATCATTCGCAAGTCTTGTTTCATCTCACACAATGTACTATTTTATGAGACTCAATTTCCTTATGCTAATACTACTTCTTCATTGCCACATTCTGATATTATCAATCCTGTTACAACTAAAACATCATTTGATGAACTGATGCAATATGATACACCACTTTCCACTAATATTATTCCCACTACACAACCAATTGATTCCAATAATTGCTTGCAGCCAGATCACATTAATGATCTTGAGATTCGAGTTTCTACAAGAGTAAAAAAGCCACCTTCTTATTTAGCCGACTACTATTGTCATCATGCTTCATCTAATTCCACCTCCATTGTCTCCTTTCCCTTGCATTTTGTTTTGTCTTATTCTAAATGTTCAAATACTGACAATGATTTTTACCTTTCTATTTATGGTACACTTGATCCCACCACTTACAAAGAAGCAAGTCAACTTGCCTACTGGCGAACACAACTATAAGGGTCAAATTGGATGCTCTTCAAAGGAATCACACTTCAACATTGGTTGCCTTGCCTCCAAATAAGAAGATTGTCGGATGTAAATGATTTTACATAACTAAATATCATGCTGATGGGAGTATTGAAAGGCATAAAGCTCGTTTGGTAGCATAAGGATTCACACAAATAGAGGGGTGGACTTCTTTGAGACTTTTTCACCAGTTGTGAAGATTACCACTATTCGATTTTTGTTATCTGTGGCTATTTCTTCTGGATGGTTTCTCCATCAGCTAGATGTAGACAATGCTTTTTTGCTTGGTGACTTACATGAGGAGGTTTACATGTGTCTTCCACTTGGCTTCATTGTTGCTTCTTCCATTGTTTCTTCTTCCAAAATGGTTTGCAAATTAAATAAGTTCCACTATGGCTTACGCCAGGCCAACATATTTTGGAATTCTAAACTCACCACTACTTTGCTTTCCTTTGGATTCACACAGAGCACGACAGGTTATTCTCTGTTCACTCTTTATCAGAATCACTCTTTCACAGCTCTTTTGGTTTATGTTGATGACATTATCCTAACAAGTAATGATTTAACTTTCATTACCACTGTCAAGCAATATCTTCATCAACAATTTCACATCAAGGATCTTGGAGAACTTAAATTTAAATAATTTTTAGGATTTGAGGTGGCTCATTCAAAATGTGGTTTGGTGTTGAATCAACGCAAATATTGTCTTGAAATTCTTTCAGAATTTGGTCTCACTATCTACAAGCCTGTTGATACTCCTTCAAATCCCATTGTAAAGTTAAATGATGACAATGGTGCTCTCCTCGATTAGTGGTGGATCTTGACCAATAATTTTTGGGGAACCAAAATAATACATTCAAAATATATAAAGTTGTATTTGATATGAACACTCTTTGAAATAAACTTTCATAATTTCATCACATGTAATTATTTGAACCTTTAGAAATGATTTCTACAATTGAACAATTGGATTATTAGTAAGATGTTTCAAATTATGTAAGAAAGTTTAATTTGTTTTGTTTTCATCTTCACGGGTAAATTCCCTTTATTACTTTAAAATATCAATATATTCTTTTATTCTTCATTAACCTAACTATTATTTTCTTAAGTTTAAAATTCAAAAATAATTTATCATAATCTAATCAAAAATTCAAAGACATAATTACTAAAAGAAAATTATATCATAATCAACTCACAATCACGACTAGAATATTTCATATCACATCAGTTTTATCTTTTGCAAATTTTGTTAAAAAAATTGAAAGAAAAAACTTTTTTTTTTCCATTTTTTCTAAGAATTTTAATTAGCATGTAATTCCTTCGTGGATAATTATTTTGTACAAAATTATAAAATTCAGAAATATTTCCTACAATTGTTTTTTGCAAATGTTTTATACAAAATATTTTGCAAACAAATTGGTAGCAATTTCTTTCAATTTTGTTTTTTATAACAAAATCTGGAAGTATCCCCCCCCCCCCCAATGAAAAGAATTTCAAAACAAAATTGGCAAGAAATATAAGATTTTTTATTAGTGAATTAAAAATTGGTTATGAAAACATATAGTACATTACTTTTTCTTCAATATTCATAATGTTAACTATTAAACTAATATTTCACTATCAAGTGAGATAAAAAAAATGTCCTTTTTTCTCTTCAAGAATGGAAGAGAATATAAGAAATGAGAGCAAAAATAGTGAGTTTATGTTTAATTTTATTTTTCTTTAAAAATGAAAAGAAAAAAAAATAGGGGAGAGTGGTAAGAGATAAATATAATATGTGAAAAACTTCAAAGAAAATGAAAAAAAAATAATATAATTTAATTTTAAAAAAAAAATTTAAAATATTTCAATATATAAAAATTTAAAAAAAAAATTAAAATATTCCAAATTAGCCAATATATATCTCAGCCAAGGGAACCACACCTTTAAGCAGCTTTTTGGGTCTTGAGATATCTTAAAGGGGCTCCTGGACAAGGACTTTTCTATCATGTTCTTAATCCCAATAGACTCCAAGCTTTTTTAGATTCTGATTGGGATGCTTGTAGCACCACCAGAAAATCTATGACAAGGTTTTGTGTTTTCTATGACAATTGTCTTATATCATGGTAGTCAAAGAAGCAGAATATCGTTTCCAGTAGTTCTACAAAGGCTGAATATCAGGCCTTAGCATCGTTAGCTTATGAGATTCAATGGTTACAGTACATAGATGATGATTTAGCTTTAAAAATTTCAAAGCCTTTTGTTGTTTTCTATGATAATCTTTCTGCCATTCAACTTGCCAAAAATCCATCCTTTCATGAAAGAAGCAAACACATTGAAGTGGATTGTCACTTTATAAGAGCCAAAGTTCTTGAAGGACTTATTGTTTTATCTCATGTTTCTTCTAAACACCAAGTCACTGACATGCTCACCAAGTCATTATATTGCTCACCAAGTTATTATATTTATTCCTGCAGAGAACAAATAAGAGATGTCAGACACAAATATCACCTTACCTCAATCTGCAATCCCTCTAGTAGGCGTCCTCTCGGCTCGCGTATGCTATCTGTTGGTCGTTTGGCTTGGACCCGTGAGGGGTTACCTACGAAGAAGACTCTGATGATCAAGTCAGCCAACAAGTGCTCAGAAAGTCAAATCTAGTGATTAAGGGATTAATGAATGCGTACCTTTAAGTACTAGGGTCCATGTGTATTTATAGCTTATTAATTACGTTTGACCTTGCCAAATGGGCTGGGTTATTGATTGGGTCGTAGGTGGGCATGGGCCTAGCCTGGCCCCCTTAATTCAATGATTGTTGGTTGTAAGGGGGTTTGTCTCTATATTCTAAGTCTAGAATAGTCAGCAGATGTCGTCTTATCCTCTAAAGTAGTCCGCCTATACTCGTCCGTTGATTTGTTTGGTAACTATTTGCATCCTTGGGATTTATGTAGGCAGATTTTACTGTTATAGTCATGTTAGGCCGCCTAGGTGTTGTACAATATCCCACTGCATTTCAGGAGAATTTATTCAAGATGGACCTGCTCAATATCCATGCTCTATCTTGAGAGGGGGTATTAATGATACTCGGATAATTCTCTGGCCCACTAGTCCCACAATTATATTGTTTTTACTAAATTTTGTTATGTTAACTTTTTCTCTGCTTTTTCTCTCTCCCTTCTGTTTATGCCACATACTTTGGATATATACCCTTATTTTGAATATTACGTAGAGTTGATCTTTTTTTAGAGGGTGATTTTTTTTTGTTCCATTATATTCCTAATAATAGAAAATTACATGTGGATTAGATAATTTATTTTTCCAAATCATTATTTAGTATTACTGTAAATAAAGATGGATGATGAGAATAAAATCAGACAACCGTGATACTTTGACTTAATTTAAATCTAAAAGTTAGAATCACATAAAAAATTAATTGTTTTTTTTTTAATTTAATCCTTGTTTTTACATTTGCAAGGACTTATTTAAATGAAAAAGGTTTAAGACAAGTGAAGAATAAATATGTTGTTATTTTAAAATTATAAAACTTATATTTTTACTTTTTATTTCTCTAATAAAATAGATTCTCTCTTTAAATCTAAAAAAATGTCTTATTTCTTTTTAAGTTATTTTTCTTTGTTTCTTGATTCATGTCACACTAGATATAAGGTAGAAGGTTTAGAACAATTTGCACTAATTATAATTTTGTTTTGTGTTAGTTTTTTCCCTCCTCATATTATCAATTCCCTTTTATGTTTTCTTTTGTATATGGATGATTAGTCTTTTTGCATGTGAGATATAAGTTGAAAAGTTAAATCTTTGCTGGTCTAGGTTCATAATAATTCTAGTCTTATGTACGTTTTCTTGAAACAATTATGATAAGTTATTTTAATTTAGTTAATTTGAACTTATGAGTGAAACCCTCGGTTAAGCAAACTAATGTGTTATTGATTTCTGGTTTGAAATGTAGTGTTTTTTTATGTGGATAACTAATGAGATTTTTGGATGTTCGTGGTCTTGGATGATTTTCCGTACATATTGAAATTGAATGGATGGAACCAAAACAGATTTGTTTTAATTTAAAATTTAACTAAAAATGTGAATGTTAGGAAGATTTTGATATATATATATATATATATATATATATTATACTAAAAGTTTATGATACGTTATGTTTTTTATCATCCATTACTTCTTTCTCATTTTTATCATAATCAAAACGTTATATCCACATATTTAAAAGAGAATTTGCCCCTATATTGTTGCATAAACATACATGTCATATCATCATTCTCCAATTATTTTTAAATAATTATAAGTTTTAATAACCAAAGCATGAATGCGACAAAATACATGAACATTATACAACACTTCAAGATATTTGCATGGATTGAAGAAGACTTTTACGTATTTCTTTAAAATATGCAGTTAATATGCTTACAACTCTTCGGATCCAAGAGCAGATTCAAAGAAAAAAACATCGGAATGGTTAATAAAGATAAGGTTAACATATTTTAATTAAACGTACCAAACAATCTATAACTTGTCTGTAAATTTTGTGTTAATTTAAGCTAAAGAAGACATAATGTCCTTATATTTGTTTCCTTTCGCTTTCCTTCATGATCTTTTGTTAAATTTTCTCAAACTCTTATCCAATCTTATCTAATGAAAGAAAATTTATATATTTTTTTATTATACTATCATATGGATTAAGTCACATACAAATATTTCAACTTAACCATTTTGAATTTGAATCATAAATATATATAACTGTATTAAATAATTGGATAAAACATTTCGCTCATTCTAATTTTATTCAACCTAAATAAAATTGTTTTTAATAAAGAAAAATTAATTAATAAAAAAGCTTTTATTTTATCATGTTTTCCTCAAGAACAATATACGTAATATCTTGCTATCTTGAAAGATATTTTTATACGTAAACACATCCCAAACTTATGGGTCATGTCAAAGTTTTGTTTAAATATGATGGATTTTGTTTGTCATTGAGGGACTTCATACTCCTCATATATTGCCTTATAGTAATTAAGAATGTTATCTACGACCAAGTTTTATCATATATACGTCTTTAAATAATTTAAAGGAAAATGTATGAGATGCATATTTTTTTTATATTTTATTATATATTTTAAAGAGTTTACTTTTTACACACGGTTTGCTAGCACAATTTTACGCTATCAATCAATAAAAGATTATAATCAATAGATATAATATATGTGTATTCACATTTTTTAAATATTTATATTATATTTTAAGATAATAATATATGTAAATTGATTAACTTAATATATATAAGAGAAAAATAATAAAAATAGTAAAAAGTATCTTGCTTAGAAAACTATAAATATAATAATAAAAAAACTGACCATTTTATGCAAAATATTTCAAAATAACGATTATTTTCAAAATATCAATTAATAATTTTTTTTTTAATTTCAACGGCCATAATTAAAAACCTAAATCACTTTTCAATTAAATCACAGTCTATGTTATTGTACATTCACAGCCACTTAACTATACAGTGATCTACATCAATGTGAAACTGACACGTACAAATTTACTGTTAATAATTCTAACGGTATTAGATCAAATGAGTTAATTGAAAGACATTTTTAAAATTTAGGATCAAATTTAACAAAAATTTAAAAGTAGGACTGAATTAAAAAATTGAATAAAAAATAAGATCAAATAACAGCCAAAAAAAAGAAAACTTGGTTCAAAAGTTGAACAGATCTATGTATGGTTTAAAGCAGATGTCCCGGTGTTTGTACAAGAGTCCCACGACAACAAACATTTTTAATCAACTTCAATTTCAAATTATTTTTATTCCCAATAAATTTCACGTAAGTTAAGCATTAATACTTTTTGCAAAGCTACAAAATGCACATTCTACAGACGAAATCACTCTTATTTAATAAAAAAATATTTTCTTTTTATTTTTCTATTTAACATCTATCCAACTATTTATAGAATGATATCCATTTAATTCATGTAGTTAGTAACACAGAAAGGTCAAATCTTAAGTTGATATTTTCAGAAAAAAAAAGAGTCTGTAAACTTTACAAATACCCACGAAGAAGAAAACAGGAAAAAGGTGGAAAAACACGGTTCCAGACTTTTTCTTTCTTAAAATTGTTCTAAACATCAGTTTGTTCAATCTTTTTCTCAATTAATTTTGTTTTTCCTTTTCTCTGTTTCATTCCAACCTCTCCTTAAATAACATAGACTTTTCTACTGTATAAAACTGGTCTTCAAGTGTTTTTAACAGGAAAAAGTGCTATGCAAATTTAAAAAATAATTAAGCTGTTAAACTAGTGAAAATAAGAGAGAAAATAAAGACATTAACGTTCACCACGTATTCAGAGTTTACGCTACGATGGCTTCTTTCTTAATTAACTAATCATACAAAGAAGAGTTAAGAATACCATTCAATAGGAAAGTTAAGAGCCAAAAACTGTTGAACATTTATACCTTAATTAATTCAGATTCGTTGCAATATAATAATGAATTTGCTCTATCTAAGCCACTGTTTTGGTACATTTGTTAATTAATTATTTCATTAAATTGACTTTGGAATGAAGTACAAGTTTTAAAGGAGCATCTCTCATTCCTCATTTCATGCATATTTTTTAAGTTTTCTAATCTAAAAGTTTTAAATAATTGAAATAAAATAGATTATTTCACTGATATATATAATTTATTATAACCATATTCAATATTATTTGAGCAGATTTTGTTGAAAAATATTCTAAATAATTAATTTTGTTTGGATGTTTAATAAAGTAATTTTTTTTTACTTTAAACTTGAAGTTAACAGGAATAAAATTGTTAAAAATAATCATAGACTACAATTTTCAAATTCATAAAATTATTCTTTTCAAAGATACAGTTAAAACTACAAAGACTTTTTCTTTCCTCTAAAAACAGTTAAAATGATGATAGATAATCTTTCCCAGAACATACTTTTGACTATTTGTTAAAAGATAAGGTAGCAAAAAGCCAAATTATGAATCAACCTACGTGGTTACGTAACGTTTGTATTAAATATAAAGTTTTAAGATATTTGCATGACAAAGGAACAGGATTCTACTGAAGTTGGTAATATATATTATAATTAACCAATTACTTAATTAATTAATTAACTAATGATCCTGAAAAGAAGTGTTTTATAGATTCTTTTGACCGAAGGCTAATGGATTTGATTTATTAACAAGGCACATAGAAATCCATCTTAATCATATTAAAAAACAAGAATGAGAAAATTTAAAACACCAAGATAATAACACATATTCAAAGAAAACTAGTTCTATGCTAAGTGATTGAAAACCATAAATGGATGTTGATTTTGTTGAAGCTCATTTCCCAACCAAAATCTCACAATTTCTATTTGAAAGAGAAATGACAAATAAAAACCCTAGACCTAAAAACTAAAAACATGAGAGCAGATTCAGAGACTTTTTAACTTTAGTTCAGGTTTATGTTTTGAGTAAGGATGTCAATATATAGAGCAGGTATGGTACAAATAGTAACTCTCTTGTACTCTACCTGTTAAATAAATATCTACTTCGTAACTGTATCTATATCCGTATGAGTATTTGTTATGTATATACCCATATATTTTTTTAATATTCTTGGATACCCACGGATATTTATAAAAGATAACAACATATTTTAACCAATTCAAATAAAAAATACAATGTATATATTCATAAATTTCAAACAAAGTGCAATAACTCATTTAATTAGTGTTGAATGACAATTTACAAATAAATGATTTTTTAAAACCAATTGATAAAAAATAACTCATTCATTATCAATGTGTTAATGTTTCAATTATTTTTTTTAATTTAAATTAGAGTATAGTGAATATGGGTATCCACGAGTACAAATACTATGATATCCATACCTGTCTCGTTAACATGTGGGTATAAAAAAAAACTCTGTTGTGGATTTTATCTGCAAATAATTGTGGGTATAAATTTTTTTGACATCCCTAATCTTGAATAACCCACTCCAGTTTTTTAAAAAGAAATAATAAAAAACAGATAAAAATAAACTGAAGTTACATGACTTTCTCTCCAAAAAAGTCATTGAATTCGCTCCCTAAAAACACAATAAATGAGTGGTTCAGAAAATTGTGACCAGGTGCATGCAGTCCATACTAGTGTTAATATTTTGTTTCAGACATTGTTGCAAACATGAAACGTGAGTATATTTATTCTTGCATTTTTTATTCATGAGAAATTAACATATTCTCTTTGTCCATATAAAAAAAAGGAAAAACTATGTACTCTCTTATTTCCTATATATCCAATATCTATTCTCGAAAAAAGTTCATCTATATTATTTTCATTACATGAAGATTTTATTAAAAAAGAAAAAGAAAAATACGAGGATGACATCAAATCATGATAAATTTACTTTGTACACATAGCAAAATAAATCTATATTATGAAAAAAAAAAAACTCATGATTTTCTTCCCGAAAATCATTTCATACTTTAAATATATCAAGAAAAAAACAAATTCTTAAAATGGAATGAAATTAATAATAATCAAAATAATAATAATAATAATAATAAAAAATAAAAATGATAGTAATTGTAATAATAATAATAAAATAAAATAAAAATAATAATAATAACAACAGTAATAATAATAGAAATAATTATTATAATTATAATTATAATAAAATAATAATAATAATAATAATAGAATAAAATAATAAGAATAATAATAATAATAAATAATAGTAAAAATAAAATAAAATAAATAATAAGAATAATATTAAGTGTGTTGTATTTACAAGAAAAATCCTAAACATCTCGTCAAGTCGAAAAGAAGAATCATGCTAATCATAGCAATGATTAGATCACAAAAGCCAAAAGAAGAATCATAATAATGATAGCAATCATAGCAATGATTGAGTCACAAAGAGAACTCAATACAACGAAAATCACAAACACACACATACTCTCTAAAATCACCTACTACAAACATCAAGAAATTAAAGAATACAAGAATTTTATTCAGGAGAAAGCTTTCATGCATCAATATATAACACAATTGCATATAATATCATTAAAACAATAAATTGCAGCTCCCCTAACCTGTTTTCCTTAGCTTATTTATCGACTTGTTGTGAGTTCCCTTTTGATCACCATTGATCTTCCTTTGAACAATAATAGTCACTAATTATGGTCTTAATGAGAGGTAAATGGTATAAAACGAAAATACCATTAAACTTGAGTTTAATTGTCATTCATTGGAAATTCTATGATTATATTATCACTCAACATGATCAAGCATATTTTCAAAATAACAATAAATTAAATAACACACAAAATGACATACTTAGGACTTAAACCCAAGTCTTCTCACACAATTAAGTACTCTCAACCATTTGACCTAGTACTTTTTTACATCACATTAATCAATATTAAATGTCATAAAGGCTCCCACTACCCGCATTTATTAATTAATGTACACTTTTTTGTACTGTCGTTCATCTTAACAAGACATGCTTACTAAAACCCTAAAACCCTAATTAGAAATACTTTTAATACATGGATCATATACTCATATGAGCCAGTCACAAAGACTAACCATAAACTCTGATACTATTGATAAGTCTATCTAAGGGATAATTCACTAGGGAGGCATAACAATAATAAGACCTCATCCTAACCCACATAAGAGATTGACACCACCTCCAACCCAAAATCTTAAGGTAATGAGTTTATGCGTCTTGACCCTTATATGATGCTCAACTTTTTTATTTTTACCTAGTGTAAGATTTAGACTCACACTTGCATTCTCAACAATATCTTCCTCAAGGGTGAGTCTCTTCCACATTAGTACACTCCCCCTCGGGCGAAAACACTCTTAATTACAAGTACCCCTTTTCATTTTGTTGTTAATCTTAGTGGGACATGCTTGCCTGAACCCTTTATCAAGAAGACTTTCAATACAAGGATCATACTGTGCTTGTATGAGTTGGTCATAGGACTAACCATTGACTCTGACCCACACTGATGAGTCTATAGAGAGGAGGATTCACGGGAGAGACCATCGGCAGAACTTAGTGTTGACATAGGGGGTCATGGCCCCATTTTTTTATATTTATATAGTTTCATATAATTTTTTTTTTTTAATTTAACATTTTAATAAATATTATATATTTATATTCCAATATATTTCTATATATATATATATATATATATATATATATATATATAGGTGAGGAATAGTCTTTCTTTTCTTCACATTTATTTTTCAATTTTATCTTTTAAATAAAAATAGTTATTATATTAATATTATTTTTTAAGTGATTATTTAATTAATTTAATTATTTTTTTATTTGATTATTTTTAAACTTAATTATTATAAATGAAAATTAATTATAGTAAAATAAAAATCATTTTATATTTAATTTTATAATTATAATGATAACAATAATTATAATCTTATCATTTTTTATTATCATAAAAAAAGTAAATACAATGTTTTTACTAGTTTATATAAAAATTTTGAAATTAGTCTTTTGATTCCTATTTTCATTCAAAAAATAATAAGTTGGTCCTCAAATATTTTTAGTCTCAACTTGATCATGATTTTTGGAAAAAATGATGCAATTTTGTCATTTTTTTCAAAAAATCTTTTAAATCGGAACAAGGTTTTTTCATCAAAATTGAAGTTATGAATAATAATGGTTTGTTTTGATGATGTAATTGACATAATCCTAGTATAAATTTTGGTAAAAAATTCTTGCTCCGCTTTAAAAAATTTAACGTAAAAGATTAAATTGCATCAATTTTTAAAAATAAAAACCAAATTGAGACTAAAAAACATTAGACGACAAACTTGATATTTTTAGACGAAAAAATGGACAAAAAAAGTAATTCAACCAAAATTTGGGCAACTCCAACATATTAACTGAAAATCCGCAACTAAGAGAGACACAATACAAATGAAATATAAGTCCAACCCACATAAAGGATTGATACTACCTCCAATTCAAAACTTTAATGCAATGGATTTATGAGTTTTTAATTTTATATGGTTCTTAACTTTCTCATTTTTAAGTATATTAAAAATCATCAAAACTATATTCTAGATAATGAAAATAAACCACAAATAAAAATATTAGAAAGAAGTAAAAATAATTGAATGTGTCCTAAAAATGATTTTTTACAATGTTGAACGAAATCACACAATAGAAAAAAAGCGTACAATTAAGGATATAATAAAATGAAAAGTATGTTGAAGATTTGAGAAAAAATTTTAAATATCAAACTAGTTGAACGATTGAGAGATAAATAAAATTATTTTAGTAAAACAAAAATTCTATAAATAAAAGAAAATAAAGATGAAAGAGAATGAAGAACTATATGATTCCCTGACATTATAATAAGAAGAAAAACATCTTAAAAATGTGAGTGCATTTTATGGATGTAGAACAATCAAATAATTATGAAAGATGAAAAAAAAAAGATATAGTGAAACAAAAACAAAGGAGGATATATATATATATATATATATATAATTTTAGGTTATTTTAATAATTTAAACATAGACAAATATGAAGATAGGAATGGTTATTGAAATGAGTACAGGGATAGAAACTCTATATATGTATACATATTCATATCTCCATTTTTATACTCAATTACAAAAATTGAGTAGTATTCAAATGTAACCAATGTAGGATTCTTAGTAAAAACAATTCAAAGAATACTGACAAATTTTTTTTATGAAGTTTTTTATTAAAAAAATCTCATTCTATTCTATTTTTGAGTTAACATTTAGAAAAATTTCTCTTGGTCCATTTTTTTTTGGGATGATTAGGATGAGAGAAAAATAATATAAAACATTAGAAGTTGATAAAAAAAAAGCTTATTTATATTTTGAAATTTTAAATTTTAAAAGTATACAAAATAATTCAAATTGTAAAATCATTTTTCTTCCATTAGGCCTATTTAAACACGAACTCTATTTTTTTTTTTTTCCTTTCTTAAATTCCTTCTATGGGAAGAAGAGTTAGTTCGTAGCTGGAAAGATATACATATGATAAGTTACCGGTTTATTTATATAAGATATTTAATGTAAGACTCACTTTCTTTTCTGCCTTAATGTTTAAAGGCCTAGCCTTCTGTTAGGCCTAAGACCGGCCCATAGGGTGTCCCAAAACCCTACTCCTAGCCCTAACCCCTCTCATTTTACTACTTTTCAGAAAATTGTTCCCCTCCTCCCTCTAAGAACTGCAGAAGTGAGCTCTGCTAAGGCACAATCAGAGCACCCGCTGTTTCACTCTAACGTCTTCTCCGGGTAAGTTGAACTTGAGCTTTACCCTTTTCTTCCATTCTAGTGTCTGGGTTCCACCTCGGGTTGACGTGAAAACCTTATGCTAGTCTTTATGCGTCTGTTTTTCAATTTCTTTGCACTGGTTAGAGTTATAGTACTCGTCTCTTCTCCTAGGACCATTGTGCTTACATTTTGGCTCCACTATATGTTTTTGAGTATATTGCCTGCATTTGCCTCTGTTTTATGTTTAAAATGTTTGGATGATGTTTGTGCCTATGTGGGAATGAACTGTTGGTGCTTGAGTTGAACTTTGCTGGTTTTGCACGTGTGAAAGCAGTGAGTTCTGTTGAACTCCCCCAAGCGAGCGAAGTGGTCGCTCAAAACAAAATGCTCTAGCTTAAGCGAGGAGCTCTCGCCTGAGCGAGAACAGTAGTAACTCGCCACCTCTCTATTTTGAGGGCTCGCCTAAGCGAAAGTCACTCGCTTGAGCGAGAACAATCTCGCCTAAGCAAGATGGGCTAGCTTGAGCGAGACCTCGACGTGCCTCTGTTTGCAGTCTCGCCCAAGCGAGAGCTAGTAGCTTGAGCGAGGGATTCCTCTCGCTTGAGTGAGAGCTCTTTAGCCTGAGCGAGATTGACAGAGTTGATTGTACATGGGTGTGTTTCACATGATTGGATGATTTTTTTTGCTTTAAACAGTTTAAGTATGATGCCATGTATGCTCTATGTGATATATTGGGTTTTAAATTGATGAGATTGGTATGAATGAATTCATGAAACATGATGGGATGATTGGTTGGATATTGGTATGAGTTATTATACATGATAAATCTATGGTTGGTTGGTGAGACATGGCTATGGTATGAGTTGGACGTAATTCCACGAGCCTCTTGGTGAGATCTCATGGTGGTGCCTTGTGTGACGGACGCAATTCCATGAACCTCTTGGTGAGATCTCATGGTGGTGCCTTGTGTGATGGACGTAATTCCATGGACCTCTTGGTAAGGCTTCATGGTGGTGTCATAGTGTATATAATTAGGTAAGGATTCAAGTAAAGATTGCATCCTAAAACTCTAAAGAGTCAGTTAGTCTTACGTAGAGCGGACTGACTCAAGTGGTGAGAGTAGCAGGAGTCCCTAGTCTTTGGTAGGATAATGATCTTAGATGTTTGAAGACTAACCTTGTGCGTGGTAGGGTGAAACCCATTGGCAATGGCTCTACAAAGCAGTAGAGGCCACCACAAGTGCAAGCATATAGTGAATCTGACCGATTATATGTATCCGGATAAATTGAGTCTTAGTCTTGTGGTTTTCTATCACATGCTTGGTTGACTTATGTGTTCTTGACTTTTAAATTGTATGCTTAATTGTATAATAAAAAATCTTTTTACTCTAGCTTACCCTTCTTGTTTGTGTTGCTTTCTTGTATGGTTTTTCCTTTTTGCAATGATCACCAAGGATCCCTTGGTGTGAGCAGATATGGAAACTTCTGGCGATCGCATTGGCGACGAAAATGTTGCAGCTTAGTTGGACATTGTTTGGTATTGGGCTCACTGTTGTGCCCATGTTTGAAGAGTCTTCATTGTTTTTGTAATCTCCTGCTTATGGGCAAGCCTTTGGATATCCGTTGAAACTCTTATCTTTGTTTGGGCATTGTGTAGTACCTTTGTTTTCCTCTTGGTGTAATTGGATGATGTAAAATCCTTATACTTTAAGTCTTGTATCCCTTTGAATATTATATTCTATGCGATATTTTATTTAATTAGATTTATCTATTAAATTAGACGTTACAATGTAATGTTTAATATAAAATCTTAAAATAATAAATTTGATATAACAACATTCTATATTAATTTCTTGTTGAATAGCTAAGAAACAATCAATGAATTATCACAATCCTCCAAGATAGAAGATCGTACTAGAAATTAATCAAGAAGACACTTGATATTTTTGCTGTCTAATTATAATTTTCAAATTCAAATCATTCCCCTCCTACTTGATTCCAAGCAACCACTTAAGAACATCCTCGCCAAATATGTAGCAAAAACATGTTTGGAAAAGCTTTTTAGCTGTCTACAAAATATATATTCACGACATCAAACTCTTTTTTTTTTTAAATTCTTGTACTTTCATCAATAAATTTTTTCAACCTTATGATTGTTCAATTCTTTTTAAGAAAAATCTCCCCTCTTGCATACATTTTTGTAACGTTGCATTAACGTTCACATGTCAGAACATGACAAAGAAGACTTTCCTTGCATGTTCTTGGCTTTCTCAATCAAATTGCCAATATCTCTTATGGCTTCTCAAGATCTTCTCTTTATTTCCGTTTTTCTTACACAAGTTATTGCCTCCTCCTCCAATGCTTTCATCTTTGAAGGATTTGATTTGGTTTAGCGTTATTGGACTTGGAATTGGAATCAATCAGTTGTTTTTTATTTAACGTGAATCTTATATTTTTTAATTCATTTTGCAAATCAATCACATATCGACTTTACATTAGAAAATCAATTTTAACTAATTTTATATTACTTTGACGTAGAATCAAAATACGTGTTAAGCCGCAAAGGATCTTCCATCATCAAACCTAGTCGTTTACTGAAACTCACCAACAGATGAGGTTTGAAAAGACATGAACTATTAACTAATCAATTATTTAATTGTAATATGGAATAGTGATAACACCGGTAATTGTGGTACCCATTGAATTCAACCTTCCATCGATGCTGCCAAAACAGGAAATACACTTTTCATGGCAACCTTGCAGGAATAAAAAACTCTGCAAAAACTGCTTCAAAAAATTTCGTCATTTTCTATTCCTAATGAATAATACGTGTTCTTTAAAAAGGATATCCAAGGCTTGGTGGGTAAGTTTGACAGGAATACAAAATTCGAAATAATATATTCATTGATGATGTATAATTTAAGAGACTATTTTAATGTCTCATTAAAATATATAATTCATGTTATTTTAATCATGGAAACTTAGCTGAAAGTGAGGGGAAACAAACTTTCTTTAATATTTGTTTCTATAAATAGTCAAACATTCACACTCATCAAACCCTACCTACTCCGAAACAAGACTTTCCACTCTTTGCAGTGTGAGAAAGTTTAATAGAAAAGATAATGCAGCAAGAGGATATGCAGTCACCATGGTCCTTCTTTGAAGACATGAACTCAACTTTTGAATCAGGTGTTGAGTCCTATGGCTTCTCTATGTATGACCATGTTGGTGATTCTGGATCCTATGGCTTCATTGTGGATGACCATGGACTCAATACACTATTGAGCACTCTAGAGGATTCCACTTCTGAAATTTCTTCCATACCCTTTTCTTCCTCTTCCTTATTCTTCTCCAATGATCATCTTCACACCCAATACCCAATCATTGAAGAAACTGGGCAACTTCCATCACTCATGGAATTGGATGATTTTGATTCCATTTTGGATACTGAAATTGTTAGTATTGAAGGTCATGGATACCTAAGGGAGAGTGAAGGGAGCTTCTTTCCTACACAGACTTTTTCAAGTGAGGTGGAAAATGCTTGGAGTCCTACCCCATCTGTGAGGTCAGAGTTGTCCACAAATCAAGCATCATCACTATTGACTTTACCTCACCAAAACATGGAAATTGAAAACCAAGTGAGTCTTCCACACTTGCTAGAGGCACATGGAGAGGCCTTGGAGCAAGGACAAAAGTCACTAGCAGAAGTGATTTTGAGGTGCATGAGTCAGAAAGCTAGTCCACTAGGTGAGTCTCTAGAGCGCCTTGTGTTCTACTTGTCTCAAAGCATGACCAATCATGGAGACTATCTCAAAGGTGAGGCCTTCAAGAACTTTGAGGCTGCTTTGAGAGCACTCTATCAAGGTCTCCCAATTGGGAGAGTTGCTCACTTTGCTGCTGTTTCTGCAATTCTTGAAGCCATGCCACAAGATTGTAATAGTGTACACATAGTGGACTCTTGTGTTGGACATGGATTTCAATGGGTTCCATTGATTGAGGCCATTGCACACATGAACAAAACAGTGAAACTGACATCAATTAAATGGGGTGGTGGTGATGAATGTTTTTCTAGTCCATCAAATTTTGAGGAAACTAGAAAGCTGCTCTGTGAGCATGCCAAATCCTGTGGTTTGAAGTTGAAGGTAGAGGAGAAAGGAGTGGAGGAACTTGTTGCTGAGATTAAGAAAATGAACAAAAGGGGTGGGAGAGGTGAGTTTTTGGCCTTCAATTCCATGATTGGTCTTCCTCATATGGGAAGAGAAAGTAGCAGAAGACAAGCCTCAGAGTTTCTAAGGGTAGCTGAAGATTTGATCAACACCTCTGGCAATAGGGGGATTATAACTTTTGGTGATGGAAGTGCTTATGAGAAAGTGAAAAACAACTTGGATTTCAGGTCATTCTTTAAAGCACATTTGGAGCATTACCAAGCCTTGTTAGAAGCAATTGAATCACATTTCCCAACTCGTTTCTCAGAAGCAAGAATCACCATGGAGCAACTGTTTTTGCAACCTTGTATCTCCTCTCTTGATTGGTTACAAACATGGGAGGAGATGCAGAGTGATGAGATTAGCTTTAAGGGTTGCCAATTGAGCAAAAATATTTTGATGGAAACCAGAGAAGTGTTGAGAGGAAGTGAAGACTCATATCAAGCAAGGATTGAAGGACAAAATGACAATGAACTAGTTTTGGAGTACAAAGGAACAAAACTGTTAAGATTTTCAACTTTGAAAAACTAAAACCAGAGTGTCTCATGTCTCAGATCAGATTTAGTAGTTATGATAATTTGATTTGTACAGATTCGTGTTTATATTTATCTCCAAGGATTATATAAAGATGTTTATTCTTTTTTACACGATATATAACAACTTTGCAAAGAGCTCTCTTATATTGTTATATACTTGCACTTTAATTAAACAGGGAAAATGAGAATAGTAACAGATGAGAGGTTTTGCTTCTGGATTAAATTTTGATATTTTGTTTAAAAATAAAAACAAAATATAGGTAATCATCTACTTCGATTTGAGAAACGAAATTAAAAATATAAACTTTTTTTTAGAAAAAGAGATTAAATTTACCAATTACTAAAAAAAATACAAAAAGAAAAAGTCCTCAATTTAAAAATACAAAAATTAAATTTCAGATTTAATTATAGATCTATTTTTTTTATTTGAAATATTAAAATAATAACAATAAAAATAAAATATTTAAAAGAAACATGGCTAATAAAATGTTCATAAATAATATTTCATAAATAAATACTTTCACAAGTTCCAATTTTACATCAAACTTGAGACCCGTGCGTAAAGCAGGACGTCGTTGTGATTTATTTTATTTTTTTTAATTTTATTATAATGGTGAGTTTAAATGTTATTATTTTTGTATGAATTGTTTGTTTACATAAAATATTTAAATCATGAGATTGATAATATGAAAATAAAATTAAATAATTAGTTAATTTTATTTTAACTTATGTTGAAATATTTATTTTTATATAAATTTGTGAATAGTGAGATATAATATAATTAAATGTTATTATATGAATTTGTTGCAAATTTTAATGTTGAAATAAATAGTTAAATGGAATTGTTATTTTTTGTTGAGTATAATAATCAAAATAATGGTTACATGCAGAAATTTAATTTCTATAAATATAAATGCTAAAACACAGTAAAATAAATATTATTGTATGTTACAAAGTTTAGATGTAGTAGTTGGATATATCAATTTAAAACACAGTAATTATAATATATCAATTCTCCGAAACATAGTTAAATGAAATTATTAAAATTTAATCGTGTTGTGATATTTTTTGACATATTAGAGTCTGCAATACATAAAATTTGTAGTTTTTTTTAATAAATATATTAATGGAGTAATTATTATATCAAGTAATTACAATATTTAAATAATTAATATTTTATGTTCTCTTACATTTTAAGTAAAATTTAAGGAACTTATAGATATAATTTTGAGAGGTTTTCTAATGAATATTCTGTTTAGATGTATTGCATATATGTATATGGTTCAAATAAGTATATGATAGAATAATATCGTAACTGAAAATTATTGAAAATGGTTAGTTTAGACCGGTTTAGTTAGTTAATATGGTTATGAAAATAAAGATTAATTTGATATAGGAAGGGTGTAAAGAGAAATTAGTGAGGTACATACACGAAAGCCGATAATAGTGTCTAGATAGGGTGGAATTTGCTAAAATTTATCGCTAACATTTTGATGGTTGTAGTTATGGATGATGGAAGAGGAAATTTGTGGAGGATATATGAGGGAGAACTTGGAACTCCATTATATGTTCGTCTTGGAACAGGTTTAGATCTGTTTTGAATATGATTTTTTTTTTTTGTAATTTAGTTATATGATGGTTGTATATATCATGATGGTTATTGTTATGGATTCGTTCGGTGGTTGTTATAACAACGAAATTTCGAAGTCGAAATGCTATAACGATGGTAAGTTGTATGTTAACCCATAAAATTTAGTAATCAAGATAGAAAAGTATGTTCATATGCATAACTGAAGAAAATATGTTTGAGATAGTTCCCTACACTTTAGAATTATATAACATAGGTTACATGGATGTAAGTGCATACTTGGTACAAATTCTAAAAAACTTCTTTGAAAATTACATTAATCGTAGAATTCAAAGGTTGATTTTCACTATCATGAATTAGGATCTTTAGTCCAGCTTTGATTTGAATTCTAGATACTGCAACATATAGTTGCTCATGCTGAAAACTGATGTTGGTAGGTATAATCTTATTGATGCTAAAGATTACCCTTGAGATTTGTTTATTGTTATTGCATATGATAGAATAACTAGGAATTGACTTCTAATAAGCTTTAAAGCCCATGGGGATTATGATAGTGACAAACATTCGAGGAATATATTGACCTTTTCTATTTCTAGTAATTATCTTTGAACCAATAACATGATTTGCTAGTCTACTTACGACTAATCTACTACCATTATATAATCCTTCATCTTGGTCTAAGTTCCTCAAAAGCATAATTGAGACCCCAATCTTGAGTTTAATGTTATGATTTGGGAGGCCTAATATAGTGAGTGTATTTAGAAATTCTGGAGTGATTTGATGATACACATCAACAACCATTTCTTTAGTGTTGGCAATGCTATCACAACTAAGATATTCTTTATTTTCACCTATAACAGTGCATTCAATATGTATTATAATTATTTATAGATTTAAACATACTACATCCAAGGATGATAAGCTGTATAAATGACATGTATCTTCACTGAACTATGAGTAAAATAGGAAGAGTTGGACACATGGTAACTATATAAATAAGGTCAATTTTTCGTCCCTGTACTTTTATGCGAAAGTGGAATTGGTCACTTTTTAGAACTTCATACAAAAAACATCCTTATATTTTTAAAATGCTTGGAATCTATCCTTCATCTTAGACGATGTTAAGTGATTAATGACATGTCTAACGGAGTTAGTGACGTGGATATAAGTAAATGACACATGTTAATTTAAATTTAAAATATTAAATAACTTAAAAATCAATTAATGTTTTAATTAAATTTTAAAATAAGAAAACCCCCTTTCATCAAAACCAAGTACAGCCAAGTTGCATTTTGCATTTTTTTTCGATTAGTGGTTTTCGAGCAACCAAAGCATCAAGGTCACTAGTTGGATTGTGAACTCGAGGTTGGTCCGTAGGCATGATTGCAAGTTCAAAATCAAAGTGGGTTCGAGGTGGTATGATTGCGAATCTTAGGGTTTTTCATTTACGACAACAAAGGTGTGTTTTAGAGTCCCAAATTTATTGTTTAGGGTTTTTTCTGGGAAAGTATCAAATTTTTGGGGATAAATGTTAAACCACTCTTAGGTGTTGATTTAGTGATGAAATCACATGGTGAAGGTTGTGCATCTATTCATAGAAGCTATGGATCGAATAGTACAACTTCATCAACACCTTTTTCGAGCTTAAGAGGAAAAGGAAAAGTATGTGGTTGTGGGACAACATTAATGCTTCTCAAAGCAAACACCGTGAAGAACAAAGGAAGGTTGTTATGGAGATGCAGGAATTGGAAAGTAAGTAAATTATAATTTTGGCATTAAATTATGTTATGACTATTTTTGTTTATGGGTTGTGGTTTTCATTGTAGAGTGATTGTCACTGCAATTTCTTTCAATGGGCTGATGAAGCAAAATGTGAAATGGAAGAGAAGCCATAAATAGAAGAAGAGGAAATTGGTGACGTTAATGACAAATTGATCATGGAGTTGATAAGGAAGAATGCAAAGTTGAAGATGAAATTAGAGTCACAAAGAAAAGAGGGAAAAATAAAGTTCTTGTGTTTTATTGTATCTTGGGAATTTACAATTATATTTTGTATAATTTTTGTGTTAAAGAGCACTTGTAATTGATATAGGTTGAAAGGTTTCTTTTTGGACTAGTTTGTAGGTGAAGAATGTTGTTAAGTTGTGAATGTAATGAAATTAGACAAGTATAATGCCAAAAGCTTTTAAGCCAATGAAGTTTGACTGTGAGATGAGAGATTTTGTTCTTGAAGTTATATTGTGGTGATGCAGTAAAATGTTTTGCTTTTGAAGGTTTTAAGTTGGAGTTTACATTGTTTCCAATTTAGTTGAACATCTGTTTTCAAGGTTTTAAGTTGGACTTTAAATTGGATTTTAAATTCATGAGTTGGAATTTAAGTTACGACAATAAGTTGAACTTTAAAATCATTAAATTCATTGGATTTCAAGTTGTTATAATAAGTTGAATTTTATTCATTCAATTTAAATGAAGAATAAATTCATTAAATATATTGAATTGTAATGCATAATAACTTCAGATTATTCTTTAGCCATAATCATTTATGTGCAGATTATTCTTTAGTAATAATCAATTATGTCACATTAATGTTACTTTAATATTTTCTTTTGTAAAATGAATGGTTACTTTTGTAAAACTCAGAACTAGTGTGTTTTCTTACCAGGGAGTTATCACATACAATGTAATTAAGGGTGAGGTTCTCTTACCATCTCACCAAGCATTATTGGTTTGGTGCACGGATAATATAAGATGGGTTACCCAATAACAAATTTAAGATATGATTTGATATGATAGAATTTAAATTTTAAGTCTCAATTAAAATCCAAAAAACAACAATAATTGACATTAGTTCCAACTTATACAATAACTATCATAATATAAATTGTTATTGTTTATACATATTCTTCATACCTTTTGTTGATTAGAAATGAAGACCCATCTATTTGTGTGCATATCCCCAATATCATCTAATAACAAAGTAAGGAACCACCTCCATGTTTCTTTGCATTCATTTTCAACCACCGCAAAAGCAAGTGGAAAGTATTGGTCATTGGGATCTTTTCCAATAGCAACTAGTAATTGCCCACCATATTTAGTCTTCAAATGACAACCATCATCTGCAATAAAAGGTCTACAACTAGGAAGAAAACCCTTTTTGCAGCCATCCAAACACATGTAAAAGCTTTCAAATCTTTGCGAGAAAGTGGGAATAAGTTCACTTAGTTTAATCTTACAAGTTGTTTCCCTACCAACTCTCTTAAGTTCTGCGATGTAATCAAATAAAAGAGAATATTGTTTAGCTCCATCCCCCTCAAGTTCTGCCAAAGCTTTGTGCTTTGCTTGCAAAGTTATCCATGGGCTGATTCTAGTGTTATAGTTTTTCTTAACATCATCCATTATCTGGATTGCAGACATGTTTCCCACATTTCTGAACTTATCCATGACAACTTTTGAAACCCACTCTACATTCACATTTTTGTTAGAAAAAACCCTTGCACACTTATGTCCATCAACAAGGGTTTTACCTCAGAAGGTATGACATGAACCAACTTTACTCACCAATATCACAAACCCACACTTTTTTTTTGCAAACAACTCTAATTCTCACCCTATCACCCATTTAGAACTACATGTTCTTTAATTGCTTGTTTAGCATCTTTCAATGAGCAAAATTCCATGCCTAGTTTAAACTTGAAGCTGTTACACATATCATGAACTTTATACTTTGAGAAGTTGTCTTGCCCCTCAACATCACTATCCAAATCTTCACTGTTGTACTCCTCGTCAATCTCATGTTCCTCAATAGTATTATTTGACTGGGCACCATTAATAGAACCAACTTTTTCACCCCCAACTATAGACATTGACTTCTTGCTGTCAACTATTTTCTTCCATCTTTCTAGAACATCTCCAATTTTTCTACGAGGTCTATCATCATCCATCTGAAAACCATCATCTTTATCTTCACACAATTCTTCCTCACTACATTCTAGTTCAAAATGTTCAACAGATCCCTCTTCATCCTCACCCTCTTCACCAATCTCACCACCTGCAGTAGCATCTCTGTCATCACCTTCACCCTCACCATTCTCTCTTTTCTCAACCTCATAAACATGAATAGTGGTGGATCTTGACAAACAATATTGGAGGGGCCAAAATAATATGATTTTGAGATCATTAAATTTGATCATTAGTACAATGCTTCAAAGAATGACTTCTTTACTAAACAATTTGATCATTAATATAATGCTTCAAAATGTGTGAACAAGTAGAATCTATATTGTTTTCATTAATAGTTTCTTTTTGATCACTTTTAAACGATGAATTTATTCTTTTATTCTTTATCAATATACTTTTTTTTGTAAATAATATTAAAAAATAATTTATCATAATCTAATAAACCATTGAGACACGTAATCATTAAAAGAAAAATATATTATAACTAAGTCACAATTAAAAATCAGTTATGAAAAATTACGTGATACATTTTTTTTCTATATTCATACAAAAGTGAACAAAGAGCTGATGAGATAAAAAATAATATTTTCAATATCAAGTGATACAAGAGACAAGGAAGGAAGAGCATAAATGAGAAATGAAAGCAAAAAAAAAAAAGAGTTTGTGTCTAACTTTTTTTTCTTCAAAAAAAAAAAAAAGAAAACATATGAGAGTGAGAGATGATTACAATTTGTGAAAAAAATTAAAAACACAATAAGAATGAAAATAAAAATTATCTTAATAAATATTTGGTTTAATTACTCTTTTGATTCATGATTTTTGTTTAAAAATGTTAAGTTGGTCCTCTAGTTTTTTTTAGTCTCAATTTAGTCTTAATTTTTTAAAAAACTAATGCAATTTGGTCTTTTACGATCAATTTCTTTAAATATCTTAAAATGGATTAATGATTCTTTCATTAAAATTGAAACTTTTAATATGGATGATTTGCTTTATAATATAATTAATATAATCTTAGTGTTTTAATTTTTTGACAAAAACAAGGACAAAAAAGAAATTAAACTTAAATATTTTTATTCTTTATTATCTATTAATATTAAATATTGTGCTTTATAAAATAAATAAAAATACACAATTTAATTTTGATCAATTCTTATATACTTACAATTAAAATTTTTAATAAATTTCCAAAAATATTTTATGGGGGGCGGGGGGCAGGGCCCTCCCTACCCCCAAAATCATTTGCCACTGAACATGAACATCATCTTTCTCACAACCATCAACCCCAACACTTGTATTGCCTCCAATAAACTCTACAAATTCAATTGTTAGACTCACTATGTGCTTAACATAAATATGTATTGCTTCTCTATTCTCCTCATCATAATTTGCTAACTCCATGGCATCCCTATCCACACTAAACACTCTCAAATTGGTATCCAAGCTTCCTTTACTAGGCTTCCACCATAACTTGAAATCACCAACATACTTGAAATCCCTTATTATACCAACAACCTCAAAATAGGACCACACATCTGGTCAGCATCAAGAATGACATGTTTCTCACCACCCACATCATGCAACTTCTGAGATTTCACAAATTTCCCTATATGATGAAATGTTATAGAGAAGCCCATTTCTATACAATGTCAAAACCTTATTTTAACCACCACTTCAAACCCCTAAACCAATTCAACAAAAAAAAAACCCTAAAATGCATGAATCAAAAAAATAAATCCCTAATTTTCGATTTCGTACATCACCATGAAAATGTGAATGAAACATTACAAGCAATGTGAACATTAACTCAAATAATAACAATTATTTGCATAATTCTTCTTTCAAATTTAAGAAAACCCATAAAAAGATACCTTTGTTGTTGTAAGTGAAAAATCCTAAGCTTTGCAATCACACCACCTCGAACCCACTTTCATTTTGAACTCGCAATCACACCCACAAACTAACCTCGAGTTCACAATCTAACTTCAGTGACCTTGATGCTTTGGTTGCTCGAAAACCATTAATCGAAAAAAAAAACGCAAAATGCAACTTGGCTTATGAAAGGGGGTTTTCTGTAACAAACATAAAACACATCCAATTTTTAAGGGGATTTTCTTATTTTAAGCTTTAATTAAAATATTATTTGATTTTTAAGTTATTTAGTATTTTAAATTTTAATTAACACATGTCATTTACTTATATCCAAGTAATCAATTCCGTTAGACACATAATCAATTATTTAACACCGTCTAAGATGAAGGATGAATTTTAAACATTTTAAAAGTAAAAGGATGTTTTTTTGTATGAAATTTTAAAAAGAGAACAATTCCACTTTCATATGAAAGTATAGGTACGAAAATCATACTTATCCCTAGTCTTAAGTAGACGCATTTGTGGGTCCAAAGGATATTTTTGTGGGTCCAAGATAAAAATAAATAAGGAAGTTAAAATTGAAAGGGTAATAAGGGAAGAGAGATTGAACTGGAAACAGAGAGCGGGAAGATTTGATTTGCGATTTGGCTTTTCTGGGAAGGAGAATTCTATTTCTCGAGACGAATTGGGTTTAGGGGTGGGTTTTCGAAAGGTACTTTCGTCTTGGTGTTCTTGCGATTTCGCTTTGCGATTCGAAGGTTCGTTGGTTCTCGAAAGGAACTCGAAGGGAAAGTGGACGCGCATTTGTGATTCGTCTTGTGTAGTGGCTAAGGGTTTTGCTGGTGCACTAAGAGAAGGGTAGCTGCTGTGGATGTTCGATTTGGTTCGTGAATTAGCGAGGGTTTGTTCGTGCACTGTGAAGAAGAATTTGGTTCATGACTTAAAAAAAATGAAATCAAGGAATTAATTTAAAGAAACTTTTTTCCAGTATATTTTGAATTTGTAATTTTGTCTCTGAAGAGTGAAGAGAAAGGGGATAGGGTTTTGCAGAGTGATGGCGGAACCTTCAAGAAATATGGAGGTGGAGAAGCTGATCTCCTACACCGACGACCTCGTTACGGTATTGGTGGAACCGCGCGACCTCAACAACCTCTCATATTGTCACCAACAAAACCTCTCTATGTCTTCCACTTCCCATTCCCACCACCAAGACGTTCGCTCCTCCCTCCAAGGTTTGTGCCAATACCCTTTTTTTCATCACCAATTGTATCACCCTTTTCGTTACCTTTCTGTGTCGGATGTTGCAAATTTGCTGTTAAACTTTTTATAGATATAGTCTCGATTACAAATGAGTCTTTGTTAAACGCTCTCCTACAAAAGCTATTGGATTTGATAGTGTTTCTAGTCATATGTGGAAGTGGATTCTGTCTATGCTAATTGCTAACTATTACAAAAGGTTTAAAATTGCAGTTCGGTTTCATTCTGTTCCTTGATATTGTGAGAAGTTGTGGACATGTAGCCACAATTGTGGTCGCCGACTCGTAAAAACCTTAACTTTCCAGCCGAGGTTGTGGTATTAGAATTTTGCTAGAAATTATATCACTTATATGGAGTAGTTCTTATCAATGTTGTCTGGTATGAGTGGATCTTCTTCATTATAATGTGTTTTTGTATGAATCAGATTGTGAGAAAAAAGTAGATGCTTGCAAGCAGCAAATAGAGGAAGCTAGATCTGAGACTGTTTCTGACGCGGAACTGGACCTTCTGCAGAGAGGACTGGAGGAAGAACTTGAAAAAGAACGTTTGTTGAAAGAAGAGTTTAGATATGTCTCTAGTTGTGTTTTTGTCTTTTCAATTGCGGAGCTTTATAGCATAATATGTCTTACCATCTGTTTCTCATCAGCACAGCCATCGGCGAAGAGTTTAATGATCTAGAACAGCAGTGGATTTCTGTCCAAGGGCAAAAGAAGACCTTGCAGAAAATTGAGAAGACTAAGCTAAGGGCTCAGTAAGTAAATTACAAAACTTGAATCGAAGATAGTAAAGCTGCCTCATACATATGATTGATTTGTTAGTCATGTTTTCTTTCGTGTTGTAATCTCTCGATTGCTTGTGATGGTGTTTGATTTTAGCATATGCTACATAAAGTGAATGTAAATGTGTTCTTGATAGAGCCCATAGTCACATAGAACTCTTGCCAAAAATCAAATTCCCCCTTTAATGTAGTATAGAGGACACCTGAGTGTCAATCCTAGGAACTCTGATTTTATTAGCTAGTTTGTGAGAGCTTAATCGTGTTGATTGTCACCAAATTGGGGGATGTTTGCAATATGGATACAACAACTATTAGTCTATAGAATGGGATGGATGGATACGATGCATGAGACTAAACACAGTGCAGGGAGCGTATATAAAACTACTGTAACAGCAAAAGTTTCAGAAAACTGAAAATGATACTTCAACACAGTCAAAACAAGAAAGAACTGTCTAAATCAGAAAAAGAAATCTCAAAACAGAAAAGAAACATGTTAGTGAATTCAAATCAGCAAAGATAAACAAAAACTGGTTAGTTTAGTTAAAACTAGTTAGTAAACAATCTCAAAACAACAAATGAAACTAATCAAAACATCTACTACTGATCTCAAAACAGTAAAGCACTATTGGTTAACCTACAAAAGCAGCAAAAAAGAAAAAGGAATAGGCTCAAAACAGCAAAGAAAATTTTGAAACAGCAAAGAAAGTTCAAAACAGAGAATAAAACTCAAAATGGAAGTACTGCACCTTTCCTAATCTCTAGAAACAGCAAATGACTCAATATGACTCAAAAACAAAGCAATTAAAGATGAAATCAGCAAAAAGAAGTTCAAAGCAGCAATATATGTATAAAGCAGCAAAGGAGAACTAAGCAAAAAAACGAAAAATGAACCACTCCCTCCTCACTTGAGTGACACATTCTCCTCAATGTGCAAGGGAAGCAATCTGGAGACAGCTGTCAAATCTTTGGATTTATCACTGGCTGAGCAGGAATTGATCCAGATTTTTGTTCCACCAACTCATTCACAGTAGTAGCTAGCTGGCCAATCTGTGTCTTCAAGTCTTGAATGGTAGCTTCTAAGGATGTCTCTTGTTTCACACGCTGCTGTGGTGCAAAATTTTGTAGTCTGAACTGTTGAAACTGACTAGGATTTGATGCTAAGTTCTGCCTAGCTGGTGGTGGCACATATTTCTGCTGAGCATTAGAGTTGAACAGCTGCATCTGGTTGATAGGTTGCTGGGAAAATTGTTGCAGCAGCTGGATCAATCCAGTCCTTAGTTCAAATTAAGAGACCCTTCTGTGTAGGGAATCTGGATGCACAGAGGCTGGTAGCCTACATCCAGAATTGCCAGCTCCTTCAAGGTTCTCTCATGCCGCCAGGCCATGTCTATCAGATTTAGCAGCTTTTGGTTCTGTGTAATTGATAGTTTGGTCAACAGGTCCTGACTCAAATTGGTTTTTGATTTTCTTCTTTGAGTTCCCGTTTAGCCCTCTCAATCTCAGGATTAAACTTGTGTATTGAGCCTGGTATGGTCATGGACATATACTCACAGCAAATACAGTGACACAAATATGACAGTAATCACAGCAAAGACAATATATAACAGTGGCAGAAAATTCTAAACTACTACTATAATGATCAAACTAAAAATCAGAAAACATTGTTAACTGGACACAAATGACTACTAAATCATTGTTCCCCTGGCAACAGTGCCATTTGATAGAGCCCGTAGTCACATAGAACTCTAGTCAAAAAATAAATTTCCCCTTTAATGTAGTCAATGCTAGGAACTCTGATTTTAGTAGCTAGTTTGTGAGAGCTTAACCATGGTGATTGTCACAAAATTGGGGGATATTTACAATATTGAACTGTAAAACAATAGGATACAACAACTATTAATCTAAAGAATGGGATGGATATGATGCATGAGACTAAAAACAGTGTAGAGAGAGTATATAAAACTACTGTAACAGAATGCATGATATTATATGTATTAGAAAGATGCAAATCTAACATGAAACTAATCTAGAGTGATTAGGAATGACCAATGAATGAATATAATGTCATGAATGATGTATGGAAACATGTTCTGAAAGTTAGAATGAAGAAAAACTACGTGGAAATGTGAATACGAGAACTGTTTGAAGAAATGCCTAAGTGAAACCCTAGAATGCACAAACTGTTTGATGAAATGCATGGAGAATGAAAATTCAAAATTATGCAAACCAAAAATAAAAAATAGAACATTCAAACCAAAAACAGAACAAGTTTCATAATTGGAAAATCTGTCAAACTGGAAACTAACTATTAGAACAAGTTTCAAATGATTAAAATGAAATGTTGAAAGTGAAATCAAACTAGAAAGTAAATTCTGGAAGTGAAATCAATTGCAGAAATCAAATTTAAAGAAAAACATGAAAGGCAGTAACGTAAAACTGTAAAACCTAACTAAATAAACCAGAATTTTAATGTTGAGTCAATGCCTACTAGGCTTCATTCTTGCTAGCCAAGGGTCAATTCTGACTTCTTGGTGTGTAAGTGGTCACTTTGTACTCCTTAAAACTCAATCTTGAATCCAAAAACTGAGTCTAGATAAAAACATGCAAGAATGAGAACCAAGTGTTCATTAATTGAACTTGAATTTCCGATAAAGAAGGAAGAAATTAACTAACGTAATGCATGAATTTGAAACTAGAATGAATAGAGAAGCAGCAATAGAAGAACAGGAATCATAAGATGAAGCAGAAAGCATCACAGGAAAGTAGAATCAAACGAAAAACAGAATTGAATTGATGGAACCTGAAACAGCCCTTGAGAATAGCACTTGGAATGTACAGAACCAGAAAAAAGGTTTCTGAGAAACTAACCTAAGCCACTACTACTACAACCCACCAAGGAAGCACTGTTTAAACAAGTTTCTAAATGACCAGTCATGCCTTTATATAGGCTGAAGCAAAGAGCTAAAACTGGAAAACGAATGACAAAACAGGTTAGAACCAACTAACTACCTAACTCTAGTCCTAGGAAACCTAAACAGCAGGTCAACTTTCCCAGCTTCTTCTAAATTGGACTGGCTAATGCAGGTCAACATGTTATGCAGCAAATGCCTAGTCAACTTCCAACTGGCTGTCATAGGTTGCTTCAACATCACAGCCAGTCTTGGACAAGGTTCAGCTCCTCTGCCCAGCTGTCTCTTCATCTCAAACCGCCAGGTGTGGGTTTCTTTGTCTTTTCCAGCTCTGAAACCTCGAATGACCTCTCAGCACGTGCAGCAGCTTGTCTTTCACAGCTTGCAACCAGCCTCTTCCTTCCACTCATTGATTGACTTCTCATTTATTTCTCAACTGGTCACTAGCTTGTCTTTACTTGTCTTCCTTTTTCCTTCACAGCACCTAAAACAAGGAGTTCTCTCAAGTTAAATGTACTAAGGTAAAAATCAATTTAGGCACCAAAACTTAAGCTGGAAAATTATGCTGCACATGAAAACAGAAAAGTAAAGCTAGAGAATTCAACTATGCTACTTAGGAAATTACTATTGAAAAACTAAACTAGAATAATAACTACTTAAAAAGAAAAAAACTTAAAAACACAATTTTTGCACATTTTCCTAAAATCTCTATTTTTTACAAGAAAAACTGAAAATGGATTAAAACCAAAACAATCCTAAATGAAGCGTTTTAACAATGAAAAACATGACAAATTAGGGACTTAACATTTCTTCTTTTCATTTTCAGGATGATACTGTCAATGTATGCTTCTGTGACAAATATTGTGCCTGACTTGGGTGAACAAACCAAAATCTCAGGCTGTATCCTTTTGATGAATTTACTGTTCTCTGCCCCTTAATCTGTTTTTTCTGGTATTCTGATATTATCTGTTGATTCTTTTCTTAAAAAAATTGGTTGCTCCCTAATCCTCATTTGCAGATATTGTGGATAAGGATAAAGACGTAGTTGAGAAGTTTGAATATGATACTTCTAAGATGACTGCTTTTGATATATGTAATGGTGTTTGGAAAATAATTAGTGAGTGATGCATGTCAACCACATAGGTTGATACTTGCAACGATGTATTATTTTCTCAATTTTGAGTGGACTATTAGTAGTCCTACAATTCACTCATTGGTATAAGAATTCTGTCTTAATTTATTATGAATGAAAATCTTGCAATGTTGATATCAACTACAGAGAGGAGGGTAATATAGCTTGTAATATTCAACTTCATCTGCTGGTTCTTCGTCTCAAGAAAATGCCCCTGCATTTATTAACATATGCAAAGTAGTTCGCTACTTGCATATCAACTAGTATGCAATACACTGAAGCATATATGAAAAAAATTCAGCAGTTTAAAGCTAGCAGAGGTTTGTGCTGGTGCAGTATTTACTCATACCTAAGGCGCAACTCATCCAAAAGGATGACTCTGCTTTTTTCAGTTGCTTCAGTTTTCACTCCAGTTAGCAGATTTTGTTGCCTAGTTGATACTATATTTTTCTACTTTTATCTGCTGGACTTTGTATATGGATGTATATTCTGGTTTGATAAATTAAAAACATAAGTGCCCGTTTTTAATAAAATGCAATTTATATGATGTTCTAAAGTTTCATTTTTAAATGTTTATACTTCCTACTGTCTAAAATATTGCCGGAGAGAGAAGGCCTAAACTTGTGACATGAATGATTTTATCTTTAACTGCAAGGATGTTGAAGAATCATCTATAGAACCAACTTTTATTATTTTATACGAGTTTAATTAATAATTTGCATACATAGCTAACGTAAATACAGTGACAGCACTTCGAAAGTTTCAAATGTAATGCTTAAAGTAATTAAAAAAATAATTTTAGTATATATATCAATTCACAATGTAAATATATTATTGCTAACAAAATACCATTTAGCCTCCCATCTCTGAAGTTTTGTTTTTAAGAAAAAAAGGGGCATAGGGGGTGAAATTAAACCAATAATCTATAATTCGCATAGGTGACATTAGATCATTTTAGCAATTAATTATAGGTATAAGTATTTATTGTTATAATCAAAGTTAAATTTTGTTATGTTTACTGTATTTTAAGATGATTAATTTATTTTACATGATAAAAATATATATTTACAGTAAAAGTATGTAAGAATAAGCATTTTCATAAAGAAGTTGAAATTAAGGATTTTTATTTTTCAAAAACGGTCTAATTGTCATTTTTAAATTGAACATAATGATGAAAAATCAGTGTCTTCTGTATTATGATTATCCATGTTAACTGGTAATGACATATTCAGCATTCATTGTGTGTCTTCTTGTTGTGCTTATAAAACCATGCTTAGCAACTACACACACCACTTCAAAACTTATTAGTACTCCATCCATTCCTAATTGCATGCAGCTAGAACATAAGTGCCTCTGTAAGCCTCACAAACATATCGTGTAAAATTTTCATATTCATGTAAAATAACTCAAACGATAACAATCTTTACTCTTTATTTATCAGTATCATCACAAATATGGAAAACTTACTACTGATATATGTGTCAGTATGAGTGTGTTCAAACATTTCCGATTGATTCATTGTTTGCCATCACTAAAGGCAGAAATTCGAGGGGTGCAGTTTCATTAATATATTTCTTCCCAATCTGCATAGCAGTTTAAGTTCTATGTTAAATATCATAAAGCATAGTCCATAAAGTAGAATATCAAATTACATACATGGTTATATTTATAAGGCTAATACAGAATATTGGATTTTCTGCTACCATTTTCTCCGTTTGATGTTGCTAAATTGAAATGGAAGTGGATGCCTCTTCCCTGTTGTTGTCTTCTCTTCTCGAGCTGCTTCTATTTTCTTGCCTTACTGATATATATCTCGGCACCGTTCTTTCTATCTCAGGTTCAAAAAACAAGTCTTGGACCTGTCTTTTACTTCGCATACAAGAAAACAACTCAAGAGCAGGTGAGCATAGAAGAGTAACTAATTACAGAAAATTAAAAACTGCTAACTATATTCACATATATATACACTCAAATCTAAACTAATTAAACTACTGAATATCTTATACAAGTACCCAACAACGACGCCACTAATTTCTTTGAATCTTTCTTTAACTTCAACATGTATATTAAGTCACTTATAGTACCAAACAATTGTAGTATCTATAGGACTTATGCAAATTTTAATATAAATATGTATATACACCTGCAACCGTGACAACGACGGTGGATGGGGGCGGCGGACTGTGGACGAACAACGAAGGACGACAGTGTCTGTGACAAACAATGAATGAAGATGAACTAAAGAAGATGTTCTTGCTTTTGATACCAATTTGAATATATTTAGTGAAGTAAAATAGTGAATAATAATTTCACTGATACAATTTTACTAATATATATATATATATATTAAAAAAAGCATAATACAAAGGATTAAGGGACAACCCTAAACCCTAATCCTAAATTTAGGTTCCCATGAATAATAATAAAATAAAAACATTACATTTCAACAAAAAATATATTGTAGATATAATTTTCCTCCAACATAACATATTTCTATGTAATTGTTCAATTAGAAATTACTATTAATTATATTTTAGGGTGAGGTTGTTGGTTGGTTTTCTTAATAATGATTCTATACTTTTTAGAAGTGTAGAAATGTATTTCAACAAAGATAAAATGAATTAATTGAATGATCAGTTTTAGATTGGAGTGTAATGAAGTAAATGTCAGATGAAATAATTGAAGAATCAAGTCAAGAATTGAAATAAAATAACAGAGTTTTTTTTTAAATTAATATAAATTATTTTCGTCATCTAGTAGCCTCCTTACTTGTTCAAAATTCATTATCAATAAATAAAATACAATAGAGAGAATACATTGGTACTCTTGTCCTTAGCTTCTTTCACTTCCTTTTTTTTTTGAATTCCACAAACATAAACTACATTTATTGTTCTTGTTGAGCTATGGCAGAAAATTCAATACATTCAAAGTGAAGCAATTATCTATTATATTAAACGTATTTTAGAACTAATAAAATAACAAATCATGAATATTATATATAGTATTTTAAACAAACCGCTTAATTTCACTAATCAAATCCCTTAATTAGCACTTGTATAAACCTTTCCAAATTACAATATCAACCTCTCTAGATATCAACGAGCATCAACCTCTTCAGATATCAACAAGTATCAAACTCTCTAGGTATCCTTCTCCATCTTCCTCCGAGATCAATAACTCTCACTTACAATAAACAATAATAATCTCTCACACCAGAGAGTACAATCACAAATATATTACACAATGTAAAGATCAATATTACAATGGTTTTCACCTAACCCAATATTACTCTACAAAATATGGATTTGACTCGATGCACTTAGAGTATTCTCCCTTTAAATTCTAGCGTAGATTTGAGAATTTTGCTCATTCTCTATTTCTTCAGCATTTCACTATATCATTCACATTCTTTTTGTCTTCTTCATCTTGGTCTCGGTATTTATAATCATATCGTTGATGCATATTCAATGGAGTATATTCTTCATATCTTAAAATATTTGCATCTTGCTTCATCTGGAAGTACTTGATATTACAATCACAATGTGTTACTTCTTGTGAATTATCATTGTTCTTTTCCTTTTTAGCTATTCAACAAGTTGAATTTTAATATTCATTGTACTGTTATGGCTTTAATTATCTAGATATTCTCTTACAATCTTTGATTTGCATAGTCGTTTCCTTGCTCGTGATTGGTTGACAATCATATGACAATATTCTCAATCTTCAATTACATAAGATTGCCTTAATATTTCTATTTAATAAAATAATCGACCAACTTTGATATTCTTGAGATATATCTTTAATCATAATATATTTTTTATTGATTTGATTACCAATTTCAACATTAAAATTTATTTATTCAACTCAGACTTGATCTTTGTATCACTTGGTGATTTATTTAACTTTTATGTGTCGTTTGATGATCACATCTTGACTTGTCTAATAGTTATGATACTTGTATAATGCATGCTTTGACTTTACTCGTCTAATCAACCTTCCATTTAAGTTGTCTAATTGAAGTAATTGTTTGGTAGGGATATTTCACCATTTAGCTTCATAAGTTGACTTTGACTCATCTAACACTAATACTCATCTAGTGCCTTGATGTGCTTGTGTTGACTTGTCTACTCGTTCTAAATGTAACATCCCTATTTCTCGGGTCTTACACTAAACACGAAGAAAGTTCAAAGCCAAGAAAGGGGGGAGGGAGTTGAAATAGACTTGTTAAAATTGGTGTTCAATTAGAACTTATGAAAAACTTCCGTTTGATTCAGATTGGCCAAATGATTTAGGTAAACAACACTACTGAACCACACATTTAACCGATTAAAAAGAATAATTAACAAATTGAAAAATTTCCAGAGAATTTAATTGTTTATTACACAAGACTCTTTTATCAAATATAAGTAACTGATGATCAAAGATCAGTCAAGATAATATGAAATAGATAGATTAACTGATCGCTTACTTGATCACAATGAATTATATCACAAAGATTCAATTTATTAACTTTATTAATGTAGTATGTTATAATGTGAGTTGTTGAAAATATTAAAACAATGCACACAAAGTTTTTATACTGGTTCACTTACAAGGAGCTACATCTAGTTAGTCAGAATAGCCTGAGCCTTGACTTTCCATTATAACAGGAAATTACAAGGTTCTTTACAAACAATTTCTTGAAATATACACCTAAACACAACGTTCTTGAAACACACACAACAAGAACACACAACATAACAAGAACACCCTCATGCAAATTAAAATCACACTAGAAACACTAAGCAACACGATGAATATATGTTAACAAAACCTGGATGATTAGCTTTCTCTAGCCAATCAAAGATCTTCTTCCAAAATCAAGATGGTGACAATCATAGCTCTAAAACTTCACAAACAACCACTAAAATTGTAGTATCTCTATTTCTCTTTGAAAGTGTGTTGAAGAATTTTTGTCAAATGTATTTTTCTCAATTTCGAAAAGACACCCCTCTCAATGATAAAAGAGAAACATATAGCCTATGCTGACTGGAATATTAAGGCGATTAAAATTAACTATTTACCGAGTGTAGTCTTTTGAAAGCAATAGCATACACATAAGGGTTAAGTTGTAGTAGTGCATTCACGATTTTTTTTCTTCTTATTAGGCATGATTTGTTCTCTTTCTTTTGTGATTTGACTTTAGCATGGTGGTGGGGCTGTAGATGATGCCTAGTCGTCTAACTATCTTCATGTAAGTCATCTTTAGCTTTGATGGGATTAGTACGTTTGAAGGTATCAAGTGTTGCTTTCCATATAATTTTTCTTTGACCATTATGGTTGCCGCAGTGGTGGAACCAATTTCTCGTTGGGCTTGTTGTGATTTTAGCCTTTGTGGCTTAGCACGTTATTTTAATTCGTGTATCCGTATGCATGTTCTCCATATTTGGGATTGGTACGCTTTTTAAATGAGTGAGTGAATGGTAGTGTTGTGTTCATGTTGTGAGGGGTTTTCGTTGTGGAACTTTATTTCCCATTCATGATGTGGTGGTGTATATTTTGTTGGCAATCTATAACTCTTATGTGTTGCACTCTTTTTCCCCTTGTTGGGTTTAGTAGGGGGAAGTCTAGAAGTTGTCTTTGTTCTCACCATTTTCTTGCAAAGATCAAAATTAACCCAAGAAAAACATCCCAAGTCAGTTAATGACAATGAAAAGGTCCAGGTTATTATATGTACAAGTTCTAATGTCCAACCAAGAACAAACCAAGCAAGACATTTCATCAAACAATATGGGTGCATTTCCCAAATACGAATTTTCTTGAATCAGTTCATGCATAGATAACCCACATTATTCTGTTCCACCAATAGTTCACCTTCAAACCCATATCACAAGAACAAAACACATCAAACATAGCATGTGCACTACCCTTAGGGTTTGAAAGAGCATAAAAACAAGAATTTGCTTGGTGAAAATGGAAAGAAATGAAGAAAAACTTACCTTGAAGAGAAATTAGCATATGGAGGTAAAGATTGGTGATATAAATTGGAGAGAATTGAGTGAGGAAAAGCGTGCGTGAGTGTTTGGGGAAGAAAGTAATTGTGAATCAGTTCTCCCCCTACTGCTAACTTAAGTCAGGGAAGCGCGTTCCCGCTTAAGCGACAATTGTAAGACCTGAGAAATTTAAATAAATAATAAATAATTAATTACCAATAATTATAGGTTGGAAGTACCTATAAGAGAATTACTTTGTTAAGACATGGAAAGGAGCAATGGTAGCTTAAGTGGTTAGACACACTTGGTGTGTTTGAGAGGATTTGGATTCGAGTCCTACGTATGCCATTAGTGTGGTGTTTAATTGTTGGTTTATTTCACATATGTTTTGGTTGTGGGAAAGATGTATTAGCTTGTTGGTTGTGCATATGTTTAGGAATTGGATGGATGTGAGTTTGAACCTTGGCTAGCCATGAGTAGTTCCTTTTCATTAACCTTTAATTTTTATTAATTTCGTTTTTATTATATTTTTTATTTATTTTAGGCTGTAAAGGAGAGATAGGAGAGGCTGAGTGAGAAAGTAGAGGGTCATTGGGTGTGGCAGCAAGGAGGGTAGGAGAGAACAATGAAATTGTGGTCTAGAGAGAGATATTGAGTGCTGGAAGGGAGTTTTGGAGTGAAGGCAAGGATTAAGGTTTTGGGGACAAGGAGATCACTATGATCACAATGGTTTCATCGGAGATAACCCAACTAGGTGAAGATTCAATAATGGACGTTGGTGGTTGTGATGATTGAAGCTTGCCAACAATAGAATGTCTAGCGCTTCCAATCGATGAGTATGACCTCGACAATGAGGTCGAACCCAGGAAAATGGATTGCAATGTTTGAAGATTCGGGGTGAATGAAGGCATCTCCCTTTGTGCGTGAGGGTTTCATGGAGAAGCAACATATGTGTTTTGTTGGTGAGAATTGTAGTGTGTTAGATTAATCCATTGGTAAGGGTGAGGTTCTTCGAGAGAGAAAGAAAGGTCTTGAATAACTTCTTCCCGAAATCTATAATACCCTAATTTTCAAACAAAAATGCCACTTTCACTTCCCTCTTCTGTTGCCAATGTGGAATTTGAAAGAAAAATTGAAAATTGAAAATATATGCCATATAGGATGCCATGTGAGGTAGTAACAAATGTTGTCAAAATTGAGTAGTCATCCTACTATTATCCTAGTGATTTTAGATAAGGCTTGTGAAAGAGAAAAAATGTGAGGTGATGAAAATGGGTCAATGGATGGGTCCCACGGGTGTGTGTGACAGAGAAAAAAAAAAGAGTGGAGTGTGGGTCCCAAGGGTGTGTGAGAGAAAAAAATGTGAGTGGAGTGTGGGTCCCACGGGTGTTGAGAGAGAAAAAAAAAGTGAGTGGAGTGTGGCAAAAAGACCAGACACGTGACAACTTTGTATAAGAGGGAATTTTTGGAGTGAAGAAAAGAAGAAAACATGAGTGTGATTAGAAATAAGAATTGAGTTTCTATTATTGTTATTACAATTTATTTATTTATTTATTATTTTTATTTCTATTTCAAATTAACCGAAACATTTACTTTTTTGCTTTAAACTTTTATTTTTTCCTTTAAACTTTTAATTTTTCCTTTTTACAAACTTTATTATTCTTTTATTTCTATAACCTTTTTTATGTTAATTATCTATTTTATTATTTTTTTTTCAAAAATACATTTTATTTGCTCGGACGAAATTAGGTGTTGACAAATGTCTATGAGCCTTGCAAACTGTCTTTTCTTTCCCTTTTGGAAGGATTATGAGGGTATGGTAGGTTCTTTAAGTGTGGTACATGTTTCTCACCCTTCTCCCTCTTTTTCTCCTTATTTGTATTTTTTTCTTCTTTTTCTTCTCTTTTATTCACTATTTTATTTACATACTCACTTTTATTTTTCTCTTCCTCTTTCTCACACTCATTTTTTTCTCTTTCATTTTCTATTTCCTCCAAGACTTCCTCCTCCACAACTAGGTTATCTCTAACCCTCTTTCCACAATTTTACCACTCCTAGTAGTAATTGAATTACAGTGCTCCTTGGGATTAGTTTGAGTGTTGGCTAAAAAATGACATGCTTGTTGATTTGATAGCTGCTTTGCCAATTGTCCCACTTGTATTTCAGGATTTCTGATTGAAGCTTTTGTATTTTTCTAATTGGTCAAAGAAGCTTTCATTCCAGAGTATCCTCCAATTTGGTTGTCCTGTCATGTTCAAAAGGATAATGTTGTTGCTGTTGTTGATAAGGAGGTTGTTTGTTTGAAGGACCAACATCTTGTTTCCATCCAAAATTCTGATTGTTTCTCCACCTCTGTGAAAAATTACCATTATTGGAGAAATTACCTGGTCTTCCTTCATTACTCATGTACTGAACTTCTCCTTGTGAGATACTATGATAAGAACAATGACCATTTGGGTTATTGCCTCCACAAAAGTCACATGGTTGTTGTTGACTAGGAGAAGATTGTATAACTTGTAACTGCTCAAGTAATTTAGACACCTGCTTGGTTAGGGTTTCAATTTGCTGAGTCAGAATTTTATTCTAAGCTAAGATTGCATCTGTAGTACTAAGATGAAACACTCCTTTTCATTGAACAATTTTCTTATTATGTTGAGCTTGATGATCTGTGGATGTTAATGCCTCAATGATTCTCGTTGCTTTCTCTGCATCCACATTATTGTTCCTTCAACTGTTGCATCTAATATCATCTTTGTATCAAGCCTCAGACCATTGTAGAAAATATTTAACTGAGTAATATCTTCAAATCCATGATTAAGGCATCTCCTTACTAAAGAATTAAATCGTTCCCAAGCTTCACAGAATGGCTTATCTTGTCGTTGCCTAAAAGTTGAAATATAAGCTTTTGCTTTGATGTAACGAGAAGGTGGAAATAATCTATTCAAGAATTTCTCTTTTACATCATTCCAATTATTCAAAATTTGATTTGGGTGTGACTTAAGTCATTGCTTTGCTTGTCAATGAAAAAGGAAAAAAAAAGCATATATACATGCTCTAGATCTTCTTCTTCAAAACCCATAGTTCCTATCAATTCATCGAATGTAGAAATATGAGTACATGGATCTTCATTATCCATTCCAGTGAATTGAGAACTGATTAAGCTAAGGAAAGTTGGCTTCATCTCCAATGTTTTAGTGATGGGTGGTATTGCTATGTTAGAAAAGTATCTTGACGCTTGTTGCATAGCATAGTCTCCAAGTGTTCTTCTGGGTGGAGTTAGCCCTTAATTCGCCAAATTTTCTATTTCCTGATGTGTGATGGAAGTACTGGAAGATTCTTCATTTGTTTTTCATTGCTTCTTTTTGTTTTTGCCTCTGTTCCTTCGAGCTATCTTTTCTATCTCTGGGTCAAATGCCAATTTGTCTTCAGAAATCTAACCTCGTAAGAACATAAATCAAAACAGCTCAAGCAAGGATTAGTACAAAGGAGACAATTGAATAAACTATCTAATTAAGAAAAATATTCACAAAGCTCGATGAGATAACTAAAGATTTCAAAAGAGCATTGTTCCCCAACAACGACACCAAAAATACTTGTTAGTCTCTTGGCAAGCGTACCAAAAGTCCACTTAGTATAATGAGTTTTAAGTAATAGTGTCAATCCCATGAGGAACATATTCAATTAAAATATATAATTATCTCAATCGCCTATATACAAAAAGTAGATATTTGTTTGATTCATTGTTAATTGTAATACTAAATTTGCATAAAAGTAATATAGTAAAAGTAGAAAGTTTTTTGTAAACTTGGATTGAATTTCATCTATCTCACTTGTTTGTAATTTGGAGGAAAATACATATATAACAGTTGATAATACCAATATTGATGCAACACTAAAAAATCATTTATATTGATTCCTCACATATAAAATTCATAAGATTAGTCCCCTGAATATTGATTCCTCACATATTCAACAAACTATCAAGCATTATGTTCAAGTGTTATAAGCAATTGATATATTGAAATCTATTCGTAAAATCGCAATTCATCAAGTATCATTGTTCAGATCAGATTTTCAGAAATACTTAGATCTAAAAATCATAATCAGGAGTCTATTAATAAGATAGAATCAAGCATTAAGAACAAAATAATAATACCAATATTGAGTAGAAACAGAAATGTTATATATAAATATCACCATATTACATCCAAGTTTGAATCGATTATATTCAATCCTAAGAGAAAAGATTAGCCACACATGGTAGCCATTGAAATCCTAAGAGCTAAGAAGAAAACTCTAGAAAGTATGGATCCTTTACTTTTCGTGGTTCTCCAAAGCTCGTTCAAGATCAATTATAGCCTCCTTTCACTTTCTATTCATGGAATATTTATACCGCATGAGTTTTCGCTTAAGCCACTCGATTCTCGCCTAAGCGAGAAGGTACTTCATGTTGAAGAAAAGTCATCTCGCTTGAGCGAAGCTATTCTCGCTTAGGTGAGAAATGCCCAACTTGATTGTCCTATGCACAAACTCTCGCTTAGGCGAGGTCTTTTTCGCTTAGGCGAGAATGGCGGCAAGAATTGATCATCATCTAAGCAGTTCTCGCTTGGGCGAGACTATTTTGGCTTGAGCGAACTATGGCAGGACTTCTTCCTTTAACTTTGTGTTTCTTAATTCATTCTTCCTCTCTTATGTTCTTTTCTCTTCCTACCTTAATTTACCTGAAAAATACACAAAATAGAGATCAAATGATTTCTTTTAAGTAAAAACTTGAAAACATGTGATTGAAGTTCATTTTTCTTAAACTAGGGAAATCAATATCATATAACACAAATTAAAAACTGAACTACCAAAATTTTATATGAAATTTTACTAAATTTTGACACTTATCACTAAATACGTTAAAAATATTAATGTTATTATATCACTAATTTTTAAGTTTAAAGACTAAATTATATAATTTTTAATATAAAACATCTTTTAATTTTACTTCAAAAATTAGAGACTAAATATTCAACCCTAATTTAATTATCACTTATGGATATTTCAATCACTTACTTATTATTACATGACGTCTAACCACAAAAGCATAATTATCAAAAAATTTCTTATGATAACAACCTTGACAATACAAACCAAAACATTACAACTAATTCATTGAATTAGTATATAATAATTTCAACTACACTTCTTCGTTCCTTTTTTTTTTATTTCCAGGACATATGTAACACGCATGCACCGCCAAGGTTTAGAAAAAACTACCTACTGTTTTAAGAAAACCAGCAAAGTCAATGCACTATTCAATTTTCCCTTGGAGTGTCTTTAATGCTATATGACTTTTATAGGAAGGTTAGATAGAAAATTTGAACATTTATAAAGCATTTAAATACATTAAATTTAAATTAATATAATTTTAAATTATTTATTTTTAAATATTTTTATTTGGATAAAATAATTTAAATTGATCAAAATTTATTTTTTTATTTAGATAAAATATTATTCTAATATTAACTAATAATAAAAATATTAATATTAAATATTTCCTAGTTTTGATTGATTTGAGTTTTTTGGTTAAAATTTATCAAGATTTTTCATTTGATCCATTTTGTTTATTTCAGTTATTGTTAATTACAATTATTTAAGTTGATATTAATTGAGTTGCTTTTACGAAATTGTTAATTGAAGTTTTTTTGTCTTGTATACATTGATAACAAAAACGATAAATGTTAATCGAAAAATGTATTTGCATCCATTAAAAAGGAAAAATAAAAACTTTCTTGACGGAGAAAATCTTAACTTGATTGAAAAATAAAAATGATTCACAACAACCAAAAATAATTTTATCAATGTAAATAAAAAGATAACATATGTCCACGTAAATAAAAAGAAAATACTCTAGATCAAGTAAAAGGTATTACTTTCAACAAATTCTCAATCTTTATTAAATCAATAATATTGCAATCAAAATCTAATTAAGAAAATATAAAAAACAAGAAATTCAAATCGTCATTTAAGCTAATTCAATTCCTACTGTTTTTTTCCTTTATATCGTAAATTTTCAAAATTCAATTTTAATCCTTCTAAATTTTTCTCTACTTTTAATTCTTTTAATTTTGAAATATTTTTTTTATATATTCTTCTTTCAACTTATAAGACAATGCTTTATAGAAAATAAAAAAGTTTGTTATGTAATGTGTTTTAAATACGAACAATAATATAGTTTATCGTTTAAAAGTTGAGAATAAGATAATTTGAATATAGTTTTATTTCTTAATCTTTTGGAAAGCTATTTTAAATATAAAATTATAATTAAGCTCTAAACTAAATGTCAAATGTAATTATTGATCTAAAAATATTATTTCAGCGAATTAGAATGAAAAACTAATTTTAAAAATAACTCTCAATTTCTTGACCCTCAATAAAAAAAGAAAAAATGATTCAAAGATAAAATGTTATTCCCGATTTTGATTGAAAGTTTGTTTTAATTTAACATTATTTAAGAATCGCGAAGTCAAAAAAATTTAATTATACTTTCTTCCTTAACACTTTTAAATATTTTTTAAGAATAAAACTTTGAAGAAAATTCTAAATTTTAAAGTTAACAATACCTAATAAGATACTTAAAGACATGAAAATTGAATACGTTTTTTTTTTTAAAGAAAGATCAAAACAAAACTTAAATAATTTAGAAACACATATTTTATTTTCCTTGAATAAATCACCTTCATAAATAAACATTACTAAGGTAAATATTTATGGAAACTAAAAGACATCAACATAAGTATATATAATAACTAATACGATCGAGTGTGATATAAACAGGAAAGGAAAAATGTAACAAATATTGATAAAGTTTTTCTTAAGAAGGGTGTTCATAAATCACCTCTTTTTTGCATATTAAGGTAAATATATACATGATATACATGAAAGTTGATCTGTTATATACTAAGCTCAAACAACTACTGAAGCTCACTTGTACACTTTTAATCTACGAACTCAATTACATAACTTTTGTATGCCATACCAAGAGATTGGTTATTGTGACTAACACAGAATTTAAGGCCAGAAAAAAAATGACCAAGACCCCTTAGAAGTGAAACTGTGAAACTCAGTACAAAACTACACTATATCAAGAATTTGTTAGAAGCATCATGTCCTTGAATTCCTGAAAATCAAGTTTGCCATCAAAATTAGTGTCATAGGAGCAAATCATGGATGTGCTATCCTTCCCACACCTTTCATCCCACATGCCAAGCCTCTTCAACACACACTCAAGTTCTTGGCTTGTGATGAACCCATCTCCATCCAAATCAAACACCTTGAAAGTCTTCACAAGGTCTCTCTCCACATCCTCAATCTCATCACCCCCTTCTTCTTCCCCATTCTTCTGCTTCACCATACATTCATAAAACACCAAGAACTCACTCAACTCAAGCCTCTTCTTTCCCACCAGACACTCCAACTCCTCCACACTGTACTTGAAACCCGTCTTCTCCAGCACCATTTTCAGCTCCTCCAGGCTCAAAAACCCATCTCCATTCACGTCCACTTTCTCAAAAATCCTCTGCAAATCGCTGCGTGTTAGGGCACACATCTCGTTCTTTTTTCAAAAGGGTGTTCGAATATAACAGAAAGATTTTGTTTTTCTGCAACACTATGCTCAATTCTTCATACATGGATGCTTTGCACTGCAACACGCGAAGTGTTTATATACATACACAAAAAAGTCATGTGGGCACCACTGTGGGACATTATGGTACAAAAATCTATATTGAGGATTTGATGTTGATGATGTGGCTGAGAATGATCCAAGTCTTCAACAAGATTATTCCAGGTAGATATTTATGAGTAGAATGTTCTAGTCTATAGATTTTAATATATAGTTTTTAGTTTTTATGGTTAAATAATTTTCCTCTTTCATACGGCTCATTTTCATGAAAATTTTGATTGGAATAAAACCGACGAAGGTGTATTTCAAACGCGTGTTCAGACTCATCTAGAGAGTACACGTGTCAGATAGAAACAGAGGTTTCTGGATACTATCGTTACTGTGTGCATAAACCAAATAAATACTATGTGCTCTTTTGTTCTTTTGCTCGTTTTTATCTTCTAAAATGACCAGTATTTATTTAGGTGTGTTTTTAGCGGAATAAAATTTATAATAAATAAATTGCTATATATACTATACTAAAGATTTTGATAAACAATTTTATAAATAGGGAAATTATATTTAAATTTGTGATATATAAATTATATTTAATGTATGTTATTTTAAATTATTGTAATTTTTTGAGAAATACTGACATTAAGTTAAAATTGATAATGTAAAAAGTAATAAACTGAAAAAGGTAAGTAATTCAGTTAAAATGCTCAGCTGGTCTTAGAAACATAAAAGATCATGTCATATATATTCAGTTGGCGAAACTTCGGCCAAATATTAAGATTTCTGGAGTTTCAAAATTCTGATTAAATTATTATTTTAATTTATTTTTTCTTTCAAAAAATATTAAATTGATCGTATAACATTTTTTTAGTTTCAATTTAATTTTGATTTTTTAAAAATATATAATTTAATATTTTCCGTTAAATTTCTTTAATCTTCATCAAAATTGACATTAAAATTATGTTAATTACATCAATAAAGTAAATCGTAAGGCCCACTTTATTTTTTTATTTTTCTTCCCTAAATTTTAAGGGCCTATTCTAAGCAGATGGGTCTAAAAACTGGTCCATAGGGTGTCAAAACCCCTAAAGCAGCCAAGGTCCATTATTATGCACTCACTTCGCAAAAACAGTGCTTTACTTCTCTCCCTCTTTCCCCAAACAGAAGCTCTGCTAGAGTTTGGATCTCCTTCCTTTTTTCGCTAGCTCGACTCCGCTCCTACATCACGTAAGTGGTCATCAACCGGTGCACTCCTTTTCCTAGTTGTATTTTTCGTGTTTCAGTTAAGGTTCACCGTAGAGAACTACTATTACTAGTATAGTAAGGGCTTTTTGCCCCGGTTATTTTCCACATTTTGCCTCGGGTCTGGAACCGAGGCATATTGGGGCGAGGTCAAAAGGTACACCTTTTGGCCTCGGTTATCACCCAAAGCCATAGACCCAGCTTTATGCCTCGGTTGTTTTGAAACCGGTGCCATATACACAACTTTTTGCCTTGGGTCAGTTAGGACCGAGGCCATAGGTGATAAATATTTTTTTTTAATTCAAATTTTCGCAGGCTTTTTGGCCTCGGTTAAGGTTAGAACCGAGGCCATATGTGAGTTTTTTGCCTCGGTCTTGGTAAGAACCGAGGCATATTCCCCTACTTTTTTTAAATAAATTTCCTGTTTTATATATATTCCCACATTCATATAATTTTAAGACCTACATATATTTTTCAGACAGCAACACAACCATAACAGAATATTTTCTCAAACATCCATAATCCAAAAACATTTAAAAGATAATTGAAATGTACACAATCGAAATACATATATCCTAATCAATACTATTGTACATTTGAATTATGAATTTTGCACATGCTATCCTACCAAACTTTATGGACTTCGCGGGAATTGGCAAATGACTCTTGAATGTCTGCAAAA
>Ga0214542_1001105_pt1 | contig 54093 bp, 17 predicted proteins | sample CNSS1metaG_FD_160096 | JGI IMG/M metagenome (GOLD analysis project Ga0214542, IMG submission 160096) | Root nodule microbial communities from cowpea collected in UCLA plant growth center, Los Angeles, California, USA - CNSS1 | ecosystem: Host-associated > Plants > Roots > Nodule | place: USA... | reverse complement strand
GTATCAAAGTTTGTAATCCACTAAATATTTTGGCATCCTGCGAACCCTTGTTGACGTCATTGTGTCAGCTACCTCATTGGTCTGGTGGATGGTGTTGATTTCTTCATTTGGGCCTGTACTGCTATCACATTCTCATAACTAATGTGTCTCCTGCAATCACTGGCTTTCTGAATCGCACTTTGTCTATTCCAGCAAAGAAGAAATTCTGACGGGAACCTCCAACTTCAGGCTGCAACATAACCAAGCCACCTACTTGGGCCATCGCCTGCATCAAGTATAATTCAACAGAACCTTTAGAATATAACATACACTTGTTGCCAATCTCAACAAAAAATCTCTTTCTATGAGTTGCATTGGATCTTATGCAGCAGGAAAGTGAATATAAATAAATGAGCTAGAAGTCTAATGAAGGTGCAACATAAGCTCTTGAAACCAAACAAACAGATATCCATGGATTATAAACAGAGAATTTTGCACTTACATAATAAAATGAATGCAGGCCAGAAGACAAGTCACATAAATGGAATATGAGAGGGTTGGCCCTGGAATCAGCACAGTGTTCACCTCAACCATGAGAACACCAGGCATGATTGGTCTTTCTGGAAAATGTCCAGGAAAGAAGTTATCATTTATTGTTACATTCTTTATGGCCACTGCAGAAACTCCAGGATTGTATTCAATCACTCTATCCACTAGAAGAAATGGAAACCTGAATGACACCCCCACCAAAAACAACAAAGAAGATTGGTTTAGAAAATAAAGCAAACACAAAAGGCACAATCAAGGGATGCGCCCAACAACACTTACCTGTGTGGCAGCATTGCCAGAATCATGTTGATGTTCGACGATGTTGGAAATGCAGGGTACCCTATAACAACAGAAAAATCCAAAAAGCATGCGAGTAAGAAAATGGAACGTGAAAGAATCCAAGTATCATGAGAAAAAACCAAAACTGCGTACTGAATTCAATTGGGGTGTCTTGTTTTGGAGCATTTGCAGCATCCAGAGAATAAAACGTTGTAAAGCGTGTTGCTGAGATCGTTTTCCTCAACTGGGTAGCCAGAGGCTGAGATCTGGAGATGGAAAATCTGAGAGATGAGAATTTGGATCGATGTGGATGAGAGACTGGGAAAGAGGGAGAGATGAAGGTGTTGGAAAGAGTACAGAATGTCATTGTTTGAGCTTGGCTATGAAATGTAAATGATGTTTGTGTGATATGTATTGATTATTACGTAAGATGTTGTATGGGCGAAACTAACAATCCCACAAATGCAACCGCTAATGGAGGCTATTCGTGGTTGGAAGTTTTTTGTTCAACTATAACTGTAAAAACTAAGTGCTCCTTCATTCTTGTTTTATGTAAATATCTTATTATTTAAATTAGTTTTTAGAAAAAAAATGTTTTTAGAAATATATTTTTTATAAAAATAAAAGTCTATTTATTTATTATTTATATTCAACAAATTAAGATTGATATAATTTTGAAGATTAATGTTTTCTGAATATATATCGAATAAGTTTAATGTAATATTCTATTTTAATAGCTTAATACTACTAAAATAAAACATTTCATCATAAATATTTAGAAAACAAATAAATCAATGTATAATGTAAATTAGTGCAGTCTTATAAGATAAGACTATAGTAACATTACACTTCCTTAGAACACAATTCACAACCATTTTCACCAATATTTCCACTTCATACACTACTCGTTATTATAATATAACTTTCCCAAATGAGTTATCAAGATTTCAAATATTATAAATAACATCATTTCAACACCTTAACATGACTTACTCTGCATATCATACACATTTATCATTCTTAAACCACATACTTTAATATCAAGATCAACCCAAGACCACAACATTACATAAGACCAACTAACTTATCAAATAGGAATATCCATCATAAAAAATAAACCTAAAGTATAATGCAAACATGAGAAATTAACTGGTCTAACTATAGACCTGAAATCAAAGATCCCACCAGTAAAAGTGAAGAATCATGTGTTTAGGGTCAGCTGTCAAAATTTTAGCTTGATCTGATGGTTAACAAAGAAGGAATCTCATTTTTCTGAATATGGCACAAAATAGAGACATAGGGTGGCGCTCGCCTCTAGAAAAGTGGTGCCCACTGACTTCTAGCGCCTGGTGGTCTAGAAGTGGTGCTCGATGACACCAAGTCAGTAGCCTAGCGTCCCACACTATAACGATGCCCAACAGTGCATCAAAAACATCAATTTGGGGGAAAATTGATCATGTGCAATAGACTAATTGGACTTCTTTCCTTTAGTGTTATTGATTCCAAATGGTTTTAGAGAGTTCAAAATTGATACCCAATCACTCAAAACATAGATTCAAACTTTTCCACCATCAAATTTGTGCCTTCTTCTCCTCCTTTCACTATTATAAAAGCTCTCGGATGAAGACCTCATCATTCTCTTCTTTTATTCTCTAAGTTCAAGTATCTGGATGTGCTCTTGAAGCATGATCTCACTTTGACTCCTATCCACTCTTAGTTGGTCAAATGTCTTCCTTCTACTAATCTCCATTTCCCTAAGGATGTGAGCAAGGGTTTGTCGTCATTTGATTGGATAATAGGCGTCATAATTGGAGGAGAGTATGATGAAGGTGACTCATCTTCTTCTCCTTCCTCCATTATGGGATCCAAATTCATCTTTCCTAAAAAACAAGCTCAAAGTCGAGACAAAAAGATGCAATTAGTGGTTAAAATGCAGTAAAACTCGAGACGAAAATGCTTCCAAAATAGTCACCCAAGTGTTTAGATCACATTCAAAAAGAAAAACAAGGCAAGGCTAGCACTCAAAGTCCACAAAGGAGTGAAGAAAACACCTTACCAAATTTCCAAAAATCTTTTAAAAGCAAGCAAAGTGACTCGATCATAACACTCAAGGAGTTTCTAGAAAAGAAAACTACTAAGACAAAACAAAAAAACACTTAGTGACAAGCAAGAAAAGCACAAAACAAGGAAAGCTAAACTCTAAAGTGGGAAAAATTAGAGACAAAAACTTTCAACAAGACTAACACAAGAAAAGCACATTAAAAGACTTTATGGAAAAATACTTGAACATGGAATATCAAGTCTTAAATCATGCATACACCAAGGAAAATAATAACAAAATGGTGTGAACAAAATTTTCCAAACAAGACATAAAGTTCATGCAATATTCAAATAGTTTGAATTACAATAACAAAAAAAAAAAACTTCAGAAGAACATATGACAATGGACTCAAAACAAGACTAAACACATTTAAAGACACTTTTTAGGATGTGAAGAAATTTTTTTGGCATGGTAACATCAAGGATAGCTCTCGGTCAAACATAAAAGAAGCACCAAATTTCACGTTCTCACTTCACAAAGCAACATACATCAAGAAGATAGGGTTTTAGATACTTAACCCTCTTGGGAAATGGAAAATTTTGTTCACACCACTTGAAACACCGAGAATGCTGAGAGGTCTACCAAGCACAAAACATAAGAAAACAATGGTTAGCACATAAAAAAACACCATATTCAAGATAACTTGGGCTTTAGATACCAAATGATGAAGGATTGAGTTCGTTCATTTTATATTTTTGAATATGGTGATGAGTTCTTTAAAAAAACCTAAAGAAGATCCCCAATGGACATTAGGATAACAAGCTATCTAGATGTGAATTTTCACTTCTAATGGTTCTAGAGAAAGAGAGAAATGGATTAATTCAAGAAATGAAACAAAATGGACATAAGCATATTTAAACTGAATTGCAATAAGAGAAACAAACTAGAAAATGGAAAGCATAGAAGATGATAAGAATGGAAGTGAAGCATGTCACTCATAGAGGGATCATAAGGCTAACCAACTCTAGAGATGAGTGAAGGAATGTCGCCACTTGCTAGGCAAGATAAGGCCAAGGTGAAGACTCCACCCCTATGGAGGAAGCTCATGGTTTTTGGTTGAACAACAAGTGTATAATACTTAAATTTATCAACCCTTTTACAAGCTAAAGAGCATCCCTTATATAGAGAGTTATAAGGGCTTCTAGGAAATATACATAAGTTCAAAAGGATGACTTAGCAAATAGAAAACCCTATATTCTAGAAGGTAGGTCAAAATGGTGCAACAAAAGGAATGTTATGTGCATTTCCATGAGGATTCTTGACCAAGGAAGCCTCCATGTGGTCCAAATGTACCACCATGGTACACTTGCTTTTGCATTATGCTTTTACTTTATACCTTTTGTCTTTCCTCTCTCCTCCACATAGGCTCCACATCATTTCCACTCTCCAATAGTGTTGCACCACCTATCCCATGCTTCTTAATCCTAATTAACCTACAAAAATAAATAAATATAGATTAGCATGTTGGCTTAAGTCAAGTCAACTCTAGTCAACAAGCCAAACCTAGCCAAAAGTCAACAAGTCAACTAAGATTAAGTCAACTTAGGGAAATCACAATAATGAAATGCAAAACAAAGATAAAGATGAAGGACTAGAAGTCTCCCCTTTAGTCATGATCCTTGTGATCCTTCTTGGGAAAGCTTCCATGACATCATGTGTGGTCAAGCTTTCATCAGAAATTCATTGGCAATGACTCTATATAGTAGTAGAGGCCACCACAAGTGCACAACTTGCCAGAATCGCATATCAATGCATGTATCCGGATAATTGAGTCATATATGAGTTTTCATATGAACTAGGATAGTATTTTTTCATGACTTTATGATTGACTGTGTATGATCAATTGATTTTATTTTTTTAAATGATTTAACCTTTTTGTACATTCTTACCATTTTCTTTGTGTTCCTCTTGTCTTGTATTTTTATTTGCAATGATCACTTGACTGATGTGAGTAGATGAGAAAATTGTAGTTGGACTTGTTCATGGAGAGGATGAGGTGACTAGCTTGTGTTTAGAATTCACGTGTATATACATCTTTTTCATAACTCTAAATCTTTAGTTGTCATGTATAAATCTATATATCAGTATATCATTTGGATGATTGTAATAGAATAATTACATATTAGTACTCTATGCTTATGATTTATCAATATGGTATGTTTTGTAATTACTTTATGGGTTAAATATGTGTTTAGTTCCTCAAGTTTCAGTGAATTTTGGAATTGGTCCCTCTTCAAAACTTCATATCAATTTAGTCATTCATCTTTAGAAATGTGTGGATGTAGTCCTTCTTACCAAATTTTGTTAAGTTTATTTGACATTTTAAACGCATTTTATGATAATATTTGAGTTAACATTAAAGCGAAAATGTGTCAAACAATGTGAAAAATTCAAATACTATCATGAAATGCGCTTAAAACGTTAGATAAACTTAACAAAATTTAGTTAAAAGGACTAAATTCACGTATTTTTAAAGAAGAAGAACTAAACTGGTCGAAAGTTTTGAACAGGGACTAATTTCAAATTTCACTGGAACTTGATGGACCAACAACATATTTAACCCTTATTTTATTAAATGTGATGTTACATAAATTAATTTTATTGCATTTTAATTTTTTAAATTTGGTATGCGAACAAAAATTATATATGACTTGTTATTTGAATAAATTTAATTTATAAATAAACTTTTTTATATTATTTTTTATTTGTTTAATCATATATAAACTTTTACTCATACTCATTATTATTAAATTTTTAACAGAAAATATTTCGATAGTTTGTTATATTATTTAATTAATTCACATAAATTTAGTCGATCATAATATTTGATTGACACAATATCATTATTCTTTTATCAATTTAAACAAACCTCGTTTTTACCTTCGTTTCTCCCTCTTCTTTTATTCCTTCGTCCAAACAGCATTACAATTATGGTTTGAAATATCATCTATAATCTCAGATATGACCACAATCACAACAACAACAACAGTAGAAATTTAACCAATAGCTCACCAAATATCAACCTCCTCCATTCAAACACATTGAATCTTCTTTGAAGGAATTCACCAAACAATCTTCATTCATTTCATTTGAACTTGCATACTCAATTTGACTAATTAGCTACCACTGTTAATCACTTGTAGCAGCAAAACTTCACATAAACCTTTCTTCCCAACTACTTCTACATCAAAAGGGAAATATAACTGACATTAGATTAAAGAGTGGTACTAAGTTGGAGCAGCCTTAATAATCTTCAACCACAAACCCCACTTCGATTAACAAAGCTAGAAACAGACACTCACCTACTTGATTCAGTAAGTATTTGTCTGCTCTAAATGGAGTGTTAATCTAGTTAGGATCATATTTTTTGTTTTTTATAAGAACATAAAATATATGATGAAAATTTGAAAACTTTGTAGACGAAAATCTAAAATCCCAGAAATGGAAAATTGAATTGAATTACGGTGTGTGATATGATATGATAGAAGAAGGATGAAAGAGGAAAAGGGAAGTTGAGAAGATGAGTGATTTGATTGGAGAGTGGGTATTAAATAGAGGGATGAAGGGGTTTTGGTGTGGCAGTTGCTTTGTAGAGAGAGAAGGAAAAGAGCGAGTGTGAGGGTGAGTGAGAGAGGAGCATGGAGTTCCACCGCAGCGATTCATCGTCGTCGCCGTCTTCGTCCATGCCCACACCCAACACCACCGATCCCAAGAAACCTTCAACCGACCCAATGCACTCCTGGTGGGAGTCAGTGTCCAAGGCTCGTTCACGCATCCACGCCCTCGCCGCCATCCTCCCCTCCTCCTCCCACGACCCCCTCTCCTCTCTCGCCGACTCCGACCGCCCCGCCCTCTCCCTACTCTCCTCCTCCGCCGCCTACGCCGCCGTCTCAGCCTCCCTCTCCGGCTCCCACTCCGACCCCCTCTGCCACTGGCTCTACGACACCTTCCTCTCCGCCGACCCCCATCTCCGCCTTGTCGTACTCTCCTTCGTCCCTCTCCTCACCGGTCTCTACCTCTCCCGCATCCACTCCCCTGAGCCTCCTTCCCTCGCCGGCTTCGAGGCCGTCCTCCTCGCCCTCTACGCCGCCGAGACCAGATCCCGCAACGGCAAACCCCTCCTCGTAACCATCCCTGACCTCTCCCACCCCTCCATCTACCACGCCCCTCTCCGGAAACCCCAATCCCTCTCCCCTCCCTCCGTCGGCCTCATCTCCCCTCCCTTGGAACCCCAACTCGGCGTCAAATCCACCAAACGCCCCGCCATCGTCGGCGTCGCCCTCCACTCCTTCTTCTCCCAGATCTCCCACATGCCCGCCTGGTCCAAGCTCGACTTCTGCCAATTCGCCGCCGCCTGGGCCGGCTCCGCCCCCTGCCCCTGCCGCAATCAGTTCGACGACGCCACGATTCCTGAACACAACGAGATTCGCGACGCCAAAGGCGAGAGAATCCCTCTCCCCTGGGAGATTCTCCAACCCTCGCTCAGAATCCTCGGACACTGTCTCTTGGGGCCGTTGAACTCTCAGGACGTGAAGGACGCGGCTTCCTTCGCGGTCCGCTGTTTGTACGCTCGTGCCTCGCATGATTTGGTCCCGCAGGCCATTCTCGCCACCAGGAGTCTCATTCAGCTCGATGTGAGGACCGCTGAGGCTGCCAAGGCTAATGCTGGTTCCAACTCCAATTCCAACACACCCACCAAGGTCAAGAAGCCTGAGATTCTCTTGGTTTCCAAGTGATGATGATGATGAGTAGTAGGAGGAGGAGGAGAAGGATAAGCGTTGCTGCTGTGTACTATTACTGTAGGTCTTCTTCATACTGTAAGCAGAATTCGTGTTTGTATAATAGAAACATCATAGCTGCATTGCCGACTTTTTTTTATATTTTTGTTTTGTTTTGTTTTTGCTTCTTCTAGGTTATACATGTATGTTAATTTATTTTTTCCTACCGAGTGATTAGGTAGCTGTATTGACTTTCTTTCTTGATGGAATTATGCTGTGCTTCGGATGTGTGTGCGTGTGTGTGGCTTGTCTGATCATAATTTTGTAATTTCAATGTGGTGTGTGTGGTGCTTCTTGCCTTTGGCTTATTGCTGTACTCTCTGAAGATTGAAGAAAATTAATGGGGTCTTACAAATGAGTTGTGATCTTCTTGCGGTTGGTTTTACTGGAGATTTCAGTTTGTACCTTTGATTATTATGATGGCCTGTGCTCAGTAATCTGGTATTATTCAATTTATGCTGATAGTGTCAGTTATGCCTAGAATTAGAAGATTATATGTGAATCATCATTTATGTTATACGATTTTCCTGCTGCAGCTGTTGGTTTTTGGTATCATAGGTTGTCTTTTAAGATTCTTTTGCATCAAATCTAGGATGTATTTTATGCTAGGATAAAAGGAAAAGTTAGAAGGGAATCAATCCCCTTCGTGGGAGCAAGGGAACTGTGACCTCGCTTACCACTTAACAGCTTGATGCACATGCGGCAGCAGGGTATGTGGTGTGCAAGGGGGCATTTTGGTTAGAATGCAGGAATTAAATAAAAGTGACGAGAGAACAGAACAGGATAAGAAAATCTTGGGATTATTTTTGGTTTGGAAGAGAGTAGGCAATCTCAAAATTTTCTGTTCTGTCCCTGCTTCTTCCTGATTGGGCACTACTTGTGTACTCAAATTTACCTCTAATTTCTGATATTATCCGGATATCATTCAATAGATATGATCTTATTAAAAAAAATACAGTACCACCAATGATTTTCTGCTCTAACAGGATGTGAAAAAAATAACTTTTAGAGTTTGTTTGATTCTTGCCATTAGGATATTGTTACATTTGACAATGTCAATGAATCTATAGTAGTACTCATTAGAAGAAATGACAGAAAGAATTTTGTAGAATGATACTCCCTAGGATAATTTGAACTCCTTACTGTCTAGCGATTGTAGGTTTAGAAGTGTCAAAGTTTAAGAGAGTAATCAGTTTTACAACCGTTTTTTGTGCTGGAACTAGGAACTTCATATGCTCAATTCTGGTACCCTGTTATATTTAGAGTGATGAACTCTTGTATTCAGTATTGCAATGTAGTTTGGCTCCTAAACCCTGGTACAAAATAATGTTTTTCATTCTTTTTGTCTATCAGAGACTTCAGAGTTTTGTCCTTTTTATCAGATAATGTTTCGGTGCTTATGTATTATCAGATAATCTTTACTTTATACGATCTCTTGGTTCGTTATAAACTAAAGTTTAGTCGGTCCATGCATGGAGTTATTGAGCATGTGGTGGTTGTAGACAAGGAAATTATATATTGGAAACGGATTAGGCCTAGCTTATCCCAAAAGCTAGTTCAAGGAGGTTAAGATTATGGCAGTCTTTATTATAAGAGCTACTTTGGCCATATTCTTGGCCTGTGTCGGATATTAGCACACACCTCCACACCTTCCTCTTGCTCAATAATCATCATCTGAAATGTTTAGTTTGTTAAAATAATAGCCTTTTTGCCTCCATTTATTTAGTACCCGTTACCTCTTTCATCCTTCTTCTATCAAATAAATCTTCCTAACTAGTGCTGTGCTGTACACCAAATATGTAAAATATCAAAATTTCTTGAGATAAACAGAACAATCCTTCACTTATTTATAAAAAAATTGCTACTGATATGTTCCTTTGCATTTGTATTTCCGGATGGAAAATATATAATTTAGCTGTATAAAAATATTTCATGTTCAATCATTTCTGATATAAGGTACCGGATATTGATGAGTTCAAAATATGTAACATGTTCAATGAAACTTGTGGCAAATTGACCCACTCATTCGGTCCACTTCTAACAAATTATTCATTTGATCCAAATTCCACCTTTTTGTGAGCGAATCGTTTGTAATTGGGAAGGGAATGGAAGATTGACAAACAAAAACATTCATTATTTAGATTTAAAATTTATCTTTTATGATTAGTAGCTTGAAACTGAGTAAGCCTTTGGTTTGTCTACTAACGCTAATTAATTGCGACCTGCAAAAGGCAATAAGTTGGTTTGCTGACAGGGTTTGGACAAGAAAAAAGTTAGTCCCTCTGATTCTAAGCTTATAAATTATTCTGAAAAAAAAAGTTATACGTTAGGTGTTAATAAACCTAAATATTCATTCAGATATCATTCTCTTTCCTCTTAGGAAAAAGAATATTAATTAAGTTATTTCTAAATCTTGCAAGATTGGCTCAAAGACCATTAAAATTCAAAATATGGATTGGTGTGAAATTTTAACTGGTTTGAAGGTTTGAATGCGGCTTTATTACGCACATATTTGATTATGTGTTGAATTGAAGTAAAATTGATTATAATTGATTTTCTAACACAAAAATCAGTGTTTGGTTTTTAAAATTAATTAAAAATTAAAAAAATTCTAGTTGAAAGAGAAACAAATAATTATTGCTTCTATATTTCTTCAATGCTAAACCAAACATACCCTGTATGGATTAATTTCATGATGTACCTGACACGTTGATATGTTTATTTTGAAAATAATACAATACAATACGTGATAAATATGTTGATATGTTTATTTTAAAAATAATATAATACAATACGTGATAAATATGTAATATATGAATATTAAAATGTGTATAATAATTCTTAAAAATATAATAAATATATGATTGTTATTGTCTGAATTCAAATTAAACTATATGTATTAAAGTTGTTAACATAAAAATATATAAATTATTGTCATCATAAAAATATCACTATAAGAAAACTCTCAAATAATGACAAATTTGAGTAATAGATAATATGTTAAAGACAAATTTTCTAATTAGAGACCAATTATTTTGGTAGCCAAAATCTTGGTGGCTAATGTTAGTGACCAATTTAGAAACTAATTATTTTGATAGTTAAAATCTTGGTAGCTAATGTTAATGGGCAATTTAGTAACCAATTTATAATAAAAAATATTTTAATTATCAATTTAGAGATCAATTATAATTTTTTGGAACTTTCAGTTGTCAATTATTTAAAGTTTTTAAATTAGTACTTAAATTGGTCACTAAATATATAATTATATTTTGTCGTTAAAATTGGTTACTATTCAAATATTTTTTGCACTATACTACTACGATTTTATGAATTAGATACTCCGTTAATAAATATTGATGAAATATTAAATATAAATACATGACCCATGTTAAATTATCGATGTATCATAATTCATTTAAATATAAGCTTAAACAAACTACTTTCCGATTTAGATAAAATATTTTCATAATCTATGAATTTTTTAAAGAAAATGACAAATCAGATTAAGTCAGTTAGTATCCCGGCATGTCAATTTGGCAATTGGATTAAAAGTGTATTAAAATATTTAAATATAAATTTAATTGGAAAAATTCTTTAAAATTTAGAATGTGTGTACCTTATATCTTATTTAACGCCTCTTTTGTCTACATATTTTAGAAGTTGACATTTTTTTATTAATTATAATATTCTTATATGTGGTATTTTATTATTCGAAAGACTTAGTTTCTCATTAACATTTTGTGTTTATACATTTTAAGTAAATTATGCAACAATAATTTTCTTGGCCAAAGTCTTTAGGGAGATTTTCAGTGATTATTGTATCATGTTGATTTTTCTTTGAGATTCCTTATCTATTTATAAACATATCACCCAATGTCATCAAGTAAAACTTCTTTCAAATATTTTCTCAGAAAAGCACAATTGATCTTGGATAGTTCTTTAAAATTAGTAATAATGGATGAGAAAGAATTTCCAAGTAAATAATTTGACATAAACTATTTAAAAAATAATGTTAAATGATAAACAATGAAATGCAATTGCGTAGATAATAAGAGATTTATTCTTGATTGTGGTGTCTTCTCCATATTCTTATCCTCTTCCACTTTTCTATTTTATTGATAGTTCAATGGAATTTGTCTTTATTCTCCCTAATCCTTGACTTGACTAGGCTTTCATCACAGTTCAACCTTAATTACTTCTTAATCATTAGAATCCAAAATGGTGTTTTGCCCACATATTAAGTGCAGACTTTGGAAGATGTGATGATGAGCAAAAGCAACAAACTTCTGTCAAAGTGTTTTGCTTTCATCATGAACAGAACCAAGTTATAACTCACAGGGTATTACGATGTTCTTCTCACCATATAAATTTTATTAGTGTCTGTGTCTGCATAGAAATTTCTCAAATGGAGGCTTCTTTTGAGTCTTGTCTTGTCTTTGCGTGTTCATGCAAGTGTCATTGACACCTTATACCGTTGATGAGTAGAGTAGGGTACAGTTTCTGGCTTTAAAGTGATTATGTATGCTGTAAAGTTTCTATCATTCTCACTCTCCTACTCTTTGCTTAGCTATTTTAGATGGGTCTTCAATACTATTTATGAATGAAACATTTTAGTTTTTTATTTTAATTTAAATCTTACTTAAATATCATTTTAGTTCTTATAAATTGGGTATTCGATTATTCAAACAAAACTTCTGTAATTATTTTAACCCTATATATTGTTTATATATCTTTTTTTTTTCTAATTTTCTTAGATTTGTTTTTATTATTTTAATAATAATTTTAGCCTTTGTTTGTTTTAGATGATTTACTGTAGATCTAGAAAGAAAGGCGTGGAGTGTTATGCTTTGTTTATGTTGATTTGCAATAAAAGAAAGATGGAGTATGGGTGGGAGGTCCCCTCCTAAAAGAAAGAAGACTCGAAGATATATGGAGAAATTTTTAATGGTGCGTTTGAACGAGCTAACAGTAATTCATTAATTTGAAGAATTTAAAATTCTTCTAAGAAAAATGACATGTTTGGATGAAAAAATTTATGAAAATTAAAATTGAAAAATTTTAAGGAAGTATTTCAAATAACTAAAATAGTAGAATATGAAATTCACTTAAAAAAGAATGAATTAGAAAATTTCCAAATTGTGGAATTGCTCATTACTTAGGACAAAGAAAGTCCACAGGTCCAAAAAGACAAGTCGGGTTGAGCAAAAGGTCGAGTTGAGTCAGCCCATATCGAAGGTCGAGCTGAGCTGGCCCGTATCGAAGGTCTAGTCGAGTTGGCCGAAGCTTGAGCTAAACTAACCCAGGCTGATAGTTGAGTCGAGTCGGGCCTAGGCTTAGGCCGAAGACCGAGCTAAGTTGGCCCAAGCCAAAAGGCGAGCGAAGCCGACCTAGGCTGAAGGTTGAGTCGAGCCAGTCCGAGTTGAAGGTCGATCTGAGCCAACTCGGGTCGAAAGTCGAGCCTAGTTGGCTTGGGTCGAAGGTTTAGCCGAGTCGACCCGTTTTGAAGGTCGAGCTAACCTAGGCTAAAGGTCGAGTTGAGTCGATCGCAGGCCGAAAGTCAAGTCAAGCTAGACCGAACTGAGCCGACTTAGGCCAAAGGTTTTTATTGTTTTTATTATCTTTTTTTAATTAAAAAAATTAAAAAAAATAATTTTTTTATATTATATTTTTGTATAAATATAAATATACAATACTATTATAATTTAACAATACTTACAAATTAAGTCTCATTATTAGTTATAATACAGTAATTTACATGTAAAATAATAATTAGAAAAATATTTATATAATTAAATATGTTCTAAATATTTTTTTATAAGTATATATATATATATATATATATATATATATATATATATATATATAATTATAAATAAAAAATTTAAAAATTAATTTCTTTAAAAGAAAAGTGGTTGACCAGCTTGTCAACTTGTGGGCTCGTCCTACGGAATAGATTGTAGTTTCTGATCTATTTTTCAATGACTAACCAATCCAATTCAGTTCGTTTTTAGTAGGCCAAAAACAAAATAAACTAAAACAAGTTGAACCGACCGTTTTACCACCTTTACACATAAAAGGGAGATGCAAATTCGAAAGTTTTCCCCGATCTTGAATCGCCTTCTAATTCTTAAACACTATGTATTCGTAAATCCATTAGCTAGCACAGAAAGTAAATGGAAACAAACATAGCATAAGTGTTAGTTTTAAAGAATTGTACACTTGTATTACATGTTTACACCTTTTGAACAGTTTGTAACTGTAAAATTAAATATAGTATTCCCATTGATAAGAACATGATCATAATACAATTGTGAGATAAACAATGGTGGTAAATTAATGAAATACGAGACGTTAGGAGATTGATTTGGATGAAATATTTGAATTGTGAATTCTTATAAATCATTTTCTTTTGAAATTTTCTATTTTAGTTTTAAATAAAAAATAAATATATGAAATTTTTAATGAAAAATGAATAATTATTATTATAATAAATTATAATTTTATATAGTACCAAAAATAAAATTTGAAAACATCTAAAATTTATAATCATTAAAACTCAATTTTTTCAGGGTGTGCATGGATCCAATGGTCAATGTAGGGTTCTGAAGAGTGTTATCTGTCTCTAGGGTTTGCATGCATATTGAGTATTGAGATGTTATATTCAGAATACTTACATAATGACATGTACGTCACAGGGTTCAGCTTTTTATGATTATGTAAATTTATGGTTCCACAACCTCTTTTGCAACACGGTTTGCATGTATAACTTAGACCCTAGAGGACCTGCAACTGCACCATCTCATCTTCAAACCTCTTTTGCATACTTTTGTTCCTTCTCTTTCCCTCCCTACTTTCAACTTTTTCAGCTTCGATTAATTCATGATTGTTTTTAGATGCTTATTTTCTTTTGATTACTTATTTAAATATTGCATGTGATTTTATGGAGGTGTTCTCCGATAGATAACTTTGTCTAGTATTTCTTGACAATATTAGGGTTTAAAGTATTTATTATAATTTAAAAATAAAAACTAAATTATCCTATTGTTATTCGTAAATTTATGGTTAAATGTTGTTAAGGTTTAAATAGTCATTCTAATTTTGGTTAACTTTTTCTAATTGGATCTAGTTTAAGATTTCTTTTCAATGTGGTCTTAAATTTTGTAAATTTCGTTTAATTAAGTTCTTTTTCTTAACTTCGTCAAAATAGTTAATAGAACGGTGTCCAAGGTGGATTGTCACTGTGACGTGGTGTACTATTGAATGACATGACTATTAATTTACTGTAATGCCCTTTGTAATTTTAATCAGAAAGATTTACGATTAGAAATTGATCGACATTGGGTTTAAGGTTTCATTAACAATTGGGGATTTCATTCAGTTGAAGATCTGAGGAGGTTGTCTAGAAAGGTTGTGTGCATTATGCATTCACTTCCATCGAACATTGTTGTTGGGAGTCAAAATTGTTAAGCTTTGTGAAGATCCTTTCATGGATTTTATGCATCTTCATGGTAGAGGTTATATGTTTAGGGTTTGTGATTAATTTTTATGATTAGGGTTTTTGATCATCCTTTGCCTAACGATAATGACATCTCTTTAATCAACATCATCTTCGTAGCACCATTTGAAAAAATTACACCCTAACACATATTCACCTCGTCTTTGTTCAATAGAAAAACAACAAAAAAGATATTCAAATACCATGAATCCCGTTCAATTTAAACCTCATATTAAAACACTAAAACAAACCTTAACGCTGTGTTTACTTGAGGGTGAGTGGTTTATCGAAGAAGGAAATTAGAGTTTTATATATGTTCGTTTATGAGAAGTTGAGAGGAAGGTATAAAGATGATTACAGGGATGAAGAAGATTATCCATCTCGTCCATTATGCGCTGATTTGCGTAGATTAAGTTGCTTAATTACAACTTTACCCTCTCCTCTCTCTCATGTGGAGAAGTGATTTGATCCCGCTATAACCAGAGAGACAGTAAGAGACCTGAGCTGAGCGTGGAGAATGGATTTGATCCCGCTACAACCTGAGACAATGAGAGATCTGATCCCAGCTTAAGTGGATCGGACCTGGCATGTGAGGGATCCAATCCCATTTTAATGGATCAGATATAGGGCTTTTGAGGATTCGATCCCTTTCATGGAACATATCTATGCTTGGTTAAAGTTAACAAGATCCGAACCACGAAGTGCAGATCCGATCCTAACTAAGTGGTTAATTCGTGGCTGCTTGGTTTCGTAATAGTATTTTATTATTTTTGTTTTTATGTGCAGGAGGTAATTAGATTGTTTAATTGGGATTTATAACATTATTGCACCTCAAACAAAGTGAATTCTACAATATTGTTTCATGTTATTGCAAATTATAAATGAAAAAAAAATGTATTTAAGGATGCTTAACAACATTGATTACACGTTACAAAACATTTATTTTTGTTCGTTTTGCAGTGTTTAAAAAATATTATGAAAATAAATATCAATTTATAATACTTATTAAACTAAGGGAAAAATAGTAATCTCATTAATACTTCTATTAAAACATATTTTTTAATCTATCACATCAATTAAATCTTTCACAAACTTTCACAAAAATTACTTCTAAATTTACTTACTATCACTTCTAAATCCCTTAAAACAAACAACACAAAATTCACTCTTAAATCAACTCAAACACATACACTCACTCTCTCTCAAATACTCTCCTCCAAGTGAACACAACATAAAGTTCATACAACCCCAAAATTGTTTACCCAAGTTCTTTATTGTTCTTGTTGTTCACACAACTGCAATCTCTCTGCAATCACAAATGGGGGGAACACCTGAAACCCTAGAACCACCACCATGGCATGAACTACAACTTCATTGTACCCAACTATTACAAGAAGAAGACGATTCCACACGAGACATACCTTTTTAGCTGAAAGTGGATGGCAACCATATTAGAAAAAGGAGACCAAACTGCAACACAAACTGCAACACATGAATAGAAATGAAAACCTTAGCCTATCCATTGCAATCTTTGTTCTATACACACATTAGAACGACCATGTCATTCAATAGTGCACCACGTCACAAGTAACAGTCCACCTTGGACACTGTTTTGTTAACTATTTTGACGGAGTTAAGGAAAATGGCCAAATTGAACAAAATTTACGATATTTAGGACTACATTGAAAAAAAATCTTAAACTAGGACCAAATTAAAAAAAATTCACCAAAACAGGACCAAATGACTATTTAAGGCTATTATTTATTATTATTTATGCTTTTCTACATATAAGTTCAATCTATCTCTACTAGAAAAAGATAACAAACACAACAACTTACATAGAAGTGTTTTCACTATTATGTTCTATATTATCTTTTAAAAGATTGATAATCATAAGGTTTAGAGATTGTTCCTTACACACGATCAATTTGACGTGTTGTTGTATCTTGGAATTGAAAAAGGAGTGCATATTGTTTTATTTGCCTTGTGGGGATATTTTCTCTTTAAGGATAATACTTTTCGTGCCTTAACCTATACTCTTTCTAATGCTTTCTTCATTTATAATGTTATCCTGTATTGATATTCTTTGTTATAAGAATTGTTTGGCCTAATCAATCTTATTTTATCCATATTTATACCATGTTATTATAGTAGTTATTATTATTATTATTATTATTATTATTATAATTATGATTATTATTTTTTAACAACTAGTACTTCTCAACCTTAGTACTCCTTGGCAAGATAGATACTTCTCAGCCTTGCCTAGTCCGTGTCAACAAGACTAGTATGTTTCCGATTTGTTTAACGTTTGACCTAAACCTTATCGCTTTTTGAATCGTGTAGTAAATTAGCCACCAACCTTAAGTGTATAATGATGAGTCTTGAAAGAAAATTTAATTTCTTTGTTTAGATGTGATCATATACATACGATATACTGGCCCTTGAGACTCAGGTAGGTGAAATCCTATAAAGAATCTAAAACGTTTTGGGAGCATCTTAACGAATGTGCATAATAAATATTGGTGACATTATGGAAATGAAGTAATGCGTGATCATAACCATCATACGCATTGCGGAAGAATCAAAGGAGTAGGCTAAGAGTGATTTTTCCTTAAAAGATGGTTATGACTAAGAGGATCCTCAAGTTCGTAAGAATTTTTAATATGGCTTGCTTTTGTGACTAAGCATGAAATAATTTGATAAGGTTTTATAGGGGTAATTTATGTCAATAAGTTGTTCTTGTAATTAGTAGTTGAGTTTGTATGTGATAAATTGTCATAGCTATGCATAAATGCTCATGGTATCCTTAAATGAGATGTTTCTTCCTAATATTTTCTTGGTAAGATTCATGTGGAATGGGTCACCTCACATTAATATGTTATTTTTGCATAACCATATTAATAAAGATTCACATGGAGTGAAACATCCTACATTCAAAAAGTGTGTTGCTTTGGAAGATTTTTCAAAAGGTTCACATCAAGTGAATCATCTTGCACCAGAAAGGGGTGGCTTTGGTATAACCTCCTTGGTAAAGTTCACAACGTTCACATTGAGTAAATCATCTTGTATTGAAAAGGTGCGACTTTGGTAGTCTTCTTGGCAAGGTTCACATGGAGTGAATAATCTTGAGAATGTTTTGTTAATTCCATCAATAGACCAACATTAAAAAATCACAAAGATCGTACATATGAATCATATTCATCAAAGATATTTAACAAGCAGAATGTTGACTCACATCTTTTGAAAACTCATATTAAGTACGTCTTATCAAAAACTAACATATGATCATCTCGAAGAAATTAATTTACAAGCAAACCCATGAATCATGTATCAAGGTAAGTCCATTATAATCCTGGTTTACACATTTACACATGTCATGGTGTGTAGGAACATAAGAACTCCCCCATCAACTTCTCACCACTTGATATCATAGTTTATGTGACCCAAACCATCACTAAAGTTAGAAGATCTCTGTTACAATTGGCATCAATACTTAATCGAAAACTCAAACAATGGTTCATACATTATCCCATATATGTATGACCTCAAATTCATATAAATTTCATCAATCTCAATAAACATTATAATACAATATAATTTATTTAAATAAAATCATAATTAAATCACATAGGAATTAATATTTAATTTGTATTTATAAAAAAACATTGTAATTTAATGAATTAAAAGAGACTAGAACAAAAGGGAAAAAGATTTTTTTTTCTTTGGCTTGAGCATAAATATTTTTGCTTGAGTAAAAACATGCTCGCTTGAGCAAAAATCGAGCAAAAATCAAGCAAAAAATAGGTTAAGTTGTAATATTATTTTCGCTTGAGCGACAAATCTTTCACTTAGAGCAAAAATAATGTAAAGAATAAGGGTTGAGTCTCTATTCCATTTTTTCTTTAGCGAAAATCCTCTAAATGAGTGAAAATATCAGAGAAATTAGCCTCAATAGAAAAATCAAACCAGTTTTCAAAAATATTTTCAAAAATATTTCAATGCTACTACTTCTAAAAAAAATTCAAATGATAAATCTAAATCTTGGTTTGCTTAAGCATCTCTTCCACTTATAACAATTCAACCTCAAACCCTCAAGTGAAAGTACTTTTATTTATGCTCATATCAATTTTATAAACTATAACAACAATTCAAATTAAGGAAACTTTACGATTAACTTGCATAATCTAGTCTTTAAATCAACATATTGATAAAATTATCCAATTTATAACATTTTAAATAGTTATTTCAAGCAAAACTCAATAACATTCAAATGTGTTTTCAACCAACTATAATCCTTGTGTAGTAGTCAAAATCTAGTGACCTAATCACCTTTACATTCTTGCCATCTATACTAATGTTTTATCAAAAGCTTAAATGGCTCTCTTATCTAAAGTACTCAACTTCAATGCAATTTCTTAATTCTACAAGATTATTCCAAAATATAAGGATAAAAAAAAGTATCCGAAAAGAATAAAATTTAAGTACGTAATAAAATAAGTTGAGAGAATCAATTTTCTCAACTGATCCCACCAAGACTTATGATAAAATCATAACTTTTGAGTAAATAAAGACTTACCGTATTTGGAAAACTGATTGGATAGATTTAATCTTCAGGTCTTCAACAACAATGAGATATGACTAAGATATAGGATTTTAAATTTGAGAAATTACCACATTTATATTTTACAATTATAAAAATTTAATTTGAATCTTTATTAATAAAATAATCACATTAAATAAATAAATTTATAATTAATTATTTTAAATATTTTTTTATATTCATTCAAATCAAAATTCAATCAAGAGATATTTTTAATAATTTATTACATTAATTAAATTAATTTTTTTATCAAGTTTATAAATTTTTTTTCATTTTCTTCCTCTTTATTTTAGTCAAAAACAATATCATTTTTCATTTTTTTTCGCTGCAATCGGGGTAAAAAGAGGAGAGCATAATAGAAAAAAGAAATGGTTTGTTTCAAGGTGAAATGATATTGTTATGTGATTTAAGATTTAAGTTTCTTATTCTGTAACAGAAAAAAGAGGACAACTCTTCAAATTGCTCTTCACAAATTGTCAATAAAAAGGTTAAAGAGAAGGAGAGAAAGACTATGATATTCATGTAACATTATGTAGTAATTAATACATTAATTATAATTATAATAAATTAACCAGAAAACTGTAAAGTAAATGATTACATATGAATTGAAGAGAAAGAAGAGAGCAGTGGTAAAATTTTTAAAAGTTGAGTTGTTGTAGTCAAAATGATTACATCTCTGATGTCACTCATGTGCAGACTTTTTTTTTCTGTATTTTTTAATTTTATTTAAATTTAAAATCAATAATAAGAATCTTAATTTTTTATTATTTTTTATTTATAATAGTAGTATGTTATGATTGTGAAGGATTGTTTTTCAGTTCCTATATTGAAGATGAATTGTTAGGTTAGTTATATGGTTACAAATATTTTTAAAAGTTGGATTTAAGATTCAACTACCACTAAATCCTATTAAGGTTAGAGAGAATAGGAAAATAATATTTAAGCTTGAAAATATTTACTGTTGATCGAGAAACGAGAAGAATAATTTAAAGGTGATATAATTATTTATTTTTGCGAAATTGAGGGAGAGGAAAAAATTGAAAAGGGTGATTTTCTATTTTCTATTTTTCTATTTTTTTATTTTTTTATGTGATGATTTAAGAGGATATCAAGTTAACAATATGACTTTTAAAATTATATTTACAAAAATAATTAATATTAAAAATTTTGAATTGTTATAAAAAAGTTATAAAAATATTTAAAAAATAATTATTAATTTTAAATTTTTTATTAAAATATTTTTTATAAATATTTTTTTATTAAAATATGTTATTTTAATTTTTTATTTAAATATTTTTTTCTAAAATAAATCTAACTCATCTAAATATAATTTTAAATTACTTTTAAAATCAAGAAAAATTTGATAATCTTATTTTTCTTTTAATTAAATATAATTTTTAATTTATACATTAATCAAATATTCATAAAATTTTACAAATTTTACTTCTAAATCCATTTATTTTCATTTTTTAATTTTTTAAAATAAACAATACAAACTTCATCCTTTAATCCACTCAAATCATCCTTTTTCTCTATCTCAAATCTACACCTTAACCCACCTTAGGATCCTTAGGATTTATCAAAGACACTAAAAATGGTTGGTGATCTCCCTTTGATTTAACAGATGCATCAACAGCCTTTTAAGGTATAAGTGTTTGATGAGTTCCAATTTTGATTAAGGAAATTTATGTTAATGTCTTTGGATGACATTTTTATTTTCCGTAGTAATTCTTACGATGCCCACTTACATCATTAAAAAAATGGTACAGCAAGTAATACAAGGTTGTATGTTAAATTTCATTTGGAAAACTATTGTGATAAACTATTTGAGTCATACCATTATTGGTTATGGTGTTCACATGGACAAAGACAAGGAAAAAGTGATGTTGTAATCACACTAAAGAATACCAAACAATTAAAAGGAATTTATTTATACCTTTATGCCTTTATATATAAAGGATATTTTCATCTTTGATCTTCACTTTTTTTTTCTACTTTTACCCTTACCATTTTATTTAAATTTAATCGATTTTTTTTAAATTTAATCATTTTTTTTCTGAATTTAATCATTTTTTAAAACTAAATAAATAAAAATTACCTACTAAATAAATAAAAATCATATTCTAAATAAAGAAAAATCATCTACAAAATAAATAAAAAATATTTATAATTAAATTGTAAAAAATTATTTATATTTATTTTTATAATTATAATTACATTAGTTTTTGTTATCATAAAAAAATGGTGCATGTGTTTTCACTTGTAGGCTTAAAGGATATTATAAAAAATTTATTAAAGGTTATATTTCAACTACGTGATGCTACATGTATTGTCATTGGTGTTGTCCTTATGCATGGAAAACATCTCATCAGCTACTTACCTAAGAAAATGTCTTGTAATATGTAACGATAATGAGTTTACACACGATAATTTAATTTTGTTATAATAAAAACTATTACCAAATTCAAACATTATTTGATGAAGAGGAGGTTCATCATTAGAATAGATCAAAAGAGCCTTGAATCACTACTAAATTAAATTCTTTCAACCCCTAAACAACACAAGTGGTTGCATAAGCTTTTGGGATAAAGTACAAGTCAAGATGCAAAATTCTATAAATTATGCTCTCTCCACATGTTTCTTTGTTGTCTGGTTAAGTTCTCAATTAGATTGGTTGCAAGGATTAACAGATGACAACAAATTGCTAAAATATTTTGTGCAACATATTATAAAACTTCATGGTTTTCCAAAATCAATTGTCTCTAACAAGGTCAAAGTATCCATAAGCAAATTATGGCAACATCTTTTTAAGCTTAAAGGGAAAAAACTCTTGCTATAACTTAGCTTGTTATCCACAAATGTATGAACAAAGTGAAATATTGAGCAAGACATTGGAAATGTATCTTAGGTTTTATTGCTTTGACAATCCAAAGAATTGGATGAAAATGTTATTATGGGTCGAATACTAGAATAACACATCATATCACACTAGCATAAAAATGACATCTTATAAGACTTTGTGAGTTAATAACCCCATCATTCACCATGTGTGAAATTTATTAAAATGATGACTTGACACTATAAGAAATATTGGTTGAAAGAGAGATTGTTAGACCAATTGCAACCTAATATGATTAAGTCTCAACAATTCATGAAATATTACCTTGGAAAAAAGTTCTTAAAGTGTAATATATCATTCGAACAGAATTGCACATAGAAAAAAAGTGTAATGAAGATTGTGATTATAGAATAAGTACATTGGAGATTTGAGTGAATTTTGTAAGTTTATAACTTGGACCACCTGACACCTAAACAGGTCATGGAGTAAAACCATAAAATGAGAGGTTAAACAACATTTCTCACACATTGGAACTAGTTCCATCAAGGAGAGAATTGATTCCCACACATGCATGGGTTCTTGGAATCAATACCAGAATCGATTCTCTTCCCCTTTCTGACTTATACAATCAGTTCCACCATACCCATAACTAGTTCCCAATGCGACCATCTTGCATCCATGCATTCCACAACCACTGTGCCTTGATCACCGCGAAAGTTGACAACACATCCCACTTGTGCTGCTACTTGGTTTTCACCATCAACCATGCATGTGAAACGTGATTTAAACGAGGGTAGTACTGTCAAAGCTCATATATCATCCTCAAATCTCCTTACCTCAAGTGAGATCCAAAAAGGTTAACATCTCGTTAATCCACTCTTTCAATCGCCTTCAAATCTACAAATATGAACACGAATCACACTTGTAAATTCACTCATCACAAGCACTCTCAACAGAAAATTCTTAGATGAGAACACATCCAATGATAGATTTGGGAGAGAATGAATGGATTTGAATGTGAAGTTTGTGTTATTTCTTTTAAGAATTTTATAAATGAAAGTAAGTGTATTTAAGATAAGTTTGTAAACAATTTAACTAAAGGGACAGATACAAATAATAAATTAAAATATAATTATTATTTTATTTCTTATAATAAAAATTAAATTATAATATATATATATATATATATATATATATATATATATATAAAACCGATTACAAACCAATTCCAACACCTCAAATTATCAGATATAGAAATATTATCGATGGTACTTATTTTCACAAATCCCCTATTTTGACAAGATGAGACCAGAAAACCATCACACAAATCCACATTCTCTCTCTCACAAGTCCGTGGAATCAAATATTTGGGAAACATGCAAATCTGAGCTTGGAAATCCCTCCACAGTAAATTAGCATAATCAAACACTTTAATAATAAGTTTTATTTTTTTAATATATATTTTCTAAAATCTTTCTGTAATCTTATAAAAAATTAAAAATAAATTTGAAAAGTAACTTTTGTGTCAAATCAATCGTACACAATTGTGTTTATAATCTTTTAGAATCAAATTTTCAGATAATAGAAGATCTTTTATGATATATTTTTTTTCATGTCGAAAATCTAACTCAAATGTATGATTTAATATCTGCAGTTGTTTGATAGATAACAGTTCCATAACATGAAAAGTCAACTAGAGCTCACTGATAGATTCTATGTTTCTCATATGTATAGTGAACTTCAACTTTCCTCTCCATAGTAAAACAATGATGATACAATGTCTCCTATTTATCAATTATTACATCAGGTACCAATACATAAATGACTCTGTCACCTCAACCTACCATTTTTTGTTTTATATGCATTATTTTTTTATAATTAATAAAAATATCTTTCAATTATCTCAAGTTATTATGTTTTTATTTATACATGCCTATTTAATTCTTTAAATTTATTTATTTTAATTCGAAAATAGATATTTAAAAATATCTATTTCTACTGAATATTTGGTAACATACAGTAAAATTTAGTTTAATAATAACAAATTTCATGTTATTTAATGTAAGTATATATAAAATAAATATCTAACACAAACTAAACTAGTAGTATTTATTTTTAATAATTCCTAAAAGAATTACTAAAATAAGTTTCATGAGTTCTGATTAAATTAAAATTGACCTCAATTTTATTTATTTTGAATGAAATGTACTGAATTAAAGATGCTCTTCACCAACCAAGTACAACCACTATAATTCAACCTGATGTGCAGGCTTTACCAACTCTTTTTTCTTTTGGAACAAAAAGTGTACAGTCTCAGCCTATAAAATATACTGTTCTGGTACAAGTTAATTCATTTTATTTGTTGTTTAGATTTGATTCCGAGGAGACAAATATGCAGAGAAAAAAACCACTGTCAAAATTATATAAACTAAAAGATGTTCTCTTTTCAAAAATATAATCTAATTTTTGTTCTTATTTAAAAAATCGGATCCGGGAAAGTGAAATTAGATGATGACAAAATTATGACAATTGATACTTAGCTTCTAACAATTTAAAAAAATTATTGAATCTGTTATGTATACAATATTATAACTATGTTTTTTTTAAACCATTTAATATAAACTAATTTTTAAATTTTATAATTAGATTTCAGATTGATTCGTTTAAATTTTATACGGTTAAAAACCGGTCTACGAATTTGGTTATATTATGTATGATTACCCAAAAAAACACTTTTATTCATTAATATTACTATAACCAATGATAAACTATGCATGAAAATAAATTAGTAATTACAGAAATATACTTTTTTCCAGTTTTAATAAATTTTTGGTAGTCTAAATAATAATCTTGGAACTTTCAATAACTAAATTGCAATCTACAGGTTCAAAAACCAAAATACATATTTATTTAAAAAAAAAAAATTAGCAGTGGGTACATGACAGAAAACAGAGTATAACAATTGGGGTACACCTGTCTGAGCACAGACACCGAAGGGCTAAGGAGGAGGACACCTGTGACCTGAAGACTGCCCTTCGGTTTAAGGGTAAGTAACCCCTGCCCTCTCCTGCATCTCCATGCCTACATAGCCCCACACCCTTCTCTCTCTCTGCACTCATTATGTTACTTTCATGTGATATACCCTAACGCTCCCATCCTCGTGGTCTAACAAAGAACCAAAATTTTCTTTCAAATTTTGCTCCTTTCGTCGCCCACTGTCACCAATGGGAGATGGGTGCGTGATTCAGGCCACACCCAGTTCCAACAAGAAGAACAACAAGAAGAAGAAGAAAAACAGGGGTGGCACCAAGAAGAAGATGACCAACGATCAGGTTCTCGCCTTCAAGTTCGTGAGTGAATGGGTTTTCTTGGATCACCCTTCTGCTTCGTCATCGTCTTCTTCTTCTTCTCCTTCTGCTGCTTCCTGTGTTGTGGATGATTTTGGGGTGCAGAAGCCTGTGGGGAGAGGTGGGGAGAAACTCGTCTTTGAATTGCATTCACACTCCAAATTCAGTGACGGGTTCTTCTCCCCTTCCAAGGTTATTGAGAGAGCTCATATCAATGGCGTAAGTTTCAATCTTGGTCTCACTTTTCAGATGGTTTTTTTTTTTTAATCTTTTAAAGTTGTGTTTTTTATATTGTGCTAATTTGGTTTAGTGTGACTGGGAACTGTCTTTTGGAACAAACTTCCAAGGCAGTTAGTTACCTTCCTATGGGATTATTTTTAAGGTAGGTATTGTTCATAACCAGAAATAGGACTAGATATTAGAATGAAGTCAGATGAATTTGAGTTTGTGAGTTCTTATTTCCCTGACAGATGAGAATTAGGTTGTGCTCTCTCTTATTGTGTTTTGCACAAACATTTCTTTTTGGTATTATCCCCAAACTGAAGAATCAGAATCAGGCCCATGGATTAGTGTTTATATATTATCAGAGATTTCTTGAAATATGTGCATTTTTTAACCAATATGCTTTCTTGAGAGATGGTATATGGATGATGAAAGTCAACTGGAATTTAAGGTCAATTTCAGTTTGTTTATGGATTGTGTTTTTTCAGTTAATTCAAAATCTCTGTTGCCCATGATAGTAAAAGAGGATTGCCTAAGGTATCCCCTGCTGTTCATAGGGTTTCCCTTTTTAGAGGTAGGCACCTTTTTAATTAATATTATTTACTCATAACAGGTGAAAGTTCTTGCTCTGACAGATCATGACACTATGGCAGGCATTCCTGAAGCTGTAGAATCAGCTCGTAAATATGGCATTAAGATTATTCCAGGTGTTGAAATTAGTTCCATATTCTCTCCAAGGTAATTTTTTATTTTTAAAATTACATATTCTTGATGCTTGTTAATTGAATCGGCACTTATGTTATTCTGTCTTTTTTATTTTCAAATATTACATATTCTTGATGCTTGTTAGTTGAATTGGCACTTATGTTATTGTGTCTCCTCCCTCTATAAAGAGATGGAAAGAACAAAATTTATAAACTTAAATGGTCAAAATCAAATAAAGGTTAATATCTACATCTCTTCTAATACATGCTAATCCACTGGCAGAGGAGACTCAGAATTAGAGGAACCAGTTCACATTTTAGCATATTACAGCAGTATTGGACCAGCAAGGTTTGAGGAGCTGGACAAGTTTCTATCGAATATAAGAGATGGACGTTTTCTTCGTGCAAAGAACATTGTCTTAAAACTGAACAACCTCAAATTGCCTCTTAAGTGGGAGCATGTTTGCAGGATTGCTGGCAAGGGGGTTGCCCCTGGGAGGCTTCATGTGGCCAGGGCCATGGTTGAGCAAGGTTATGTAGAAAATCTCAGACAAGCCTTTTCTCGGTATCTTTTCGATGGAGGACCCGCTTACTCCAAGTAATGTTGCATTACTTGCTCTTGTAGGTTGTTACTAATTTGTGTGGTTAGGGAAAATTGTTAAGGATATGAACATTGTTGTGTTTTTCAGGGGAAGTGAGCCTCTGGCAGAGGAAGCAGTAAAAATGATTTGTCATACTGGGGGTGTTGCTGTTCTGGCTCATCCATGGGCATTGAAACATCCAGTTCCTATAGTCAGGAGGTTAAAAGAAGCTGGTCTTCATGGGATGGAGGTCCACAAAAGTGATGGAAAACTGGCAGGTACACGCTCTGTAGTGGAAAACTTTCCTCATTTTCTTAATCATTAAAATGATGTTGTTGCATAGTTTAAGGATTATTAAGATATATTTCAACTGTCTTATTCATCTGAACCACCTAGCATGAAGTTGATTTCACTATGGGAGAGAAAAAAACATCACTCTGTTAGCACAAGAAATTGTAGTCTAACAGACAAACTGAAGGTTATCCACATCTATAAGACAAACAGTATGAACACTGAAAGCATTCATTCATTTACTGTTGATTCTTACCAACTGTGATGGGAGTTATATCATTAAGTGCAAATAGAAGCAAAATCTTATTAGACTCTTGTATGTTAATTTTTGGTGTTGGTTTCCAGCATATAGTGACTTGGCTGATGCTTACGGGCTTTTAAAGATTGGAGGGTCAGACTATCATGGAAGAGGAGGGCACAATGAATCTGAACTGGGAAGTGTGAACCTTCCAGTACTAGTGTTGCATGATTTCCTTAAGGTAGCTCGACCTATCTGGTGCAATGCCATCAGGGAGATAATAGAGTGTTATGCTGAGGAGCCTTCTGATTCTAACCTAGCAGCAATTACAAGGTTTGGGAGAACCCGCATTTTAAAGGGAGGTTCACCCTTGAGTTGTGGACAGGACTTGATTGATCATTGTTTACCTCTCTGGTTATCTAGCCAGGAGATGGAAAATGCTGAGTTTGAAGCTATCAAGTTAAAGCTTTCCAATGTTTCGGTTAGTCAGGGAGGAATGCAGGTTCTAGTAGAGACTAAATAGTAGTTGTGTAACTTGTGTATGCGACACATTAGTTATTCTCATTGTTGTTGTTGGTTAATCTTAACATTAATTTTGTTGGTCAAGCTCAGTTTGTCTATTGATTCTTTTGAAAATTTTCCATGATCGTTGAGCAAACATTTCTCATATTATTGTCAAATCAAGATTGTGTGTACGAAAGTTGAATCAGGAGGGATTCTTGTTCTGAATAGTTTGTGTAATCTTTTAATGAACACGAGGGCAGCAAGTTTTGAATCTGTCAGAAAGAAAAAAAAAACACGACCAAGTTGTACGTTCAAGTTACATTAAAGGAAGTCTTAAATAGTTTGTGTAGCTTTATTGGTCTTAGCAGTGTCGAAAAGGTACCTTCAAGAAGCAGAAGATGATCGCAACATGAAGTACTAACCATTGTTGAAGGCAAAAACGTGAAGTAAAAATTCTAAGTCACGAGAGCGTGAGTGAGAAAAAAAATGCACATGTTTTAATATATAGGTTGCATAAAAGATTAAGATTCGGAAACGAGTCCTTATATTACACATGAAGAAATTTTGTAATTAATTATAATAAATGGTAATTTTTAATTTTATTTTCTTACCTACTTTTTTAAGAACGTAAGAAAAATTCCCTTAATATTTTGTTTTTATCTAAAGTTTTTAATTGTTGTATATGAGATATAAGATATTGTTCGGTGTGAAGTTTGAAATTTATGTTATGATTTTGTTATCAAAAGTTATCTGAGAGAGTTTGAACAAAGAATGTGTATTTAAATTATTCTTAACTTCAACTTTTAGATGATGTGACATTATTGAGTACATTAGAACAAGTTGTTCGATCGAGAGTTAAAAGAGTTTTCATTTTCAGACGCAGTGTTAATGTTTTGGCCTCAAGTTTGTTAAGATAACATTGTTAGGGTCAATTATTGCATTTGAGGTATTGTCAACTTTAGAGTCTGAAATTTGTCACGTTTTTGTCTTCAAAAAGGTGTTTTGGAGGTTCGAAAGGAAAGAATGTATTTCAAGTATTCTCTATATTAACACTTAAACTATGTGAGACTATTGAATATACTAAAACACTTTTGAAAAGAATATGTAAAGACATTTAATGATTTATTTTTTATCAATAAGTAGAGAGTGTTTACTTTCAGTAGAAGAATAAAGTATAATAGTTAGCCGATATGTTTAAATATATATATATATATATATATATATATATATATATATATATATATATATATATATATATATATTAAAAGAGTTTTAGAGGTTGAGGAAAGAAATAATAAACATTTTTAAGTTTGTAATTAAGTTTTGAATAAAATCAACGTGAAAAATAATTTATGGGTTTAGAAAGCCAATAAATTGATAAAAATGTAAAGAGTAGACTTTGTAAAAATAGAAAGGACAAAACATGTGTAAATATGTAGAGTAGACTTGTTAAGAATACAAGTCAGTGTATAAACAAACTTATCCAATATGTATTGATAAACTCGTCTAATTAGTGCATCCACAGACTCATTTAATATGTCTTGCTAGATTTTTCTAATCAGTATATGGACACATTGGTCTAATATGTACTACTATACTCATTTAATCAGTGTATGGATAGACTAATCTAATATGTATTAATAAACACTCGTCTAATATGTTTATGAACAAACTCTTCATATATATATATTGCTAGACTTGTTTAATGAGTATATGGACAAACTCATTTAATGTGTGTTGCAAGACTGATCTAATCAATATGTTGACAAACTCGTCTAATGTGTATTCTAAGATTCATCTAGTTAATGTATGGAATGACTTGTTTAATACGTTTTGCTCATCTAGTCTAATCAGTATATGTATGGAATGGAACAAAACCATTTTTTCTTTTCCTTTTTTTTTTTTTTTTTTGAAAAGAAAGAAAACATAGATTGAGGGGTGAGAATATAAGAGTACTGGGTTGTTAGGTGCAAGAAAAGGTGATGTAAAAATGTGATAATGTTGTGCGGGTGGATATTATATATTGGAGTAAAAAGATAAAAATCAATATGTAAAAAGAAAATACAAATGTGAGATTGAAAATGTCAAAAGTAGATTGGGTCAATTAAAATTAAGCAATAAAACTTTTTTTTTCTTTTTTAATTTTTTTGAAAAGAAAATTAATTTTTTTAACTAAACTTTTATTTCATTCTTTCTATTAATTTTTTTTAGAAGTGATTTTTATTCATCCAGATAGAATTGAATGTTGACAAGTTAGACTACATATTGGTGCATAAATAATAAATATTGTAATATCTTATTCGATATAAATAAGAAGTGATTTTTCTTTGTGTCTTTCTTTTGTGCGTTTTCTATTGCTGCAAACCTATGATGCACCAATACTTTAATTTAAGTCATGTATCCGTATCCGATACCTTAGGATACTTTATCGATACTTATCAATGAATTATCTAATTTAGGAAGTCGTAGTAGACTACAAGAAAATTTTTGAATAATGACCAATTTTAGTGACACAAAATAATTAGTCACTATAGTGACCAATTAATAAACTAAACATTATTGGCAATTAAAATAGTTCAAAAAATTATAATTGGTTTTTAAATTTGGTAACTAAAATAGTTTCTATTACAAAATGGTTTATAAATTTGTCACTAACATTAAATATCAAGGTTTTAATTTGGATTCACGCAATAACAATGATATATTTATTATGTGTTTAAGAATTATTGTACACTTTTTAAGATTCATATATCACGTATCTCTTATGTATCACATCCTATTATTTTTAAAATAAACGTATCCGCGTATCAGAGATATGTCGTATCTAATACACATATTGTATTCGTGCATCATATCTGCAAACCTAGCAATTGTGATTCACAACTTTTATGATCAAAGGCAAATTATATTTTTTTTAAAAAAGGTACCAAATATATAAGAAGATAATAATATTATGATTCTCATTTATTGACTTTTATCTTTTACTCCTTGATGTAACTTAATGTGAATCATTGATTAATGTCTTATATTTTTCTTTAAAAGAATGAATGACCCACACTAAACCACGTCAAGCAATAAAGAATGTGGGTCAAAAAATGAAAGTTAAAGTATAATTTTCCTATATAATATGTATAAAATTAAAAAATAAAAACACTTTAAATTGTATACTAATTTATATTTAAAAAAGTTGGGGATCCAAGACCCCTCATTCCTAACTAAAGTCTGCAACTGATTATGATTTACACTTGTATCATATAGATCTTAAAAATAATTTTTGAATGAATATATTAAATTTGATGAATTCGTGACATTCATGTTTTTGTTGAAAATAAAGTTGAACAATAATACATCTCAAAGTCAATGTTTGCCCTTTTATGTAGAAGATATATACTAAGATCAATATGTTATTTATCATGAAAGACCTTGAAGAAGCTTTTTTTATTCATAGAGATATACCTCATAGACTTTCAGGCCTATCCCAAAAGGTTTATTTGATAGAGTTTTGAAATGTTTGACATTGAAAGATCAATGAAAAATGTTTTTAACCTAATGTATGTTCATGGTTTCATTAGATGTGATTTTTCTTTGACATTCACTATATGATTTGTAAATATTGTTATTCAATGTAGAATTGAAATTGTCTATAGATGTTTGTATCTGTTGTGGAATAATTGTGACATCCCATTTAAATAGAATAATCTACTTAATAAAATATCACATGATCATAATAATGAGAAGCAATCAGATGAACATAGAATATAAGAAAGGTAACTATTACAGTCATCCAAGAGTGTACTGTGAAAGCAAACTTGGGCATACAACCATGCCATAAACAAACGCAAAGGAAAGTTAACAGTTTTACAAAAGACGATGCTCCTCTAGAGCATGAAATTGCAAAAAGGCACTTAGGGCCATAGAACTGCTCTTGAGAGTCACACATACAGATCCCCTAAGCTGCACCACTGCTACCACCAGGCCTACTCCCAGAATTTCCTCCATCTGCTCCCACCAAGGGTGATCATCGCAAAAGAGAAAACATAACAGGAACATAACAGAAATGCAAGGGTAAGCTAGTGTAATATAAATTGCATCATGGTATAGCAAACAAGTACTTAAACAGTCCAAGCATTCAACACAGTAGGTACAGAGGGTCATGTTATAGCAAATAAACAGGACACTATGACTCAATTATCCGGATACATATGTTAAGATCAGATTCACTGGACGCTTGTACTTCTGGTGGCCTCTACTGCTCTGTAGAGCCATTGCCAATGGGTTTCACCCTACCACACACAAGGTTAGCCTTTAAGTGTCTAAGGCCATTATCCTGCCAGAGACTAGGGCCTCCCGCCACTCTCACCACTTGGGTCAGTTCGCTCTACCTGAGACTCACTGACCCATTAGAGTTTCAGGATGCGGTCCTTACTTGAATCCATATCTTAACATATACACTACACACCACCATGAGGTCTCCCCACGAGACTCATGGAATTACGCCTATCACACACCAAATTCATGTGTCTCATACCTTAACTACCACATTTATCTCATACATCCAATTCTCATGCCTCAATACCACCATCCAACATTTCCAGGCTATAATTAATCCAAGCATGCTACTTTCAATCAATACATCTCAAATAATTCAGGCATGTTCATGGAAATATCCAACCATAACAGAAAACAGAGAAATAACATGCAAACTCGCACTGATCTCGCTTAGGCTAAAAGCCTTCGCCCAGGCGACAACAACTGTCCCGTCTAAGCTAGGCATTCTCGCCTAAGCGAGACGTGAGACACTGGTACAGTGGCCACTCTGTGAGTTCTCGCCTGAGCGAGCCCCACTCGCCTGGGCGAGATCGTCCTTCGCCCAAAAATAGAGAGGTACCTCGCTTAAACGAGGGCTCCAACAGAGGCACCACTTGTTTCCTCAAGGGCTCGCCTAGGCGAGACGTGCATCGCTCAAAGACCAAAGTTGGTCGCCTGGGCGAGAAGCTCGAGTAGAACCAGGGCGAGCTTCTGTTATTCTCGCCTAGGCGAGACGTGCTCGCTTGGGTGAGAATATCAGCTCTCGCCACTGTTCCACGCATGCAGTACCAAAAACAGCCAAACACATCCATACCATGCATTCATATACAAGTCCAGGCACATTTAATCCATTTCAAGCGTAAAAATAGAGATGAAATCAAACACATACAACAAAGACTATAAACCTAGCTTCCCTTACCTTGAGTAAACTGAGCTGAAGGGAAAAGAGCACACCGAGAGGGGACGAAGCAAGTATTTAAGGAACTGTAAACATTGCGAATAAAACATGGGACGAGATTAGGAGCAGAACCAACTTAATACCGACTTAGTATAAGAAAAGGAACCATGAAATGAGCTTGAGTTTCGATCTATACTTACAAGGAAGTGGTTCGATTCACTTTGAGGGGAGAACGAATTTTGCCCTAGCAGAGCTTCTGCTTTCATAGAGAGAAAGATGGGAGAAAAACTATTTTCTGAAACAAAGGTAAAGTGAGATTGTGTGGGGGCTGGTAGTGTATTGGGTCCTTCAGAGAGGCTGACCTTGGGCCTACGAAAGGTCAGGCCCAACCCTTTTTGGGACAGAAAAAGGGGCTTACAATAATGTTTATGTAAGAAACATATTTTATTTCTTAGATTCTTTTGTTTTTTAGAAAATATCCATAGATACAGATATTAAATAACAAACAATTTTAGATTATTGCTTTTATCTCTTGGATTATTGTGGAATGTTATTTTTCTTTGAGAAAATTATTAAATAACAACTAATTTTAGAAAGAAAAATAATTAATCACTACAATAATTAATTTAGATATTAATTTATAAACTAAAAATTATTAATATATAAATTAATTTATATTAAAAATAAAAAATTATAATTAATTTGTAAATTAAAGTTTTTAATATTATTTATCAATGTTTTAATCACCAAAAAAATTAGTATTTAAATAATTAGAGACATGTTTATGTGTATGAGCTGGATATGTATGGTGATTGAATGTTAGTTATTTTTCTATTTTAAAGAAGGATAAATATTTTTTTTAACTCATGTTACTGAGATTGATATGTACACACAAACAAAGTAATGTATTAAATCCTTCGTAAACAGGGACATTTTAAACGACTTACAAAACCAAATAAAACATAAACTTAAATTTAGACTCAAATAAAACTAATCTCATTGCATTGAATACAAATCCAAACAAAAATCTAACATTATCACGTCTAAAACATGGAATCTAGTTTTTATAATAAAGATTATGGGAAGTATTTCAATATTTTAATGAATGATAATCAAAGTTGCAGTGCAATATGAAAGTGAGAAATGAAATCAAGGTAACTTTATTGGAAAATCTTAAATATATTTGCTGCAATTTACATTTTTTTCACTTATTTTTAAATTCTTAAATACTTAATTTTTCAAATGACTTAAATAGGTTTAGCAGTGAGTTTGATTTAGATATTTGTAAAAGAAAAAAAATCATTTTTCACCCCTCGTAAATTAGAAATTTTGTTACACTATTTAATTATTTATGTATTGAACAATAGATCAAGCTATAAGTGGCACCCACAATATCTATGATATAATGTGAATACGTGAATATTCTAAAATTTCTTTAAAATACATAAAGTGAATATTAAGTAAAAAAAAAAAACTAATGATTTCGAATTTTTTAGTGGTAAACATAAAAAAAGAAAAAATAGTTTACAAGACTAAAATTAAGGTTCCCTTATTTTATAAAGATTAGAAACGGTAATTTTAAATTTTACATGAATGGAAAACAAAAAGAAAGTTATAGAAATTAAAAAGTAAAACTTTTAATTTTACACAAACTAAAACATAATTAAACTTATAAAAGATCTCTTACATTAAAATTATGTTAATTTTCATCCTATTATCTATTTCTACCAGCCTAAATATTCTGTTATTTTTCATTTAAATGTTTAGAAATTTACACTAATTCTAAAGCATGGAATAACTTTTAAGCGTTTAGAAGTAAAATATTTTTTTAATAAATTGATGTAAAACTAAAATTAGTATAAAATATAAACGTGAGGTTTAAAGAATCTTTTTAAGTTTTTCAATTCAAATAAAATCTGTCGTTTTAATCGATAAACTTTAAACAAGATTGAATTTTTTAATTAATTTAATTTACAATTATCTAAATTAAAAATGGAGGTTTTAAATAATGAGAAATGGCTACATGGAAGTTGTTCAATTTTAAAGAATGAAGAAACTTAAATTAACCCAGAAAACTGAAGAAACAAGCATTCACAATCTAAACTAAATAGACCATGAATATAACTAAGTCAAATTTTATATGAAAGGGTTGCTAGCTATAAGAAGCATTTGAAACATTTCTCATTCATATAAAATAGCATTGCTTCCCTTGAATCCTGAACATTAAATAAGTAGATACGAAACGTGACAAAAGATTAAAATCCTAACTTAACAGTTTCAAATTCTTCAGTTAATGAAAATATTGCCAAAGATTACAATATAGCTGTGATAGCAATACAAGAACCGTATGTTATGCATAATCAACCATTTCATGCACCATGGAGCAAAAATATTATAAAGTTCCCAATAAACTCTCTGCATTCCTCATCTTCATCCTGTACTATTAAAAAGCCACCAAAGTAGCAACTGAAATTAAATTGCTACACCCGAATGAAAAATCATGATCCAAAAATACACTTCATGCATCAACTGAATCTACGGCTCTGCTTAACCCTTGGCATCATGTGCATACGCTACCACGTTACAAACTATACTCAATGCACCACCAAACCAAGTATACATCAAAAGAAGATTCTTCATGCAGAATGTGACCAAATCATCTATATTTTCCAAGCTCCATCTTCTTCTTGATTGTTCTCTGACCATAATATATTGATGAATCTATGATCCCTGCAACGGTAAATACACCTGTGCAGAAAGGTTGAAATGAATTTTTAATCAGTTGCGTCATAAAAACATAGATGTCCCTGATGTAAAGACAAGTGGATTGTGAATAGAAAAAGCATTAAGTTCAAGTAGTACCTAGCTCATACTGGCTATGAATTACAGTATTTTTCATTCAGAGCTTAACTTTGATACATTGTGTTAGTGTAAAGATAATTTATATGCCGTCAACTAATCAGAAATCACTTTAGATATAGCTTTGAAATGATTAGTACAAAAGTTCATGATTTTTAACCATATGATGAAAGTTGATAAGAAATTAATTTATCACCGTTATCTTTCCCTGCAATGAGAGGATAGAAAGAACAAGGAATTACCTCCAATAATTGCACAAATATTGGTTAGGAAATGTAAGAATGGAATATGCTCCTCTTTAAAGTTGACCTGCAACATAAAACAAATCAATTTAAGATCCAATACGCTTCTTCTTTAACTTACAATATGCTTCAACAGAACTATGAAGTTGGGTTCTTGGATATCCTCCACGCAACTAAAAGATAATGGATACATATTTATGTTGAATCAGCAGAATGTTTCATAATTTGGGGACAATTATAAATAAAATACCAATATCAATCATATCAGCCCAATTGTAACTTGCAAAAGCATTATATCAACTCATGTAGATATTTTTAGGATTAGTCACGCCCTGTAAGCTTTGACTTGTATACTTGTTTCCAAGTAACTCACATTATGTGTTTAAGGTAGAAGAAGGCTTCACTTTCAATAGCTGTTAGTGCCAAGAATATTAGGATTATTATTAGTCTTAGAATTACCTGACAAGAACTTGTATTAATAATACCATAACTTGACCTAATGACACCTCTAACAACAACTCTTTGCCACCCTAATAAATTATCACTAAAGTAGGAAAGGGATCAAAATCCTCAAGATATCTGAATTCAGTTAGGGCCACTAATTGACTCTGAATATCTTGCGCTCATTGATAACTCAACCAGAAAAACATGTAAATCAGTATCTTAGGTTCAAGAAATCGATACTGTTTGCAAATTATGTACAATGAACAAATGAAGTTTTGACTTGTGCAGGTGCTTTTATTTCGCAGCGTCTAATTGTGTCTACACAAAGACACTGCACATTGTTTTCATCCTATCAAAATATTCCCATTGACATTTTCTTCCAGGTCATCCTATCAATGTAACAACTTCGCAACTCCGGAGAAAAGAATCAGAACAATCACTAGTTAAATACAAGCTGATAAAAAAACGAAGAAAAAAAAACTAGCTAAATACAAAATCTTGCATTTTCTTCCTGTTTCCCTACACTAGACCCTAGGGGTGTTTTTAAGTTGCTTTACATAGTGACAGATTTTGAAAAAATTATATTCGGTTTGTGAAGTTTTAGAGATCAAGTATTGGTCCAAAGTTTTTAAGTTTAAGTGTTGATTTTGAATTTGATTACAATGGAGATGGATAAGGCTTAACAGTTCCAAACTCCTTCGTGACTACAATAATTATGGAAGAAAATAAACTCTATGCTGGATCTGAAGGGGGGACTACTTATAAAATTATCGGCTTGTGTCCTTTTGAATCTATAGTAACAATTTTAAATAGAGACAAGCAGCAAAAATGCAAAACAGGGCACAATACACCCACTCACTATATGAGGAAATGCTTAAAAGGTTATCTTACAATACAGGAAAAACAGAGACTTATGCATGCCTGGCTGTATCAAACTAAAGCAGAAAAACACAACTTCGAGTCCAGTCAAGGGAAGCAGAAAAGACATCAACATTATATGCAATTTGCTAGAAAAATTAGGCAATTTTACCTTGATTGGAGATATGTCATAAAAGAAGAAAACTCCAGGAACTGCAACACCCAGCTCTGAACTCTTGAAATGCTCAGTCACGGAATACTGTGCAATAACATTTATTATGTTATGCTACGTAGGCACTATCCAATGAATCGTGAAATGACAGTATGTTCATAATATTAAAAATACCTGATTTGAATGGATAACACGACCTCTAATGTCTGTGTATATTGTAGGGACCACCTGCAATGTGTACACACATAGATGCCCAAACAGGTATCAAGCCAGAGCATAATTGCATGCACAATATTCAAGCAGTTAGAAGAAAGCATAAATGATGCAACAATTTTGAAGCAAATATTCCAAATGTTTTTGCTGGTTTTCTCGTAGTTTTGGCAAGACAAATACTAGAATAGACTAGAGTTTGTAAATGCAGTATACTAAAAGAAAAAAAAAAAAAAAGGAGAAAATGCAATTTCATCTCATAAGAAGTGCACGTATTAGAGAGTTTCGGATAATAACATAATTACAGATACATAACTAACCTTTATAAAATACTGGTACATGCCATGAGTTGGTCCTTGCACCCACTTTACCCTGCAAAGGATTGGAAGGAGAACAAATTTAGGAGACTTCAAACGATTAAAGGAAGAAAAATTTAGGCACGGTTTTTTCAAATGACTATCATTTGATGAGAATAATACATCACAAAATTTTGCAATCATGGTCAACTTAAATGCTCAGAGAGTAAAGAAAAGATGAAAAATAAATTAACAATTTGCTGCTTCTGCAAAAAAAGGTTATCGCAAGGCTTCATTGTAACAAAATATGAAAATTGAAGTTTGTCTGTATGTGTATTGTAGATGTAAAACCAATCTTAAACAGCTGAAATTTTAGGTAGAGTTGGTCCTTAAAATGTATTGCATGTGAGTGGCCAATAGTTACTTCAAATTTCAGGTATATCATAGTTAAGAGTTCTCACCCCTTCCATTGTATTTTGTATTTTCAATACAAACCTACTAATACAAAAGTCAGAGTTTACAATTTCAAGACAAAGCATAATAGATGTATTGTAGTGCAGTTATAACTTCTAAGACAATGGATATTTTACAATCAAAAGTCTGGTACCCTGGTTTCAGCTCTATATGTTGAGAGAATGGGAAAAACACATTTATTCAATAGCCGAGTAAAAGGCTAATCTCCAAACATTTGAATGCTACTTGTTCTCAACAATAGGGTTGAATAAGGGTAACAAACAAATGACATTTGGCCTACCTTATACATGAAGTTATGGCTTAGTCATCAAATCTGGAAAACAATCTGGTTGTTTATTATTTTTGAAGATTTCAAAAGGCCATTTGGGAGAATAAAAAAACTCATACATTTCATTTTAGTGCCTTGCAAATTGCAATGTGAGGAAACATGCTTCACAGTGACTGAAAACAAATTATTGTGCTTTTACAAGTTATAGTCTTTTAAATGGAAACTTGATTAAGTTTTAATAATAGAGGGGAAAAGTAATTTACTTTAGAATCTCATTCTATAGCATTAGATTCAAATTTTTACAAATCTCAGTATGTTAAAACTCATGCCCATGTCCATCCTTGACACCAGAAAATAAAGGTATCTGCTGGAGAAGAAAATTACCCGTCAAGAGGATTTACCAATCCAGGGAAATGGTGACCAAAACTTAATTTGTTGATCCGATGGCTTATCTGCATCGCATCATATTTTGAAAATCAACCACGAGATTACAAGGAAAGGAAAATCATAAAAAATATATCAAAGTTTTCAAAATATGATAAATAATTCAGGCAAAGGATAACTAAAAACAGTTCAGTCTTACATTATAATGATTATCCTGTAAAGCAAGAAGATCAGCAAGAAATACAGCAGACTGAAGAAAGCTTTTCCCGGTTGCAAAATGAAAATTTCCAGCCACTTTATTAACTTCAAGAGATCCTTGAATATTGCATCCTTCACCTTCTTCATCCCTTACCCTTTGCACATAACCTTCTCTTTGACACTAAAACAAAACCAAAGCATCAGAATGTAGTATACCTCCTACAAATTCAAACATGAGAACAAAGTACACAAATCCAGTATAATTAACATAAATGTCGGATTTCATCAGCCAAGAACTCCGATACATGCTATATAATGGATCAAGGATCTATAGAATAAGGTACAGCGAAGCCTTCTCATTCCTGTTGTTAGCCTCCTCATTGCATCTGGAAGTTTTCATAAATTATAATAAATGTGCTTCAAGCAACAACATACATAAAACAAGTAAAACCTCACAAGTGTGGCATTTGAATCCACAGAAAATGCTAGTGCTTATTGTGTAATAGAAAGAGAGTATCAAGCCAACCTGATCAATCAAATCCATATTTGTCAGAGCCCACCCCTTTTTCCTATATGCTTCACGCACTTCTTCACAAGAATTACAACAGTGTTCATCTGACTGCATGAGAATGAACAAGAGAGAAACCATAGACATAAAAGAAATCACTAAACGATTGGAGAGTACAAGTTGCACTGAAATTAAAGTGTACAAATACACAGTAAAATATAAGTTTAGACACCATATTAATCTACTCAAATAAAAGCATCAATGATGATATTAAATTTCACTTAAAAATAGTATGAGTTTAGACAGCATATTACATACTCAAACTTCAGTTACCCGTAGATTCTGGGATCATTCCATAAAAATACTACTGTGTTAGTCAAACCAAAAATATTTAACCAGCATCATCCCAACAATGTAACACCATAAACAGTAGGACCAGCTTACCATTTTCTACAATATAAATACATTTAACAAAAGAGTATTATTAGGATTTATCATTGTTATTGACATTGTTACTGAAAACGAACAGTGAAGATAATTTTGGTGTTTAAGAATAAGCACAGAAATAGTATATCTTTCTATTTTTTTCAACTTAACAAACATAAGAACTTTGATGACATACAATAAAAGGCATGGAACAGAAATTGAATAAAGGAAAAACTGTTACTGATGAGAAAACTACAACACAAAAAACACAATTAATGTATAAAATAAGTTTAACTAAATTTTTAAACCCTAGAACTTATGGTCAAACAAGTTTTTATCTCCCAAATTAAAAAAAAAAAAAAATATATATCACTTTATTCACTTAAATTTGAAAAAAAATAATAATATGTGTGTGTGTGTTTTAGACCCTTAGCACTAAATTTGAGGGACTAAAATTATTTGTTTTAAAATTTTGAAGACCAAAACTGAATTCACCCTTAAGATGCCAAAAACATAGTTAAGCCTTTTCCCCACTATATTATCTAATCATGTAAAGTCATAAACTGTATTTTCCCATATATATTAGACCAGGGCTTGAACACTGTTATCTAAGGTTGACAGTACTTTATACAAAAAGTAGACCAATGCACAAAAATTATCACACAGGTAATAGTTAGATATTTTATAAGTTATGAGTATTAGTTGGATACTCCCATACAAAAACTGGGATAAAGTGAGGTTAAAACACTTATGGTCTTTTAATGTCTTTCTTGTGATGAGGCATGAGCCTTTTCGAACCTCATATGATAGGGCATCAAAAACTACCTAGAACCTTGAGGACACTCTTCACCCTAGATTACCTAGTTTAGATCCAAAACATTTTTTATAGTCAAATCTCACCCAATTATGTCACCACAATTTAGGGTTTAGGGCCTTTTTTCATAAAATCTTTAAGACTTTAACACAATTTAAAAAAAAAAAAAAAAAAAAAAAAAAAAAAAAAAAAAAAAAAAAAAATAAAAAAAAAAAAAAACTACTGAACATTAACACTTTGACAGTCACCACATTGAAACCAAAACATGTTAAAGTTACAAAAACTATAAGAAACATGAGCTAATTTAAGTATAGTAAATGGTCAAAGGTACCTCTTCCGCACCAAAACATGAACCACAATACTTCTCATCATGTCCAAGTCTGCCACCATGTTTTTGTAAGGGTCTCTCAATCTGGAATAGAAAAGATATACAGGAAACAGGAATGAAAACTCTTTATACATGAACAGTGACCTTTGTCTTCGAAATGAAAAACATAAAAACTTAGTAGAAACAAGGGGTATATAGACATTTACAACAGTTGACTTTAATTTTTTATGCCAGCCATCATTGGTAATGAATTCAAGAGGTAGGAACCAAGATCCAAAAATAAAATCTCATCAAGGCAAACACAACAGGCGACCAAATATAAATATATACAACTCATTACTGTGTATAATACCCAGATCAAAATCAAATTATAAAACAATTCAAACCAGAGAACCTTCTACTTCCTATAACCACTAAGCATTAAAAATGACATTATTGACTTGGGAGAACAAACGTAATGCTGGAAAAGCAATCTACAAGAAAAATGATCACAGAGACGCAGAAGAACAATGCCAAACCAAATCCAACCCAAGTAGTCTTTTTTGAACAATGAATTACCAGTTACATTACAACCATCCAGTCTAAAGGTACTTTTTCCAACAGAAACTCAAGATCCCACATAAAAGTCTGTAAGAGCTTCATTCATTAATATGCAACAATCATGCTATCATCCATATTCTATTCCTGCCTTGAGTAACGAAGCTTGTATTCATTTTAAAGTACTTTCACATTAAATGTCTGAACTTTACAAAGTTGATAGCTAGCATGAAGGATTTAACAGGTCAGAACCTTTATTCTACTAGTCATCCCTATAAATATAAGAAACACAAGTGCAAGGCCTTTCATTTCCAAGCAGCTCAGTGCAATATTAAGACATAGCTAACATGGTTCTCTAATACTACAAAAGTATGAAATGTTTCAGGCTAGCATTTCTATTAACAATAATTCCTCTTAATTTGTATTAGAAGACAACACAGTTATAAATAAGGTGGCCTTATCTCACAGCACAATCTATGAACTGAGCCTCAGGATCTACCAAAAACTAAATTTTCAATAAAATCATTTAATGTACAATCTTTTATCATGGTGTCTCCTAAAGTTATCATCAATCATCCTTTATAACTTTTAGCTGGACTATCTTCCATTTGATTAACTTTTACTATATTTCCATACCACCTTCGGCTAGGTTTAGTCATCTTCTCAATAGGTGCTTGCTACTAAAACTTTCTCCCAATTTTCTCCTTTCTTGTATATCCACTCATTTACCTCAACATTCTGATCTCAACAACACTTTTCTCTTAAAACCCCAATATTCAATGCTATAAAACAACAACAAAGCCTTAACCCACTAGATGAGGTCAGCTACATATATCAGACCACACTACTACTACTCAATTCAGTTAAACTAAAGCTTCAAGAACATTATTTAGCCAAAGATCCCTTAATGATTTCCTCCAATGTCCATTTTGGTCCCTCAATGGGTGTTACACCAATCTTTCCTTGTATATAGTCATTTCTTATTATGTCCTTTCTTGTATGACCACACATCCATCTTAACATTCTCATTTCTGCTTTTCCCACCCTTTTTCTCATGCTGTCCTTTTAACAGCATTCACCACCATATAGTATAGCTAGACATGTAGTTGTGGAAAAAAACCTGTCTCTGAGCTGTGTAGGTACCTTGCAATCACACCAATAATCACTACTGTTATAGTGAACTAACAATTCGTGTATTTGAAAAACTCTTTAGTTAGATGCTGCACTCATTTGAACATAGATATTGAGTTCAAGCTTAAAAACACACAAGATGTATGTTGCCACCTTTAAAAGTAAATGACAAATAGTGTAACGGCAAGTTATGAGTCAAATAGATCAAATTCTATGACAAACACAAAGCAATCAACAAATGTGAAGTAAAAAAGAGCCAGGGTATTTCAGCTAACCTTTGGTGCACCAATTCCATCCTTCCTCTCTTCTATCACACTACCATTACCATCAATTCTTTTCTTCACTATATTATGTCGCTGTAAATAGAAATAGTACAGTGTGAATAATGTTTAATAACTAACAATGGTATAAACATGAGACTAGGGAAATGATAGATAAAGAAGTGTAAATATGCAGTTAGAATTACAGGAACTGAAAATTAATTGATAAGATGCTAATGTAAGCAGAACATACTATGTCAAGGTGCTGCTCCCCACTAATATCCATTGCATCTAAACTGAGTATTGAACATCGAACAGCAGGAAAAGTGACATCAAACTGCATTTCAATGGGAAAAATGAGTTAAATTTTTAGTATTAAAAGGTAAAGTTAATATTAAGATGGCTAATGCTTGAAGACTTAGAGGATATATGAAGGTACAAGGCCAATCAAACAAGAAATATGGCACCTATACAAGTTGTATCGACAGAAAATCACCAAACAAATAAATGATTCATAGATTGGACTTGGAATATGAAGATCTGAATAAAACTGAAAAAAGTTATACAGCAAATAACAACAATAATTACATTGATGTGCAAGGTATCTCCTCTTGAAGTATCCACCAAAAGCGTACTCTCTGTAACTGTGTAGAGATATAAATCTGCAATCAAAGGTAATAGATAATATTATTGAACTTTAATGGGAAAGATAACGGCCACATATGCACATATCCAGGCAACAAAGTAATCATTCAGAGAAAAGCCAAGCTAGCTCATTTAATATCACTCAATTTTTTTCTATGACTGGGTCTATTCCTTTTATCCCTAATAAAACTAGCAATAGTTAAATAGCAATCATCACTGATTTGTGCCAATAATTTAGAACATTACTCCTGTCATACATATCTGGATTATATTATCAGAATATTTTCTGCGACATGAATCAGTGCACCCAAATGAAAGCCCAAACAAACCCTCCTTTACGGAAATCCTAAACATATCATCAATTACATTAATGAATCAATGGATCTAGGTCCTTATTGTCTTGGAACTCTCAACTATCAACCATCAATCTTTTATAAATATGAAAAATGGTCGGAAGAGGAAGAAGATGAAAAAAAAAAAAAAAACTATCGTTCCACCTAGACAGAAATCTTCCCTTTCCTAATTCCTAAGTTCCCTCACCACTCAATGAAAATACATTACAAATTCAGCTCAATGCAACAAAATTGCCGAGCGCAGGACAAACAAATTAACACAATTTTCTTAACACCCGAAAATCAAATCCCCCACTTTAAAATTTCCCACCTTTCCGAACCACCCAACAAAAACAAGTCAAAACTCCAACAATCAACAAAAATTTGAAGGAAAAGAAATACAAAAATAGGAGATGCAGGTCACATACTTAGCTCGGAAAAGAAGAGAAAGAGCATGACAGCCGCGGAAACGACGGTGACGACGCCGCCGGCGAGCGTGCGGCTATAAAAATCTTCATTGACCTTTGGGTAAGCGTCCAAATTGCGGAGCCTGTTGAAGACTTTATCCATGGATGGTCGCCGAAACCTCACAAGCACCCACCTTTCAGAGAATATTATACTATGAACGGCGCTCCGTCACCAACGGTGGCCGGAGAGTGGCGCGTGGGGAAGGAATGGGTTGTTGAAGAATGAGGAAAGACCGAAACAAACACGGGATCATATGACCTCCTATTCAAGGTCAATTTAGTCAAACATGCCGTCTAAAACCCCTTTTATTTTCCATAAAAAAATTTGAACGATTGGTAAAAAATTTTAACTGATTACTATAAATTGAACATTTTAAATTTGGAAATTAATTCTCAAAATTACATTTAACTTATTACGGCTGTCTCAAAGTGGATAAAAAGAACTTTTTGAATTTACGTTTAACAACCACAAATAGCGTATTAACTGATTTTTCGTTTCTTAAAATATGTTTGCTTCATTGGTGAAAAACGAATCTCTGAATATTGGTTGTTGTTTCAAGGTACAAATTTTACATTACTTGTTACTTTTATATACCCACAATTTGAGGTAAAATTTTATATTATAGGCACATATTTAATTTATTTTTCATTTAAAAGCACTTAGTTTTATAGTAGTTTTGCTAATTATAGGAGAGAAAGGTGATTGTGTTTAAAAACTTGCTTTTATAAACATTTTAAAATAAAATCCGAGTCTACTAATTCTATATAAACATTTTAAAATCGTAATTTTAGGTTTTAAAAGATTAGGTTAATAAAAAATATTTAAAATTGATAATAAAAATGATGGATATTTCAAATGGATGTCTACTATTAATAAATATAATCACTTTAAATATATAATTATAAACACGAGGAATATAAGTATCTAATAACCATATTAGTAGAGATATCTCATTCTTAGAATTAAGTGATTTAGATAATGTTATTTTTGAATTTATTCACTTAATTTTGATACACTTGAATGATGATCAAGTGAGCAGAACATAAAAGAAAAATATCTTCTCTTAACCTCATTTATAAATATGCCAAAGATTTATCAATACAAACATTTATTGAAGAAAATACTTGTTTTATTATCTTCATATATTATTATTTTGTGTAACATCTCAATTCTAGCATCTTAAAACTAATAAAATAGAATGTTTCACTTTAATGTTCAAAACATATAAATCAATGTATAAAGTATATTAATACAGTCTTACAAAAAATAGGATTATATAAATATATCAATTATACAAACCAACTAAAAACCAACAACTATAATTCTAAACACAAACTAACCACTTATAAGAGCTTTCCACTCAGAACTTCCCCTAACCTAATAGGTGGCTCCTCATCCTCCAGATGTACCTCTAAAATTGCAACCTCATCTACTCCCACTCAATAGGTGACCATCGCAAAAGAAAGACAAACAACACAACATAGAAACACAAAAGAATGGTAAGTTAATGTGCAAAAGAGATATTCATATATATATATATATATATATATATATATATATAATATTTAATATATAAAACATGCAAAATACATACAAACATGGTATAAAACATATCTCTAATTACACAAGCAGTTGACATTAAACTCAATTATCCGGATACATGCATCTGACATCAGATTTTCTGGTGGCCTGCACCTACGGATGGTTCCCAAACTCTACAAAGTTTGGCTGCCTCAAGGGGTTACCACCCAACCATCAACAAGGTAAATCCCTTTCACGCTTAGGACCTGATCAAGTTCAGTAACTAGGATCTTTTGCTACTCTTCACGACATAACTCATTCTACTTTATTTGAGTGTCAATGATTATTAGAGTTTCAGGATACCAACCAATAATGAATCACTATGTCAATGCATACACTAAAACCTCCACATTGAATTTCTCCTTAAAATTCTTATCATCACATCACATTCCATGCTCACAAACAATATCTATAATATTCAATAATCATTACAAATCAGATATATACATAAAAGAAAACACATAGAAATTCTAATTTTAGTTAACAAATATCTGTGCAAAATCTAACCCACTCGCCCAACAAATGCATCCTCTCATTGGGCAAAAAGACATTTTTCGACCAGTGATTGGGGGTTCGCCTAGTGAGCTTCAAGTCTGGAAAGCCCTAAGTCTGAAATCCGCCCAGCGAGTATTTACTCGCCAACGACTTCCAAATCAGTTACATCCCTGACTCATTATTCGCCTAGTAAGAATTACTCGCCTAACGAGTCTGCATAATTATGCAGAATATAAATTCTGCATATGCATTTCCATTCATTTTTTAGACCATCAGAGAACTTCACATATATCAGTTACATGCTTCACTCAATTTCATACACAATATCAGCATGACTTGAATTAACTAAACATATTACCGTACCAACACTCCTAAGCAAACCACATGACTATTAGCATCTCAATTTACACACATCAAATCACATACAAAAATCCAATTTCACTAGATAAAATCAAGCAAGTCAAGGAATCAGTGACTTTAATAATCTCACAGGTCATACACGGCATAATTAGCTTCCCTTACCTGTTATCTTACTTAAACAGCTCTATAAACGCCAAAATACCTCTAACTTCACATGATACTCTATCTACACAAAGAAATGTCACAAGAATGATCATAACATACCGTTATGATCATTGTTCAGTAGAGACTCATACTAATGATTAAAAAGATGCATGCAAGTAGAAGATAGCTCGCATGCAACAGAAAACAGAATTAGACTAAAAAAGAGAGTGAAAACTCAACTTACGCGAATGGAGAAAGTGATCGGTCCAATTTTAAGAGTTTGCCATGAGGATCAATCCTACAGTCTTGATTCTTCAATCAGATGTCTAGAGAAACAGAACTCCTAGAGAGAAGTATGATAACTCTAGAAAAGTGGTTTATAAAGAGATGGTATGTTTTAAAATAATGAAACTCACTTATAACAATTATATTTATACTAAAACATTTTAATATTAAAATAATTGAGTCTCATTATTTTAAACCAATATCACTTTTAAAACGTCATTTTCTAAGATATTACATTTTGTGTTGTTACTAACTTGGATATCCAAAATCTTTTCTAAACATATATTCATTCGATACTCACATCTTCAATAAACATAAGGAAAACATTAATAACTGAAAACTTATTTAGAATATAACTTACATGTTTATGTTTTTCATTTAGACTTATAGCATTATAATTATTTTTAAAGAGATTAATTTCATTTAAACTTAGACTTGGCAGTGTAACTTAGAAAAAACTAATTTTATTTGTACTAATATTTTATTATGCAAATTTATTTGATATAATACTTTAAGATAAAAAATATTTGAGTTTATATTTTTAATGAATAATGTTATTTAAAATTTAAAAGAAATATATATAAAATTATATATGAATATTTATAGATACTTGAAAGTATAAAGTAGTTTATAAATACTTTTCAAATGGGTGTCGACCAATGATGAATTTGATAGCATATTTCAATTACTTACATTAATTCTCTTTTGTGTATTCTAAAGTTGCAAGATCAACAGAAGTTCTTTTAGGTACAATAATAAATTTCATGAAGGTTTAACAAAAACAATACACTTGTCAAGACATATCAAAATTTATATGATTAAAAAGAAGCTTTAATATATATATATATATATATATATATATATATATATATATATATATATATATGAGATTTTTGACAAAAGATACCCATGATTTATATGATAACAAATCATAATATTTTTAGTATATCTAATAAAATTAGTCAATTTGTGTAACATTTTACATATACATGAGACTGAACAATTAGACATAGGCATAGTCTAAAGATATAATAAAATAAGAAGTTAGATGGAGTCTGAGAGTCAGACACAAGTATGTGAATAGTAAATAAAGTCTAAAAAAATCAATAGACACATAGAAGATCAAACAAAGTCCTAACAAGCACTAGACATAAATATGAGAAAACCAAAGTTCAAAGGAGTCTTAGTTACAACTCTACCAAGACTAGATGCATGAAGCATTGAATACATACACCTAAAGATTAGGCACATGTCTAAAGTAAACAAATTATATATTCAACAGTAAACAATTTTTGTTCATAAAAATCACAAGACACGTTTATAAATGTGAGTATGTCTACTTTTGAAAGAAGTCAAATCATCCTTCCTAAAGATGATTATGAAAAAAAAACATAAAACCCTCGTTTGTATGCTTAATATAGTGATGTTAGAAGCTGATAAGTTTCCAATATGAGTTAATTTTGAGATAAAGTTAACATTTATCTTGCTTTGATCATGATAAGTTTATATTGAAATCATCCCAATTTAGCTTGTTTTACGGTTTCTAACACCAACGGTTGAAGCACTAGAGTATAAGATTTATGTTATAAAAGCAAACCCAACTAGGAAGTAAACCTATCTAGCTAGAGCCACAAATGCATTGTTGAATATTGCCCTGAACAATTTACAAAAATAGAGTTGCACCCGTATTTTAGACAGATTTGGAGGAGCGAAAGCTTAAGCACTTTTGATAGACTTTCTGTAAACTCTTTTCCATGTACTTTCTCATTAGTATAGGAGACATATGGCTACTTAAAGTTTTGTATTTTTTTGCATCAATTATAAAGAGTTAAGTCTCTCTTGTGTTGAAGTAAAGATGTAACCCTTCAAAACTCTTTTGTATTGGTACTGTTTTATTCATCAAAGTATGCTTTCATTACATATTTATGAATTAGTTTATACTTGTTGTTAGATGAACTTATCACTTGTCTTATTTCATTAGCTTTGGTTTTGAGTGAAAAAATAGTTCCAAGTTGTGATCCAACTAATTCTCCTCCTACTTTTAGATGCTAGGAATAGATTTAAGGCTCTAGCTGGTTATAAAATCATAATCTTAATGCAAGTGGTTCATTCAAGCAGACATTGAGGAATCATACTAAAGTTTGATGATCTTAAGCTCTAGGTGTCAAGAATGGACCTAGAGTTACATTTGAAGAGAACTCACAAGATATGAATAATTGTATCTTTATGAATAATGATATAATCATTACAAGAGAGGAACAAATGGTGAAATCTAGCTCCAACACGTCATTATCATATTGAAGTTAATCTTTTACTCCAAACTGATTTAATATCTTTATTGTATTAAACTAACATTTCAATACATCAAATATGTTTCTTACATTCAATATAAGCCAAATATTGTTTTACACAAGTCAAACTTGTTTGAACATTGTGTATTTTGTTAAAAACATATTTGTCTAATTATCTTAACCACAAAGGGATCTGAATTGATTAATAGGCTTTTATCTGGTTTAAGATGAATCTTGAATAAATCTTTAGGTTTTAAAGCTCAATTAATCAATTTCACAATTCTGGGTTAATGGACTGTTTTAATTCAATCAAGAAAGATTATAAGAGAAGAGAAAGAAACAAAACACAATAATTTATACTGGTTCGATTCAGGATGAATCTACATCCAGTCTTCTCCTAAGTAAATCACTTAGGAGGATTCCACTAACACAGATAGGATCCAAGAACAAGCACACCTATATAATTCTAGACCCTAAAACCCGAGAACTTGATTTGCCAATCAAGAACTCCCCCTAGGAACAATGCATCCACACAATTGCACCTAGGCCTACACTTCACACACTGAAGCAACTGTAATCAGAAATACAATAAACAAAATCAAGAAACGAATACACCTATGTTGTGCAGATTTGACAATATGCTCCTTGATTCAAGCAAGACCCATCATGGTAGAATCAACTATCAATCTTCTTGGATCTGCACTTGAATGATCTTCCAGAATGCTCAATATCTATGTGACTCTCAGAAGGCTCTCTCTCAGAAGGAAACTGTTGTAATCTATCAATTTTCTCCAGACTTAAAACAGATTTTAAAACCAGCTTTTATACAGCTTTCTCTGTTGTCATTAATGGATTAGCAATTTACCTAATCGATTATCGTGAGTGTATTTTCACTGCCTTAGTGTAATACTCACAGCTAATCCATTAGTTAAACAGCTAGCCATTCATGTTTGCACAAGCAAGAGTGTAATGGTCCATTGCAGCATAAAGCAGGCCTAATTTACATCTGATAAAGAAAAACTATTAGCCTAATGCATAACCTAACTAGACCAAATCTATGTTATATTCTAATCCAGTAGACATCATCGAAACCATTCTTCATTCATAGGTGAAGTAGCTCCCCCTAACAACATATTTTACCAAATCTTGTAAAAACCAAAATAACTTTTATTGTATTTCCAAGTGTAGCATTGTGTACTCATTCAACAATGATAGAGTGTATCGTGCTTTATCTCAAGATAAGATGAAGGGATAGTCATGAGTGTGCTTTATGTACTTATTTGTAGGTAAAATTGATTATGGGTGATACTTATAATCATATTTGATAAGTGAAAGTCTTTGAAATTGATAGTAGAGAATTAGGCATAACCTAGATTAGGGTGAACTAGTATAAAGCAAATGGTTCAATATTATTTTATATTACAACTTTACAAACCCTTGTTGGTAGTCTTTTAGATGTCGTAGATATTTCTTGCACTCAACTTGTTGTGCTTCAAAGTACTTTTCATAATAAACATCACTTTCTCGTACTAACAGTTCCAACTTTAGCATACAAATGCATAAAATTGGTTTGTTGTGTTAGAGACTTTACTAGGTTGTGTTCCTGCTAAATCTAAAATGAGACTTAGGTCAGAAACATTAATTATGCATCTCCCTTTTTATGATAATATAAAGGTTTATCTACAAAGACAAAGGCGGTTATTATCCACTTTATTGCTTAGCGGTAGTGAGGTAGTGGTATGATCATTAGGTTTTCTTATTCTAAATGGACTCCAAGCCCAATATCTAAACCCAAATACTATCAACTTCTAGTACTCATCTAAAGATCGAGATTTACTATCCCAAACGGACCAAGATGTGTAAATTAGTGTGTTCATCACTTTTTAAGATAATTAGACATATTCTAACTGAGATTGAGTCTTGTCTTAGATGGTTTTATGATGAATGTCTTTTAGAAAACAATCTAATGACTTAGAAAAAGTTTAGCTTCTTTTCTTGTAATTGTTCTTTTAATTCCTTTCACTTAATGGTTTTGTAATTCTTTGATTACTTAATGAAAATATATTATTTCATCATGGCTTTGTATTATCTATTATGATCAAAACTATTGAGACTATTGAGATTATATGTTTCCATTGGATAATCTAATGACAATATCATCTTGGTCTAACATTTTGGACATGCTTTAGTTGAAATCACTGTAGTGTGTACACATCTACCACTTTCCATTTGATTTCTTAATCATGACTACCTTTACGAGCCATATGTACAATTGACTATTGTGATAAAACTTCATTTTTAAAATATTTCTTATCTCTTGGTCAACTACTTATCATCTTTCTTCAAGCTTTCACATTTTTTACATAAGCTTGTCTTTAGGAAAAATGGCTAACATGTGACAAATGAAATCAAGATTGACTATTAGGATGTCAATTATGCTCTACATAAAAGGTCATAGTTATGAGTGAGAATCTCCTCTAACTGTCTTTGGATGTATCAACTAGTATTTAGTTGAAAGTGCATTGAATTGATTTTGAATTTAGTTGAATAATGATCATCTACTCAATGAACGAAGATTAATTATCTCTAAATTTACCTTGAGGATCTAAATCAACTTTGTATTTGAGAAATTTGAACTCAACATTATCAATGGGTTTAATAAATTGTTTTTATCTTTAGGTTAACTTAATTGTTTCTTTTTTGCGTGGAATTGACAATAAATGATACTATTATGATTTTAGTTCCTTGGTTGTTTAAAGTGTATAGGAAAATTTTGAAGCTTTAACCATAACAATCTCCTGACACTTTAGGGTTGCCTTTGACAGTGACGATAGTTTCATCTTTGGTAGGGATTTTCATTGTCATGTGCAAGATGAAGATGCGCTCATTGAGTTGAATGACATGATTATAGTGTAAAAATTAGAGCTGTCAAAACGGGTCACCCGACCCAACCCGACTCGGCCCGCGACGGGTTAGCCACTTAGTGGGTCAACTCAACCCGGCTCACTTATTAGCGAGCCAACAAAATTAGAACCCGACCCGACCCACCACGTGTTGACGGGTTAAACGGGTTGGCTCACTTAATTAAAAAAAACACACAATTTTTTTTCTTCAATTCCAATAAAACTAAATTATAATTCCAATTAAAATCTAAATAAACTTCAATACAATCCAAATAAAATCTCAAATTATGTTAAACTCCAAATACAAACAAAAATCACAAAAACATAAATTACTATTTAACATCAAATCATTCTTGTCACTTATCAAACTATAGTATTAGAGTCTTCAATGGATAAATCCACAACATTTTCATCTCTTGAAGCATCTTCTTTATCCCCATCTACAATAAAACAAGAAAAAAATA
>Ga0214542_1001104_pt1 | contig 54102 bp, 25 predicted proteins | sample CNSS1metaG_FD_160096 | JGI IMG/M metagenome (GOLD analysis project Ga0214542, IMG submission 160096) | Root nodule microbial communities from cowpea collected in UCLA plant growth center, Los Angeles, California, USA - CNSS1 | ecosystem: Host-associated > Plants > Roots > Nodule | place: USA... | reverse complement strand
TAAATTAATATCATATATATATATATATATATATATATATATATATATATATATATATATATATATATATATATATATATATATATATATATATATTAAAAATAAGTTATTATTTTCATAAACTAAATAAAAGATTTGTTATAATATTGATGAATTATCCAATTGATACTTATAAGGAAAAGGGGAGAGACTATTACATTAGAATTAAAAAATTCTAGGAATTTTTTTGTAATTTACATTTTTTTTAATTCTAAAAGTTAATTTTTCTCAATTTTCATCGCATTGATTACTTGTTAAAAATTAATGTATAACTTTTATTGTAATTATTTATTATAAAAATGCAAAATGAAAAATATTTATATTATATAATTAAAGTAAATACATCAAAATTATTTGAAAAAACTAATAAACTTGTTTTAAAATATAAAATATATGAAATTATACTAATTATCATTACAATAAATCAAAGTGATTAAAATTAAATAATAATCGTATATTTTAAACATGATCAATGTGATTAATTAAGATTATGAAATATATCAAAACTAAATTATGTAAAAGGTAAACAAGTAAAAATAAAAATATTTTTTTTATGCTTAAACTTTATTTACCACAAATGATTAAATGAAGAATTAAAACAACAAATCATATGCAATTTATGAGATATTATTTTACTATATACATAGAAGACATACGTAAATGATAAATAGATGAGTAATAATATTTTGACATACTCTTCGTTCGTTTTACAAAATATTGTACTAAAGAATGAACTTTATTATATTTATATAGACAAAGAATAAAGATATGGATGACAATTTACAAAATATTGTATTAAAGAATGAACTTTATTGTATTTATAAAGACAAAGAGTAAAAGATAGGGATGACAAAGTGGGTCTGCTCGGCCGATTTTGGTTCGCTTCGCGTTTTGGCCTGTAAAGTGCGGGTCGGGTTGACCCGTTCCGCAGTTTAATTTCGGATTCACTTTTTTGGCCTACTCCGCCCCGTCCCAACTTTAGTCCGCACGGGTTGCGAGCAGACCATTGTGGACTAGTGGGTTCAACATCCCAGCTCGTTCCGCGTTTTTTTTACGAGTTTGCGGACCAATTCGTTTGACCCGTCCTGAATTGTCATCGATAGAAAAAAGATAAAGTTAAAGGAGTGAAAAAAGGTTTCTGTATCCTTAGTCTAAATACATAAATAATGAAAGCAACACTACATGTTCCTGTTTGATCATAGCATTGGTCACTCTCACCACAGCATCACCATTCATAAATTCATATCTACGGTTATGTTATTTTGTTTTGTTCATTCATAGTCATGAATGAGTCAGCACACACGACATTTGGGAATGAACTACCACAACACTTTTTCACAAATCAATTGTTGTTCCCAATGCGAACATCGTGGACAACGAAAGACAACCTACTCCAAACCATAAATTTGTTCATCAACAATGCATGTTACCAACACGTCTGAAAAACCTTTCAAATACCAGACTCCACCAAGTGCTTCTACTTCTACCATGTTAGGCCATCACCATTGTGCCTAAACTCTGCTTTCTCTGCTTTCCTTTCTCATTCTCTCGTTCCATGCATGGAGAAAATAAAACTAAAACTACTCCTCAAGGATGAAACCTTTCTCCAACACCCTTTTGTGCTAACTCTTGTTCTGCTCTTTGGCCTCATTATGATGGACCCTTTTCATCTGGGTCCTCTATCTGAGCATGAATTCAGACCCGTGAAGCATGACATTGCACCATACCACCAAGTCATGAAAAATTGGCCCAGGGACAACATGAGCAAGTTAGCACTCTATGCCAAATCAGAATTCAATAACCAAGTCTTTGGACCAGAGTCGCTCGAGTTCGATAACATGGGTCGTGGCCCTTACACTGGTTTAGCCGATGGACGCGTTGTTCGATGGATGGGAGAAGAACTTGGTTGGGAAACATTTGCTGTTGTCACTTCTAATTGGTAATAATTGTCACCAAAACCACAACACTTGTTTCAGTTTAAAAACCAATTCTGTCATTCATCTACTTTGAATACTCAAAGGAGTTTTATTTTGCTGACCCAGATAAGATTGTCTTTTGTCAATGACATATATGGTATCATACCAATAAAAGTTTGAACAAACTACCAAATTCACATGCTACTTTAAATTTAGCTAAACATGTTCTGAGAACGTTCTTTTATATGTCTACTTATGTTTATGTCTTTGTTCTTGATTTAAAGGACGGAGAAGCTTTGCTTTAGGGGCAATGATTCGACCACTGCGAAGCAATGGAAGCATGAGAAAACATGTGGGCGTCCCTTAGGTCTAAGATTTGACAAAGAGAGTGGAGATCTATACATAGCAGATGCATACTATGGCCTTCTTGTGGTTGGACCAAATGGGGGATTAGCCACATCATTGGCAACACATGTTGAAGGAAAACCCATTCTCTTTGCAAATGACCTTGACATTCATAGGAACGGATCCATCTTCTTCACTGACACCAGCAAAAGATACAACAGAGTGTAAACGTTCATTCAGTCATACACTATATTTCACTAGATTCATATTCATGCATGCAATATCCTAATGGTTCCCTTGATTACTTGTTTTGTTTGTAGTGCACACTTTTTTATATTACTGGAAGGAGAAGCTACTGGTAGACTCCTCAGATATGATCCTCCAACAAAAACAACCCATGTTGTTTTGGATGGTCTTGCTTTTCCTAACGGGGTGCAGTTTTCTGAAGATCAATCCTTCCTCCTCTTCACTGAAACCACCAATTGCAGGTAACTACACCAGCCATGTTAAACAGTTTCATACCAGATGATTGGTACAACTAAAGAATGACACCAACCACCTTAAAAATAACGTTATAGTTGGTGTTGTTTAATGATGACAGGTTGATGAAGTTTTGGCTAGAGGGTCCCAGAAGTGGAAGTGTGGAACTTTTGGCTGATCTTCCGGGGTTCCCCGACAACGTAAGAATGAACAGAAAAGGGCAATTCTGGGTGGCAATAGATTGTTGTCGCACTCCCGCACAAGAAGTTCTGAGTAATAATCCATGGTTGAGGAACATTTACTTCCGTTTGCCCATTAGAATGAGCTTGTTGGCTAGAGCGATGGGGATGAGAATGTACACTGTGATTTCACGTCTGAACGATAAGGGAGAGGTTTTGGAAGTTCTTGAAGATCGAGAAGGTGAAGTTATGCAGCTGGTCAGTGAAGTGAGGGAGGAACAAGGGAAGCTTTGGATTGGAACTGTTGCTCATAACCACATTGCCACTTTATCTTACCCTTAAAATCAACAAATATATATATAACAGTAATTTACCTTTGTTTTTTTAAGCTATCATGTTGTAGTGTGGATTTAGATTTTCCTTTTACTTACATTATTAAGTGGTGTAATTGCATTAATCAATAACATGAACTTTCCAACTTCAATGTCGTGTTTTTAACTCCTTCGTCAATAATACTAATATACAAACACTGATTAAAGAATGGCTTAAAAAACTTTGAAAATTTTTGCCATTCAACTATATTTAAGGATGACAAAGTGTCTTGGTCCATCTCAAAATTTGATGAGTTGGAATCCAAACTAGCTTATCAAAAGTGGGTAAGGACGAAACGACTTAATCCACATTTTTTAAAATTAAAAATAAAAAAGCAAAGCTAATGAACTAATCTATTAACTCACTGTTTAATAAATTAGGCTAAGATTTTTTACCTATGACGAACTTATAATAAATTAGGCCAAACCGATCCATTTTTCTCATGTGTAAAATTATAGTAAAAAAAAGATTTTTGACTAAATTTTGTATTCAAGTTTTATAAATTTAAAAAAAATACTATAAGAAAAGATTCGTGGAGTCTAATCTTAAATAAAGATTAATTTTAAATTATTTTATAAATACTTATATCATTATTATAGTAAAAAATTAAATATTCAATTGAGTTTTTATTTTTATTTTTTATTTTTACTTCTATCGTATCATAAACCTTTGATTTGGTAGGAAGAAATGGTAAGGAAAGAAATAGAATAAAAGGAAAAGAATATCTTAAAGAATCTTGATTTTGTGATCATTTAGATCAATCAAAATTTTCAGTTAGAAAATCAATTGGGTCTTGTATTTATATTTCTCTCTTGATTTCCGTATTAATAATCCAGATGAATATCCAAAGATTACTGAACCGCGAAGATGGTGGTAGAAGAAGTGTTGGAACACGTCAACGTGTTACGTGCGCTGTTCAAACTCGTGTATGCGATATGATAATGTAAAAAAAGATCACTCAGTTTAGTGAGAACAACCTGCAATTGCATCATGCTCAATTTTCACTCTCTCTTCTCCAAATCCAAATCCAAAATCGCCAGCACCGGTTATCTTCTTCGTGCAACCACTACTTCCCAATGCCTTCACACAAACATTACCACCATCCATACTTCCAACGCTAACAATTCTCATCATGTATTTTCTCCTCGATATTCTCACATCGCTTACGCATTCTCTAAGTCACCTGCACGCGCCGATTCTAGGGTTCCGACTTCTCGGACTTTCTGCACCTCCTCGTCGGAGAGGGACTCCATCGAGTACGACGTCGTTATCGTCGGCGCTGGTCCCGCCGGCTTGTCGGCGGCGATTCGCCTCAAGCAAATGTGCCGCGAAAGAAACGCCGATTTGTCTGTCTGTGTCCTTGACAAAGGTGCCGAAGTAGGTGAGTAGTGTTTAACGTTCTTAATTCCTTTTTTTCGTTGAATTTTTTTATGTTACTTTATTTCTTGATGTGAATGCGTCTTCGTTGATAACTGCGGTTTCTGCGATGTTGCGTTTAGGTGCTCACATTATATCTGGAAACGTTTTTGAACCTCGCGCACTGAATGAGCTTCTTCCGCAGTGGAAAGAGCAAGAGGTGCGTTTGGTTTTTTTTTTTTTTTTGTGCTTGATTGTGTTACGAAGTGGTTTGTAGGATCGTTGATTGATGATTCGAACGGAGGTTTTGTTTTTTATCTGCTGCAGGCTCCGATCACTACTCCTGTTTCTTCTGACAAGTTTTGGTTTCTGACCAAAGGTCGTGCAATTTCGCTTCCGTCTCCTTTCAACAACAAAGGCAACTATGTAATAAGGTTTCTATAGCATTCTATTTTCATTTCATGCGGCTAGAGGCTATAAATTTACCTGAGCAGTCAACACCTTTTGCTTCGTGCTGAATCAATTGTGTGAATTTTTTATTTTTACTCGATTGACTGCTGAATCTACAATTTTGGAACTGTGTTTTTTTTCTTTGGAAATTGATGTATAATGGTTTCAAGCTTAATGATCTTTTATTCCCTTACAAAAACATTGTTTTAAATTATCGATCAGTTGGTACGTTCCATTAGAAACTAAAATTGCTGGAGAGTGTAATATACATAGCATAAGGTTGCAAAAGTAGAATTTTAAAATGGAGAATATATCTGGAATACAATCCGTAGTCTGTCTTTCATGATGTGAAGTCCTATAAGAACAACATATTATTTTAATTTTCTTTTTTACTTTTTAGTCAATAAATAGTTGTTTCCTTGTATACTTTCTTTCTAATGTTTTTCTTGTTGATTGAAGAAAAAATAGAGATTGGAAGATCTCGTTATTTTCCCCGCATTAAGATGCTTGTTTAATGTTTTCCTTCACGTATCTTTCCTCTCACTCTGGAGAAGCTTCTTATTTTAGACCATCTGTTACAGCCTAAGTCAGTTAGTACGTTGGATGGGAGCAAAAGCAGAAGAGTTAGGAGTGGAAATATATCCAGGATTTGCTGCTAGTGAGGTATTTCTGCTTTTGCTTGGATGTTGCTTGTCCACGTCTGTTACTGTTTACAAGTTTTTTTCCTGGCCAGATATTATATGATGCAAACAGCAAAGTTATTGGTATTGGAACTAATGATATGGGAATTGCAAAAGATGGTTCAAAGAAGGAGAATTTTCAACGTGGCGTTGAGATCAAAGGTTTTCACTTCACATGTTTCTTTCTTTCAGACGAGTCCAGATTTTCTACTAGATTTTTTGGTGTTGTTTTTTTACTGAACATTATACTTTAATTTTTTTTAGTCCAGATTTTCTACTAGATTTTTTTGTGTTGTTTTTTTACTGAACATTATACTTTAATTTTTTTTAATATATTTTAAAAGTTCAAAATTAGTGGCCATCAATGTATTTTGAAAACACAGTAGAGGAACAACACAGAAAAACTAGCAGAGAATCCAAATCCCTTTCAGACACATAATTATGGGATTTATTTCACTTTTCTGAGCATAAAGGTTTCCCTATTTAATGTTTGCAAAGATACTCTTGGTAATTGACTTTTGTTTGGACCAATAGTTTGTTCTTTCATGTGCAAATATTTTTGAATGTTCCTATCTTTTTGAGAATGGGAGTGGCAAACTTTGAACTTGTTAGTTGTTGATAGAAACAAGTTTTGGACACATTCACAGCTAAGCAGTTGTGATTTTTATGGCATATGATATTCTGAAATATGAAACAAAGCCCTGTGATTTGGTAGATTTCATTGCTCACTCCGAGCATATGACTTCTCTGCTTTCCCTTATAAGCTCCATGAACCATAGTTATATTTGCAATAGCTAATGAGATATGGTTCTTTAAATATTTCTTTGGGTTACTTGTTAACTGTGTAAATATCGAATCACATGCAGGTCGCATAACACTTTTGGCTGAGGGATGTCGAGGATCACTGTCAGAGGTTTGAAAATCAAATTTTAGGATTGAACAGATTCAAGTTTTTCTTTTCAATTCCGGCTTTTGGTAGCAATACTTTCAATCGTTTTCTTACAGAAAATAATGAAAAAGTACAACCTAAGAGAGAGGGCAGGTGCAGAACACCAGACATACGCTTTGGGAATTAAAGAGGTATTCATATGTTTCATAAAGAAATTCCCAAAAAAGATTCTCATCTTCATTTTTTTTTTTGTTAAAAACTGCAGTCTATCATGATTGTGTTTATGTGTTCAATACATTAATGAAGATTGATTGGTTACTGACTGTTCTAATAACCAAATATGGTATCTCTTTTTTTAACCAAATATCATACTCTTAGGTCTGGGAAATTGATGAGGAAAAACATCAACCTGGTGCTGTAATCCATACTTTGGGATGGCCTTTAGATCATAAAACGTATGGAGGATCTTTTCTGTATCACATGAAAGATAATCAAGTAAGACTTTGTTTCCCTGCCTTCTGTTTTTAGTGCCATGCAGTTCTTAATGGTTTTCTGTTTTTAATAAGCATCATCTTATAGCAAGTTATTAAAGAGTCATGTGCATTTATTTTGGCAGACTTTAATAACTACAGAAGTTAAACTTTTCCCACTAGTTTTTTATTTCATTTTTGCTGACAATATATTCCTCATTTCAAGAATTTCATTTACTATTCTGACAGATATCTATTGGCCTTGTGGTTGCTTTAAACTATCAAAACCCGTTTTTGAATCCATATGAGGAATTTCAGGTAATTTTTATTATTCTCACGATATTTTTATGTTACATATTTAAAAAATAATTCCATCTAGTCTAAGTTACTGAGCATTGACCTTGCTTCATACTTTTTTTAATATGGAAACATAAAAAGGGAAGGTTAAGGATTTACTTGTTTACTGTTTTTAAAATAAAAATATTTTATAAAAGATACTAACAAGTAGTGGCTTCAAGAAATGAAATAACTCATACCCTAAGCACTTGAAGAAAACGGAAAAAGGGAACGAAAAAACATCTTTCTACTATTGCTGTACACTTGTTTTTGAAATAATTTTCAAAACTTTATTTTTATTGAGATTGATTGCTGATTATTGTGGAATTGTACCAAAAAATGGTTTTTAAAACAAAAAAAAAAAGTGAGGAGAATTAAACATACCATAAGTGTTTTTAAAGTTGCTAAAGTAAGCAAAGAAATTTCTTCCCTCGTCCTCAGCAATTAGGTGGGTAGAAGATATTACGTATAGTCTGACAAGTCAAATTAACAATTATGTTTTGGTTCGTTTTGTGAAAGGGTTTGTTGTTTTAGTACAATATCTGTTGAAGAATATGTGAAGTTACATACAAGTGCTGAATTCCTGATCACTACATTTGTTTAATTATTTTCTTTGTTTCTCTTGGTTCACAAGAAACTTAAGCATCATCCTGCAATTAAATCATTTCTGGAAGGTGGAACAGTTATCCAGTATGGAGCTCGCTCTTTAAATGAAGGTGGTTTTCAGGTACATTAATGATATCGGTCTCATTTCTTATATGCAATGATAGGCAGGAAAATAAAAGAATGTAGAGAAAAATTATCTGCGTACCACATGTTGCCAGCCTCATCAGGTGTTGTGCTAGTGCTACAGATGTACTAGCAAAAATGAATTGTGCGTAATGGATACTCCAAATTTCAAAGATTTCACTTGCAAAATTTAATAGTATTTGATGGGACATTAAAAATTGAAAATTGGAAAGATCCTTGGATAAGCGCAAAACAGGACTGAACGTTACAACACAACAAAGTTTGAATTGTCCAAGAGACATCCAAGTACTTCTGAATGAAGTGTTTCACTGTGTCTGACCCCAACAGCTTTCTTTTTTAAATGATTGTGGTCGCTTCATTGTCTTGGGCAATGTGTCTGCTTATTGTTACAATGATGTAAGGGTTGGTTGATGTCTTTGTTGTTGACAATGAAGTCTTACACCCATGAAGAGCTAGCTTTTATAGGGAGGCTAGTTCATTGTTTATTATCTTATTGGTTGCTTGATTACCTATTATTTGCTGCAGTGTATTATTTCTTTACTCATTACACATTATACAAATACAAATGTGATTCTAGTTAAATTTCAGTCTATCCCATATCCAGTTTTCCCTGGAGGAGCAATTATTGGATGTTCAGCTGGCTTCATGAATGTGCCTAAGATAAAGGGAACTCACACAGCAATGAAATCAGGTTGGGGCTCACTCCCTTTTACTGGTTGATTTTTCAGTATATTGCTAATTAGTATTTTTCTACTAAAGTTCATTTTGTAGTCTTGGTGAAAGAAGTCTTGCATTACCATTAGTGTTTCAGAATTTCAATGGCAATATATATGGATATTCATAATTTCAAGAAATTAATCAGTACTTGACATGGATCTAATATATTGATCTGCAATTTTAAGGAATTAACGAATTTTTAGAGCCATATTGGTTATTGCATTTGTTAAGTGAGCCCATCAATTCGTTCTTAATCATTATCTCCGTTTGACATGCAAATATCAACGTTTCATAGTTACTATTACATGTATTTAATACGTCTTTTTTGTAGGAATGCTTGCGGCCGAAGCTACATTTGGTGCACTTAATGAAGGTCTAGATATGGATACATATTGGGATGCTTTGAGGAATTCATGGATTTGGGAAGAATTACATAAATCTCGGAACTATCGACCGGTTAGTGAAGCAATTTATTTCCATTTTCATTTTTTTTTCTTTTTTGTCTCTCCCTTACATCTTTGTTGAAGGTTACCTAAAATTTTCATTTTCTGATGATTTTCTTTTTCATTTAGAAACCTTTAACTGATAGACCAACTCATACTAGATGGCAATGTATCAGCTTGCTAACTTCTAGAGTACATTATACCGTTATAGATATAAGATTGCTGTAAAATAACGGTGTATTAGTGCTCATAGCAAAAATTAATTCAGTTCTATTTGAACAGAGTCTAGCTGGATTTCCAGTCAAGATCCCAGGCATAAATCCCAAAGAATCATGGATTTCTTCTTCTAATAAATCACAAAAATCTGACCCTAATTATTAGTTAAACATAAAAAATCAAATATATATTGTAATGTTATAACGTGTATTTATTACCAAAAATGTCAATTTTATATTTTCATTAATTTTTAAAATATTTTTTATTTAATATTTTTGTATTTCATAAAAAATCATACAAAGGCATTAGATATTTATAATCTTAATTACAGTTTTTGATACTTTAAAGTTATTTTTTACAAATATATGATTTATAATAAAATATTAATTTAATTTTAAAATTTATTAAAAATAATGATAGTGAAAACTAAATCTGATATAAAATATTGTCTGTGTATAATAGAGAGGAGATTTGAAAAAACCGGGATTTTTTTTTAAGAATTGACCCATTGGCTTGCTACTGTTTTTTTTTTAAAAAAGGGAAAAAATATCATGAAATACATGGAAGGGCACCATCTCAAAGAAGTAAAATGCATTATCATATGAAAGTCATTTATGCTCATACCATAGGGGGAAAACGAGCTAGGGTTCTCAGATTTACTTAGTATGTATAAAGATTTGAAATCCTTAAAAGTTTTACTTTCCAAAATTCTGAATTAATAATACAGTGATCAATGCTTGATTAAGTAATTGCACTTAATTGTCTTAATTCATTTGTTGATATAGAAAAATGTGATATATTTTAGCTTGTTTACTTCTTATTGTCCTTATAATTATATCTTTTATTGTAGGCCTTTGAATACGGGCTTATTCCAGGACTGGCCTTAAGCGGTCTGGAACAGTAAGCTCTAACTTTTCTCAAGTGCTCTGTCCTCACTATTTAACTCTGTCGACTAGTCTTTCTTGTAATTCTTTCTTCATCTTGAGAATTCACTTACCTTGTGTAATACCTATCAGCTACATATTCAAGGGGAGGCACTCATTTACTTTGAAGCATGGTAAACCTGATCACGAAGCTACCAATGTAAGAAACATTTTTCAAGGAATTAGGTGTACAAATAAAAAAAATAGTGTAGTTTAACTTATTTTCTTTTGAGAAGTGATTATAATGCAATTGATTATTGCTATCCACATCATTAAATTATGCATGATAATTTCCCAATGTTCATTCTTGCTTAGCTTCAGAAGGGTCCTTTATTCTGTTTATCCCCTGAATGATGATTATTTTGTGTGTGGAGTATTTTGTTTCATCACCATGAAGGCACTTGTTGAATGCTAGTAAGCTTCACAAAGAAAAACAATAAATAACTAATTAGATAGTTGGCGTTAGATTTTCATTCCTTATTTAGATATTCTGGATGGAATAAAAGGGCATGGTTCTTTGGTATTGTGAAATACATCCCATTATCTGTTATGAATGGTTGGAAAAGAAAGAATGCTATAATTTTGAAGGATTTTTTTTGTTACCTCATATATGTGATAAAGTGTTTTCTTTTTGTTCCATGAAAAATGTTATTTTAGAAGCCTTTCTCTATTGAATATGCCTATATTAGTGACCTTTGCTTATTCTGTCTTTTTCTTGTTCGTTTATTTTTTTGTCTAATAATAAAAAATATAGCAATTTCATGTCAGTGTATACTTATACATATTTTGTCATTTATGCAGGCTGCACGGTTTCATTCTCCAATTCAGTATCCAAAGGCAGATGGTATCTTGTCCTTTGATGTACCTTCGTCTCTGCACAGGTTTTGGATCATTAACTCCTTTCTGTTGCCTACTATTGAGAGTTGAGACAAACATTTTTTAATTAGAATTAAACCGGGGGAAGGCAGCAAAGCTGCTTCAATGTTAGTTTCTAAAGTAGACAAAGTTATTTGGTTTAAAAGAAGTTAAAGAAAGCAGAGAACATAATGAGGGTGGCAGAGGAGAGTACTCATTGAAATTCAAATAGTTAACTTACATAGCGAAATACACTTAATATCCTAAAGAAAATTGTAAAAACACTTAATCCTTTATAAGACTATTTCTATTTTTTCTTATAAAAATAGAGGTTTCTATTCCTTCTTCCACCTCATCCTATAAGAAAGTGCTAACCCTCTGCCTATTTAGGAATGGACTTGGTACTCTTGAGTTGGGTAATATCTTATTCTATTGCAATGTTATGTGGTTAAAATTAGGGTTAACTCAACTGTGTACGAACCACTTTAGTTATATGGCTAGCCACTTCATTTTATGCAGATTTATTGTGAATGAAAAACAAAATCAATATTTACGGATTTATATAGTAATAATATGTCTCAGCTTCTCTGTTTAAGGCCTAATAAATAATGGCGGAAATTATTGATTTATAAAATTTGCAGTTCATTTGCTTGCTTTATATGTATTTATATTTAGTTTGCTCACAGGAGCAACACAAATCATGAGCATGATCAACCTCCTCATCTTCGTTTGAAAGACCCAAAGAGTCCCGAACTTATAAATTTACCGGTGTATGCAGCACCTGAATGGAGATATTGTCCTGCACGAGTATATGAGTAATGTCTATTTACTAAAGCTTGGTTTCTGAAAGGATTTTTAATTTTTAAATCATTTCATGATATTTTCGTCTATCTTTCCCAATTACAGGTATGTTGCGGATGAGCAGAATCAGATGAAATTGCAAATTAATGCACAAAATTGCTTACATTGCAAGGTAAACTTTTAAACCAATTTTGTTGATATTCTGAATTTAGGGATTAGTGCTCAAGATGTAACACTAAATAATTGAGAAATAGTTCTACAATTACATAACTTATTCTATTGTGTATACATCTAAACCGGCATATATCATCAAACAATTAACAATTATTCTAAATGCGACTTTTTATCAGTACATGTGCCCTTTAGCCCTTCAATAAATTTTATCAATACTATTATATTTTTGTTTTGAAATTGTGGTTTAAAATAAACGTCAGTTTGTAACACAATTGGTTAAGTTTTTTCTTTCATTGGAGAGAATTTGTTCCTATTTATAAATAAAGGACAGTGTAAAAAAGTTAATGTCAGTGCATTCTAATTAAAACCTTTTCTTTTCTGTGCTTTAAATCCTTTTCTTTTTCTGCTTATTTGTGATTTTAGAATTCTTTGGTGAAGTTGACATACAAACATGCTTGTGAACTTATCCCATTTGTTTCGAACAATGGTCACTCTATTATCATGTTGTCATCCGCATTTGCATGTTTGTTTTGCCATCAAGTTTCATAATGGAGAAAATTGTGTCATGTAAATACTTAAAATAACCATTGCCATTTCATAGCTTGTTTATTTAATAATGCTATACCCACACTTTTTGAGGGTTGAATTTTCCAATGTATAGTATACGTTATTTTGTATTTCTTCTGAATGTATTTTCTTCTGAATGTATTTTACTGTTCTGAATAAATGCGGTATCTTCACCACAGATGTGAAAATTAATAGATATGCAGTAAAAAGAAAGAAATTGTAGTTGTTAATAACAGTTGTAGCTTAACCAAGTTGAAGTCTATGTTCTATGACATGTCGTGATTCTTATGTATAATGTATAAATACTTAGATTTTTATGTTTGGATCCTACATGGTTTAATTCAGTTGTTTAATATTCAGGCATGTGACATCAAAGATCCAACTCAAAACATTGAGTGGACAGTGCCTGAAGGGGGTGGAGGTCCAGGATACTCAGTCATGTAGATCGACTACGTAATCACCCAACACACCCAACACACCCAACACGTGTGTATTATTTTATTACCATGTCGTAAAAAAATTGCCGCTATATTTGTGGCCTCCCCAAAAGTTGGAAGCTACATATTAAGACAATATTTGCTGCAATAAAATGAATTAGAGATCGCTCGTCATACAGTTAACAAATGTTAAATTATTCTATTAAATTGTTGTGTTGACTATTTTTCATCCTTAAATATGCGATATTATTCTTCCCGTAATTTATTTCAGGTACTAGCTGCGGATAATCACTATTTTTTAATAATTAAATAGAGACCTTAATATGGTTTAAATTTTATTTAAAATTTTCTTGATGACAAAAAAAATTAAGTGATGTAAAATAACAGTTTAATTTCATTTTAAGCAAACAAATTGTTCAACCATCGATCTCAACAACTTGAACAGTACAAATAAGTTTCAATTTACCTTTGACGGCTCAAATTGCAATTTTATGTTAAAAATAACTGGTTCAGAATCGTGCTTATTGATGCAGGCTCTTTATTAGCGGTGAATACTTTCAAGTTAGGTTGCAAAAGAACACATACTTCCTACTTCCGTGGGTGTAAAATCCTCTAGAATCATCTCATAAGGGGAAAAGATGTTGCTTTCCACTGGAGACACGTTAATGGCTAAGCCAGCGAATGGCAAAGTTTGGAGTTGCCTCTTCGTCTCCTTTCAGAGTTCATTTTATTCGCGACTTCATTTCCTTTAGTTTGCTAGCAGATTCTAGCAGTGTTGGTTTTCCTCGTGGATTTAAGTCGGCTTTAGGCATCCTTTGTTTCAACAAAATGAATATTTACGACTACCTTCACAAAAGCCAGAAAAGGAGCTTCAAATGAACATTTGAAATCTCCTCAGTACCTCCGGTGACAAGCTGGCCTACAACAAGACAATGCCTCGGGCAACGTGCACCAACTTTCTCAACAAAACAAGAGTTAGCCTATTTTGATGTAGCTGCAGGCAAAAGGAACTGACAGCAGACTGGACCACATGAACCTTACCTACCCCTGTATATCCATAAAATTAACCAAGTATCAATGAATTTTAGTGTTACACAACAGCAAATATGCAAACGCATTATTCTCAATCTCTAACTAGGACCATTTGTACTGTTTAAGAATGAAAAAATGACAGACCATTATCTAACACACTAGGACACAAGACAAAGGGAAATCTACCAAAGTAACCGAACAAACAAGGCAATAAACAGTCTAAATTCTCAACAGTCCTTAGCTCCTGAAGGATTTACATCTGACAACGCATTATCTTTGGGAGGACACGGAGTAGGTGAAGCTTCTCTCATTTTCATGTCGCTTGATTGTTGGTGCTGCTGTTCCCTCTGCTGCTGCTGTTGTTGTTGCTGCTGCTGTTGCAGCATTTGTTGTTGAAGCTGCTGAAATTGGTGCTGCTTCTGAGGATGAATTTGGAGTTGTTGAAACTGCTGTGCAGCTAGAAGGGTGTGCATGGCATGATTATTGGGATAGAATTGCTGCCCCCCTCCAAAAGAGGCAAAGTTCAGCATAGGTCCTCCTCCATTAGGTGGCATAGCTTGTCCAGTCAGTATTTTCAAATGCTGAATTTCCTCTTTTAATGCGTCATTTAGTGCTACAAGAAAAAGATTCAATTAATTTTCTTAATGCCAGATATAAACAAAATAAAGATTCCGTATGCTCAAACTTACAGATCAAATTTCACGCAAAACAGCGAGTTTCACTTTTTAATCATACAGGGAACCACAAATCCAACAACAAAATTTAGATACCACCTATAGACTAAAGTGCAATTTCATCCAAGACTATTAATCCACTGCCAACTAAGATATTGCATACAAAGATCATATTGTTTAATATAGTTCAGCAGTAGCTTTAGAAAAATTTACAGTCGTATGATCTTACCATCTTGCAAGTGAACTTGTTGCTCCATGGTTTGTAACCGCAGCTTCAGTTCACTGTTCTCAGAATTCAAGCCATTTGTATCCCTCTGCATATAATCAACAATGATGAGTAAATTATAATCCTCCCATTAGCTTTTCAATTGGAATGTGAAATGGTAATACAGTACTAAAACACGGTTTGTCTAAATATAACAAGCAGAAAGGTCATTACCTGCAAGAGACTTAATTGTGCAGACAAAGATGTTGCTTCCGTTTGCAATGTTTGTACCTTCCTTTCAAGCTCAGCAATGTACCGCATCTTCCTCTCTTTTGATCTCGCAGCAGACTGTCTATTTGCCCATATCCTGGTACACAATTAAAAGCAGTGTTGGCCTGTTTGTCATTCCATTTTTCAGGTGAAAGAGATACAAAAGATAATACAAAATAGGTCCAGCATCCGGGGGTGCCATAAAGACAACCGCAAATGTCTATTTACAACTAAAGGAATATGAGCAGACTCTGCATATATGTCCTCTGGGGGTGTTTGATGTGGCCCACTACGCAGAGGATCGAAAGGGCCAGAGGGCCAAAAACGGGACATTTTAAACACAGTAGTCATTTAGAAAGTAACGTACTATTCCTGTACTTCCAAAACATGGTCTACTGTATAGCAGATTAGAGATATAACCAACAGAATGTTAGCATTTTCCTTTTAATAGACTGAAACAAACTGACACATTTCAACCTCGCTATCTTTCACTATTTCCTCTGATACATTGAGTTTAATAGTGCCTACCAGCTATTATGCGTGTTCCACACAATGAGGAATGATAACTAACTAGATACATGATGTCATTCTTCAAAAGTCAAATGCACGTAACTATCAGACAATCACAAAGGATTGAAACATACAGCAATGAATAGTTTTATTAGTGAAAAGATCTTGGCTCCTCTCATGAAGTGTGAAAGTGAACAAGCTTCCAACGATGAAGAGAAGTCAACTGTTGTGATTGTGAAAAAATATATGTATAAATAATAAAAAAAGAAATTTCAACTTCAAGCGTAGATTTTCTAATCAACAATTGTAACTACTGCCTCTTATGTTATTTACTGAAAGTACACATCTCTAACTTTAGAAAAGTTTATTGTCCTGGTTAAAACATTACTGTACAATATCATCACATTCTACCATGCTTTATAAAAACAAAAAATTAAATCCCAAGTTCCTATATGGCCCAAAGCAGCATTAAAAAGAAAGACAAAAACCTAGCTGCAGTACCATAACTACTATTTTGTGTTGTTCTCCCATCAAACATGGAATTTCACCCAAATCTGGGTAATAAAGTATTCCATCAAATGTGAACTCATTACCGAGATGAAAATTCTTCCTCTGATTGGAGAGCAGTTCAAGCAGTACCAACTGTTTTGTATCTAAGTTCAGCCCTAACAAGAAATGAGGTAACAAAAATGCAAGGGTTTTGAGAATGAGTGTGCTAGACATGATGTTTACAATTGATTTATCACCCAAAATATGAAGGAGAAATAATGCACCAAGAAATCCTAAAGCATACCTTTTCGCACGTTTGGGGTCAATCAAGGCAAGCTCAGCAAGCTTAGCAGCTGACATTGCTTTTTTGGAATCCGCCGCAGACAAGTCTTCCGAACCAGAAACCAGCAGCTCAGGCTTGATGGTAGTTGATCCATCCATGGATTGACTATGCTGGTGTCTAACTCTGGGCCGTTCAAGTGTTCCAACAGCACTATTCTCTGCAGAAGAGGTGGGTGCTCCTGATGCCGATGCCGAACCCGACGCTCCCATTGCACCAGACGGTTCGCCCATTTGAAACGTGGACGTCGCCGACGACGAATTGAACTTATCCATATCAAGGTACATGGACAGCAAGTCCTCCTCGGCTTCATCGGAGAAGGAAGGTCCATCGGCACCTCCAACCACACCAAGGTCACTGTCAAAGCTAATATCGTCCGGTAGGGTAAGAATCTCGGAATGAGCACGCCTGTGACCTCTATTTCTCGGAGGATTATCGGGCATTCTGCTAATATCATGACTAAACCCACTAGACTCCGGTGTAGAAACTCCCGGAGCCAGTGGCGGATACGACGACGTCGTCGTCGTCGACGGCGGCGGCTCAGATTTCACACTGAACGCAGTTCCGGGAGGTGAGTAACCCGAATAACGTCCCGAGGGAGGTGGCAAACCTCCACCGTGACCTAGAGATTTGTCCTTATCCATGAAGACGAAACAGAATCCTTAATCGTAATCCTTCTATTCCACTACTCCAAAACCCTAGCTAGCAATATCTAATTAGAGAAGAAAAGAAAGGACAATGAAAATCGGAAACGGCGAATTGAATTAAACATAGGAGCTTGAAGCTAAAGACAAAATGCACGGTGGTACCTTCAGGCGAAGATGGTAGAAGATCGGAAGTAGCAGAAACGGTGAAAGTGAAAACCCTAAGAGATCTGAGAGAGAAAGAGAGAGAAAGAACGAAACCGAAGCTTCCAGCTCAAGACATTAGACATTAAGACATTGGACAATAGATTAGGCGTAGACATACCCTTACTCTCTCTCAGACACTATTATTTATTATTTTAATAAATAAATGTCGGAATGTAATCAAATTAAATAATTAAATAATAAATAAATGAATTATGAAACACACTCACCCTATCCTATTAAATTCAGCCATTTCACATCTTTATCCTTTTTTTCATAAACCAACTACATGTGCCAAATGTTTGATCCTCCATAACACGGTGTTTTATTCAAACCTATCATGCAATTAGATCGAGGTTGACATTCAGCACTGAAATTATGAAATTATGTTAAAATCAAATAAACAATAACAAAAAACAATGATTTATGGAACTGTAAATCTGAAATATTATAAATACATATATGGGTGTGTGCGTGTGAAAAATTAAAATCTCATATTTATAATGTTTTAAAATCTTTTTGACAAATTAGTTTGAAAAACTAAATCTGACTGTAAAAAATACAAAATATAACTAAACCACGTATATAAATTTTAACCACCGAACGTGTTTAGAGAAAGAGATTTTTATATGAAATCGAAATTAATAAATATTACCCGTTAGATTTTATTATAAATAATCAACATTTGAAGATCATTAGTATCTAATGACTTGATTAGATAACAGGATTGTTAGTTATTTTTTTATATGTGATTCTTGTAAAAGTACTTGCTCTCTTATATGCTCTGAAGCCTCAATTTAGATTGTTTGGATTTACAAAAACCGGATTTAGAAAAATTAGAGTGCGTTAATAATATTTTCTTCCCCTTTTTAAGTTAGATTCAGATAAGATGGTATTTGATACCATAGATTAAGAGATGAGTCCCTCTACCAATTTTGTAGATGGTGTGAAAGTGACCCAATTCTTCCAAATCAAATTATTTTGGAGAATGCAAAGAATTTATGTGTAGAAATGAATCTTACATATTTGGATAGACATGAAAAAACTGAATATCATATAAAATTGAAAATTCATAAATATAATATTTTAAAGGTTTAGAATAAAAAATGATGTCAATTATTTAAATGTGGTTCGACTCATGATGTCTTTCTAACAAATTTTCTTAAAATGCTCATAATAATATATTTTTTTTCATAGGTTTGTAGAGAAGCCAATAGTGTGAATCAATTACTGTACTAATCGAAGTAATGTTATAGGTACATAGTACTGTAACAGTTCATCTTCTTTTTAAGAGGGCTCTCGTCATGTTAAGAGACATCCTTCACTTCAAATAGAATACAAAGAAAGAGAGTTTTAAAGAGAGAACGCTCTAAGAGAATTCTCTGCAAGTTTTTCTTTTCCTTATTAAAATCTCTTTCTCCATTTTATTTTTTGCAATTCTCTTTGTGACTATTATTGTTCCAGTGTTATTAATGTTTAAGGTACATTTGACTTTATTGTAATTATTTATAACAATTTGTTTAATCCCTAAAAGCGGTTGAAAAAAAAAAAGAATAACAATTTGTTTACTTCCTTTCTTTTTCTTTTATACCATATAATTCATTAACATCTGCTCGCTTTTTTTTTTATTAAAGAGTGGTACAAAGAAAAAAAATACTAACATGAATAGAAATTGTAGTTTCGCTACACCAATTACATGCCTTGCGCCTCGGCAAGACTAGAATATTATACTATAAACGAAAGTTAGTTAAATAATCATTTAAACTATTGCGAAAGAAAGTTGAGTCAAGCAACGCTAAATGTAATAACTCTTTTTCAAGCAATCTCGTATGAACTAATCCATCGGCAACGATTACAAATTGATTATGATATTTGTCAATGCTTGAAAAGTATTGTATCTGTAGATCACATGGTTCAGAAATCAAAGTAAACGATCCGCGAGCTAATTAATCACCGAAACGTAGATTTCCCTACATAGAAAATGGTACAATAACATTTTTTTTTCAGAGTCACATGGGTCCCTTTCTAAAATACAAAGAACTCGGGAACTGGATCTTGATAAGAACAAGGTTTGTGAACATTCTCCGCAAGAAAAAAAAAAACAGCTTGAAAAAGGTAGAAGGAAGTAAAATACGACTAACGAAGAGAGAAAAAAGAATCATGAATAGAATGCTACACGACGAACTTGGTTGTATTTATTAAATATGGTGGTGAGGTGATGCGGCACACGGACACGTTCATCTCTTAAGTACTGCGCACTCAGCAATCACCTACAACTCCAGAGAGTGGACATTAGGAGTCATATCCATTACTGCACCAAACCTTCTCATTCATTACATTTCAATTATGTACCAAGGAAATCACACCACTAATCAACATTAAGGCTAATGAAAAATTATTATTTTCTTATCTGGGTTAAAACATCAAGTCTGAATGAAACTTTTAAAATCACAAATGTTCTGTTACATCACCATTAATGCGCAACCAAACGGCTCTTGAAATGTTCAGATTTTTAAACTAGTGACATCTAATCATGAATACTGGTTGTCATTAATATAGTCCACAGAATCTCAAAGCAAGCGTATGAAATATGTATCAACAAGATACTACTAGGAATGAAAAGAAACTAGAAAAGGATAGATGACTAATAAATAACCAGTAGGAAAACAATAATCCAAAATTAAGTTTTACTATTCTTTTTTTCTACAATCAGCTTATCCGTACGATTTATGCGTTAATCCACGTGTTTCCGATTTGGAAGCGAATTTATACAGGAAGGAATCAGCAAAATGAATTCACACTAGAGAGTTTTCCGATTCAGAAACGCGTCACATTTGAGAGCACAAAAGCATGGTTAATACAGTAAGTACCCCGCAGTAATTCACTAAACAATGAAATAACACAAATATGTACTGGCATCCCGATGGATGAACAGGAATTGTTGGAAGTAAACGATTTTTTTTTAAAAAAAGATTCCCTAATTTTCGTATGCTAACCAAACGCAGAACGAGGAAAAGTACTGGTGAAAATAGATTGAAAAATTAGGATCATAAAGCTAAAATGAAATTGATTATCAAAGCCATGCCTGTTATCCAACACTGGTTTATGGCGTAAACCAGAACCCCCACACCCATACCCACACAGACAGATCCACTTTCCTACATTTAATAACTAGACCCAATAAATTGACTTTAACTGCTCTGCAGGGAAATAAAAGCATGCAATTATACTCATGACATGAAATTTATGCCTAAATATCCAGTATCAAATTAGTCATCCTGATGAAATTTTATCGGCAGTGGTAACAACCAGCATTACAGATGGAATTGCAATGACTACTTATTTAGATACATTATTCGGAATTATGTTATCCATTATTAAACTGGGAATGGAATTTGAGGTTGAATCACGTCTATTGCAATCACGTGGGTATTTACGCATTGGTAATAAAATTAGAAAATGCAGTTAGGGGTTCACGTTTTTCAACTAATGTTTCTTGCCTAGAATAAAGCACAAAAAATCAATTAATCAACAAGGTCATTTGGGAGGGAAATTTTCATAAGCCTCTGATCAACTAAAAAACCTATACTCTAAAGCCAGTTGATGAAGTAATTGGGATATATTCGGTAGCTATAGAATGAATGCAAACAAATCTTCATATTATATTGGGTACGAAAGAAGTAATGACAAGGAAGCGTAGGAGGAAAAAAATGGAAAATCAGAAACGGCATTTGGTACCAAAATAATATTAGATTCTATTAATCGTTTCATGGAATGGTTAGACGAGAAAGCAGTAAATAGCAGTAACTCACTTTACAAATTTCATCAGAAAGTGTCTTCAAATAATCTTTGGAAGCACACTTAAGATCCTTTACATAGTTCAAATTACAACTCAGAAACAAGTTAGTGTGATTGAGTTCCCAAGCCTATATTTAACCTTCTAGGGAAAGAAAGTGTTCTAAGACTACAGCTAAAAAAATACTGGGAAACAACATTTAAAACAAGTCATCATAGTGCAATTGCAGCGTAGTGAAATTCAAAACTTAATTATTATGCCGTATTTTGTTACAATTTTGTATCCATGCAATCAAAAAATAAACACAAACAGTCTGACAAACACTGGAAATAGAGAAAATGGATATGGCATATGTTAGAGAATTTAAAGACAACTAATTTAAACTAATCAGAAATAAATAATAATTGATAAATTTAATGCAACTGTTCAAAAATAAACAGAAGGAGGTCTACTACAAACGAGGTATTTACTTGATTTGTCTGAATCATTACGCAAGTACTGTATGGTAATTGTTACAGAGTTGATGTATCTATGTACGTATGAAACCATACATGAAACTAAGTCACTTACTGGCACTGGTCTACTAAGGGATGTACTAAGGACGGTACTGTGCAAATAATACGATGGGAGCATTACTAATACTCTTCATTCTCTTTTCCCGGGGATCAAATGCTGTCAATACTCCCTCCCAACAGAGTTCCTAATAATCCCTAAAAGTAACTAAAGTCCAACAGACAGCCCCCTTCCCATTGATGATAATTTAACAGAAATTTGCAAAATCAATTACACTTAACCTAACACAATGTCACAACGAATTGAAGAAAAAGTGAAAACTAATAAGCCCAACTATAACATCAATCATCAATCATTGAATCATTCCAACAAATACAGGACCCATTTTGATGTATTTCAGAAAAAAAAATATTTAATATCAAAAACACAGATTTCTACAAGAAATTATGTGTCCTAGGTTTAAATATTTAATAAAACAACATGAAAAACTATTGCACATAACAATACACACACATATAAAAAGAATGAAACAGAACCTGCACCATTTTTCATACAGAATATAGAACTACAGATACGGTTTCCATGAACTGAAATTTAACATAAAACAGCATACATGACTTCCATGAACAAAAATGTAAAGCACTGTGAAATGAGCTAGCCAATTTTCTTAACATACCTGAATAAGGTTTTCCAAATGTTAGTGAGAGGAATGTAGCAACTCTAGAAGATATCCAAGATGATGGAAGAACATGTACACTTAACAAGCAGCATGCATTCCAGGGACTATTAACAGATTACGAGGCAAAACTGTAATCAGAAAAATCGACAAAGTAAGATATAAACAAAGAAAGGTCAACCATGCAAAGCCTGAATGTACATTCCAAAATATAGCAATAAAGGGCAGGAAATAAATGTCACACTAAAACAGTGAAATTCTACTTACGTGTGTGTAAAGAAAAAATAACAGAATAGAAGTGGTATAAAATTGCATAATATTACTGGTCAACCACCATTATGACATATTTTATACTATTAGACAAACCACTGCTGTACCCACACTCATTTTCACATGATGTACACATGGAAATCTAAATAAAAATTTACTTTTATCTAACAGTAGAATAGCATGTCTGCAAAAGTTTTGTTTATTTATCTACAAAAACACGAGAATTTTAATATCCTAGAATTCACTATTAAAGGAATAAAAAAAGTATTTCAAGCTATGTTATCAATTGCAGCAAATAGTGGCAATATAGTGCCAGAGCAGAATAGCAGACACAATATTAGAGGCAGCGCAGTCGCTATTGAGAAGCACAGTCGAAATCCATGAAAAGCCCTAATGTTCCCCAGCTTCAGAAGGAGAGAAACCCTTGGATAAAATCGCACTGCAATTTCCAGCAACACCTTAAACAACACACCTGATTTTTCACTCTCTCCCAACTCTTGTGCTCTGTTCTCAGTTCCTTTCTTCACGTCCATTTTCCTTTGTGCTACGTTTTCCATTTTCTCTCTCCCAGTATCAATTTCATTTGTTCTTTAGATGTTTAAATTTTGTTGTTTCATTGACTTTTGTCATATACTTGTACTTTGTTCAAGTACTGAGTTTTTATTATTAATTATAAAAAATTCATTGATAGGGTATTTCTATTTTTGGGCATTTATATATATGGTATTAAATTAATGTGCCAAAAAACCATTAGAAAAACAATCATCTTGCTATCTGCTACGTCATGTTGAAGGTTGACCACTCTACTCCAAAATCTGGAATTGATAACTGTTCTTAGAAACCTTCCAAATATCTTATAGCCTAATTCACTACCTAGACCAGTTCACAAGGTTTAGGTGCATGAAGGTGATCCTCGTCTACTGCCAGTGTTATCATTAGTGGATGCAAAAAAAGGCAGAAGGCCCAATTTCCAACATATAAACACAACAATGCATCCTATGACAACGCCAGTTAAAATACTAAAGGCAAGCATCATTTCTCAAATTACTACTACATGATTCTCAGATTTAGAAGCCAGAGATGATTTATCCATAGAATAAGCAACTAAGCTATGCAACAGGTAACAAGCAATATGTTTATTCCTGGGGCATAAAAGATTTGAGAAAATAATACAATATGATCACAATCCCTAGATGTGAAGAAAATAATCAACCAAATTTTATTACGATATAAAGAACAATTAAAAGAATTAATTATAGAATGATTACTCACGAAAAACAATTCTTATTGTTGATTTCCAGGTCCATGCTCTCCTTGGGTTTGCTGTTGCTGTATTTGGAAGAGAAGGTTTGCAGCAAACTGTAGTGTTGAGTGGTACCTCTGGTTCTTATCAGCCTCCAATTCAGAGATTCCCTGGCCAGCAGCTTGAAGTTGCTGATTTGGGGGCTCTGAATTCATGTGTTGCTGTGAAGCAGCATTGGAAACTTGGTTGGATGAGTGAATAAGATTATTAGGTTGTTGGAATGCCTTAGAACTATATAGAGCCGAGGGATCCGTTCCCTGAACTACTCCATAGCCTTTCTCATTGCTGTGGGGCACTTCCACCTGATACTGTTGACTGACTTGAGGGGGAACAGCTTCCTGTCCATTTTGAGGAGGTATAATGAAATTACTCAAGGATGTAGATGTCGAAACAGCACCTAGCTGCTGAAGACTTGAAGCCGTATCATGGAAATGAGCACTGCCAGAGACAACTTGAGCAGGGTGCCCAGTAGAAGATGCAGGTGGATAAGGATGATATTGAGCATTATTAATACTCCCAAACTGTTGAGGAGGATAACTAGGTTGATCCGTGGTTTGCTGATCTTGTTTCCACAAATGAGATTGACTTCCATCATTAGATGCAACAGATGGAAAAGGTGGCTTCATAGTAGAGGGACCAACCACTGTCATTGTGCCACCAGCTGTTGATGATTGTATAGTTGAAGGGAGAAACGAAGTTAAAGTTGCAATAAGTTCAGGGGTCAATGTAACTCCCGCTTGGGATGCAGAAGCAGTATAAGTAGAAGAATAATCAGGAGGAACAGAATGAGCTGGAGGAGTGACACTGGTAGCAAGATGATGTGGTTTTGGCAGACGCTTAGAATCATCATGCAACAATCTGTTATATTCCATTGGTAAAATTGGTTGCTCCTTTACAGAGATTGAACCATACTCTGGTTGTGAAGGGGGAATCTGTTGCACATACTGAGTAGAGGGCGAAGGAAAATGCATTGCTTGTTGCATAGATGTGCTACTTGGAACTAGTGGAAACTTAAGAACCACACCGTATAATCGTTCAGGTCCTGTGACTTTCAAAACTTTGGTCAAGAAATCAGAAGGAGGTACCAAAAATAAGGTGGTGTTATCAATAAACTTGGCAACACCAGCACGGTTTTTTGCTTTAAGGTAACGAAGGAATTCAGTGTATGAAGCAAAATCCTCTTCACTATCAGGGAGAAAGAAAACAATTTCAAAGCCAATTGCATCAGCATAGTGTTTCGTTAACATATCCAATCCAGTCCTAGCAGCACAATCTACAACATCAGGACTGCAGAAAAAAGCACAAAACAAAATTTAATTACAACAACAAAAAAGAGTAGCTTGAAAAAGTAGAGGCAGGAGGCTATCAAAACTTTCTCCAGGAAAAATGAAAGGGTAGGCATAAAGGAAATAGAAGGCAATGATGCCCATCTGTACACACGTAGAATTTACATAGCAAATTAAGTGATAGTTTTCCTTTAGCATTGCTTTCAAAATAGTTGCCATTCAAATCCATACCAAAACTATTATGCATACGCTAGGATTATAGTTTACACTATATTTCATCTACAAATTTTAAAACATAGTTCAGGAACATGATACTTTGCAAGAACAATAAACAGACTATGCTTCCTATTCATAGGCAGGAGGAACAATAAAATATAACAGAAAAGCTTGCACACAGTGCAAAATACTGAAATTTCATGTCATGGTAAATGTTTCACAGTAAAGAAACAACATGCAAATGACAAAATTACATGCTGCATGAGGACCTTGCATGAAACAAGAGATTAAAAATAACAATTATGAGGATCAAAACCATTTTCTTCATCCAATCCCTTGACTTTCAAAAAGCGGACCAAAGAAAAGGGAAAATTATACTCACATCTCAGTGCCTATCCCCTTTCCAATAGGCACACATCTAGCACGACAAACAGGAGTTCCCCCTTTTGCAATAACTCCACGCCATATATGATCAATATCAGATTGGACAGAACCAGGAACTCCAGAAGTGATCCTGGTGCCGACTGGACCAAGGTGACTCTTTGGACCAGAACCACCTCCATCAGTAATTGGATCGATTGCAAATTGTTGTTCTAATCTTAATCCGCGGTCATCAATATTTCTTAAAGGAAATGAAGCATCACCAATTAGCAAAGCATCATCTATCCTTGAACGTTTAGAATCTCTTGAAAATTGGTTTGCGTCAAGTACATCCCATGGACCAGAGCTGGGCCTAATACCAGGCATAGGAGAAGAAAGCATCCCAGGGGCAGGAGGAGATGGCCTTTTCCAGCTTGGACCCATTTTTGAGCTACCATCTTGAAATTTGTGAAGTGTGCTCATCTCATTAAAATCAGGACCATTGTTAAGAGGTTCAAGACCTTGAGGAACAAAAGGTCGCAGTGAGACATTAGGTCCACTTATACCACCGGGTGGCAATTGCCCCGGAAAATTATTTGGAACAATAGGACGATTTTGACCAAATACATCCGTTTGTGGTGGTCGAAATGGAAGCTCGTTTACTAATCCATCAGGTAAAGGCCCTTTACTTCCAGGATAAAATCCAGGGTAATCTTTGCCAGGCGTTGTATCACTGCTTGAATACATAATCATTATTCTAGGATCATTAAAAAGCCGTCCCTGAAGGCCCTCTTTGGCACGGCGAGCTTCATCAATGCTTCTAAACTCAACAAATGAATAATGTCTAGAAGGAAAACTCTTTATTCTCTCAATTTCACCAAACAAAATCATGGCATTGTGGAGCATTTGTTCATCAATTTGAAACGAAGGAGGAAAACCTATCCACAAAATGTTACTGGGTGGACTATTCCTCCCCATTGAAGGTTGCAAATGCTGTGACACACGAATGAGTATTTATAAGGAACATTAGTAAAGTTCCAAGTAAGAGGCATATAGAAATGTGAAAAAATTAATCATTTTATGTACCCACTCTTCCTAACAAAGTCTGGTGCATGTTGACTAAAACATAAACATATCATGTATCCAATCACAGATAAACAGAACTAAAAACAAATTCAATTAGGATTGTGGAACTCTAACCTGAGGTCTAGCCTGAAACTGCCCTTGGTCAACAAAAAAATCCTATAGAAATCGGTAAAGCAAGCAATAGGTACATGAGAATAATAGACAGAAGAGCAAATAATAAACAGCAAAAAAGAAAAAAAGCTAAAGCGCTAAAGATTTACAAGGAACAACCCAGTTCAACAATTTCCATATAAAACATGAAAGCAACAGTTGTTGAAACTGTTATAGCTGACATCCAATAGACACCATTGAAGAAATCAGAAAAGCTTTAAATTAAAGTAAACAAAGCCCTCTTTTCATTTACAAAGATTTCGGAAGATAAAGATGTATGGTAATGTTGATCAATGTTATAATGATTAAGATTTAGAGAGATTGTAAGACCTTATGATCTATACCCTGATCACACACCAATTCAATTTAGATTGCTAAACCTGACTCTGACTCTCTCTCTATCACACAAACACATGAGTGTGACTGTGTGACAGCACATTTGTATTTAAGCTAGTTATAATTAATTTTACAATCTCACATTTTTTAGTCTATGACCCCTCCTTAGATACAAGAATCTTGATCTTAACATACTTTCTTATTTACTGAAAAACAATATCTTCATTCTACACAAGCTTAAAACAACCACTTTCCACTGACCTAAATGAAACTACTTTATAGACACAACCACAACATGAAGATGCTTGTAGCATAACAGGCAACCGAATTAACAAAACAAAAAATGGAAAATGAACTTAACAGCAAATTAATCAAAAGAAGCTTACTCTATTCATAGATTGGGACCTAAGGAAGTCCACACAAATATGGCCGCCACCTAATCGCTTCCCGTTCATTACTTTCATGGCCCGCGTAGCATCATCCAAATTGAGAAACTCAACACACGCAGTACGACGGTCTCTGAAGAACTTGAAATCCTCAATCTTACCGAATTTACGAAACTCCGCTTCCAAATCCTCCATCGCTACGTTGTGGCTAACACCACCCACCCATAGCTGTTTACACGGCCTTGCCTAAAAACACATTACGTTCATTTTATTATTTAATCACCATCATTATTCCCAGTGAAAAGTCACGTTGTGAAATAAATGAAAAATAAATATAAATCACAACGATAAACGCTTTCAGTTTCCACAAACCGGTATTGCAAATTCGATTCTGATTTGAAACCCGCGCAACGACGCTCCTTGTAAGTTTGTTTTCGCCGCCTTGGCCTCTTCGACGCGTCCGAACAACACGAAAGCGAAGGTGCGTGAGGAATATGAAATGAGTGTGTCGAGAGAACCGTACGGAGCGAAGAGTTCCATGAGATCGGAATCGGCGACATCCGGCGGCAGATTTCCAACCCAGAGGTTGTTGGTTGGAGTTCCCCACTCCTCGCTTTCCATGGATTTTGTAGGAGGCGGCATTGTAATTCGAAAACTGCAACAATGGAGAAGTAGGTTTTGCTTCTTCAAGGCGAGGGAAAATCCCCAAATGTAGTTTATTATCGCAAAGAGCGTTTCAAACCCTACAAATGAAAGACATGGAATTTTGATTTTGCTGTGAGAAAACTCGTTTTTTGTGATGCGGCTGTTTCCACTCCTCGCATGAACCCACGTCACCGCATGAAATTCTTAGGCTAAATTATACAAACTTTCTTATCCAAAGTTCTAATTTTGGTTGAGTTTTACAATTTCGCACTGATACGTTTTTTTTCAATTTAATTTTAATATTCATCGATTTTATTTAATTCAATTTTTTTAAATATTATTTAAATAATTAACTGATAGTAAAAAGTAACTATTACGTGTTACTTTTGTGGAATTTTAGATCTTTTATTTTTTTAATTCTTTTATTATTTTTATTTTAAAAAATATTCACGTAAATCTAATATAATTCATATTGTAATCAATTTATTATATTCAACTAATTCTAAACTCGTGGATATACACGAACCAATTTTTTATAATCTTTTACGTTAATAAATTTATATTATATTAAAAAAAATTAAATATATATAGTATTACAAGATATTTAAAAGAAATAATATGATCTATGTTATAATTAAATTTGAAATAGAACCAACGTAAAAACTATTTATAAGTTTAAAAAGTATATATATATATATATATATATATATATATATATATATATATATATATATATATATATAGAGAGAGAGAAATATATAAAAAATATATCTTGTAAAAATACAAAAATATAACATGTTATAGAATATGAGTAAATTGCCTAAAAATATGAATGATAAATTATGTAAAAATACGTTAAATATTTTCACTATAAATACAAATTAGTGTATGAAAATAGTTTAATGTGTATTATTAGATTCGTATAATGTGTGTTGCAAGACTCGTTTAATTCGTGTATGGACGGACTCATCTAATGTATATTCATATACTTGTCTAATTAATGCATGAAATGTCTTGTTTTATGTTTTATGCACAAAATACTTATACTTGTCTAGTTAATGCATGAAATGTCTTGTTTTATGTTTTATGCACAAAATACTTGTATAATTAATACATAGATAGACTTATCTAATGTGAATTACTAGACTCGATGTATATTGCAAAAATCATTTAATTAGTGAATTGACTAATGTGAATTACTAGACTCGATGTATATTGCAAAAATCATTTAATTAGTGAATTGACATACTCGATTAATGTATATTAATAGTCTCATTAAATTTGTGTATAAAAAAAACTTATCTAATGTATAATGTTAGATTCATCCAATTAATATATGAATGACTTGTATAATATGTACTGTTAGGTTGGTTTTATCAATTTATTAACACCTCATCTGATCAAAGATTAAAATATTTGTAAACGGAATGACTCGTCTAATATCTTTTTGTAATACTATTCTAAGTGTACCAAGAGCTTCTTCAAATGTATATTTTTATTCTCGTATAATATTTTTTGTTATTCACTTTCTGGCGCAATATGTATTTTCTTTCATCTTCAATTATTTTTTAAATATTTATTTTATCCTTTATGATTTATATCTTTTGTCATTTTCAAACTTCTTTTAGCTGTAATCTTGCTAAGTGTTGACAGATGCAATTATGGTAGTTGTAGCAAGTAGTTTCAATGGATGAAGCAAAGGTTTCATCGGATTAATAAAATATTAAAATAAAAATAAAGAAATGTCTGGACTTCATGATCTTAAAAAAAAAAGTTAGCTTTGAATGAATCAACATAAAACAAAAATAATTAATTTTAAATTACGTAATTTAAAACATAGTTTTAATATTTTAAATTGTAGGATACAAAATACAACACCTAACTTTGTTAACTTCTAAAATTTACAATTCAAAATTTTTAATAACTCAATTTTCGAGAACTTCCAAACAAAATTATATAAAACATGCCTCAATTCAGTTACACTTCACAATCGCAAAAAAAACTATTTTCGCAGGCATCAACTACACAACTCCCAAATGAACTCAAGAACAAAATTCTGAAATCATATTGAGAAGATAGCATCAAGCACACATATTATTCCAATGATGGATTCATACCCTAACCCTAAATAGAACAAGTTTTAAGACTTATACAATATAAATAAATAAATAATTCTAAAAATTATCCTTTTTTTGCCGTATGACAGCAAGGGCTTCTGCATCATTTGCTGTGGTTGCAATGTTCAATGATTGCCGAATTGCAGCACTGGATGTACGAAGAAATGGATTACAAGCCTTTTCCATCTTCAGTGTGGTGGGAATCTGAACAAACACTACTTCTTAATTTGGTCCAAATTAATTAAAGTTTTGGAGTGAAAGAACTTTTAGAAAAACTTAAGTGTGTTGCAACACTGAAACTTACCGTAGGCAAGCCTTTATTTCGAAGGTAAGCTACATGAGCAGCATAGGATTGAAGTTCTTTGTTTTCAGGTTCTATAGACAATGCAAACTTTGTATTGCTCTGCCAACACCAAGGTAACAAAGTCAATTTCACATAAGAAAAAATAAAGCAAAGAGCATAAAGAACAGGAGTAAGTGCAAAACTGACCAATGTATACTCGTGTCCACAGTATATATTTGTATCATCAGGCAGAGACATGATCTTTTTAAGAGAAGACATCATCTGCAACATGGATAACATTGTCAACATCACATTTATGCTTATCAGACATGTTCTGTTCCAAGATGTAATGGCTTACCAGACAGAGATATCAAACCTTAAAAGGAAAATAAAAAATGGACAAGTGCATTTTAATTAACTAACCTCCTGAGGGCTTCCTTCAAACAGTTTGCCACATGATAAGCTGAACAAAGTGTCTCCAGTAAAAATTGCACCAGATCCAGGAAAATAGAAGCTTATATGGCCTACAGTGTGAATCAATTCAAAATATGAGTTACACAACACAAAACTGATAACTTTTTTACACTTTTCAGCATTAAGAAGAATTAAGAATGGAAATGTGACCTCGGGTGTGACCAGGTGTGTCTATTACACGCACCTCATGGCCAGCAAACATCCACTTATCACCATCATTCAAATAGATATCAATGCCAGGAATCCTTTCCTTGTCAGTTCCTGAACCAATCACCTGTGTTAAAGCATGGAAAGTGTTAGCATCTATACAAAGTAGTAGCTATAAGCATACCAAAAGTACACAGATTATTAACAGAAAGTATGATAACTCTGCATAAAATGTTACACAAAAATACCTTTGCCCCATATCTTGCTTTCAATTCTACATTTCCACCGGTGTGATCATGATGATGGTGAGTGTTGAGTATGTAAGTCAAATTTCGATTTTTCCTGCTCAAGACATCTATGACAGGCACAGCTTCAGAAGGATCAACAACACCAACCGTACCAGTATCCACATCATGTAAAAGATACGCATAATTGTCCTTCAGACAAGGTACCTAACAATTTAGCATCACAAATCAGGATTTCAGCGTATTTCTTCAGAAAGTTTGTCATATTGGATGACCTAATAATTGTAATCCAACAGCACCATGTCAACTGAAAAAGACTAACAAGAAACCTTCTCTCACCAATTCAATCTGCAACGAGGAAAACATACTCACAACACTGCAAAATCGAGCCACCCTCAGCGTGCGACTTGCTCCACGCAGCGTTTTCAATGGTGTAGAAAACAATCGCATAAATCCATACAGAATGCCTTTTCTAAAGCAAATTTGTCTCACATTTGGCCACACGCACAATCCACTTCTCACCTAAGAAACACAGAATAATCAGATTGCATCACCAAATATTCAATAACACCCTCTTCTAAGTATCATGAAACACACACACTTACACTTTAGAAGATAGGTTATAATCACTAACCAAGCAGCAGAGAAACAACCGAATTCCCGAATTATATTACAAAATAAAATACACCACACTCAATTGATTCCAGATCACAGAGGATAGAGACGGATAACACACCGAATCAAACAATTTGTTTCAGCAATCAAAAGCAAAATACCTTATTATCATTCATTGAATGCCGGAAGAAACAGGCACACAACGAGGTGCCACGAAAAGTGTTTGGTTTAGTTTTTTAGACAATAAATAAACAAACATCATCGGACGCTGTCTTTTTTTTCCTCGTTTCCTCCGAAACTCTAACAGATAAAAAAAAAAAAAACCCGAATTTGAGGAGAAAATTATGCTCTGAAACAAAAATCAAAGACCCAGAAAGAAAGGAGAGATGAGGGGAACAGAGAGAGAAATACAAACCCTGGAACAAGGAAAAGTGGCCATGGCAGATGAAGTCTTAGAGAGAATCTGCTGCATCTGTGAATGGTGTGTTGTGGGTATGGTTGAAAAGGGAATGAGTTAAGAGTGTGCGTTGGCACTATTTGGTTGAAAAGGAAGTTGCTTTTCTCTCTTTCTCTCAGCGCCACCGTGTCCTCCACCACCACCCCTTCTTCATGTTCCTCATTATTCACTTTCACTCATTTTTTTTTTCTGAGGTGGCAAAACATTGCAATGCCATGGCACCCTAAACACCAAGACATATAGATATTAATCAAGCTTATTTGTGCATCACACCACCACACACCATTCTTAATGCATGCCACGTTGACAACTACACTCACTTTCCCTCATCCTCTATTATCTTCCCAATTGCATTTCTTCAAACCCTTTTTCCTCTCTCTTTACTTTATGTGATGAACATTTTTCCTTCTTTGCAAATAGGGTAAAAGCAAAATCAGTAATTCCAATAGCAACCAAACGAAAGAAAATATCATTAGGGCTATCGCTTTTCGACTATGAAGTGAACTTTATCACTTTTCATTCGGATATAATATATATGTGTTTTATTTTAAAATTTTAATATTAATGTCATATTATATTTATTTTACACGGGATCATATTATATTGTATGCATACATTTTACTTTAACAACGACACGTGTATATGCATTTCATTTAATGTAATATACATGTGTTGATATCTACATGTGTTTTTTTATTTAAAAAGATTCACATCAGTTTCATGTTATATTTATTTTGTACAAGACTATATTACATCATATGTCTACATTTTACCTAGCAATGACCTGTGATCTCATTTTAATATAATATACATGTGTTTATATTTAAAAAATATTAGTTTCATGTTGTATTTATTTTATACAGGACCAGATTACACAATATGTCTACATTTTACTTGAACGACTCATGGAACACACATTTTAAATATTATTCACATGTACTTCTATTTAAAACTTTTAACACCAATTTCATGTTGTATATATTTTGTAGGGGTCATATTATACAATATGCCTACATTTTACTTTAATAAAAATCGGTGCATATATCTCATTTTAATATAACATGCAAGTGAATGGTCGATTTTTTTTTTTTTTGCTTTAAAAAAAATAAACAATCCATTTATTCATATACAATTGATATAACTAAAACAAATCTAATGGCTAAAAAAACCATTATTTTAATTGAATATATAATTAGACATGTACTTATAAATATATAAGGAATTCCTTAATAAATATTTACTAAAATTTATATTTATTCAAAATTACTTTAAATACCAATAAATAATCTTTTTGAAAGAAATCAATATGTATCTAGAATAGTAGATCAAAATAAATTATATTAATATAATATTAATTATTATTTTGCACTTTATGTGTTTCTATTCAGAATTTTTAAAATTAATTTCATGTTTTATGCAATTTACACAATTACACAACCTTTTTTTAAGGACTTGTGGATATGCATTTTATTTAAATATATCAATATATGTATTTATTTAAAATTTTTAACATAAATTTCGTGATTAATTTCATGTTATATTCTATTTAATTTATTAAAATAACATCCATACAAAATTTTTAATATCAATCTTATACTTTTTACATCGGTACTATTTCTTTTGATTAATTAAACTAAAATTAAATTTGTACACTTCATTACATAAGTTATATAAGTTATATATTTAAATATTAAATTAATCATTTTAAATAATTAAACAAATAATAATCATTTAAATAATTGATTAATATATAACAACAATAAAATATATCTTAAAATAAAAAATAAAAAAATCATGATGCACTGGTATCTTACCAGTCAAATAACTACATATCTATCCAATTAAATAAATACGCTGTACGATTAGTGGTAGGATAATATATATATATATATATATATATATATATATATATATATATATATATATATATAATTAATTTTTAAAATAATTATAAAATATTAGTTAGAAATATAAAATATATATACAGAAGAGAATTTTAAAATAACTGTTAAAGATAATTTTTTTAAAAAATAATAATTAAAAAAAGAATATTAAAATAATTATAAGCTATTTATAAACTAATTAATTTTTAAAATAATAATTAAAAATATAAGTAAAAATATAAAATATAGATAGAAAATAAATAATCATCTTTTTTGTATTATTATAGACGTAAATAATGTAGAATCCACTGACAACGGTTAAACGTGCCATATACTCCACTAAACAGTTAAACGACCATGTACTTTTGGGCTTAATCCATTAAGTGGGCCCATTTTAGTGAAGAATATGAATGTCATTTAATCACTTTTGGCGGGAATAGGTAGGGAAATTTTTAACCTAGGGTTTGGTTTATAAATCCTAAAGAGGAGATTCTGAAACTCTAGTGCGAGAGCAAAATCGACAGGCCAAGATCGAGGTTTCGAGAAGACAATCACAGCGATTTTCATTAGGGTAATTTATCCTATTACGATTAGATTCACCAATTCTTTTAGCATTGTGTATCTCTCTGTGATCGATTTGCATTTTATGAGTTTGCATTCTCGTTTTTTAATTTCTTAATAATGCCCAACCTGGATTTAGCATAGTACAACCTCTAGTATATAGGTAAGATTGTGATTATGAATCTGAAATAATTTTTTATAGTACAGGTCAAGCCATTTTTATCTTGTAGTTCTTGCAGCAGAAGAGATTAGAATAATTAGAGATGCACTTTAATTTGTAAAATGTTTGATTTGGGTTGCATCTGCATGGTGTAGCATGTTCCTTTTGTTTTATGATTAGGATCATTCATATATTTTAGGGGATAGTTCTTTTGCCTTAGATGGGTGGAATACTTGAATTTGATCACTTTTTGGTGTAAGGTGAATATTGGGTTTGGGTTTCACCTTAAGAAAATTGGGTAGTGCTTGTTCATGGGTTAAAACTTTTTAAATATTTCCAATTGCGAAGTGTTTGTTGATTCTTGTAACTAAGAGTTCGTGATTGATTCACTTAGGAGTATGATGCAGTGTTAATGTATTCTTATGTTTTTATTTAATTAATTTTTGTTTTAATTATTTTGTTTTTTTATGTTTTATTAAGTTTTGATCATGTCAGGCGGCCAACCTCAACCTCACCCACTTCCTTCGCTCCCCATAGATGTTGGTCAACTCTTAATTGAGATAGAGCAGTTACGTCAACGTGTACGAGAATTAGAAACAGAAAATAAACATAAACAGATACAACGTGATCTAGGCGAGGTTATTCAACAACTAAACAATACTCGTCAGGAGCATATAAACTTCAAAAATTCTCGTCGGGATGAATTGATCCGACACGTGAACATAGTTTCACGTAAACTCTTTCCTTCATAATCTTCTTCCTCTTACTTTTTAATAATTCTTTGGAGGATAGAGATATCCATGCACCATCACTTCTTTTCTTTTTTTAGTCGTTTTCCCCATTTTTCTTATGTGCCTTTTTATAATAATAATTACTCATTTTATATCCTCTTTTGAAGTTTACTCATAAAATTTATGTGTACCTATTTCATTAAGGAAGAGATTTTGGTGATATAACTTTTGAACCAATTACTTTTGCTTTGCTTTGGCAACCAATTTATAAAAAGAAACAGTATGATTAAGAATTTTTAATCTGAGCAGAGGTTAAAAGTCAAATTAGGTCCCTTTTTCTTTAATTGAAAGGAACCAATAAATTTAAAGCCAAAATTTATGCTCTACTACTTTTATGTGAGATCACACTATAAACATTAGTTAAGAGTTTCTCCTATATTCAAATTACTGTGTAGATATTTTGGGGCTGAAAGTAAATTATAATATTTATTATCAGGTTTAAAATTAATAGTCTGGCTTTAAAGGGTAAAATTATTTATAAACATTTAATGTCTATGAAAAACTTCACATAAAAGAATTATATTAAACTGATACCATATTATGTTATTGAATAACTACAAATCTACCGAATTAAATAAATACGTAATACGATTAGTGGTAGGATAATAACAAAAGTATCCGGTTATTTTTTTTCTAATATATGAAATGTAGTTTATAAAAAATATCGGATTTTGAAATTTACTTCAGAAGAACAATAAATTTTAAAATCCGGTTTAAACATCTACTAAATTTTAAAATTTGATTAAAGATTCTCTCAAATTTTAATGTTCAGGTAAGGATTTTTTCAAATTTGAAAATTTAATAAAGGCTTAAATACCTTTTTGGTCCTCATTTTCGTAGTGTTTGTTGTGGATGACCCTCATTTTGACAGAATGTTTGGTTCTTATTTTTACCGAATGTTTAAAATGGTCTTCATTTTGACCGAATGTTTAAAATGGTTCTCATTTTCGCAATTTGTGTTTTATTTGGTCATTTTTTGTAACGCCGTTTAAATCATTAACGGAGCATTGTACGGTTTGTATTAGGGTGTGTTACGTGTACTGTACACATGGCTAATCAACGTTAATTTTACAATTTAGGGGAAATTTTGCACTTGGGGAAATTTTTTCATTTTCATCTTTCTTGAGCTCGAATTTGCAGAGAAAACAACTCATACTTGTCATTCCATCATTGGATTGGATTGCAGTTGCTTATTCAATTTTCCAGTTAATCATCATCAACGAGGTAAGTGGGTGTAGGGTTTTCTGAGTTGTATTTGCTCGTGGGTTAAGGTTTTCGTAATTCTATTTTGGGATTTGTTTGTCTTTCGATTGTTGTGATGTTCTCCATGGTTCTGCATGTAATTGATTGTAGCAGTGCTCCCCCATTGCGTTAAAGTAGGCTTAATAATACTTTTTTTTTATCTGTTTAATTTACTTTAGGGCGATGAGTGATAATAGGTTCGATGTTGTTGTCCACATGTACAATACTCTCCGTTAATGGTTAATGATTTAAAAGGCGTTACAGAAAAAGAAAAAGATCAAATAAAACACGAATTATGAAAATGATGATCATTTTACACATTCGGTAAAAATGAGGACCATTTTAAACATTCTATCCAAATGAGGACCATCCACAACAAATACTACGAAAATGAGGACAAAAAATGTATTTAAGCCTTTAATAAACGAAATAAAAATTATATCAAATTTGGAAATTCAGCAAGTAAAAGAAAAAAAAAAGTTAAATCCGTGAGGTGAAATCCAGTAAAAACTTAATTTGAGGAGTTATTTTTAATTTCATCTTCATCATTTATTTAGTATTATTTAAATATGAACCTTTCAACTCATATTATAATATAAATATTTCTAAATAAAAAGGAGGATGTTTTGATTTTCATGTTTGACTAATGTGTTTAATATTATTATTATAAAATTTTGACATTAAAAGCATATTAATGCCTTGAAATTATTGTTTCAAAAACATTAAATTATTATGAGGATGAATTTTACATTAATATCGTTTTAAAAATTAATGTAAAATATTTTCCACAAGAATATGTTTCTATTATTGTTTTATTAAGCAAAGAGTATAAAACAACTTTATGATACTTTTAAATCGTCAGATACACATGCAGAGAGAAGTAATTAAATATCTTAACGTAAAAAATGTCTATCAAAATAAAAATTTAATTAAAAAGAATAATAAATTATAAAAAAAATTTGCATACAGATTGTTCTATCAACATTTACGTTACAATCTTGTTTATCAAAAAATATAAAAAGAAAGAAAATAGTTTAAGAGATTTGATTAAAAAATTTGGTAAAATTAGATCATAAAATAATGTGGGTGTTATACTATTTTCACATATATTTTTATATTTTATTTATCTATTTATCTGTTATTAGTTTTATTTTATTTCTTTTCGATCAAACACATTAACCCACCGCACTTCTCTCACACTCACAACCCACCCACGACGGGTCAATCTCGAGATTTCGAGGAGGCAATGACCCAAGATTTCGAGGAGGCAATGGCAGCGAATTTCATTAGGTAATTTATCCTATTACTATTAGATTCACCCACACCAATCCTATAAATAATTATTTGGAAAACAATGCTGAATCCACTAAAAATTTAAACGGACCATATACTTTTGGGCTTAATCCATTAAGTGGGGCCCATTTTAGTGAAGAATATCAATGTCATTTAATCACTTCTGGTGGGAATAGGTAGGGAAATTTTTAACCTAGGGTTTGGTTTATAAACTCTAAAGAGGAGATTCCGAAACTCTAGTGTGAGAGCAAAGTCGACGGGCAAGATCAGGTTTCGAGGAGACAATTGCAGCGAATTTTATTACGGTAATTTATCCTATTACGATTAGATTCACCCATTCTTGTAGCATTGTGCAGTATCTCTCCGTGATCGATTTGTATTTTATGAGTTTGCATTCTCGTTTTTTAATTTCTTAATAATGCCCAACCTGGATTTGCATAGTACAACCTCTAGTATATAGGTAAGATTGTGATTATGAATTCGAAACAATGTTTTATAATACAGGTCAAGCCATTTTTATCGTGCTAGTTCTTGCAGCAGAAGAGATTAGAATAATTAGAGATGCACTTTAATTTGTAAAATGTTTGATTTGGGTTGCATCTGCATGGTGTAGCATGTTCCTTTTGTTTTATGGTTAGGATCATTCATATATTTTAGGGGATAGTTCTTTTGCCTTAGATGGGTGGAATACTTGAATTTGATCACTTTTTGGTGTAAGGTGAATATTGGGTTTAGGTTTCACCTTAAGAAAATTGGGTAGTGCTTGTTCTTAGGTTCAAACTTTTTAAATATTTCCAATTGTGAAGTGTTTGTTGATTCTTGTAACTAAGAGTCCGTGATTGATTTACGTAGGAGGTAGGAGGTAGGAGGTAGGACGTAGGACGTAGTGTTGTGTTAATTCAACTCTTAATTGAGATAGAGTAGTTACTCAACGTGTACGGGAATTAGAAACATAAACTAAGCATATAGAACGTGATCTAGGCGAGGTTATTCAACAACTAAATAATGCTCGTCAGGAACATACAAACTACAAAAATTCTCGTCAAGATGAATTTATCCGACTGGTGGACATATTTTCACGTAAACTCTTTCCCTCATAACCTTCCCCCTCTTTCCTGTTTTTAATAATCCCCTTTAGAGGATAGAGATATCCATGCACCATCACTTCTTTTCTTTTTTTAGTCGCTTTCCCCATTTTTCTTATGTGCCTTTTTATAATAATAATTACTCATTTTTGTATCCTCTTTTGAAGTTTACTCATGAAATTTATGTGTACCTAATTAATTAAGGAGGAGATTATGGTGATATAACTGAAGTTTTATTTTACTCATAATGTGGTAGATAATGAAGTCATAATTATATCTTATTTTACTCTTTTGATTATAGTGCAGATAGAAACAGGGATAGAAACAGTGACATAATCTTTTATATGATAAAAATAATAATTCAAGCTGATAAATTTATTGTGTTTTAATTAAATAACTACAAATCTACAATGATTAAATAAATACTTAGCATGATTAGTAAGTTGACGGGTCAAGATCGAGACTTGGAAGAGGCAATCGTAACAGTATAATTTATCTATTTCGATTAGCTTTATCAATTCTTGTAGCATCGTACAATATTCGCCCCATGATCGATTTGTATCTTACGAATTAAAAAAGCCTTTTACATCCTCTTTTTTTAATTTCTTAATAACGATCTGCCAACGCCCAACTTGATTGATTTAGTATAGTACAATCTTCGTATCTCTGTGATCGATTTGCTTTTTAAGAAATAAAATTTACACTCGTTTTTCTCAATTTCTTACGCCCAACTTGGATTTAGTACTGGACAATCTTTGTGATTATGAATCTGAAACAATTTGTTATAGTACAGGTCAAGCCATTTCGCTTGTGTAGTTCTTTCAGTAGAAGAGATTAGAATAATTAGAGATGCCCTTCAATTTGTAAAATGATTTGATTTGTAGTGCACTTTTAGCTTAGTGGACCAATACCATAGTTTTTGTGATAGTTTTTTTTTTCATGTTCCCTGCTTGTGTGGAATGAATTGGTATTGTGGTTGTAGTATTTTTAATTCTGTTTTCACGTGAGTTTGTGATGCTTGGTATGTTACTATATATCCTTTGATGCATAGTGTATTATTATTTAATTGTATTTTAAGACTATTTTTGTTAGTGGTAGGACAACCATACACGAATCATTATATTTACCTTTATTTATGGTTGTGTGTAGTGCCGGAAGTTGAACAAAATATTCAGGGTGTCAAATTAGATTTTTTTAAATTCATTATATATAACTTTAAGAATGTTAGATAATCGTTTTTCATTATCTTTAATTCTTGGATTCTCATGGAATTTCTCATGTTTAATTAATATAAATGTATTTTTTTCATCTTCATCACAAACATTTTTGTTGAAAAATAAAATAAATCTTTTACTCTTTATCATAATTTGGTTAATATAAACTTGTCTCATCTCGCCTATTTTGGAAAAAATAATTTTATCACCGCCTAGTAGTACACAATAGACAAATTTATCACATGTAAAAGGAAAACATATTGTTTAAAAAAAAGGTACAAAATAAAATTATTCAACAAAAAAAATTGACCAGTCCAAAATATTACTTAACTACTTAATTTTACCATGTTGCATTTTTATTTTTAAAAAAAAGAAAAAGTTAAAAGACTATGTATGAGATTTTAAGAAAAAATTTAAAAATTTAATATAAATAATATATATATATATATAAAATTTTTAAAATATATATACAAAAATAATAAAAAAAATTGGGGGAAGGCTCCCCTATGTCTATAAGAAGGTCCGCCTGTGGTTGTGTGAGGTGCAGTACATGCAATTGCTTATATTTCAATGTTTTGCATGAAAAAATATGATATACTATGTGATTTGTTTGATGTGAGGGTTCTATTAGAGCAAAGCTAAAATGATTTTAGCATTTGCAAATTATTGTTGTTTTTTTTTTCTTATATGAGATTGTTTGTGTTAAATTGTCAACACCCAATTTCTTTCTTTCGAAAAAATAAAATGATTTTTACAAAATAAAATAATAATAATAATGCAAAAAGTAAGAATAAGTGAAATAGAGTTTGTAAAATGAAAATTAATTGATTAACGCAATTTATGCTAAAAGATGATAAAAAAAAAGAAAGATCCAAAGTTGATAGCCCAAGACTTATTTACTTTCATCAGACATCGTTTTGACCCAATTCCTAAGGCTTTGTTCACTTCCTAAGATGGATTTGTGGGAGAGGGAGATGATGAGTTTGAGTGAATTTGAAAGTGAAAGGTGTGTTTTTTGTAAGGGATTTGGAGGTGATTATGAGTGAACTTAATAGTAAAGTTTATGAGAGTTAGTGAGTGATTTGATTGATATGGTAGATTAAAAAAATGTTTTAATATATTTAAAAGAGAGTTTACCATTTTGCCCTTATGTAATAAGCAGTATAAATTTGTATTTGTATGAGTTTAATCAATTTTTAAATTTTTTGTTTAATGCTACACTTTAAATAAATAATTTACAAAAATTAATAAGATAAATTATTTATTTTCATAGTTTTGAAATAAATTTTACCAAGCAATTGTGAATATCGTTTTATTTGAAATTAAAAAATTTGTATGGAACACCACCATTGTACAATCCATGTGATTTGAAGAGCAATAATTTTTATAAGTGACAATTAAGTCGGTTTAAAAAGTTTAACATAATCAAATACAAATAAATTTATTGAAATTCAAATGAGAAGAATCTTACGATACAATTATGCGACTAAATAATCTTAATCATATAATTTGTGAAGAATTAAGTTGACATCGAAATTCACTTCTACCATGTGTCGGTTCATATCAAGAGTCAAGTTTGATAAATTATCCCACATTTGATGGATGATTTCAGAATTTGAGTGGAAGGGAGGTTCTTCAAAATCACCATCAGAGTGGTTGGTTTCGAGAACTAGGTGGTCATGCATAGGATTTTGTGGTTGTGCTTGCCCTTCATCATCATTATTTGCACGATCATGCTGCTATACACCATCGACATTAACAATATTCAATCTCTTCAAAGAACGTGTCAAAAAATGTTGTCTCTTCCTGATGGTTGTATTTGCATCCGGAGAAAAATCTACTCCACTGTATTGCATAATTTGGGTGATCAACACACCATACGGAAGAGGAGTATCACTGACCTTACACTTAAGCATGTGCTGCATTATATGATGAGGCCAATTAATGGATATGTTATTTTTAAGCAACCACATCATTAAAATGTCTTCCTGCAACAATTTAGCAAAATTAGTCATACGTGGTGTCAAAATATGCACTACCACATAATGTAGTAGTCTGTCATTTATGTTAATAGAACCGACAGTCTTGGCACGTTCACCCTGCATGTTCGGTCTCAACATGGAAGCCAATGCCATGTCTCGATCGAAATGGATGTCTTCTGGTATATCTGTAAAGCTTATCTTTCGACCTTCATACTTCAAATGGGCAATGTTGTACCAGTCATCTAGTTTAAGTTTAATTCTCTTCTTATTAACGTCACTTTGTAGGTATCCATTGGCTGAGATCCTCAAGTTTGAATAGTAAAAATTTGATGAGATCCAGATAAAATGGTCGGTCCATAGCTACAAAGTCCACGAGGCCTTGAAATACCAGGTGATGATGGAAATAAAGACCAGGTGTAGTAAAGGAATCATAATTCATTATTTTGGGCTTAACAATTCTTCTTATGTAAAATTCATGTGCATAGTGTTCCATTTGATAAAGATCGCTAAAGAAATGTCGTTGATCTACGACATCAACCACTGTATGTCTTTTTGGTGGTGGAGGTTCCATGTCTGTTGCCGATTCTTTGTCTTTTCGACTTTTAGATCTTCTTTTTGATGATGATGACACCATTAAATAATGTCTTGAAATCATAAATAAGAAAGAAAAACATAGTCATACATAAGAAAACAAATGAAACCACACACCAAACATAAAGTACTTAATCATAACAAATTACACCATAACATACTTCATAAGTGAAATAGTTCATCATAACATGAAACAACATAACATACTCCATAATGAAGAAGTCTTTGACACAATCAAAACATGATAACATATGCCAAACTCTAACAAGGTAAATGAAAACATAATAATATGATAACATAGTCCAAAGTCATTGCAAAATGATAACATAAAAAGATGATAATAGAGTCCAAATTGACATAGTCTTTGGATCAAACATGGATATCAATTACTGCCCATCATCGTGTTCCATAACTTATTCCATCGCAGATTGCTGGGCATTCCCATTAACCTTTTGGTTGCCACAGGGTTGGTGCATAGGAAATCATAGCACTGCTCCATAACTTTAGGCTTTGGTATATTCATCCCGGTAAGCATTTCCCAGATATCACTCTCGGTGTATTGGAATGTTCCATTGCAACACATCATCCCCACTTGCTCTATCAGAATATCATTGCGCTTTTCAAATGCTATGACTTGTCTTTCCACCATCATGGAAATTTTCTCAAAATGAGAATTCCCAGACCCCATTACATCCATGAATCCATCAAGCCTTGTAGTAAGCTTGTCAAATTGTGAGTCCAATACATTCACCATGGGGGCTTTGCGCTTCGACCCACGTGATGTTGACGTCCCTCCAGAGGGGACTGATGGTAGTGATTGAGTCGGGCCGGGACTATACTCATCCGTATGAGGGGGTGAAGGTGGAAGGTGGTAATCAACACCTTTAAAGCTAGGTGCATCAGGTATGTACTCATTCTCATCATTGAGATCAACCTCCAAACGAGATTGTTGCCTTTTGCGTCGTGCTTGTCTTGCCATGCGGACTCCACCACCTGTTGCCGGCTGCCCAAAGTTCCTCTATTAGATCATAGTGTCTAATGTTAGTGACCCTCCATTTAGCCGTAGATGGTTTCGCCTGCATTGATAAATTCCAGGATATGTTAAAATAATTTGTGTATATAATTGAAAACAATCAAAGTAAGTATTTAATTACCTTGATCAAGTCTTCCCAAACTTCCTCTTTAGCTTCAAACTACCTGGATAATGAACTGAACAAATCATGAACCTCACGCCATTTTTTCTTGAGCAGTTTTTGCCCATTCTTTACATTATTTTTGGTCACTGAGACAAACCCCAATTGGTTAAGATTAGTCACGATATTGTTGTATGCTTGGGTTGTCCAGCTACTGTCGACCATGTTCCCCAATCGGGCTTCTTCGATCATCGCATTTAAGAGCTTTTCATCTATGTCTTCAGTCCATTTTATAAATTCCATTGACCTGGAGCCGGAATTGATACCAACACTCTTTTCCTTGTTCATGTTCTCACCTAAGTAAAAAAAATACTAATGATATGAAATTAAAAAAATTTGATAATGAAGTCAAAATTTTTGTCATTAAATAAAACAAAGTCAGTCAACAAAATTAAGTACATGAAACTACCAATTATTGTAATTTTGCCACATATGTTCTGCTAATTCATCCCTAAAATTACAACCATCTGATAATCATCTTCACATGTTTGAGCAGTATTGGTCTCTACATGGTCTTCCATCATCTCTCGGTCAACCTCATCAATTAGCGCATCGTCATTGTCTACCCCACGAAGGAAGTTGTGCAGGATGCTTTTATTTCGTGTTTGAAATATAAGGAATATTTGGATATATTGTACTATTCAAAAAATTACAAACTATAATAAAGATACATAAACTAGTGGTAATAAACGAAAACAAAACAAGATGATGATAAAATATATTCAATAATTACACATATAATTGAATTTGCTAGTTTCGAACAGAGTCTCAATTTTATATTTAACCAAAAAAGTAACAAAAGTGTTAGAAGTCCCAAATCGAGTAGACATAAGACAATTTTATAATATATAAGTGAAGTGCAAATCTTATCTTACAAGCCGATTTTGTGGAGTAGAGTTAAGCTTTAAAGTTCATTTCTAACAAAAAGAAATACAAATTTTTCCTTTTTTTCTAAATCAAAAAAGTTAGTAAATGAAAATAAGTGTGTCATTGAGAAAGCCAAAAGATTCGATCAAGTTAAATAAAACAAACAATCGATTCGATTTTAAAAAAAAGATAAAAGCAAAAGCAACATATTAGTATACCAAAAATTTATCCTTTAGTTATTTGAGAGAAGAATTAATATTTGAATTCACCATAGAAAAAAAATGTTCACACAATTAAAAATAGTCAACAGTAGAAGCGCAAGTTAAGATGAAAAGTATAAAGAAGAGGAAGAAATGAAAGTGAAGAATGGTTACCTTGATGTGTTATTTGAGATGCAAGTGAAGTTGGGTTGACCAAGAGATTTAATTACAAAGAGGCAGAGAAAAAGAGAGAAGAAAATAAAAGCATAAACTAGGGCATAGAATCGGAAATAATAATAATAATAATAATTTTATATAAATTCAATTGATAAAGATAAAAAGTAAACCTAATGTCGTACAAGGTATCTTTCGTGGGCTCAAGCTTTCACGCCGTATCTATATTTATATATAAATGGAAACTAACAAATAGCAACTTCTTCAATTATATACTATATTTCACACACTTCAATTCAAAAATTTTTATCTACAAAAAGTAAAAACGCTTACGTGTCACGCTCTCATGATTTTTGGCACTTTGTAAAAGAAATTCAAAAACAAAATCAATTATCTCTTTCCACGTATCCCACCGCTTCTTTTTCCTCTCTCTCCACTTTCAAATTTCAAATTCAATTCTCTCTCTTAAACCTCTTCTCTCTCTTTTTGACGTTTCGTTTCTCATTCTCGCTTCATCTTCTTCTCATTCTCACTTTCTCATTCTCTGTTGCACGACTTTCTTCTGATTTTTTCCGCTCTTTCTCAGTCCATCGAAACAGCATGGACTCCACCTAATGTTCATCTTCAGATCTCTTTGTATTTTTGCTTTTTTTGTAATATTTTTTTGTTTTAGTTTTGTTTTGGAATTTTTTTCAGATGAATGAGCTCAGTAGAAGTTGGGTAACATCCACATTTCTTTTTTTTTATCCAGATCTGATTTTTTTTTTTGAGTTTCTGAAAGAAAGAGTTCATCTTCATCTTCTTCTTCTTATATTTGTACCCACTTTCTGTTGATGGTATTTATTTTTGTTTACAGGCTTGAAATGAAGAGTTCATCTTTTTACCCAGATTTTGATTTTTTTCAGACAACACCATGGCTCCAGATAATCTTCATCTTCATATCTCTTTGTATTTTTTCTTCTTTTGTAATATTTTTTTTGTTTTAGTTCTGTTTTGGAATTTTTTTTCAGATGAAGAGCATAGTAGAAGTTGGGTAACGTCCACATTTCCTTTTTTTTTATCCAGATATGTTTTTTTTTCAGCTTTTTGAAGGAAACAGTTCATCATCTTCTTCTTCTTATATTTGTACCCACTTTCTGTTGATGATATTTTTTTTTTTGTTTACAAGCTTGAAATGAAGAGTTCATCTTTTTACCCAGATTTTGATTTTTTTCAGACAACACCATGGCTCCAGATAATCTTCATCTTCAGATCTCTTTATATTTTTGCTTCTTTTATAATATTTTTTTGTTTTAGTTCTGTTTTAGAATTTTTTTTTTCAGATGAATGAGCTTAGTAGAAATTGGGTAACGTCCACATTTCTTTTTTTTTTTATCCAGATCTTTTTTTTTTTCAACTTTCTGAAGGAAACAGTTCATCTTCATCTTCTTCTTCTTATATTTATACTTACTTTTTGTTGATGCTATTTTTTTTGTTTACAGGCTTGAAATGAAGAGTTAATATTTTTACCCAGATTTTGATTTTTTTTAAAACAACACCATGGCTCCAGATAATCTTCATCTTCAGATCTCTTTGTATTTTTGCTTCTTTTGTAATATTTTTTTTTGTTTTAGTTCTGTGTTAGAATTTGTTTCAGGTGAATGAGCTTAGTAGAAGTTGGGTAACATCCACATTTTGTTTTTTTTCATCCAGATATGTTTTTTTTTCGGCTTTCTGAAGGAAACAATTCATCTTCATCTTCATCTTCTTATATTTGTACCCACTTTTTGTTGATGCAATTTTTTTTGTTTACAGGCTTGAAATGAAGAGTTCATCTTTTTACCCAGATTATGATTTTTTTGAAACAACACCATGGCTCCAGATAATCTTCTTCTTCAGATCTCTTTGTATTTTTGTTTCTTTTGTAATTTTTGTTTTTGTTTTAGTTATGTTTTGGAATTTGTTTCAGATGAATGAGCTCAGTAGAAGATGGGTAACGTCCAAATTTCATTTTTTTACCCAGATCTCTTTTTTTTTCCAGCTTTCTGAAGGAAACAATTCATCTTCATCATCTTCTTCTTATATTTGTACCACACTTTTTGTCAAGTAAATAGTTCATCTTCTTCTTCTATTATTACCTAGATTTTTTTTTTCAAGCTTTCTCAAGCAAACCGTTAATCTTCTTCATATATTTTTACCCAAGTTTGCTTTTTTTTCACCTTTCTTGATCTAACAGTTTATCTTATATTTTTACCCAGATTTCGTTGATGCTATCTTCTTATAGGCTTCAAATCAAGTGGTCAAACACATGCATCAATCTTAAAGAGCAAAAAACTTTATCTTATTTTCGTTACATAATCTTAGTGGTATGTAAACTTCATATTTTTACACAGATTCCCGATATTTTATGGTTTGTCAAGTAAACATTTCATCTTCTTCTATTATTACCCAGTTTTATTTTTTTTAAAATCTTTGTCAAGCAAACTTTTAATCTTCTTATATTTTTATCCAAGTTTCGTCTTTTTTCAGCTTTCTCAATCTAACACTTCATCTTCATAATTTTACACAAGCAAAAAAATTATCTTCTTTGTTTATTTTCTTTTCTTTTATCTAATTTATCTTAGTGTTGATGCTCATTTATTTTTTTGTTTAAATATTTATTTTATCTAATTATCCTATTTTTTTTCTTATTATCTTCTTAAAATTTAATTTTTATTTTATGAGTTATCATATTTTAATTAATATTTTGCTTTATTTTAAATTTTAATTTTAACGAGTTTTTTTTAGAATTCGTACTTATTTTTTAATTTTTTTTCCAAGCAATTGCATTAATTATGAAGCAGTCTATCCAGTAAGTACGGACTGTTGGAACATGTATGACTTCTCTTATTCTCTTTATATATATTCCCAATGTTTGCAATTCTTAATTACCAACTATCGAGTGACAAATCTTTGTTTTCTTCTGATACCTATTTTCTTCTCTTACAAATTTTCTTCATCACCAATCTATTATCGTTCAGTGGCATCCATCTCCACCCCACAATCTATACTTTCTGCAAAACTTATTGGCGGATTCCTTACTATGTTTCTAAAAGACCAGGTTTATTTTTTTATTCCTTGACATTTATTTGTTATCTTTACTTTTTATTTTTTTATTTTGAACTTGCTAATCTGTGAAGGCTTTTGGACACGTCGATCGACTGTTCATAATACGATATGGGAAAAACATTGGTTCATAGTGGACCATTGTTGATTACGAAAGTAATGTTCACACTATTACCTACAACATGAATATTCACACTCCATTGATTAGCAAAGGGTGAAATGATTTAAGATCTTTCTATGCAGATAAGTCTGACAAATTGATAAAACTGAACTTTCATATTTTATGCAGTTATTATATATATGAATGTATATTTTGTAATTTAAACATTATATATATATATATATATATATATATATATATAGTTCTTGTGTTTTTTTCTTTTGATGTTATATAGTTATCTCAATGTAATTATTTTAATTATGAAGTTCTTTGATAAAAAAATGAAAATTAGAATTATAGCACATTTGTAATCTAAATAAATTTTAACTATATTTGGAATTAATCAAAATTAATTATCATTCCATCTAAATTCAAAATTTAAATGTAAGCATTAAATATTACTTATTATTTTTTTTAAAAATAATAATTTAACGTAAACATTAAATATTATGTTTAATAACATTCACATTCCAAAATCATTTAATGTGAAATTTAAATATTTAATATTTTAATAATTTTATATAAATATGAAAAATTGTAATGCATTAGAAATCACTATTTATCATTGTCACGAATCACTTAAAACCTCTTCGTCTTACAAAACGTTGTATATTCCAACACATTAAACGTGTCAATCAATTTGAAATGTGTCAATCAATAATGATGATTAAAGCATTGTTGTACGTATTTAAACTGCTCCTTTATCACCCACACATTTTCATTATTAAACTGATTCAGATTACAACATTAAAATAATCCACTAATGAATAATAATTATGATTCTTGATCACGGTGTAGGTTTTTAAAGCTTTCTTTCATCATCGAGTCCACTTCTAAAAAAAAAATCATGATTGCAATGTCAAGATTTCTCAACTGCCAGCTATATGTTGCTCTTTCTAGAGTAAAAATCGAAAGAGGATTGAAAATACTTATACTGGATGAAGATTTTAATGTCACGAACACAACGAAAAACGTTGTGTACAAAGAAATTTTTGAAACTCTTTGACAAATAAGAGATTATAGGTATGTAATTTATTATTTTTGATTTCGAATTTAACTTATTAGTTTGTAAAAACATACATGAACTTATTTATCTTTTTGCTTCTTCTTCAATTGTTATCTTTCAAAGTATTGCATGTTTTGTTCTCTAATGGAGGAAAATCATTGTCTTTTAAAGAAATAATATTTTCAGCATAGCTTAACATTTCTATCAGTAATCTTTTTTGCGTTTGTTGTTACAGATAAAGAAATAGACAACCAAAGACAAAATGAAATACAACAACAATGCTTCTCAAAGCAACAATAGTATGTTTTCTTTTATTATGTTCTTAATTCATTTATCTTATGTTTTCTATTTCTACACTTGACAATTTTTTTAAGACATCATATTTTCATATATAGATTATTGCATAGCACTCATATTGTTCCTTATCATTACAAATATATAAAATATAAAAAAACCCCGTGCGTTGCACGGATACAAAAACTAGTATTGAAATATAACCAATGTCAATAAACTTTACTACCAATATTTTGAAGTTATAAAATAATTTATTATTTCATTAAAAAAATTAGTATTTTATTTTAGTTAAATATCATTTCTCCAACATTAAGTATGTTAAAATATTATTACTAAAGTGTATTATTATATTAAGGGTTAAGTATATTTTTAGTCCCTGAACTTTGGTCCAAAATTGAAATTCGTCTCTGATCGAAACTTTGATAAATTTCGGTCCCTAAACTTTAAAAATGAATGAATATAGTCCTTTTAATCCAACTTTGTTATCTTTTTTTAAGGTTTCGAACGCATTTCTATGTAAATATTAGAGTTGTTTACGCTGTTTGACACATTCTCGGCTCAATATTTACTGATAAATGTATTCGAAACCTAAAAAAAGTTAATCAAATTGGGTTAAAAGGACTATATTTATTCATTTTTAAAGTTTAGAGATCAAAATTTATCAAAGTTTTGACCAGGGACGAATTCCAATTTTGGATCAAAGTTCAAGGACTAAAAACATACTTAACCCTTATATAAAAGTATTTTTTGTTTTGAAATTTATAATTTTGGTGTAATATTATATATATATATATATAGTCTTAAATGACGTGAAATTATTAAATCTATCCAAATAATAATAAGTTAATTTACTTAAAATTAATTTTAAATTTTAAATCAAAAACATGCATAAACTCTTTGGAATGGACATGATGATACTGTAGATTTAAGAATATGGTCTTCAATTTTGTTTAATTTTATAATTTTTATTATTTTTGATATGTTATTTTTGATATGTTAGGTATCTGATCAAGAAAGTGTTCCTAATGAAGAAACAAAAGATCAACATCCAACACCGCATTAGATGATATTTTTTGTTTACTTTTGTAATTTGTCAACAAATATGCTTTTAGGATACTTTTGGTTAATTATGCTAATGGGGAACAACTCTAATTTCCTTTTACATTTTGGTTTATTGTAGGTAGATAGTGCACTGTTTATTATGTCACTATCATTCAAATGTTATCTCTCCAACACTTATTATATTAAGAGCATTATGACTACTAGTCCACTATTGGTACTATTTGAATGAATATTTGTATTGATTGCTTATTTTAAAGTGACCTTGAAGTTTTTGCTTATTTCTATTGATTGGTACCAAAATGTTAAGCAATAAATAGGAAATTCCATAGAATAAAGTACTTTTCGTACTCAAATAATTAACTAAACAAATAAATTATTAGGAAAGTACAACTTTAGCATTATGAGCACTAGCACTAACTTTTTGGTATTAACAAGGGTTTTCGAGGAATTAACGGGGGTTTCTGAAACCTCAGACATTAACGGGGGTTTTTGGAACCCCAAGCATTACCAGGGGTTTTCGGAACCCCATGTGTTACTGGAGTTTTTCAGAATCCCATGCATTACTGGGGTTTTCAGAACCTCATGCATTATTTGGGAGTTTTCAGAACTCCAGGCATTAATGGGAGTTTTCGGAACCCCAAGCATTAATGGAGATTTTCGGAATCCCAAGCATTAACGAGGACTTTCGAAACCCCCTGTAAGTTGCGCTACTTCGAGGGGTTGCTTAAAATCCCCAGTAATCCGTTAGCCACGCTTGCTCTTTGGGAAAATTTCAAATCCCGAGTAAAATCATAAGTGAAGGTTAAAACTCTAGAAATGCTAAATATAATCCCGCTAAAAATAATTATTTTTGTAATGTTCAGTGTAAGGTAGTAGATAAGTAGCAAAATATATTTAAGATATTTTTGTCATATGTGAAGAACTGAATATAATATATATATATATATATATATATATATATATATATAGATATAAAATAGTTTACTATGATATAAATTATGAAATAAAACCTATTTACTTTTAAAAAATAAATTAAATCGAGAAAACTATTTCTGATTCCAAATTCCTGGGAGAAAAATTGTAATAGACGTTCTTTGAGGAGGTTTTTCGTACAAAGAAAATTAGGAGTTTTATGGGAATTTTAAATGAAAAAAATCATATAATTTACTTCCTAAAAATAACGCTTTTAGAAAATAATGTTTTCTGGAAATGGTACTATGTCAAGCTTTTAAAAGAAAATATTTTTATGGGATATTTGATTGTAACTTTCCTAAAGTGAAAGAAAAAAAAATAGTGAAAAACGTATTATGTTATTCTTATTAAATAATTTAATATGATAATTAATTAAAAATTTAAGTGAAAATAGCACAATAATTAATTTCAGAAGATTTATATAAATCTTTCAAATAATATTTTTTATTAACTAAATAGAATTTGATCATTTATAAAAATTACAATTATCAAGATTTATGATTCTTATATATGAAAAAAATGTATTTGATGCAGAAAGGTTTTTGTTCTATTTTTATAGATATATAAATAAATAATTTTATCCTTATATTGTACTATTATTTATTCAATTAATAAATGTATCATATAATTAATTTTTATAATATTATTAAATATTTGACTTTTCAAAAGAATATATTAAATTTTTTTTATAATATTATTAATGAGTGTATATATTAAATTGAATATATAATTATATTTAATTGAAATTAAATATAATTCATTTATTAAGCTTTAATTAAATTTAATAGAGTATTTATTACATGTATAAATTTTTAGGCAACTATATAAAAAATATATTTTATTGATATGTTATTATTGTATTTTAATTGTATAACGTAGTTAATTATTAGTCCTGTAAACATCATTGAAATTTCTTAATACAAGATACAGTTATATAAATAATATGATTAAAATATAGTGCTTTTATTAATTATAGTAAATGTTTATATTAAAATGGGTTAATTATGTTTTTAGTCCCTCAACTATTATCATTTTTCGGAAATGGTCCCTCCCGCAAACGTTAAACCATTTTGGTCCTCATGAATTTGAAAGTACTGATTTTAGTCCCTAATTTGTGAACGGCGTTAAGTCTGTGAGTGCATGGCAAACGGCGTTCCAAGTAGA